>ERZ791901.19-NODE-19-length-166530-cov-8.517381_pt1 | contig 166530 bp, 161 predicted proteins | sample MGYA00510150_ERZ791901 | MGnify/ENA primary metagenome ERZ791901 (study PRJEB30046, sample SAMN00792058) | human gut metagenome | study: EMG produced TPA metagenomics assembly of the A metagenome-wide association study of gut microbiota in type 2...
CCGAAACCGAGCCGACAGGAATGATCTGACGGGCTTGGCGTACCTTATCCCCCGACAGGAATAATCTGGCGGACTTGGCGTCCCTTATTGCTTTCCCCCACCCCAAATGCTATACTAATAATCAAAAATCGTAACTGTTCAGTACCTTCACAGTTACGAGTCAAAATCCATTAAAAATCGCCTTCGGCGATGGGATTTTGACTTGCATGTCTCGGGATTTTGGCATATTCATGCCAAAAACACCTCGCGGGATAGTAGACTGCTGAATAGTTACCAAAAATCAAAAAAGGAGAACTATCATGTCTCAGACCAACCCTAACAACAGCAGCAACATCCTAAGCACCCTAAAATGGTTCCTGCTCCTAATCCCAGCCGCAATCGGATTCCTCATACTCCACCGCTACTCCGCAAACATGGACATCATCCCCATATTCCTGATCAGCTTCTGTCTCATCCTCTCGCCCCTGGTACTGTTCATCGGTTTTCTGATCCACACAGTCCTCTCTTTTTTAGAACAAAAATTAAAAGATATCGCCCCAAAAAAAAGCTAACATCTCTTTACAAACTTCTCTTTATAAAAACTTCACAATCTCCTCAACTTCTTTCCTCTTCGGCCGGCCAGGCTGTTCCCCCGGAACGCCTACCGCGATCACCGCTACGACAGTTTCCTCCTGCGGAATCTCCAGAAATCCCCTGATCTTATCCGCATCACGGATTCCCATGATCAAACTGCCATAGCCAAGCTCCGCTGCCTTCAGTACAAGATTTTCATTCTGGAGTCCCAGGTCATAACATCCCCAGCCATTTCCAAGTTCATTATCAGCCGTTCCATCCTTCTGGAACCCAGCTCTGTCATGCACAAAAGTACTGATGATCAGCACCGCATTCTCACATTTCCCTGCATTCATTTCCGGCAGACATTCCTGTCTGAAGCGTGCCACATCAGCTCCATCCATAACACAGTAATAACGTCCGGTCTGAGAATTCTTCCATGACGGTGCCTCCTGGGCAGCCTTTACCATAGCCAGAATATCCTCTTTCGTTACAGTATTTCCCTCTGCATATTTACGAACAGTTCTTCTCTTCTCAATCAGTTTCTGAAATTCCATACCCTTTAACCTCCCTTTCATACAAACAATTCCACACATAACAGATAATAATACAATTGGAACAACGATGACTTTGACCAGATTCAAAAAAATCGTTCCAAACGTTTTGATGTACATTTGTTTTTTAATAAATAATGATCGGATAACCGCCATCTATTGTATTATAGATCAAAGCCGCCTGGTCTTCCGGCAGATTGATACAACCGTGGCTTCCATTTCCCGTTTTATACCGGTTTCCGCCAAAGGATGACTGCCATGACGCGTCATGAAGCCCCTGTCCATAGACAAACGGCATCCAATATTTTACCTTAACTGCATATCCATATTCATCACTGCTCAATGTAAATGGGCTTGCTTTGTAAGCGATTGGCCATGCGCCCCTGTATGTTTCGCGCTCTGCTGTCGGTGCTCCACTGACAATATCTGTTTCAGTCACCAATGTGCCATCCTTATACAGCCATAAATGCTGGGCATCCAGGCTGACTTCTATGTAACTTCCCGCCAGATCATCTGTTCCATTTCTCTGCATACCGATGCTGCTGTACACAGGTTCTCTGGATACATTTTCTCCGCTTTTCAAATCCTCAAGAAGCTGTGCAAGCTCACTTTCCTGATCAATTCTGTATCCGTACTCATTATCAGATACAGTAACATCAGCTCCTGTTGATGTATGGAATGTACGCGGGACATAAATCGTATTATATTTATTTGCCATATCAGATACATATGCTGCGGCCGCATCTTTATCAATACTGATTCCGCTGTTTTTAATCTTCAGCCAGGATTTAATCGTATCTGAATCTAATACCTGTGTTTCTGAACCAAAAAGATATGTAACTGTCGTATTGCGATATTTTTTCAGCTGAGAATTTAGTTTCTTTACTTTCTGTTTCATTTCACCGGATGCCTCAATATCCGGCTGGCGGTAAACCTCTTCATTTAATTCAATCGTTCTTTCTGAACTTAGTAACTCTGTTTTTAAATTCTCCTCCAGCACTTCATCTACATAACTTATCAATCTGTTCTCATCGATCTGATTTCCCTGCACCTGTTTTACCAGAACATATTTCTGTTTCTTCTTACTGTATCTGATGTGTGCATCTGTGGATTCTGTTCTTTCTTTACTGCCAAAATTGTCAGCAGACAATGCAGATTGTTCCTGTGATTCATCTTTTATTATCTGATAATCGATTTTATAATCTTTTTGTGTTGCAAATATCTGTCTGTTCTGGCGTCTCTGCTGTTTCAGCGATTCAAGCGTACTTTTCAACGCATCCTGATCCAGACTATAGCCTAGCTGCGCCATAGAAACATTATACACATTTTCACCGTCTTCTTTAAAATTCACAGTGCTGTCCTGAAATGTTTCTGTAATCTTCTGCCGTGCTTCCTCTGCCGTGAACTTCGATACATCCAGTCCATATATACTTATTTTTCTTCCCAGCGTGGTGGTGTCTACATGATATGTATAAGCGGCCAATCCAATCCCTGCTGTCAAAGCCACCACGATACACACTATAAGAACTATCTTTAATCTTTTTTTATTTAAAGCTTTCTTCTCCATCTTCTGTCTGTTCTCCTGCTCTTTATAAACTTTGTCTGACACAATTTCTTTCGAAATAAGTGAACATTAGTTACTGTTTACTCTGTTCTCAGTAATGAATATTGGTAACTATTCAGCAGTCTACTATCCCGCGAGGTGTTTTGGCATGAACATGCCAAAATCCCGAGACATACAAGTCAAAATCCCATCGCCGAAGGCGATTTTTAATGGATTTTGACTCGTAACTGTGAAGGTACTGAACAGTTACGAATATTGCTTTATTATATAGAATGTAAAAATTAATTTGTAAAATTCACTTCTTTCGAAAAAAAATCTCACACCGCAGGGATGTGAGATTTTTGTACTTATGAGGTTATCATCAAGCTTTGTTAACTGATCCGAATAATTCCATTTTCTCTTTAACAGTAGCTTTGATTGCTTCGAAACCAGGTGCAAGAAGTTTACGTGGATCGTATCCTTTACCCTGCTGGTCTTTACCTTCTTCGATGTATTTACGTGTAGCATCTGCGAAAGCAAGCTGGCACTCTGTGTTTACGTTGATCTTGGATACACCAAGGTCGATAGCTTTCTTGATCATGTCTGCAGGGATACCTGTGCCGCCGTGAAGTACGAGTGGCATATCACCTGTTAACTGCTGGATAGCGTCAAGAGTCTCAAAACTTAATCCTTTCCAGTTAGCCGGATATTTTCCGTGAATGTTACCGATACCAGCTGCAAGGAAGTCAATGCCAAGGTCTGCGATCATCTTGCATTCCTGAGGATCTGCGCATTCGCCCATTCCTACAACACCGTCTTCTTCACCACCGATGGAACCAACTTCTGCTTCCAGAGACATTCCATGGTCAGCAACGATCTTAACAAGTTCTTTAGTTTTTGCAACGTTCTCTTCGATCGGATAATGAGATCCGTCGAACATGATGGATGAGAATCCTGCTTCAACGCATTTTAAGCATCCTTCATAGCTGCCGTGGTCAAGGTGAAGAGCTACAGGAACTGTGATGTTCAGTTCTTCCATCATTCCGTTAACCATACCAACAACTGTTTTATAACCAGTCATATATTTACCAGCACCTTCGGATACACCAAGGATTACAGGAGAGTTCAGTTCCTGAGCTGTTAAAAGGATAGCCTTTGTCCACTCAAGGTTGTTGATGTTGAACTGTCCAACTGCATAATGACCAGCTTTTGCTTTTTTCAGCATTTCTGTTGCGCTTACTAACATGATAAATTCCTCCTAATCTGTAGTAACTGTTGTTCTTTCCCAGTCACTCTAATCAATCTTTGATATGGAAGTAAATCTATATCCAGATATGGTTATCTTACCAGATTTCTGCTTTTTCGTCTACCATTTTGCTAAAAAAATGACAAACAAAATTAGACGGATATAATTTTTATTTTTGTAAAAAAAGTTCTTGCATTCTTTGTCTGTTTCATATATAATAAATTTCGGTTCAAGGATGGATTCCCGAGTGGCCAAAGGGGGCAGACTGTAAATCTGTTAGCAACGCTTTCGAAGGTTCGAATCCTTCTCCATCCACTAAGGTTCAGACAATTGTCTGAACCTTTTTTGTATTTATTTGTAACTATTCAGCAGTCTACTATCCCGCGAGGTGTGTGAACAGTAACAAAGATACTATTGAAAACAGAAGGAACAATAACAGCAGCAAAGGCAGTCTCTTATCAAAAAAAAGGAACTGCCTTTGCTGCTATTCTATATCTTCACTGTTTTTTCTATTAATTCTTATGATGCAATACCATCGCGCCAAATGCCGGCATAGTAATCTTTAATATTCCGGCGGTGGCTGTATATTCTTCCGGCTCCTCCGTGAATCCTTCTGCGGATGTCACAACAATCCTCTTAAGCTTCGTATCTGCAAGACGACTGATGCCTGCCTGCCATAACTGAATTTCCACGTCGCGGCTCTCTGCCTGGTTATTTATGATCACGATCATCTGCTCTTTTCTTGAAAATCTTGCATAGCAGAGTCCCTGATAATCATTCCAGAGGAATCCCAGCGAACCTGTCTTTAATACTTCATAGTTCTTATGGATACGGATCATCACTCTGTGGAAATCAATCATCTGATAATCCTCACGTCCCCATGGATACGTACGTCTGTTATCCGGATCTGTAAATCCGCAAAGTCCTGCTTCATCTCCATAATATACTGTCGGTGCACCCGGCCATGTCATCTGGATGGCAACCGCTTCACGCATAACTGCCGGATTTACACCCTCTGATGCAGCTTCTGCGCCTGCATAAGAAATTCGTCCGACTTTGTGATTCGTTCTGGTCAGGAATCTGGAATGGTCATGGTTTGATAACTCGTTCATCGCAGACTGAAGAGCTGACATATGAAGGGATCTCATATGAGTTTTCATGGCTCCGATAAATGCCTCACTGTTTCCAAGCAGATCCTCACGATATTCATCACTATGTTTCTCCATACCTGTCAGAAACCATGTCAGTGGTTCCATAAACGCATCATAGTTCATGACTGTATCCCATTCATCACCCTTCAGCCAGCCTTCCGGATTTCCATAATGTTCAGCCAGAATAATCGCATTTGGATTTGCAGCCTTCACTGCTTTTCGGAAATCTTTCCAGAACTGATGGTTGAAGTCATTACTGTGTCCTAAATCTGCTGCCACATCCAGTCTCCATCCATCTACATTGTAAGGTGCTGATACCCATTTCTGTCCAATACGCAGGATGTAATCATACAATTCCCTGGAACCTTCATAATTTAACTTAGGCAGCGTATCATGTGCCCACCAGCCATCATATGTGGTATTATACGGCCAGGCATTCTGATCATTAAAAGAAAAGAAGTTACGGTACGGACTGTCTGCTGAGATATAAGCTCCTTTCGGATATCCTTCCTGATTCTCGTAAATACGCTCTCTGTCCAGCCACTTATTGAAGGAACCACAATGGTTAAATACACCATCCAGGATAATCTTCATTCCTCTTCTGTGAATCTCTGCTGTCAGCTTGGCAAACAGCTCATTGCTGGCTTCCAGATTCTTCTTGTCGGTTACACGCTTAATATATTTCCATGCATGGGAATTATCACTGTCATCGCCGATAAGGATTCCTTCATCACAGTCTTCTACAATCCTGCCATAATGAGGATCTACATAGTCATAATCCTGGCAGTCATATTTATGATTACTTGGAGAGACAAAGATTGGGTTCAGGTAAACAACCTCAATACCCAGATCCTGCAGATAATCCAGTTTGTTCATGATTCCCTGCAGGTCACCGCCGTAAAATTCACGCACGCCCATCACCGCCGGAATCTTATTCCACTGTTCTACCTGTACACTCTTATCTCCAATATAATGATATTCTCCGGTCACAACATCATTGGTAGGATCTCCGTTAAGAAAACGGTCTACATAAATCTGGTACATTACCGCACCTTTAGCCCACTTTGGAGTATCAAAGCCCGGATAAATCTCAAAATCCATCCTGCCCTCATGCTTCATACAGACTCCCTGATTATTGTAATAGCAGGTTACCCATCCATACTGTATCTCAAAATAATAACGGAAGATGTCCTCTCCAATCGTCACCTGGGCAGAATAATAATCGAATCCGTTCTCTGTCTCGCAAATCTCCATCTGCACACGCTGCTCCTGGCTTACCAGATATACAGAATCTACATTATTTCTCTGGGTACGGAATTTGATCGTTACTGTATCTCCTGCCTTTGGTTCTGCAGGTGTTCTGTAATATTCTGTTCCGTCACTGAAAAGCGCCTCTTTATTAAACACAGGACGCATATTCAGGATGTACTGCATTCTTTTTTTTATATCTGCTTTTTCATGTTCCATTTCCGTCCAGTCCTCTCCGTCATTTATCATTTTATTATTTTATCCTAAAATAAACCATCTGACAACCATCTGTTTTTCCCAAAAATACTTATCTATTCAGTGATTCTGCACAAGTATATCTTCATTCATTTCTTTGATTATACATTTTTTCTCTCCGATATTCCATGAAAATCCACATGTTTTTATATTTTTCGCAGTTTATCCTTGTGATATTTTCACAAATCCGATATAATGCAGCTATAATTAATTAATTATTATTTTCGGTACAAAAACCTGTTTCCGAAAGTGAGTACATCGTATGAAAAAGATTATTTCAGGAATTAGCAGACAGTGCCATGTATATGGTAAAAAAATCAGGAAAAGACAATATCGTCTTTTCCTGGGATATCTGCTGATCAGCGTATTTTTAAGGCAGTAAAAAAGCCAGCGGGATAAGCTGGCTTTTTTGGAGAAGGTATTTCTTCTTATGGGGTGTAGCAAAAACTATATAATGTATTGGGGGGTTTTTACAATTTATATAATAGCATGAGGCAAGGAAAAAGTGTGCACAAACTTCACAAAATTCGGCACACTTTTTTGTATATATTATATATTGCTATTTTCTGTTTCGTTTTCTTCTGTTGTAAAAAGTGCTTCAAATTCGTCTCTGTGCACCTTTTCCTTCTCGAGAAGAAGCTTTGCACACTTGTGAAGAACGTCCTCATGCTCCAGAATAATCTTCTTCGCCTGGTCGTGACATTCACCGATAATACGGCGGATTTCTTCGTCAATTGCCTTGGCTACGTCTTCACTGTAACTTCTGGTATGAGCCAGGTCTCTTCCGATAAATACTTCATCATCGTCATCACCATAAGAGATCAGACCTAGTCTGTCAGACATACCATATTTCATTACCATGCTTCTCGCAGTAGCTGTCGCACGTTTGATATCGTTGGATGCACCCGTCGTAATATCCCCAAAGATAATCTCTTCTGCCACACGTCCGCCTAACAGAGTCGTGATATCCTGCAGCATCTGTCCTTTGGTATTAAACATCTCATCATTATCAGGAAGCGGCATGGTATAACCAGCTGCACCCATTCCTGTCGGGATAATGGAAATCGTATAAACAGGATCCATGTCCGGAAGTACATGGAAAAGAATCGCATGTCCGGATTCATGGTAAGCTGTAATTCTCTTCTCTTTCTCAGAGATTACTTTACTCTTCTTCTCTGCACCGATACCGACTTTGATAAAAGCTCCCTTAATATCTGACTGAAGGATAAATCCTCTTCCCTGTCTCGCCGCTTCGATAGCAGCTTCATTCAGAAGATTCTCCAGATCAGCACCTGTAAATCCGGCTGTTGTTCTCGCGATCTGAGCCAGATCTACATCCTCTCCAAGAGGCTTATCCTTGGCATGAACGCGAAGAATCTCCTCTCGTCCCTTCACATCCGGACGTCCTACTGCAACCTTACGGTCAAAACGTCCCGGACGCAGAATAGCAGGATCTAAGATATCCACACGGTTAGTCGCTGCCATTACAATGATTCCTTCATTTACGCCAAAACCATCCATCTCTACGAGAAGCTGGTTCAATGTCTGCTCTCTCTCATCATGGCCGCCGCCCATACCGGTTCCACGCTGTCTTGCGACTGCGTCGATCTCATCAATAAAAATAATACACGGTGCATGGCGTTTACCTTCTTCAAAAAGGTCACGCACACGTGATGCACCAACACCTACAAACATTTCCACAAAGTCTGAACCGGAAATGGAGAAGAACGGAACTCCGGCTTCTCCGGCTACCGCTTTTGCCAGAAGTGTTTTACCTGTTCCGGGAGGGCCTACAAGCAGCACTCCTTTTGGAATTCTTGCACCTACTTTTGTGTATTTCTGCGGAGATTTCAGGAAGTCTACCACTTCCACCAGATCTTCCTTCTCTTCCTGCAGACCTGCAACCTTGTCAAATGTCACTTTCTTATTATCATCCGGGGATGACATTCTCGCGCGGCTCTTTCCAAAATTCATCATCTTGGCATTTCCACCGCCGCCGGCTGACATCTGACGGTTCATCATCATGATCAGAAAGATCACAAGTGCCCCTGTGAGAAGAACAGGAAGCAAAGTTGTCAGAAATACATTATCTCCAGGCACATCCTGAGTTGTAACATCAATATCGTATTTATTCAGCAGTGAGATTGCCTCATTGACATCTGTCACATAGACCTTTCTCTGACCGGAATCAGTGGTATCCACGATCACTGCACCGGTAGGAACTTCTCTGTTCTGCTGAATCGTTGCATCAACCACCTTGTTGTCTTCAAGAGCCTGTTCCAGCTGCTTTTGTGTGTAACTGCTCTGTGAAACCACCTGGTTATTCAGATAGAAATATCCGGCTACCAGAGCAATGATCAGCACCAGATACAGACCAATTCTGCTTGGCTGTTTGTTCACTTAGTTAAATCTCCTTTCAGTCTTCCCCCAGTTCCACTACTCCGATAAATGGAAGATTCCTGTACTTCTGCGCATAGTCCAGACCATATCCTACTACGAATTTATCCGGAATATTGAAGCAGCAATAATCAACTTTGACATCTTTGACTCTGCGCTCTGGTTTATCCAGTAATGTACAGAGACGGATGCTGTTTGGATTTCTCTGTTTCAGAATCTCAATAAGATAGCTTAATGTTCTTCCTGAGTCAATGATATCCTCTACGATCAGAACATCTTTGCCTTCCAGTGGCTGGTCAAGGTCTTTGACGATCTTTACAACACCGCTGGACTTTGTGTCGTCGCCGTAGCTGGATACGGACATGAAGTCAAGAGAAACCGGTACAGTAATTCTTTTGGCAAGTTCACATGTAAAGAATACACCGCCTTTTAATACACAGATTAAATGAATCTCCTTACCTGCATAATCCTTGCTGACTTTTGCTGCGATCTGCTTAATACGGGAATCAACTTCCTCTTCGCTGAGTAAAACTTTGATTTTCTCACTCATTTTGATATCCTCCTTGGTAATTTAATACTAACACCTTCCTGGTTTGGGGGTTAATTTTATACCTCTCATTCATCCGGCTTCCAACCATCCACAGAACCTCATTCTCACACACGACCAGAGGAATTTTCTCTCTCTGATCTGCCGGGATTTTCGCATCGATCATACAGCGATTGAGTTTCTTTGTGTTTCCCTGCGCATTGATGATCATGTAATCTCCGGTTCTTCTGGTTCGAATACACGGATTCTTTTTTATTTTATCATAATCCAGCCATTTCGTATACTTTTTTTCTTCAATCTTCTGTCCTTCATATAAAAATATTTCTGCTGAAAAAGTCCCCAGCGGACAGATAGCCTTTCCCGGAACTATAAGTTCCCACTCTTCTGTTTTCCTTTTTCTTCTCTCTTCTTTATTCAGAAGATAAAGTTTCACGCCATCATAATCTTTTCTTGCCTCCATACAATAGGGCAGGCTGATTTTTCTTCCCGTCTGCATTTCGTAAAGTGCAAGAACCTTCTCATAATGGACTGCGGATATGTCTTTCCGCCTGCCTGCCAGGTTTTCCATCGCCTGCTGTAATGCATAGGTCTGGATAATCTGAGGCTGCACAAAGAATTTTTCTGTAAAATAATATCCTGTATCCGTATGGAATTCTTCCAATATCTGAAGACTCTGGCAAGTAAGATATTCCTCAGCCTGAGAAATCCTCTCCGCTGTTTCAGACATATGTGCCACTGCTTTCGCATTTATTTCCTGCTCCAGCATAGGAAGTATATGATGACGGATCCTGTTTCGGGTATATTCATCTGACAGATTCGTGCTGTCCTGGATATGTGGAATACTCTCTTGCTCTAAATACCGGGCAATTTTTCCTCTGCTTAAACATAAGACCGGACGAATGATCTCTCCTGCCACCGGGCGCATCGTGCAAAGTCCGCGCAGACCGGTTCCGCGACATAAATTATGGATCATGGTTTCTGCCAGATCTTCCTGATTATGCGCCAGCGCGATTTTAACTTTCCTGTCTTCTGTATCGTTGCCCGGATTATTTTCTTTTTTCCACTTTTCTCTATAAAAAGAGATTTCTTTGCCAAAGGCTTCTTTTCTGACAATTCTTCCAGTCTCTTCTTCACCCAGTTTCCATTCCCTGCTCAGTTTCGGCACATCATAATAGTGGATACTGCATGGGATCTGCCATTCTTTGCAGATCTTTTCCACAAATCTGCTGTCTCTGTCAGCTTCTTGTCCACGTATTCCATGATGTACGTGAACAACCTTCAGTGAAAAATCCACTTCCTCCTGCAATTCTCTTAAAATATGCAGCATTGCCATGGAGTCACTTCCTCCTGATACACCTGCCAGAATCATATCTTTCTTTTTAATCATCTTGTTTTGCTTTATGTAAGCAAGAACTTCTTTCTTCATCATTTATCCTTTTTATGTTTATTTATTTCTTCCACACCCCGGCAACCAGAACAGTCATGTCATCTCTTGCATGGTAATCACTGTACCCCAGCACCCGCTCCAGGATTCCTCTGCCGAAATCCTTCGGTGATTCTTCATGGACATCCATGATGATCTCCTTCATGGTTTCTTCCTCTTTCTGGTCCGGAAGTGCATCCAGCACTCCATCTGTCATCATGATCAGGTAATCTCCATGATAAAGCTTTCTGGATGCCGTCTCAAAATCAATCTGCTGCACAAGTCCTGCTGCCAGGCTTTCCGAAGTGATTGACTCCACCCAGTGATCTCTTTTTATAAAAGTCGATGCCGCCCCTGCCTTCAGAAAATTGCAGATTCCAGTATATAGGTCCACTGCACATATATCTACTGTGGAAAACATGCCATCCTGGCCTTTTAATACCAGAGCGGAGTTGACCATTTTTGCAGCTGTTTCCTGGGAAAACCCAGATTCCATAAACTGCTCTAAAAGCTCTACAACTGTTTCACTCTCCTTACATGCCTCCATCCCTGAACCCATGCCGTCAGAAAGACACATTACAAATCTGCCCCCGTCTTCCTGTCTGCACACATAATTATCTCCGGAAATTTTTTCCTCTTCTCTGGTCAGCCTGGCTGCCCCGTAAAGAACCTGGTAACTTACATCTTCTATAAAATGAACTGTATGGTATTCTCCATTTACAATGCATCGGCTTCCATTTACAGGTACCATGGAACTTTCGCAGGATTTTGAAAGAAGCTGAGCAATCTCTGTCATGGAAATACACTGCCCGCTTCTGGCACGCATGGTGAGAAAAACCTGTCTGCGGCCTTTCACCTTATCCATCATCCATGCCTGACGAAGAATCACATGATTTTTTCTCAGGCTCTTGCGAAGGTCTTCCTCGAATTGTGGGGTGCACCGCTCCAGATCATACAGATCACTTGCCACATTTTCCATGATTCTGGAAACCTCCATCAGCTGCTGTGCCACCGCCAGTCGATTCTCGATCATCCGGTTATCCCACATCAGGTTCTGCTTCTCTCTCTGGAAGTTCTCCGCAACAGCTTCATAATACTGTACAGAACGGGGACATATGCTTGTCCAGTCAGCCCGGATGCTCCGAATATCATCCTCGTTTCCGCTCTCCATCGACCGCACCAGCGCTTCCACGCCTTTGCATAGTTCCTGTTTATGTTCACCCCAGCAGATTTCCCTCTGATAGCATCTGTAGCAGACTTTAGCATTTGTATCCTCCATGATCCGCTCAACCTGCCTGCTGCTCAGGTAATCTCTGCGATATGGCATTCCATAAAAAGTATCTGCCAGTTTCTGAAAAGATGCTGCGTATTTCTCTACCCGTTCTTTCTGAGGATGACCTTCCTGCAGAGTCAGAAGTTCCTGTGTATCCGGTAGATTTTCCGCTAAAATAGTTTTTGCCATGTCCCGTATGATCAGCATAATGCTGATAACGAGCATGGCAATCATCCATTCCTGCATATTCTTCTTCCCTCCCCCATATGTTCCCCTTACCCGTTACCGTCCACTTCATTCACAATAACACGCTTCGCGTAATACTGCCAGTAAACAGCAATCTTTATACTTCCTGTCAGAGGAATATTATATGAAAAAGGGTTCGAAATATCTGTCAAACCCAGGCGAAAATTTCTCAAAAGTTTTCGACATAATTACCGCTTAGGTAACTAACTTATTATTGTTGTTTCTTGAAAACAGTCTCATTATCTTTCACAAGTCCCAGCTTCTCTCTGGCGACTTCCTCTGTATATTCGTCTGTCTCCATATATTTCTTTAATTTATCAATCTCTTCTGTACGGTTCTGCTCATCTTCAATCTGCTGCTGAAGAATGGCGGCCCTAGCATCATATCCTGTGAGGCGTTCCTGAAGGTCATTACTTTCTAGCATAAGTCCTCCCAGAAGGACTAAAACAACCAGCGCAATCGCAAGCATTCCAAGAGAGTTATACCTTACTTTTCTCTTTTTCTTTCTTTTCTTAGAATTACCCAATTTGCCAGCCTTTCTTTTATAGCATAATTATACGCTTTATACCACAGAAGTTTACATCTTTTGACCGGAAATAGCAACCATTTTATCAAAAATTTAATAATTATTACAGGAATCTCCAAGATTTTAGTACAACATTTTACAAAAATGTCTCCGATTGTTTTATGACAGGCATATGCTCCCAACAAAAATCCCAAAACCATAAATAAACGCAGGATTCCCTCATTTGTTCTGTAAATCTCCGAAAAAACAAAGAATGCGCAGCAAAGCCAGTACAGCAGATCTTCCGCCCCGGCAGCCTTGTCTGAATGTACAAAGACATTTCGAATTGCGATCAGAAGATCATAACACAAAAGGAGAACCGCTCCCGCAGCTATTGTCTGAACCAGTAAAAGTAATTCATGATGAATAAATGTACTCATCTTTTACCGAAACATCCTTTTGAGAAAAGATTCCTCCCTGTTATCTGTATTCTTTGACAGATAGGTAAGACTGTCCACTTTTCCTTCCAGATCTACTTCTCCTTTTTCCAGATCAAGCTGCTTCACATGAAGCTGTTCTCCCTTTATTACAAGTTTACCTGCCTGTGTAAAAAGCAGGATTTCTTTTTCATCAAAGGATTTGACATCCTTTACTCCGGTAATTCTGCCACCCTGACGGTTATCCAGCATCAGGCTGTGAGGTGAAAGTATTTTCTTATCTTCCATCGCCGCCTCCTGTTCACCGCCTCCCGTCCTCTTGTCCGGAGACTATGAACTTCTGACATATCACTTATCAATAGTTTATGTTCGTAAACTATAAAATAGACAACAATCTATTACTTTTTTATATCTGCAACATCTGTCTGTACTATTACTATTCAATAACGTAAACAAATACTCATAATCAGATTGGCAGTTTTTATATTTTCAGACTGTTAAAGATATTTATACATACTCTCTACGTCTTCTTTTTTCACAGTTTCTTTCACATCCAGAACTTCCACTTTTACATTCTTGCTTCCGAACTGAATTTCGATGGTATCTCCTGTCTTTACCTGTACAGAGGCTTTGGCTGGTTTATCATTTACCAGGACTCTTCCCGCGTCGCAGGCTTCGTTTGCCACTGTACGGCGTTTGATCAGACGTGAAACTTTCAGATATTTGTCTAATCGCATATGCTCTTCTCTCCTATATTCTTTATAATCTGATATCAAGGTCATAAAGTCGTTCGTGCTTGCATGTTAAGACTTTTCATCCTGACATCATATCTGTAAGTAACAAAAAGGGGGAACTTTCGTCCCCCCTGGTTATCGCTTTAATTATTTACCGTTAACCATATCTTTTAAAGCTTTTCCAGCTTTGAATTTCGGTGCCTTAGAAGCTTCGATCTTCATTGTTTCACCAGTCTGAGGATTTCTTCCCTCTCTAGCAGCTCTTTCACTTACTTCAAATGTACCAAATCCAACTAACTGGATTTTTCCGCCATTTTTCAGTTCTTTAGAAACGACATCAACGAAAGATTTCAGAACATCTTCTACGTCCTTCTTGGATAAGTTTGTCTCTTTCGCCATAGCTGCTACTAATTCTGTTTTATTCATGGTGTTTCCTCCTCTAATGATCTCTTTCTTGTTTGGTGGCATCTGCCAAAAGCGACAGAGCTCTATCTTCTATATATATACCTTTTTGCCTATATTGTCAAGGTTTTTCAAAAGATTCGGGCGATTCTGCACACCCTCAAAACGCAGTTTTGGGTACATTTATCAATCTCTAAAAATCACCCGGATAATCCTGAAAACATTCATATCCGAAATTTTCCCATTTTTCTCTTTGTCTGATGAGATTCTGAAGCTTTTCCACATTTTTCTCAGAGATCCATACCTTCTTGTGTGAATAATAATGATTGGCAAGCTTCCAGTATTTTTCCGGATATGTGAAACGAACTCTTAAGTATTGCCACTCTTGAGACGATATCGGACGGATTTTATGATATTCCCGGAGCATTTCCCTCGCAAGCTTCAGGTCCCAGTTGTATTTTTCGAGGATTTTTCTCATAAAGCAATACAAATCTGACATCTGAATATCAAAGCTCCAATGTCCGAAATTCGTCACCGCAGTTTTGTCTGTATCACTTTTCAATATTAAAATATTGTGCTGATTATATTCCCCATGACAGACCTGACCTTCCTTCCAGGCTTTTTCCCTGAGATTTTCATATTCTATCTCTTCTAAGAGTTCTACTGCATACTGCGCTCTCTGTAAAAAACACTCCACGCTGGCCAGATAGTCTTTTTCAAATACACAGGATGCCCCTTTTTTTCGTATAAATTTGCGGATTTTGCGAAGTTCCTGATTATGTCGGAGATACACATCTTTCAGGGACTTTTCCCTGTATTCCTCCACAGGTTCCATTTTCATTAAAATATGTAACCTTGCCAGCGTCCGAACACTTTTTAAGATATCCTCCCGGGATTTAGTATCACACTCTCTCCCTTCATACCAGTGCTGAAGTGTAAATCTTTGTTCATCCTTATCTTTGCTGATCAGACTATCCTGTGTATTCTGTAAAAAATAATCTGTATTTATACCATTTTTCTGAAGATAGAGCAAAAGTTCCTGTTGTTTTTCCAGCTTCTTTTCAGAGCCACGAAATTCCCTCAAAATTAAAAGTCCCTGCGCTGTATAGCAAAGCAAAGCCCCCCTTGTCCTTGCAGAACGGTCTGCTGTCAGCTCATATTGAGCCAGAGTGCTAAGTCCGTAATCATACAATGACATATCCCCCTCTTATCTTAATACTTTCTATACATATGAAAAAAATCCGGGGGATATACCCTCGGATTTTTAATACTGTTGTTGTCCGTCCTGTTGTTACCGTTCACTTCGTATCCAGTAACGTATTTTGCCATGCATAGACTTTGCAGCTATTTACTTTTCTAACATACTTAGCAATATTTCTTTCTGATTCTTCTCCGGTGCTGCAAGAACTTCTTCCAAAAGACGATTCAGTGTCTCTCCGATTTCCCGTCCCGGCTTATATCCGGCTTCAATCAGGTCTTTGCCTGTGACAGCAAGTGTCTTTAACGATACGCACTGATGCTCTTTCAGAATAATTTCGTAAGCTTCTTTCACTTTATCCAGGCGCTCCTGCTTTTCAACGCATTTGTAGTCGCTCTGCGCCCGCATATCCGCCTGCTGCACTTCCAGATAATATGGAAAAAGATCCTCTCCAATGCGGTTTACTGCGCGGCGTACCGACTTCGTCGTCCCTTCCGGTCTGTCATCATGCCATTTCACCAGACGGGTCACCTTGCGTATCGTGTCATTGTCGAATTTCAGGCGACGAAGAATCTGCCCCGCCATCTTTTCACCTGCACTTCCATGCGTTTTGAAATGGTCTCTTCCATTCTCATCTGTTTTTCGCACAACGGGTTTACCGATATCGTGAAGCAGCATCGTAATACGAAGAACTCTGTCTGCGCGCACATAGCAGAGACTGTGCAGGATGTGCTCCCCCACCGTATAACAGTGATGAGGGGTATTCTGTGGTGTTTCCATGCAGGCATCAAATTCCGGCAGAAACTCTGCTGTGATTCCTGCTTCATAAGCTACTCTGAGATAATCCGGATGAGGTGACATAAGAAGTTTCACCAGTTCCACCTGAATTCGCTCCGCACTGACATGCTTTAAATTCGGCGCAAGAACCTTTAACGCTTTGCGGGTTTCCTCTTCAATAGTAAATCCCAGCTGTGCACTGAAACGGACTGCACGCATAATACGAAGTGCATCTTCTGTAAAACGCTCCAGCGGATCTCCCACGCAGCGAATGATATTTTTGTCGATATCTTCCATTCCTTCAAAAAGATCCACCAGACCTCTTGACGGATTATATGCCATGGCATTAATCGTGAAATCCCGGCGTTTCAGATCTTCCTCAAGACTGGCTGTGAAGGTTACCTCCTTCGGATGTCTCCCATCCTCATACTCACCATCTACACGGTAAGTAGTAACCTCATAGCTCTCTTTCTCCATGAGGACAGTCACCGTTCCATGCTGCAGACCGGTGTCTACCGTTCTGTGAAACAGGGCTTTTACCTGTTCCGGCTTCGCAGATGTAGTGATATCCCAGTCATCCGGGTTGCGGCCCAGAATAGAATCACGAACACAGCCACCTACCACATAAGCCTCATATCCTGCATTTTCAAGTATGTGCAAAATTGTTTCCGCGTTTTTTGGTATTTCTAGAATCATATGACCATCCTTATCTTTTTTATTTTGCTACAAAACCGGCACTCAGATTTTTCTGTTGCCGGTTTCCATAAGCAAATCAGACAAATGTCATTCCCTGATCTGTCACTTTCTAATTAGTATGCTCTGCCCCAGTAAACCATCTTCTTAGCCGGTTTTCCGCAGCATACGCAGACATCGCTTAAATGTTCCTGTTCAAATGGCATACATCTGGATGTAGCCTGAACATCCTCTTTGATCTTGTCTTCACATGCACGGTCACCGCACCACATAGCTTTTACGAAGCCTGGTTTGTTGACAATTGTATCTTTAAATTCTTCGTAGTTTGTAGCGACATAAGTATGAGCATCTCTGTGTGCACGGGCGCGCTCCAGCATATCTTTCTGGATTGTTTCCAGAATCTCCTGTACTTTCTCTACAAGCTCTTCAAATGTAACTGTGTATTTCTCTCTTGTATCACGACGGCAAATCACAGCCTGTCCATTCTCGATATCCTTCGGACCGCATTCGATACGGATCGGAATACCACGCATTTCCTGCTCTGCAAATTTGAATCCCGGGCTCTTGTCTGTGTCATCTACTTTTACACGGACTCCTGCTGCCTTTAATGCTGCAAACATTTCGTCTGCTTTCTCCAGAACGCCTTCTTTTCTCTGCTGGATTGGAATGATGACTGCCTGTGTCGGAGCGATTCTCGGAGGCAGTACCAGACCGCTGTTGTCACCATGTACCATGATAATAGCACCGATCATACGTGTTGTCATTCCCCAGGATGTCTGATGTACATACTGAAGTTTGTTCTCTTTATCTGTATACTGGATGCCGAATGCTCTGGCAAATCCGTCACCAAAGTTATGGCTTGTACCGGACTGAAGAGCTTTTCCATCATGCATCAGAGATTCGATTGTGTAAGTAGCCTCTGCACCGGAGAATTTCTCTTTCTCTGTCTTCTGTCCCTTGATAACCGGGATAGCAAGTACTTCTTCACAGAAGTCTGCATAGAGGTTCAACATCTGAATTGTACGTTCTTCTGCTTCTTCAGCTGTAGCATGAGCTGTATGGCCTTCCTGCCATAAGAACTCACGTGAACGAAGGAACGGACGTGTTGTCTTTTCCCATCTTACTACTGAACACCACTGATTGTATACTTTTGGCAGATCTCTGTGAGACTGGATTTCTTTTGCATAGAAATCACAGAATAATGTCTCAGATGTCGGACGTACGCACAGACGCTCCTGAAGCGGATCCAGACCGCCATGAGTTACCCATGCAACTTCCGGTGCGAATCCTTCTACGTGATCTTTCTCTTTCTGAAGAAGAGATTCCGGGATAAAGATTGGCATGTATACGTTCTGTACACCTGTCTCTTTGAATCTTCTGTCCAGTTCATGCTGGATGTTCTCCCAGATTGCATATCCTGCAGGTTTGATTGCCATGCAGCCTTTAACGCTGGTATATCCGCACAGTTCAGCTTTCTTTACAACGTCGGTATACCACTGGGCGAAATCGTCTTCCATAGATGTGATGGCTTCTACCAGTTTCTTGTTGTTTGCCATGATTTTTCTCCTTTTTATGTGATTGTGTTGATCCTGTCAGGAACTTTATGCTACAGGAACTTCCGAAAAATCCCCGCATTTTCCTGCTGTTCCATTTTACAGGATATAGTCGCGGCGGAATGCGGACAAAAAAAGAAGCCCAGCATCCCTCACAAGGGACCGAAAGGCTTCGGCGGTACCACCCTAATTAGCACTGTGCCCAAATGCCTGCACACTGCTCGCTCTTCTTCCGATAACGCAGGAAAAAACGCCGTACTTCAATTGCACGGGGCTCCGAGGCCGGTTCCATAACTTGCGCACAGAATCCTTCCACCACATGGATTCCTCTCTGGGATTGCTCCTTATGTACTATTCTCTTCATCGCCGTAAATATTTCGCATTTAGTTTTATTTTATGCGAAATGACAGAGCGTGTCAAGAGCCAAATTACGTTACTGTTCACTCCTTTCTCAATAACATAGCCAAATTACACTTCTATCGTAATCTTTCTCCCTGTCCGATTATATTTATAATAACGAACTCCCGCTGCATCCAGCATTCTCTTGGACGCGATCACTGCCGGAGTGTCCGCATATTTATCGCAGTCATAAACAATCGTTTTAATCCCGGCCTGAATAATTGCCTTGGCACATTCATTGCAAGGGAAAAGAGAAACATAAAGTTTCGCTCCTTCAAGGCTTCCGCCTCTGTAATTAAGAATCGCGTTCAATTCACTGTGTGTCACATAAAAATACTTTGTATGCAGGTCGTCTCCCTCGCGCGCCCATGGAAACTCATCATCTGAACATCCTTTCGGAAAACCGTTATATCCCATAGACAGAATCTTATTATCCTCACTTACGATACAGGCTCCCACCTGAGAATTCGGATCCTTTGAGCGCATTCCTGACATCATGGCAACTCCCATAAAATATTCATCCCATGATAAATAATCCGTACGTTTGCAGTTTTTATCCATCGTTAACCCCTCCTACTTGCAAAGACAGCCAGAGACTGCCCGAAAAGCCGGGAACATTCCCACTTTATCTTCGAGTCTCTGGCCATATTGTTTTTTCAAATTTATTCCGTCTCTATCTGATTAATTCTTCTGATATGTCTCTCATCATTGGAGAATGGTGTGTTTAAGAATGTATCTACGATTTTTACTGCCAGACCAGGTCCTACAACTCTTCCGCCGAGAGCAAGAATATTGGCATCATTGTGAAGTCGGGTTGCTTCTGCTGTAAAACAGTCCGTACAGACAGCAGCTCTGATTCCCTTAATCTTATTTGCTGTAATAGAAATTCCAATACCTGTTCCGCAGATCAGGATTCCCTTCTCACATTCCCCGTCAAGAATTGCATGCGCAACCTTCTTTGCATATACCGGATAATCTACAGAAGCCAGACTGTCACATCCATAATCTTTATATTCGATTCCCTTCTCGTCCAGATATTTCTTAATCTCCAGCTTTAATTCATATCCCCCATGGTCGCACCCTAAAGCTATCATTCTTTTTTCCTCCTGAAATTTAATTTATTTGTAACTATTCAGTTTTCTCACAGTTAGCAGACCACTGAATAGTTACCTTTATTTCTCACTATCCACCCGGATAATTTTATGTCCCGCAGCTTTCAACAGACGATTCATAATTGCCTGTCCCATTCTCGGTGTATAAAATGCCTCTGAATAAATAGATTTCACCGCGCTCTGGTCAAAATCTCTGAGCACCTCATACAGATGATGTGCAATACTCTCTTCCTCTTTCCTGCTTCCGATACTCACTACCAGACCTTCCGGATATCTGTCCTTCGTTTCATCCGTAGCAATAATACCAACCTGCTCTCCATGCTCCTTCGCCTGTGCCGCAAGCTGATTAATTTTATCAATAACAGCCTCCTGCGCTCCTTCCACAATAGCCAGATCAGCCTTCGGTGCATAATGACGATACTTCATTCCCGGCGCTTTCGGACGTACTTTACTGTCTGCCGCGATCAGCCCCTTATCCATCCTCACATCACCAAGAGTCTCCTGAAGCATCTCCAGAGAAATATAACCAGGTCTTAAAACCACCGGCACATCCTCTGTAAAATCCACAATCGTAGATTCCAGTCCAATGCCGACCTGACCACCATCAATGATCATCTCAATCGTCTCTCCAAGATCCTCTTCCACATGCTGTGCAGTAGTCGGACTCGGTCTTCCCGAAGTATTTGCACTCGGCGCCGCCACATAACCACCAGCAGCTTTAATCAGTTCCTGCGCGATCCTGTCACTCGGAAAACGAACAGCCACACTGTCCAAACCTCCCGTAGTCTCCTGCGGTACCAGATCAGACTTCGGAAGAATCATAGTAAGCGGTCCCGGCCAGTATTTCTCAGCCAGAATCTTCGCCTTCTCCGGAACCTCAGCCACGATCGGAGCCAGCTTATCAAACTCCGCAATATGCACGATCAGAGGATTATCCGACGGTCTGCCCTTCGCAGCATAAATTTTCATAGACGCCTGTGGATTCAAAGCATCTCCACCAAGACCATACACCGTCTCCGTAGGAAATGCCACCAGACCACCCTGTTTTAAAATTTCTCCACCACGACGAATCGCTTCCATATCAAGCCTATCCGCAGTCATGGATACAACTTCTGCTCTCATTAATTTCCTGCCTTCTTTTTATCTCATATATTTTTATTATTTTATCTCATACTTCATATTGTACACGATTTTTATGATTTTGTCTCTACATTTATTACGATTTCCTATCCAATCCAATCCAGCAACACACCTTCTCTACTTTCACAGCCAGAACCAGTGTAGAAAAATTATTCATTTTGTGTGCATTTGCAGGGATCTTAGATATTCTTAGCCGCCAAAAATATGCGTTATGAGAAATCAGAGACACTGTCTGAGCCGCAGGCGAGTTTGGCTCTGATTTCTCATGCCTTTAGCAGATTTTTAGCGGCTTAGAATATCTTAGTTCCCGAAACCGCACACAAAATGAATTATTTTTCTACGCGTCCCTTTGTCTGCAAACAAAAACAGCGGTCCTAAAGCCGCCATTTTTGTTCTGCTATTATTTCTCAACCTTCAAAATATAAGTCCCATAATTCTCATCCCGGAACACCACCGTTCCAACAGAATTCAAGACTTCTTCATTCAGCTGCTCCCCATATTTCTCCCGCTCCGTAGAACCGACAAAAATATAAGAAACATCATACTCCTCCAGGAGTTCTCTCACATATTCTTCATCCGCAGAAGTATAAATACTCTCAATATCCGCACTCTTCTGATTCAGATCCGCAGTATCATCTCTCCAGAGCCATTCGTGTACATACCAGCCCAGCACTGTCGGCAGACCAGTCATAGCAGAAACTCTTTCATATTCACTATAACTATCCCCATTCGCCTCAAGCACAACCGGTGAACCCTTGACATTCTTCTTCAGCCACTGAATGCCAGCCACGTCCTCCACAAAACTATTCTCCAGGAAAGAGGTCGCATTCAGGCCCTTATACTCTGATACATTCCATACATTTCCAAACCATGCATGAACACTGTTTCCAAAATATCCAAATGTCCAGCAAAGCAGCACCAGTCCGATAACAGACAGAACCTTAACTACCTTCTTACGTGCTGTCGCCAGCATTCGGAAAATCCCATATCCCATGGTCATTCCAAACAACATATACGCCTGATAAGTCAGCTTAAACATCGTATTCGCTCTGGCATTTCTGCTTTCGTAAATATCTCTTACATAAACAAACTCCGGAATTACAATCAGTCCGATTGCACAAAGCCCCATAATAATCACAAACAAATCTGGTACGGAAATTGCTTTCATCAGTCGATACAGACTCCGGTTTGCTCCACCGCGAAGTTTTTCCCAGATAATGCAGATAATCAGCAATACTGTCAGAAATACAGGCAGTCCCCAAAGAATCAAAAGCTGATGAATCATAGAGTGATTCTGTGCAATTCCGACACCCTTAAACATACTGTCAAACTGTAGCGTAAACGGCAGAGAAACCACATAAGAGATCACGATGATCTCAACAGCCTGTACCACCGTCACCGACAATATCTTCTTTACTTTCCCCTCAAACTGGACAATGTTTGTAAAAAGCACCACTCCACCGGTTACAACAAAATAAATGATGAAATCCCAGAAATTTGTAAACCGGAACATTCCTATCATTACTGCTGCCAGGATAATATGTGGTATCAGCAGCTGTCTCTTCCAGAACTGCTTTCTTCCAGGTCTCTCGATCACAGCCTCTCTCATACGTACACTACGCATCCATGTATACAGAAGTCCAACTAGAAAAAGCACAAACATTACATTTACCACATGCGCATGAAGATCACCCAGAACAAAGGAATAGCATGGAAATTCATGGATTGTCTTATCCTCCAGCACATCCGGATTATATCCGATATAGCGGGTTGCATCCGGGAACCAGTAACTGTCCACTTCTTTTCCCTGAAGCTTCTGGATCCATGGAATAATCTTACTATAAACAACATAATGCATATTTCCCGCAATCGATACGGAAAGACCGGCAGTGATTCCCGCTAAGACCGGCACATATCGTTTCTTTCCTGTCAGATTTCCCTTTAGCTTGTCCACAGACATCTGATAAACCAGTGAAAAAGGAAGAACAAAAGCAAATGCCGCCACAAAAGTTCTCATCAGATTGTAGGTGAGCTCTACTTTACTTCCTGTTAATTTCGTGAGAAATACTGCAAAATACTGTCCGCCATAATAATAATTGATAGTACCTTCTGAATACCACAGATCCCTTGCCGGCAGTGTCGTACTCCGCATCATGGCTTCCATAAAACCATAATCCATAAACTTCTCTGTTCCATAAGCCTGCGGACGGAATCCTGCAAAATATGTCCACATCAAAAAGAATGCAAAAAACAGGATTTCCTCCCAGTAAACCAGATTTCCCTTTCCGGTCGAAATACAGTCAATTCCCTTCTTCACCTGAAAATGGTATAAAATACCACATCCAACAGCACACGCCAGAGACACGCCAATACATGTCAGCGCAGTAAACGGCAGAATCTTTACCGTCACAAGCAGCCATGTAAGAAATCCTGTAACCGTAATTGCCAGCACTTTAGAAAACATCCAGCCCTTATCTTCAAATCCTGCAAACAGTCTCCCAGTCAGCGGCATTGCCACCATTCCCATCAGAAACGCCAACAGCCACCATGTCCAGAATGTCCATACATCCCCTTTCAGTAAAAAAGCAGACAGTCCTGCAAGCGCTGCCGCCAGAAGCACTCGTGGTGCCCATTTTTTCATCCGTATCTCCTCCTATTCGTTTATTAATCAAGCGGCTAAACCTTTCCTCTTTTGCTATTTACTCATAGCCAGATAACCGCTTCTCAATTTGCTTAATTCGTTTTATATATCCGGATTCTTCCATCCTGAGTCTCGTAAACCTTCTCATATGTCGCAGCAATTGTTTCTTCCTGACACACCTGCTGTTCAAACTCAGAGCCTTCTTCAAACAGAATATAAGTAATCTTCTCCTGTTTTACAGTGCTTTTTAAAGTCTCACTGTCGGATGTCGTATAAATCGTTACCGCCTGCGCTGCTCTGTAATTCGTGTCATATCCTGCCGACCATGCATAATACGGCCATCCACAATAAAGCATCACACCAGACATTGTCACCTCATTCATACTATATTCCGGAGTCAGAAGCAGATCATTTTTATCCAGATGTTCTGCAAGCCAGCAGGTAAGATCACTGTTCATATTTACAGCCACACGTCTGCCCGGACCATTTCCCTTCACAATCACCGCAAAATCATAAATTCCGGTTATGCTAAGACATATGGTTAATATTGCTGCCAGTACCTTCCCGGCAAATTTCCTGATTTTTCTATCTCTACCAGTCTTAACGTCTGACTGGCTGGTTTCTTTTTTTATTTCATTTTCTATATCTTCGGTCTTTCTTTCATCTGCAATCTGAACATTCCGATTCACTCTTTTCCCTGTCCAGAGATTGCATATTGTCCATGCCCAGAAGATTGTCAGAAACGCATAAGAAATCATGATATATTTATGATTTACATTAATATCCGGTGTCATCAGAAGTACAAACGCAAAAATTGTTGGAAAGATAAATCCCAGCAAAATTGCTCTCTCCCGCCTTCTCATAAACCACACCAGCACTAACAGGCCAAGGAAAAATACTCCACTCATCCAGAACAGATATTTCACCACTCCCCAGACAGTCTTATCTTCCGCCAGAAATCCCAGATAAATCTGCGGACTCATCGCACTTCCAGAAATAAATATTTTTGTCTGGAGATATGAAAAGAAAATCGTCACTGCGGCCATGATCAGATAATCCAGTTTTCCATCCGAAAAAACTGCAAATCCGCCCAGAATCAGCAATCCGCCGATCACTGCGGCCCCATTCCAGAATGCACACAATCCGAGAAACAATCCCATAAGCAATGCCTGCTCCAGATTTCTGCTTCTCCATCCTTCTTTTGAAAAAAGCCTTTCCTTCATCCAGACGAAGCCTTTTTCCTCATGCATTGTCCCAGCTTCCAGCCAGTCCATAAACAGATATAATGCAAGCGTCACCATAAGAAGCCCAAATGCCAGATGTCTCTGATTCAGATAAACATTAAAGTTCCACAATCCCCAATTTTCATTGGTCGTATATCCAATGAAAGAAACATTCTCAGTCAAAGTCTCCAGCAAATTTCCAGCCTGTATATGTTCCCACACAAATCTGAAAAAAGCCATTCCACTTCTGAAGAAAAACAGAAAAATCGTTAAAACACCGCAGCACATTTTCCCTGTGATCCGAAGTGCCAGCTGATACAACAGCATAAGAAATCCAGTCAATGAAGTAAGGCTCACGATATTATAAGCAACATCCATGCGCATTCCCAGATATTCCAGATTTCCTGCCAGAAACTGAAACATAAAATGGTATTTTACATCTGCTCCTCCATAATGAGGATACTGTGTCGGGAAATTATTCCCCATGGAAAAAGAACGTATCATCGCCGTATGTGGCGCATAGTCTCCATATACAGTCAGTCCAGAATACAGAATTCCTTCTTTCATGTAGAAAACATAGAACATCATATATGTAATAAATGCTGCCAGCAGTCCAAACAGGATTAATTCCTTCTTAAATCTGCTTTTATCTGTTATCAGGTTATCCATAGAGAACTTCCTGCTCTTTTTCTTTAATTTCCTGTCCTGATCAATCTGCTCAGTCAGACCTATCTCCATATTTGATCTTACCAAACTTGAATGGCTTCTGTATTTCTGTACTTCGATCAGTATAATAAAGATCAATACACCTGCCATTCCAATAGCATTTCCATATAAAAGTGGATTTTTTACTTTTCCAATCACACTGAAAAACCACGAAATGATATACACTACCCAGGTCAGCAAAAGCGTACCTACTCCAAACGAAGCCGGCAGGGTAAGCCAGATACGGTTAATAAAAGAAAACTTCGTTCCCTCTTCTATCAGTATCTTTGAAGCTTTATATCCCAGTATTCCCGCAAGAATCAGATAAATTATTCCAAGCATAATTTCTCCCTGTATGTTTTTACTATATTTGTATTCCGACTATAGCATTTGCTATAGTCCACTCAAACCTGTATCAGTATAGCAAAAAACTCTTCCTATTAAAAGTCAGTTCACATAAAATAAACAATTTTATCAACTATCCCTTGCAATCCGTAAAGAATTATCCCACTTATCACTTAAGCAGCTATGTTATAATTTTTTGCTATTTATTCTTACTGAAATACGCATCGATTCCCTCAGATATCGCATCTGCTACTTTAAGCTGATATTCATCTGTCTGGAGCAACTCTGCCTCCTGTGGATTCGTCAGAAAACCACACTCCACAATATTCAGAACACTTTCACTTCTTTTCAGCAGATAATAAGTCTTATTCCCTTTCGCCACGCGCGGGCGCTTTACATCCAGCCTGGTGTTTAATTTCTCCTGAATCAGTTCTGCCAGACTTTTTCCCTGAGCAGAATCTTCATAATAAAATACCTGAGGTCCGTAAACTGCCGAATCCTGATAACTGTTCTGGTGTATGCTGATACATAATACCGGCTTACACTCCTTTACCAGCGCAATTCTCCGCTGCATATCCTGTGCTTTCTGATTCCTGCTTTCCTCATCATAAAGTCCCTTATCCTCTTCCCTTGTCATAATTACGGTAAAACCTTTTTTCTCCAGAATTTCTCTCAGTTTCATGGCAATCTGAAGATTAATTCCTTTTTCCTCCAGTCCGCCCACTCCGATCATTCCCGGGTCCGCGCCGCCATGTCCCGCATCCACCAGAATAGTCTTTGAATTATCAGTTGTTGCCATAGTGCCCGCTACCTGCGCAGCCTGCTTTGATAAGATCAGGAAACTCACAAGAAGCAGACACGCCATAAGCAGCTCCAGTCCATATTTTTTCATAATAAAAAACACCTCCTGAGACATTATCTGCAAGATTCAAAAGCTTATCACTTTCTAATTACTATACTTAATATATGTCTCAAGAGATGTTTTTTATTCTAATTCAGATTATCACTAATTACCTGCCAGATACCGCTATTTTCAAATCCAAGTTTCCATGCAGAAACTCCTGCAAGATTGTATTTCGACACAAGCTTAACCTTCTCCGCGATTGACTGAGAATCCTCAATCCAGATCTGATAGGTAGAATTATCAATATCATATTTTCCATAATTCTGAGATGTCGTCTTATCCCAATAGGTTTCCACATTATTCTCAGAAATCACCTGCTGCGCCTGATCCATACCAATTGCCTCACTGGTTACATTTCCGCCAGTATTTCTCCACAATCTGGTATAGAACGGTACTGCATTGATCACACGCTCTGCCGGAACTTCTGCCAGAGTATCCTGAATTCCCTGTTCTACCCATGGAAGAGATGCGACAGAGCCCGCTTCAGATCCCACATAATGTTCATCATATCCCATAATGATCACGTAATCGACAACTCTTCCCTGTTCAGCGCGGTCATAATGACTGGTGAAATCTTCCGGAACCGGATTATCCACAGAAAGGACCAGATTATTCTTATGACACTCTATAGAAAGTTCTCTCAGGAACTCCAGAAAATGAATTCCAACATCTTCGCTGAGAGACTCGAAGTCCACATTGATGCCATCCATTCCCACACTTGTCGCAGCCTGAATCAGCTGACTGATAATATTCTGTCTTGCCGCAGTATTTGAAAGTGTCTCGGTCGTACTTACTTCCTGTGTAAAGTTATCAATCAGCCCCCAGACTTTAAGTCCTTTCTCATGAGCCTGTGCTACGTAATCTGCACTTGATATGTTTGCAATATTTCCAGATGTATCAAGCAGATAGAACCATGTCGGTGAAATTACGTTTACACCTGTCATATTTGCTGTTGCATCTGCAAAGTAAGCATTTGCATCCGTAGAAGTAACCTGATGCCATACCATATTGACCTTTCCATCCATTGTCAGGTATGAATACTGTTCTCTCTCAAAATTTCTGTCGAAAGTTGTCTCCGATGCTTTACCGACATTCTTCTTATCTATATAGCCAATATATCCATCATCTGTGGCTACCTGATCCCAGTTATCCAGTTCCTCAATAAGTCGAAGCTGTGCCCCTTTCTTTACCGAAGTGACAACCGGTGATTTAATTCCTCCGCGGTAACGTATACTTGTATTCTTTTTAACTGTAACAGTCTTTATATTATCAAACTGATACTGTATGGCAATTCTGTATGGCTCCTTACTGATATACGCATCGATATCTGTATACTGCTGTATATAGGTAAGATTCAGATATACCGTATCGTCCTTCAGCCATACCTGGTCACCTGACTCAGGTGATGCAGCTACCGTGGTAAGCTCTGATGGAGTTGCATAAAGTACCTGCTGATTCGCAGAATCCCAGTAGTATCTCTGATTCAGATATGTATTGACTACATTCAGAGGCAGATAAACTCTGTCTCCGTCTACCAGGCCGCGCTCATCCAGTTTCTCAGTTCCCAGAACTATTGCGATCTCGCCATCTGCCATTTCTCCATAATACTCATTTAAATCCATCTTCTCACCTGATGGGATATACTTCATCACTACATGGGTGACAATTCCAAGTACTGCAACGAGAATGACCAATACCACAACTGCAACTATTGGTTTATATTTTTTATCCATATTTTTCTTCCTTTCGGTGTGATGTTGCTTCTGGTATTAGTATATCATAAATTATTACAATTGTATTGCAAAAAACCATTTTTCATAATTTTTTTTAGATTATTTAGTTACTGTTCACACGCCACTATCCCGCGAGGTGTTTTGGCATGAGAATGCCAAAATCCCGAGACATACCGCGCGAATTTATGCGAATAGCATAAATTCTGTGCATCGCGAAGCGTGTTACTGGGCACGGAGTGAACAGTAACATTATTTAAGATTTCTATGTTTTTTGCTGCCCGAAGGCATTATGGACACGGGGGACTTGTCCGGAATCTGTTCGGGCAGCTTTTTCTTTTGTTATTTGTTTTTGACGAAATCAAAATCTACACGAGCGATCCGTCCTTTTTCATCTTCTACGTAATCCCGCATATAGCCACCACCTTCTGCAATCTGACAGGCTTTTGCAATCGATTTGGGGTTACTTGGTGTACCATCAAGGTACAAAGGGATTCCCTGTTCAAAGTAACTCTCAAGTTCTTTTTTCAGTGGTTTACGCAGGACCTTTTTTGTTGCCCGTGATATATTTTCCGTAAGCTTACCTCCTTTCCTTTAAAAATAAGATTTTAGAAAGCACCTCATCGGCTGTTGAAAAAACAATATCCCTGCTGTACTTATCTTATCCTGGGAATTTACCTGTACATTGTCACGGCAGGAACGCCGTATGAATAATCGACAATGAGGTTTTGAAATAAATAGATTACTGTTGCTCAGTAATGTAAGTAAATCATTAGAGTTAATGTTTCAGAGTTACTGGTTTCTTCGTTCTCAGTAACATTTCAAATCTTCGTTTATACGAACCGCAGATTTATTGTTTCTTCTTTTTTTATTATACCTGTTTTTTGTTTTGACGCAAGAGCTTTTCTGCATTTATGTAATTTTTACCGTTTTGTTTCCAAAAATTTAATATTTATGCTGATTACTCATCTTTACATTTTGCTGTTCTCTGTTATATAATATAGTGTATAAAATTGTATGTAATTTGCAACGCTATTTAGGATAGGATGTGACAACATGAAGATAGAAAAAATCAATGACAACCAGATACGCTGCACCTTAACAAGAGAAGACCTTGAAAGTCATCAGATCCGTATCAGTGAATTAGCCTATGGTACTGATAAAGCCAAAAAGCTTTTTCGCGATATGATGCAGCAGGCGCAGATACAGTTTGGTTTTGAAGCAGATAATATTCCATTAATGATCGAAGCAATCCCGGTAAGCACTGAGAGTATCATCCTGATCATCACCAAAGTAGAAGATCCGGAAGAACTGGATACACGCTTTTCCAAATTTGCGCCATTTAAAGGAAATGAGAAGTCAGATACTGTTCAGCTTGACGGAGCTGACAATATCATCGATATTTTCCAGAAACTTTATGAGGCAAAGGTAAAGAGTTCCCAGGCAAAAGAGAAGAACGCGTCTCAGGGTAACACTACAGGCGAGAAAGATGATACTCAGGTTCCTGATGTAAATCTTATCCGCCTTTACGAGTTCGATACACTGGATGATGTAATCGCCGCAGCACATGGATTGAACGGCTATTTCTCAGGTGCTAACACGCTCTATAAGGATCCGGCAGATGAGATTTATAAGCTGGTTGTTCACCAGTCCTCTCTCTCCCCGGAAGACTTTAACAGGGTATGCAATATTCTTACTGAATATGGACGTGGAAGAGCTTTCACAGCTTCAGGTGAAGCATACCTGACAGAACATGGAGAACTTATTTCTGCCTCCGCACTTCAGCAATTAGTGCAGTTATAAGAAATTTTCACAAAAAATGGGATGTCCTGAAATTAATCAGAACATCCCATTTTTTACATATTGCTTTAATCAGCCAGCTGATTATTCTCCAAGAAAATCATTGATCTGGTTAACAAGTACATCTGCATCCAGTCCATGAACCATAGCTGCTTCTTCGAGAGATTCCATCTGAGAAGACGGGCATCCAAGGCAGTGCATTCCTGCTCTCATAAGAATTGGTGCGATATTCGCATCTACCTGAAGAAGCTGACCGATCAGCATATCTTTTGTCACTTTAGCCATTGTAAATTTCCTCCTTAATTTTTATTCAGCATTATCGTTTCCATATCCTCTGTCCCGCATTCATCCTGCAAACTCAAGGCATACGTACACTTACTACTTAGCTTTTCTAGCTTCTGATATTATAATACTATTTTACTCTGGAATCAACCGCAAACGCCTAATTTTATTATCTTTCTTCCCTGAAATATGGAAGTCCCAGCGCGGCAGGCGGCTGATGTTCTTTCTTCTTTCGGAAACTTGTAAATATCAACACAATGATTGTTACCACATATGGCAATGCCTTAAATACTTCCTGCATGCTTCGTCCCAGTCCCGGAATGTACAGATACAGGATATAAAGTGCTCCAAACAGGAATGCTCCCCAGATTGCATTTAATGGTTTCCAAAGTGCAAAGATTACAAGCGCAACTGCAAGCCATCCACGATCTCCAAATCCATTATCTGTCCAGGTACCACCTGAATATTCCATTACGAAATAAAGTCCGCCGAGTCCTGCCAGTCCTGCACCGATACAGGTAGACAGATATTTATACTTAATAACATTGATACCTGCCGCATCTGCAGTTCCCGGATTCTCACCGATTGCACGAAGGCTTAAACCAGCTCTGGTCTTAAACAGAAAATATGACAGTACAACTGCTGCAATGATACATAAATATGTCAGGAATCCATAATTAAAGAAAATCCCTCCGATGACCGGTATCTTAGATAAACCTGGGATTTTCGCCGTATAAGCGCTTCCCGTTACTTTTACGGAAATCTGTCCTACACCACCTGCAAGCTTGGAAATAGAACCACCAAAGAAGTTACCAAATCCTGTACCAAAGATGGTAAGGGCAAGACCTGTTACATTCTGATTTACACGAAGTGTAATAGTCAGAATACTATAGATCAGACCACCGATAGCCGCACACGCAAATGCACATAAAAACGATATTAAAACACCGATAAGTGCATTTGGATTCGGATTGTCTTTCTCATAAAGAAATGCTCCCATCAGACCTGAAATGCCACCCATATACATAATTCCCGGAATACCCAGATTAAGGTTACCGGATTTCTCTGTCATAATTTCGCCAAGCGCACCATACAGAATACAGATGCCCTGGACAATTGCTTTTTGAATAAAAATTATCAGTACACTCATTGCATCTACCTCCTATTTCTTTGCACGCTTTACTCTGTAGTTGATAAAGAATTCTGCACCGATCAGGAAAAACAAAATGATTCCCAGAAGAACATCTGAAGCATTCTCATTCAGACCATACTGAGTTGCAATCTGCACAGCACCCTGATTCATAAATACGATACCAAAAGAAACCGCAACCATGATAAATGTGTTAAATTTTGAAAGCCATGCAACGATGATAGCGGTAAAACCTCTGCCACCTGCAGTTGCAGTAGAAATTGTATGGCTTGCACCACTTACGATAACGAAACCTGCGATACCACAGATTGCACCGGAAATAGCCATTGTACGGACAATAACTTTTTTTACCTGAATACCTGCATATCTGGCTGTATTCTCGCTCTCACCAACTACTGCGATCTCATAACCCTGTTTGCAATATTTCAGATAAATAAACATTCCTACTGTCAGAACCAGAACGATCACAACATTCCAGCCATATTTCTGTCCGAAAAGTTCCGGAAGCCATCCTGCCTTTGTAGCCTGATTGATAATGCCGACTGTGTTGGAACCTTTCGGATTTTCCCAGAATACGATGCAATATGTAATAACCTGCATGGCAACATAGTTTAACATCAGAGTAAATAAAGTTTCATTTGTATTCCAGTGTGCCTTAAATACTGCCGGGATCATTCCCCAGATCATTCCGCCAAGTGCACTTGCCACAAACATTACGATCAAAAGTAATCCTGTCGGCATTTTGTCCCCAGCATAAATCATAACAGCTGCTGAGCAAGCTCCACCGATCAGAATCTGGCCTTCCGCACCGATATTCCAGAATTTCATTTTAAATGCAGGTGCAAGTCCAATGGAAATACACAACAGAACCATTGTGTCTCGTATCGTCTGCCATAGACGACGTTCTGAGCCCATGGCACCATCCCAGATTGCTTTATAAACATCTACCGGATTCATCTTTACCAGTGCAACGATCACCGCACCGCATACGATCAGGGCCAGAAGCAATGCAATAAAGCGGATCAGAAGACGCTCCTGCCATCCGGCTTTATTTCTTCTTTTACTTACCTGTAAGAGAGGTTCTTTCTTCATGCCTGCGTCCCTCCTTTTTCATGTTTCGTCATAAGAAGTCCGATTCCTTCTTTTGTCGCAGTTCTTCCATCTGCGATTCCGCTGATCTTACCTCCACAGAACACTGCGATTCTGTCACACAGTTCAAGAACCACATCCAGATCCTCGATTACACAGACTACTGCAACACCTTTTTCTTTCTGTTCATTTAACAGTCTGTAAATAACATGAGAAGTGTTGACATCCACGCCTCGTGTCGGGAACGCTACCAGAAGTACCTTCGGATTCTGAGCAATTTCTCTTCCTACTAAAACCTTCTGGACATTTCCTCCTGACATCTGACGGACAGGTGCTGAGATACTTGGAGTCATAACCTCAAGCTGCTCCTTGATCTTCAAAGCCAGAGCTTTCGGACCTTTTCGATCCAGGAAAGGACCTTTTCCATTTCGGTAGCTTCGAAGCATCATATTATCAGTCATATCCATATCACCCACAAGTCCCATACCGATACGGTCTTCCGGTACAAAGGCAAGGCTGATTCCTGCTTTATTGATAGAAATGGAATCCATTCCGGCAAGTTCCATACCCTTTCCATTATCGTCAAGCAGGATGATGGAACCACTCTCCAGCTCCTGAAGTCCTGCAATCGCCTCCAGAAATTCTTTCTGTCCGCTTCCGGAAATTCCGGCGATACCAAGAATCTCACCTGTATTTACAGTAAGATCAATGTCATCAAGCGTTTTCACATCGTCTTTATCTTTGCAATTCAGCCCCTTAATGATCAGTCTCGGTTTCACATTCTCTGGCTCAGGACGGTCGATATTCAGGTCTACTCTGCCTCCTACCATCATCTCTGACAGACTCTGTGCATTTGCCTGTGCTGTTTCTACCGTATCTATATATTTTCCTTTTCTTAGAATCGCAACGCGGTCAGATAAAGCCAGCACTTCCTGCAGCTTATGTGTAATGATCATAATGGAACAGCCATCTTTACGCATATTTCTCAGAATATCAAATAACCGGTCAGCTTCCTGAGGTGTCAGAACCGCAGTCGGCTCATCAAGAATCAGGATTCTTGCCCCACGATATAACATCTTTATGATCTCAACTGTCTGCTTCTGGGATACAGACATTTCGTAAATCTTCTGGGAAAGATCCAGTTCAAATCCATATTTATCTACCAGTTTCTGGATATCTTCTGTGATCTTCTTCATATCCAGTTTCCCTTTTCCAGGAAGTCCCAGAACAATATTCTCGGCTGCTGTCAGTACATCTACCAGTTTGAAATGCTGATGCACCATACCAATTCCCAGTTCGTAGGAATCTTTTGGCGAGCGGATCGTTACTTCTTTTCCATTTACGAAGATATGTCCTTCGTCCGGATAATAAATTCCATAAATCATATTCATCAGAGTAGTCTTACCGCTTCCATTCTCTCCGAGGATGGCAAGAATCTCTGCTTTTCTCAGTGTGAGATTCACATGGTCGTTTGCCTGTACTGAACCGAAACGCTTGGAAATATCTCTAAGTTCAAGTGCATAGTTTTCTCCCACTATCGTTCCCTCCTTTTATCTGTTCATACAAAAAAGCGGAGCTGCCGACAAGCAGCTCCGCCAGTTTCATTCTTTATTCTGTGATAGATGTGATTCCGTCGATTGCAATGTCGAATGCCGGTGCTGAACCATATTCAGATTCATGGAAATATCCGTCAGAAATATATTCTGTTCCGTCTTTCTCATATGTATCAAGTTCTTTACCATCTACTGTAAATGTAGAAGTGTCAAATACATGAAGAGAACCATCACTGATCGCGTCTTCTACTTCTTTTACTTTCTCTTCTGTGCCTTCAGCTACAACTTTATCATTGAGAGATGTGATCTTATCTGCGCTTTCTGCAAATCCTTTGCACCAGTCAGTGTCAATAGCTGTTCCATCAATCATGCACTGTACTGCATATGTGTAATATACACCCCAGTCCATAGATGCGGAAGTAAGTGCTGTATTCGGAGCAACAGATGTCATATCAATGTTATAACCAACGCAAGGAACGCCGGCTGCCTCACATGCTGTAGGAGCACCTGTTGTATCTGCATGCTGGCTGATAAGTACGCAGCCATCAGAAATTAAAGCATCTGCGCATTCTTTTTCAAGGTCAAAGCTTGCCCAGCTGTTTGTATATTTTACTTCCATTGTTGCAGACGGGCATACGCTCTTTGCGCCAAGATAGAAAGAAGTATATCCGGAAATAACCTCTGCATAAGGGAATGCACCTACGTAACCGATCTTACATGCATCCTCTTTTACAGTGCCGTCTTCGATCATCTGATTGAGTTTCAGACCTGCCACTACACCGGATACATAACGTGCTTCATAGATATTTGTAAAGTAGTTATGCATATTGGAAAGTCCGCTGGATGCTGCCTGAGTTCCTGTCGCATGACAGAACTGTACGTCCGGATACTCTCCTGCTGCTTCCAGGATATAAGTTTCATGTCCAAAGCTGTTTGCAAAAATAATCTGGCATCCCTGGTCTGCAAGGTCTGCTGCTGCATCGTAGCATCCTTCATCTTCACCGATCAGAGTTTTCTCAATAACCTGAGAATCATCAAGACCAAGATTTTCTACCATCTCATCAATTCCAGCCATGTGAGCTGCTGTATAACCTTCGTTCTCATCACCGATATAAATCGCACCAATCTTGAGATCTTCTTTTGCGATTCCTGCACCACTTTCGCTGTCATCACTCGCAAATACCGGTGCACTCATAGAAACTGCCATTACTGCTGCAAGTCCAATTGCCAATGCTTTTTTCATTCTTCTTCCTCCATTCTCTCTACTGTTTTCTGACTTCTTGTTACAGACTGCTATCCGTCTCACAGTCAGCAGTCCTTACGGAACAAAAGAGGCACAACTTTCTATGTCATGCCTCTTTGTAACTACCTTTACTATACCTTTCTATTTTTAAATTGTCAATAAATTTAGAAAAAACGCATTATTTTTTTGACAGTCTTATTTTTTTTGTATGTTCATAACCTATTTTTCAAAACTTTTCCTATAGCAATTTCAGAAAATAATGCAAATAAGACAGTCCTTCAAAGCGCAAAGGACACGAAAGAAACTCAGTCTCAAAGTAAGCATAATCTAACTTGATATTATTTTATAATGTATCTGATTTTATACTTGTAATTCCGACAAAGATATATTAAAATGAGTTCAGAACCCCAATAGGGGCACTAAAACGTTATTATAATAAGGAGGATTATAATTATGGCATATGTAATTTCAGACGAATGTGTAAGCTGTGGAACATGTGAAGGTGAATGTCCTGCAGAAGCTATCTCTCAGGGAGAGGAGCATTATGTAATCGACGCTGATGCTTGCTTAGATTGTGGAACATGCGCTGATGCCTGTCCAACAGAAGCTATTCATCCAGCAGAATAATTTATGAATTTAAAAACAGCTTCATTTCTGTTCAATTAGAAATGAAGCTGTTTTTTATTTTTCAAGTATTTCAATATCTCTCCCAAAATAATTTTTAAAGGTGTCTTTTTCCCTTTTTTTTATTTCCTCTATTCTTTTTCTCCAGCGTAACTGCTGCTTCCTTTCTTGCAAGCTGACGATTGCGTATCGCCTCATCCAGATCCCGGCACTGGTCTTCTCCTTCTTTTTTCATATGTAATTCCTGCGTGATCAGGCGCTCCAGGATTTTCTGAAATTCCAGAAGTTTTTCTCTCTCAGGCTGCTCATCTTCCAGGAGTTTCACTTTACTGTCTGTGCTTCCGGGAGCTGTCCTTGAAATTCTGGGAACCAGTTCTTTAATCGCACGTAAAGCAAGTCCTCTCTTCTTAAGTTCCTTTATATTAGCCAGAAGCGTAATATCATTTCCGGTGTAGTAACGATGTCCCTGCTCGTTTCTGCAGATCCTCAGTTCCAGTTCTTCCTCCCAGTACCGGAGAACTGATGCCCTCACGCCGAGGATTTCCGCTGCCTGTGTCACAGTATACCGTTGCTCCATGCTATCCCTCCTGTCTGCTGACTTGCCATTTAGATCATAAACCTGATTCTATTAAACAGCAAAGTCTCTCACACTTTATTATAAAAATCCTTATAGTGAATTGCAAGAAAATCCCATTGACAAATTCTTCTCCAAATTGTCTCTCAATACCAAAACAGGACGATTGCTCCCGGCATTCGCCTTCTGCATTCGTCCTGTATATTTCTTATTTCACAACTATTCAGAATCCTTTCCTTTACAATCCAAAACTTCTCGCAAAATAATGGAGTACTGAACAGTAACTTTATTTCTTCATATTTACAAACTGTGTATATCTCGGCAGCCATACCAGTTCAACGGTTCCGATCGGACCATTTCTCTGCTTTGCAATGATGATCTCCGCGATATCTTTCTTCTCTGTATCTTTATGATAATAGTCATCTCGGTAGATAAACATTACCACATCGGCATCCTGCTCAATGGCTCCCGACTCTCGAAGGTCGGAAAGCATCGGTCTGTGATCCGGACGCTGTTCTACCGCACGGCTAAGCTGCGATAATGCGATTACCGGCACACTCAGCTCTCTTGCAAGAGCTTTCAGTGAACGGGAAATATCTGAGATCTCCTGCTGACGGGAATCACTTTTACCACTTCCGCTCATCAGCTGCAGGTAGTCGATCATAATAATCCCAAGATTATGTTCCAGCTTATATTTACGGCATTTGGATCGCATTTCTGCGATAGAGATACCTGGTGTATCGTCAATGATCAGATTCGATTTACCAATAATATCTGCACCTTCTACCAGCTTCGTCCAGTCCTCGTCTTTCAGATTACCGGTTCTCATATTCTGGGAATCGACATGTGATTCCATTGCAAGAAGTCGGTTGACAAGCTGTTCCTTTGACATTTCCAGACTGAATATCGCAACTGTGACATCTTTACGAAACGCCATATACTGGGCAATATTCAGAACGAAAGCTGTCTTTCCCATAGAAGGACGTGCTGCGATCAGAACCAGATCTGACGGGTGCATTCCGGAAGTTTTGTAATCCAGATCCACAAAACCTGTCGGGATACCTGTTACAGAACCTTTCAGTTTCGATGCCTTCTCAATGTTATTAATCGCATTGAGGACAACCTGCTGAATCGGCACATATTCCTCATTGTTACGTCTCTGAAGAATGTTAAACAGCTTTTTCTCCGCTTCCTCCAGAATCACTTCTGTATTCTCTTTTTCCAGATAACAGGTATTTGCAATCTCCTCATTTGCCTTGATCAGTCTTCGCAAAACCGCTTTCTCGCTGACAATGTTCGCATAATACTTCACGTTGGCAGATGTCGGGACCGCCGAGATCAGATCTCTTACATATTCCATGCTGCTGATATCCGGCGGCAGTTCCTTCTCTTTTAAACGATTTTGAAGGGTCACCAGATCTACCGGTTTCCCTTCATTACACAACTCTACCATCGCATCAAATATGATGCCATACTGTTTCTGATAAAAATCGTCACTGGTAAGTATCTCAGATGCAACAAGAATCGCATCTCTGTCCAGGATCATTGAGCCGATTACAGACTGCTCTGCCTCCATGCTGTGGGGGAGTATTCTTTTAATCAGCGCTTCTTCCATTCTTTATCCCTCCAGGGAAAGCCTACGCTTCTTTTACCCATACTTTAAGAGTTCCGGTTACCTTAGGATGTAATTTCACAGGTACCTGTGTCACACCAAGTACACGAATTGGCTCCGGCAGCTGCAGTTTCTTTTTATCAATGTCCAGATTTAACTGTTTTTTTGCAGCTTCTGAAATTTCTTTGGAAGAAACTGAGCCAAATGTTCTTCCGCCTTCTCCTGTTTTCAGGGTAAGGATGACTTCTTTTGTCTCAAGATCTTTGGCAAATGCCTGTGCTGCTTCATAAACTTCTTTGGCAACTTTCTCTTCATTTGCTTTCTGAAGCTTCAGATCATTTAAATTCTTAGGAGTTGCCTCCAGTCCCAGTTTCTTAGGAAGGATCATATTTCTTGCATATCCGTCACTAACGTTTACAATCTGTCCCTTTTTTCCAAGTGCTTTTACGTCTTCAAGTAAGATTACTTTCATTTTATGTTTTCCTCCTGATATTCCTGATCTATGATGTCTTTGAGCATTCTCTCTACTTCATCCGGAGAAGCCTTTACCTGGGCACCGGCAATATTCATATGACCACCTCCGCCCATCTTTTCCATCATTACCTGTACATTGATCTCGTCAATTGCACGGGCACTGATATAAATTTCATTATTGTACTGTGTCAGTACAAAAGATGCCTTAACTCCTGCAATATTCAGAAGTTCATTGGCAGCCTGCGCACCTACAACTGTAGGGCTGTCCAGATTCTCGCTCGGACATGTAGAAATAGCAAAACAGTTTCTGTAAATATGGGCTGTCCGCACTGCGTCTGCGCGAGCCTGATAAGATTTCAGATCATCTCTCAACAGCTTACGCACTCTCGTCACATCTGCCCCGCTTCTTCTTAAGAATGCAGCTGCTTCAAAAGTACGGACTCCTGCGCGCGTTGTAAAGTTATTTGTATCAATCACAATTCCCGCATAAAGACAATCGGCCTCAATATTTCGGATGCGCAGATCGTCTGAAAAATATTGCAGGATCTCTGCTACCATCTCGCATGCTGATGATGCATAAGGCTCAACATAAGAAAGCACCGCATTCTCGATTACCTCACTGCCACGTCTGTGATGATCCAGTACAACAACTGTCTTTGTCATATACAGCAGTTCTTCGCATTCGGTATAGCTTGGTCTGTTCGTATCAACTACAACTACTACCGTATTATTATCTATAAGGTCTTTTGCCTGCGCGCTGTCCACAAACATAGATGGCTCATACTCTGAGTTATTCGTGTATTCCGCAATCAAAGGGCGGATGGATTTCGTCGGATCATTTACTACGATATGAACAGGTTTTCCAAGTGTCTTACCTGCACGGTAAATACCGATTCCGGCACCCAGGGCATCCACGTCTGTAATCTTATGCCCCATAACCACAACGCGATCCTTGGTACTCATAAACTCTTTCAGCGCCTGTGCTTTTACACGTGCCTTTACGCGGGTAGCCTTCTCCATCTGCTGGGTTTTACCGCCATAGTAAGTAATATTGTTTCCGTTCTTGATAACAACCTGATCGCCACCGCGTCCAAGCGCCATCTCTATGGCAATTCGGGAATACTCATAGTTCTGAATATAAGTGGCGGCATTAAGTCCGACACCGATACTCAACGTGATTGCCATCTCATTTCCGATATTAACAGTCTTAACTTCATCCAGAATATGGAATCTCTGCTCTTTCAGAGTATCCAGAGAACTCTGGCGCATGATAAGGAAGTATTTATCCTTCTCAAGCTTCTTTACAAGGCCGTCAAAATTGGAAAAGTATTTCGTAATCTTTCGATCGATCAATGCAATCAACAGAGAACGTCTCACGTCTTCCACACTCTCCAGTGCTTCTTCGTAGTTATCCAGATAAGCCAATGCCACAACCAGCTTATTATCTTCATTCTTCTTGATATACTCTTTCAGTTCTGTATCGTCATACATATACATAGCGATAAGACTGACATTTTTGTCTGTATTCTCCAGCGTCTCACTGCCAGCCACGATCTCACCAAGTTCTACCCTCTGCATGGAAACACGGTAAATCTTTTCTCCAAACTGGGTACTGATCTCGCTGATTTCCTTCTTGTCTGCAACCGGAAGCTTATCAGCTGTCACATCTGGAAAAATTGTGCTGATATTTTTCTTATAAAACTGATCCTTTCCGGTAAGTTCTGCAAATACCTTATTTGACCAGATCATTCTGCCATTCATATCCATGATGGCATAGGGCAAAGCCAGTTCCTCCAGAATTCTCTTCTCAAGTGAATCGTACTGATTTGCAAAAGCAATCAGCTCATTTACGATAAAAGGTCTGTGACATCGAAGTACCACGACCGCAATCCCTACATAAATAAGAACTCCGGCCGATACAACAAGTCCGGCCTTCACGCTGACGCAATATACCAGAATATTAAGTACGATCAATAAAGCTGAGAGAATCAAAGGCCACCTCATAAAAGCTTTCATGTGCCCTTTTAATTTCAGTTTATCATTCATATTTTTCTTTCCGTTTTTCATTCTATTAATTTACCTCTGTACAGCAAATCGCGTGAGTGCAACGTTGCTGTTCACTTCATGCCCGGAAACAGTGTCACTACTCTTTCACGCTGTACAGGAACGTGTTGAAAAACGCCCTTTTGTAGGTATTATAACAGATTTCAACAGGATTTACCATACTAACTGCAAAAACGTTACAGCCCGCTTCATTTCCGGTAATTTTCCCGTTCCACCTCAAGGCGGTCCTGCCGGGCTTTTATATCACGGGAAGATTGCAAAATGATTTTCTGTGATACAAAAAACCGCTGCCTCCACAATTTTTACTGTGGAAAACAGCGGTTTTATTATTCATCTTCAGAATTAGTCCTGGATGTATGGCATCATAGACATATGACGTGCTCTCTTGATAGCTACTGTCAGTGCTCTCTGATGTTTTGCACAGTTTCCTGTGATTCTTCTTGGGAGGATTTTTCCTCTTTCAGAAACATATTTTCTTAATTTTGCTACATCCTTGTAGTCGATTTCGTTATTCTCTTTACCACAGAATACACAAACTTTTTTTCTTCTGCGGCCGCCTCTTCTCTTCATTGGAGAGTCTGGTCTTTCGCCTCTATTGTAAGCCATGATTGCTTTCCTCCTATTTTATTCTATCAGTTTGTAATAAGCTCTAATTAAACGGCAGTTCTTCATCAATTCCATCCGGAATATTCATAAAGCCGTCTGCACTGGCTGCTCCCGGAGCCGGCATGGATGGTGCAGGTGCTGATGTCTGAGGATGGGAAGCCGCGTAATTATCGCTGGCTGACTTGCTCTCAGCAAACTCCTGTTCCTCAACTACAACCTCTGTTGTGTAGACCTTCTGGCCATCACGATTGGTGTAGCTGCCTGTCTGGATACGTCCTGAAACAACGATCTTAAGTCCCTGACGATAATACTTCTCAGCAAACTCAGCTGTACGTCCAAAGGATACACAGTTGATGAAATCTGCTGTCGCCTCACCGTCACGACGGAATCTTCTGTCTACTGCCAGTGTATATCTGGCAATTGCCAATGCGTTCTCTCCCGCGGAATATCTCACCTCAGGATCTCTTGTTAAGCGTCCCATTAAAATTACTTTGTTCATGTAAATACCTCTTCGTTTCTGCTGTGAATGGTTGAACGGATCAATTAATGGTGCCTTCTAAATCCACTCTGTATAAGATTATGCGTCTTTTCTTACGACTAAGTATCTTAATACATTGTCCATGATACGAACGTGTCTTTCAACTTCCGCTGGGCACTGTGCGTCTGCTTCAAACTGAATAAAATAGTAGAAGCCTTCATGCATTTTCTGAATTTCGTAAGCTAATTTCTTCTTACCCCATTCTTCTACTTCTGTGATAGTGCCGTTGTAGCGTGTGATGTATCCTTTTGCTTTCTCAACAACTGCATCACGTACTTCGTCTTCAACTTTTGCACTAACAACTAATGCTAACTCGTACTTGTTCATGTCTTGCTTTACCTCCTTATGGTCTGTTGGCCCTTTGCCTGTCAAAGAGCAAGGATATAAAATATATCACGAGTGTTGATTCTAACATATTTTTTTGTGTCTGTAAAGTGTTATTTTTCTTTTTTTATCAAATTTTTCGTATTTTTTTCTACCATTTTGCGCGGAACCATGATCTGATGTCCGCATCCGGTACATTTCAGTCGAAAATCTGCGCCTACTCTTAAGATTTCCCAGTCTCTGCTGCCGCAGGGATGGACTTTTTTCAGTGTAACTGTATCACCAACTTCGTATAGAAGTCCCATAATCTCGCTCCTTGTTTTTCTTTATCTTACATTTTTCTATAAATCATTTTCTAATAATGCTTATGCCACACTACATATGACCGACATTCATAATCTGCCTGAGCAGCATAAAAATTCTTCAGATATATCATCTGTTAGTCAATCGGATATTCGCAATCCGCTTTCGCTACTTGCTCATAACCAAATAACTGCTTCGCAGTTTATCAGAAGGGGCTTGTACCCCTTCTGATACAAGCAAGTCCCCACCCACTGCTTATTGCTCTTCGCAATTGAAGCAGGGGACTTACTTGATTTGGTTAATATGTCAGCAGTGAATCTGCGAAAATACCTGTCCGATTGGCTCCTGGATCAGCAGATCTGCATAACTGTCTCTTGGTGTCGGAGACTTATTGATTACCACCAGATGTTCTCCCCGGAAATAATCGATCAGTCCTGCTGCCGGGTAAACTGCCAGAGAAGTTCCTCCGATGATCAGCACCTGCGCTTCTGAGATTGCCTTCACTGCCTCATTGATTGTCTGATTATCCAGACCTTCTTCATACAATACCACATCCGGCTTGATAATTCCACCACATTCACATCTCGGAACACCTGTGGAAGCTTTCATATGTGCAAAACCATAAAATCTGTGGCACTTCATACAATAATTACGGTGTACACTTCCATGAAGTTCCAGGACTTTCTTACTGCCGGCCATCTGATGCAGATTGTCAATATTCTGGGTAATGACAGCTTTGAGCTTGCCTGCCTGTTCCAATTCTGCCAGTTTCAGATGTGCCGCATTAGGTTTTGCTGTGTCGCAGAGCATCTTGTCTCTGTAGAATTTAAAAAATTCTTCCGGTTTTCTCATAAAGAACGTATGACTTAAGATCGTTTCCGGCGGATAGTCATATTTCTGGTGATAAAGACCGTCCTGGCTTCTGAAATCCGGAATTCCACTCTCTGTAGAAACACCGGCACCGCCAAAGAAAACAATATTGTCATATTTTTCCACAAGTTCCTGTAGTTTCTCAACCTCTCCTGCCATTTTTATTCCTCCCTGCTGAAATATTTCCTTCTTCATATTTCTACCATGTTATACACTCTGATTCCATATAAAATTTTTTCAAATATTTTTTCAAATATTATTCCACATCAAGTGTATCTACGCGTTTACCCTGGACTACATAGCGGGTTGCCTCATTTCCTGTACATGTAGATAACGTAATGATCTTGTCTTTCATATTCAGTCCTTCGGCATCTGTCTTAATTTCCGAATATCCTTTAATCTTCTCCAGATATTTTTCAAATTCTTCGCCAGGTCCCTTAAACAGTGTATAGGTATCACTGTTCACCCCTGTTGTGTAAGCTGAGATAATCTCATATCTGTAATTCTTTTCAGGTGTAAAGATCCAGAAATATTTACTCTTCTTATAGGTTTCTTCATTCTGGGAAAATTTCTTCAGCTGCGCAAACATAGAGCCGTTTTTCATATTATGACCATATACGATCGTATTGCAGTCACTGAAATCCCCTTTATTCTCATAGTCTACAAAAATAGTTCCTGCAAAGTTATAGTTCTTCTCATAGGTTCTGTGAAGGTAAGTTTCGTTGTCCTTGCCATGCACGATCGGATAATTGATATCCGGCACTGCCTCCACATAAATCCATCCGACAACATCATCATTTACACTCTTAAGTGAGGCAAAATCGATATTCATCGGAGCTTTCAGTTCTCCTGCTGACGGCCCTGCTTCTTCACCGTCCGGATCACGTTCAGTCACTGCCATCTGAGCAATCTCATTATACTCATCTGTTCCTTTTTTATATTCCGTATAGATATGAAACAGATTATATCCCGCATAACAGAATACGCAGATTGCCGCGATCAGAACAACCGTCAGTACAATGTCTCCTGCTGTTTTCTTTTTTTTAGGCTGTTTTTCTGACATGCTTCCTCCATTTCCGCTACAATTCTCAGCTGTAGCTTTGCCTTTATTTTGCCACTGGCACACTGCCCTCTGGTATCATTATATCCGCAAATGGGATTTTCTCTGTAGTTTCCAGTATTCCGGCACATAAATCAGGATATCTGCCTGTATCGCCCCATACTCTCATATCGCCTGTATTGCCTCTGCGCAGGCTTTCTGTAAATTTTTTTCTTCTTTATTATATAGAAGCATTTCACTATACTGAAAATACGCCGGGCATCCATTCTCTGCAATAAACGTCGTCATCGTATTATCCGCAGTAATTCCTGTCACTAAAAGCAGCATTTCCTGACTGTCACCAAAACTTTCTTTGATAAAAGAAAAAGCACTCTGCAATTCTCTGTGCATTTTCTGCACCAGATTTTCCCTCCGTGCAGCCTCTTCCTCAAAGTATTTGCAGATTCGCTTAAACCCATTTTCAGCTGACCTTAAATGTTCTTTCTTTGCTGCCAGAATATATTCTCTTAATCTGCGGATCGCTGTCTCCTGAAATTTCTGCTCTCTGAGCGAAAGCAGCTCCATTTTTATCTTAACCTGCAGGCTGTTATCCTGTTCCTGCGCAAACTCCTCCAACGCCGAAATCCCCGATGGCAGCTGATCCCGCTCTTTCTCATCCTGGGAAATTTTTTTCACATGATTTCTCAGATGCAATAACAGTTCATGCAATACCTCAATCTGATGAGTCACATTCTCATACCTCTCCGCCGTCTCTCTCAATGTTCCCTGTATCAGATTTACAACCGCAAACCGTTCTTCAAAAGTCCCGCCTGCCGCCATCTGTTGCTTCTGCTTTAATTTCTCACTGCTAAGTTCTCCATTCAAAATCGCAGGTATCTGATAATCCTCTCCATATTTTGTATACAACTGGTAAAATCCTGCAAAATCTCTGGCCGTTTCCTCTTTTTGCAGAAATTCTCCCACCAGCTCCGCATTAATCTCAATTCCCAGTTTCTCATAACTCTGGATCAGTCTGGAAAGATCTTCCCATCCTCTGGCCGTCACAAAGAACTTGCCATCGACCGTATTCTCAACACTATAAAATCGTTCCTTTTTCATGGAAAGATAGGAAAGAATTGCCTGATGTACATTCTGTCCTCCGGCATATCGCAGCCATACCTCACAGTCCGGCTCTATTACCAGCTTACGGACACGATCCAGGGTAACAATATCAAACTCTCTTACCGATTTATTATACTCCGGAGGATTACCTGCTGCCACCAGAACCCATCCTTCCGGAATCTTATGACTTCCAAAAGTCTTATTCTGAAGAAGTGCCAGCATCGCCGGTGCCAGGGTTTCCGATACGCAGTTGATCTCATCAATAAAAAGGATTCCCTCTTTTTTTCCTGTTTTCTCCATACAGTCATAGACAGAAGCTACGATCTCGCTCATCGTATAATCTGTAACCATCATTCCCTTACCGCCATAGTTACGTTTCACGATCTCCGGCAGACCGATAGCACTCTGACGGGTATGATGCGTGATCGTATAGGACACAAGCCCAACCCCGCACTCAGAAGCCGCCTGTTCCATAATGGCAGTCTTACCGATTCCCGGAGGACCGATCAGCAGAATTGGTCTCTGACGTACCAGCGGATAAATATAATATCCATTCTCATCCTTCGCTAAATACGCGCGAAGTGTATTACAGATTTCTTTTTTTGCTTCCTGTATATTCATTTCTGTATATGCTCCCGTCAGTTTCTTCGTCTCTCTTTCACTTTGTGATCAGGCATTTCGCCCACGTGGGTACCAGTTTCATCTTATCGGTACGCTGCAAAAACACAAACGCAGTCTCATAGTCCGGCTTCTGCCTTGGATAAATCCCGTCACCATCTGTAAAATAAATCAGTGCCCGGAGATTTTTCAGTTCTTTTTTCTCTTTCTCCTGCCTGATCAGTTCAAATACCGGGCGGAAATCTGTCCCACCCCGCCCCTGAATCGTCACTTTGCGACTGTATTCTTTCCATTCTTCCTCAGAATGAATCACATCTACCTTCTGAATGAAACAGTCGCATTGAACGATATAAACTTTCATTCTGCTGAAAAAATTCTCTTTTTCATTCAGAATCGCATACGTTTCTCCCAGAAATCTCCGGACAGTTTCTTTCGAACATGACCCCGAAGTATCAATGGCGATCACCAATTCCTCCAGGCGGTTTACTTCCTTATATTCCAATGGTTCTATCAAAGGAAGATTTCCGTAATGTTTCATTCCATAAGAATAAAAAATATAATCAAAGCTCTCTGTATCCAGTTCGACTTCCTCTCGAAGTCTGCAAAACTGTTTCAAAAATTTCCGGTAATCATATCTGCTTTTGTATATCTCATCCAGTTCTTCCTGACGGTTCATGGTCTGACTTCCGGCTCTGCTCTGGGTTCCGGTTTTATTCTGAGAAGTGTAGGCAAGGATTCTCTCCCATTTTTCCTTTGTTCTCCTGCCGCCGGAGGCCTGACCGGAATTCTTCAGCCAGACAGAATGGTCGTCAAAACAATTTTCCAAATGCTCATACATCCCATAATCGTTTCCTGTCTGTTTCTTACTTTTGAGACTGGAAATTTCTCTCTCACTGACTGCTTTATCAATCAATCCTTCTACAAAAGCATCGCATTCTCTGTCCCATTCACTCACATCTTTATCCGGTTTCAGGAATACATGAAGATACAGGCAGTGCAGCAACATATGTAAATACCCTCTTCTTACCAGAGCAGAATCTTCTACATATTTTTTCATAAGAAATTCCGGATTAAAATAGATTTTCTCTCCGTCTGTGGCAATCGTGGAAATATTGTTATCTGCCTCATATTCCAGACTTGCAAACGCTCCATCGAGGTATGGAAAATCCAGATACAGTTCATTTCTGCAATTCTGGAGAATCTTCTTTCCAAGAAAATCCTGCTGGTTTTTGTCTCTCATGCCTATCTTTTCCTTTTTCTCTGATCATTTTAAGTTACTGTTCACTGGTAATATTCCGCGAGGTGTTTTTTGTGAGCGAAGGTCACCTACAGAACCTGCCACCGGCAGCTTCTTACGGATGCCTGGCAACAGAAAACCCGAGACATACCGCGCGAATTTATGCGATTAGCATAAATTCTGTGCATCGCGAAGCGTGTTGCTGTGAACGGAGTGAACAGTAACCATTTTAATGTTTGTCGCATCTTCTGAAAATATTACAGTGAAAAATCCCTCTTCTGATATCCATATTTCTTATCTTTCAGATGAAGCAGCCATACCAGAGCGCGGAGTTTCGTTTTCTCCTGAGCGTATCTGATAAAAACCATGAGTTCGTTTTCAGAAAACCAGCCGCATTTCTCCAGCTGTTCCATTCTCTCTGTGTCTTCTTTCTCTATCAGAAGCTCCATTGCAGAACGTATCCTGAGTTTCAGATATTTCTGTGCTTCCCGGAATTCTTCTGATTCTCCGGCGGGTATGTTCTGAAAATAAATTTCCAGTGCCTGCTCAAGCTTTTTGTCCTGCATGGTTTTGCTTCCCTTCTCTTTTCAATACAAATGTTTCCTCTTGTGTCACTATTCTCAATATAGCACAAAAAAACTTTTTTTTAAAGCTTAACCCGGTCAGTAATCTGCATCATTATGATTTTTTGTTACTGTTCACACACCACTATCCCGCGAGGTGTTTTGGCATAAATATGCCAAAATCCCGAGACATACAAGCCAAAATTCCATTGCCGCAGGCAATCTGGAATGAATTTTGGCTACGTTACTGAGAACGGAGTGAACAGTAACGATTTTTCATCTGCGGCGTTGTCATCAATCGCCGTAGCCACCGCACTTTTCTTATCCTGATATGAACTGTTCCTTTTATTCGTCTGTATTTTATGTTATAATCTCACCAGATTATCAATAAGGAGGTTATTAGTCTTATGTCCAGAAAGAACCTTATCGTCGGTCAGTCCGGCGGTCCCACCACTGTTATCAACAGCAGCCTCTACGGAGTTGTATCCGAGGGAAGACGCCATCCGGAAACCATAGACCGCATCTATGGAATGATAAATGGAATCGAAGGATTTTTAAACAATACCATTCTTGATTTCTCAGAAGCACTTCCGGGAGAAAAACTAGATGGATTGAAATTTACTCCTGGAGCCTACCTTGGTTCCTGTCGTTATAAACTGCCTGAATCACTCGAAGACCCGGTTTATCCAAAATTGTTCGAAAAATTCAATGAAATGAATATCGGCTGGTTTTTCTATATTGGCGGAAATGATTCTATGGATACTGTAAGCAAGCTTTCACGCTATGCGGCGCAGATTGGCAGCGATATCCGCATTATCGGAGAGCCAAAGACTATCGATAACGATCTGGTTCATACTGATCACACTCCAGGTTACGGAAGTGCTGCCAGATATGTAGCTTCCACTGTCCGTGAAATCACTACGGATGCCAATGTTTATGAAAAAAAATCTGTAACCATCGTAGAAATCATGGGACGCCACGCCGGATGGCTTACTGCTGCATCAGCTCTTGCACGCAAATATGTAAATGACAATCCTCTTCTTATCTATCTTCCGGAAACTGCATTTGATCAGGAAGCTTTCCTTCATGCTGTAGAGAAATCCTTTGAGAAGAACTGCAATGTTGTTGTTTGTGTATCCGAAGGTATCCATGACGCATCCGGTACCTTTATCTGCGAATACGACAGTTCCGTAGGCACTGACACTTTTGGCCATAAAATGCTTGCAGGATGCGGTAAATATCTTGAAAATCTTGTTCGCAGCCGCCTTGGTGTCAAAGCACGTTCCGTAGAACTTAATGTCTGCCAGCGCTGCTCGGTTTCCATGATGTCTGCTATTGACCAAAAGGAGGCAATTTCTGCAGGTACTTTCGGTGTACAGGCAGCTTTAAACGGAGAAACAGGAAAAATGGTTTCGTTTATCCGTATAAAAACCGCTGACGGCTCCTATTCAATGGAATGTAGCCTGGAGGATGTAAACGAAATCTGTAATGAGGAAAAAACTGTTCCTCAGGAATGGATCTGTAAAGATGGTTCCGATGTTACCGAAGACTTCATAAATTATGCTCGTCCACTGATCCAGGGTGCTGTAGATATCCCTTATGGAGAAGACGGACTTCCTGATTTTGTATATCGCAAATAGCATCTCGTATCAAATATTTACAGATTTATACAATAGAAAACAGCGCAGGATTATTTTCTGTTATACAAAAAAGTGTGCTTCCACATTCCCCTTGTGAACGCACACTTTTTCTCTTATTTTCTCTTATAAGTCAAGCGGATATTCGCAATCCGCTTCGCTACTTATTGCTTTTCGCAACCCCCGCAAGGGACTTAGTTGATTCGGTTAAATTTTCTAAAAATATATACAGTTTTTCATTCTTTATTCCTCAAATTCCTTATGATCTTCTTCCAGCTTATGCTCGATTTCAACTTTTTTTTTCTCTTCCTCTTTCTTCTCATCCCGTGTTTTTGGAAGAATCACATTCAGTAATACAGCAATGATAGTTGCAAGAACAACCGGGGATTTGCCAAAGATAGTTGTTACCCATGTCGGGAAGCTTGCCAAAGCTGCCGTTGCCTGGGATACACCCATTCCCAGTGCCGCTGCAAGTCCTACGATAGATGAGTTACGGTAATCCATCTCCGCAGAGGCAACCAGCTTCATACCAGTCATTGCGATAGAGGCAAATACCGACACCGTCGCGCCACCCAGTACACACTGAGGAATCGTTGTCAGAATTGCTGAAAACTTCGGTACAAGACCAGCCACTCCAAGGATTGCAGCTGCCAGACCAAGCACCCATCGGTTGATAACTTTTGTGGTAGTGACAATACCTACATTCTGGCTATATGTAGCAGTTGGAAGTCCGCCAAGAAGTGCACCTACGACATTGGAAATACCATATCCTACAATTCCTCTCTGCAGTTCTTCATCTTTAGGAGTTCTGTCCATGGCCCCGATTGTAGTTGCGGAATAGTCACCGATTGCCTGAATAGAGTTGATTGCAAACAAGATTCCCAGTGCCACACAGGAAGACGGCTCAAACTGTACTCCGAAATGCATCAGAGATGGAAGCTGACAGACACCTGCCTCTCCGATACTTGAGAAATCAACCATTCCAAACATAATAGAAACCAGATATCCCACAATAATACCGATCAGAATAGAAGCCAGTTTCCAGATTCCTTTTCCAAAATGATTCAAAGCTGTAACCACGATCAGTGTAAAGAACGCAATTGCCCAGTTCTGCCAGGAACCATAATTTGGATTACTGGTACCGCCGGCCATATAATTGATGGCTGTCGGATACAGAGAAAGACCAATGGTAAATACAACCGTTCCGGTAATCAGTGGCGGGAAAAATATACGAATCTTCTTAACCAGCAAGCCCATGATAACTGCAACAATACCACCAACGATCTCCGCTCCCATGATAGCCGCAATCCCATACGATTCTGCTATCGCCTGCATACTCGGCACATAGGCAAAGCTGACACCCATGATAATTGGCAGACCGGAACCAATCGCAAATTTCGCCTTCCCGCCGATTGGAAACAGCTGAAGCAAAGTTGATAATGCTGCAATAACCAGTGCTGACTGAATCAGAATCACCTGATCTTCCCTGGAGAGTCCACCCGGAACTGCTCCAGAAACAATGATCGCCGGCGTCACACATCCTACGATCATAGCTACAACATGCTGCATGGCAAGCGGTAAAGCCTCACTCATGCGGGGGATTCCGTCAGTTTCAAAAATACTGCCTCTCTTCATAATAGCCTCCCAAATTCTTTTTTATATCTTAACACTTTTAGGCCTAAAAAACAATTAGATTACCTAACTATTTTTGTCCAAAAACTATACAAGATTTGTCTCGAGAATTTGGTTATTATTTTTTATCTTGTAGAACAAAAAATTCTCTGCCAGTGTGCCGGGACTACTATCATAATCCATTTCTTTTAGACGTTAAAATGTTATCGCAAGAGAAACCGGTGTCTGCCTCCACCACAGTAATACAGTCAATCGGATATTCGCAATCCGCTTTCGCTACTTGCTCATAACCGAATAACTGCTCCGCAGTTTATCAGGAGGGGCTTGTACCCCTCCTGATACAAGCAAGTCCCACCCACTGCTTATTGCTTCTCGCAATTGAAGCAGGGGACTTACTTGATTCGGTTAATTAATAACCTCAAACGTATGATGCAAATCCAGTCTGCCATATCCCCACCCCGGATTAGGATACTCCATCTGTGTGTCTCGCTCAGCCCCTTTTTGCAGATAAAATTTCACACTGTTCCCTGAAGCATAAGGAATATTTTTCCTCACGATCGCCCACTCCAGCACTAGTGCTGCCGCCCCTGCGGTAATCGCAGCCGCCAGACTGCTCCCAGAAGCCTTTCCATAAGCCCCTCCCGGAAGCGGAATGATCAGTTCTACCCCCGGTGCAGCCAGATCCGGTGTCACCTGATTATTCGGCGTAAATCCTCTCCCTGCCTGAAAATACAGGCTATTATCCCGGTACTGATAAGCCGTTGCCGTAATGCTTCTGGTTGAGTCCCCCGGTGTAGTAACTGTATTATAGGGAGTAGATTCCAGAAAATACGTATCCTCTGAGATCAATCCCTGCACCGGAAGCCACATATGAAATCGGCTTGCTGCCCCCTTTTTCTTACTGACATTCATTTTCCATATCCCCGCCGCCGGATGGAAGAACCGAAAATAAATCAGCTGCTTTCCCGTCTGTCGTTCCATTCCCACATAATTTACCAGCACCTTCGTCTCCACAAAAACAAAACTCAATTCCTGCGTCCCCGCGCCAAGAGAACTGCTCACATACAGGTTTTCTCCTGCCGGTGACTGGATCGACACTGCATAATCGTCCGGAGGATTTCCCCAGAATTCCATAGTAAATCCCTGTTCCCCTTCTGAAATACGCAGTTCTGCCGTATCCTGATTTCGTACATCGTTTAGTTCTGCTGTATAATGATGCTGCGCAGCTCCTTCATTTCCTGCTGCCACAGAAACTGATACTTGCGAATCTTCATTGATATAATCCAGATATCTGCTCAGTTCACTGTCCCCGGTGTGTGCGCCCTGACTGCTGCCAAGCCCCAGACAGATGGAAACAGGCATTCCCATCTCCTTAGCCATCCTGACCGCAAAAGAAATCCCAATCATAATATCGTTCTCCTGATATACCTGTGCCTGAGGCGGATACTGATAAAACTCTCTCAGATAAGATTTTGCTTCTTTTAATTTCACCACTATGATCGTTGCTTTCGGTGCAGCCCCTGAGAAATTCTCTGCCGGAACAAAGTTTCCTGCCGCTAGCCCTGCGATTGCTGTGCCATGCCCGTTCTCATCCACTGACGGCACGATTTCCCTGGGATTTTCAGACATTATCGCCCTGCTGATTTCCTCCCCTGTAAAAACTTTTCCATAAGGAACTCTTTCGTCTTCATTTCCCAGGATCGTCTGATCCCAGATATAGGCAATCCTGCTTATATCCCCACTTCGAAAAATCGGATTCTCATAATCAATTCCTGAATCGATTACTGCAATAACCGTTCCCTCTCCCTGCAATTCCAGATACGGATGATTATGCAGCCGCGTAATCCCGGATGCATTCAACGCATCCACGTCCATCAATGCATAACATTTCGGCAGTGACACATATGTATAAGAATTAATTTCCAGAGGGCCGATTTCATTTAACGGAACATATAGAATTCCAAATGTCTCATTGACCGGGAGAAATTCCGAATCCGGTCTGTTCGCATAATCTCCCCCGATATTCTGTCCCTGTCTCACAATAAAATCCCCGTACTGTTCATCCTGTGCCGGTGGTATTGACAGTTCAGGCTGAATGCCGGGGATCTCTTCCTGTTGTATCTGCATTTCAAAATCATCAGGTCCTAACATTTTTATCCTCCTGAGATTTTTTTATACATGATATGTGTGATATTTATTTTTTATGATAATTTCTACTGTCTTTTTTATTTACTGTAGCAACGAACAGCACTATAATTCCAGCTATAGCCGTAAAAATACTGATAAACTGTGACGTAGAAAAACTTCCAACACTTCCTCTCTCGATATCTCCTCTGAAGAATTCAATGATAAACCTTCCTATACTATAGAAGATTAGATAACATGCCGCCACCTGTCCATCCGCTTTCTTATGTTTCGCCACATAAAGAAGAAGCAGAAAATGCACAAAATCCAGAATACTGGAATAAATCTGTGTCGGAATCAGTGGAATATTATTGGGTGCAAAATCCGAGCTGGTAAAAGTAACCGCCAGCGGACCGGAAGTTTCTTTTCCATAGCAGCATCCGGCAAGAAAACATCCGATCCTTCCACCCCCCTGCGCCAGTGCAATTGATGGCATCATCAGGTCAAAATATGCCAGAAATTTCAACTTCTTAATCCTGCAATACAGCCATCCTGCAAAAATTCCTCCGATGATTCCTCCGTAAACCACAAATCCATCTGAGCCGATAATCTGTCGTGGATTCTGGATAAATTCCTGCCAGTTTGTGATCCAGAACAGAATTTTTGCAGAAGCAAATCCTCCAATCGCACACCACACTACCAAATAAAAAATATGTTCATATGCAAGTTTCAGCCTGCGTGCTCTCTGTTCCGCAACAAACCATGCTGCCAGAACACCTATTGCAATCATAAAGCCATAACCATAAACTGTCAGCGGGCCTATATGCAGTAACTCATTATGCATGCTTCAATTCCTTTCTCTCTTTATTCTCTCAATAATTCCGTGAATATAATTCTCCGTCAATATATCAATTAGCATAATCAGAAAACGATCCTATTCTTAAGACTCACTCGATTCGAGTCAATCGGATATTCGCAATCCGCTTTCGCTACTTGCTCGATTCGATTAAAAATAAGTGTTCAAAATCTCCAATAACTTCTCATTCGCCAGATCGTTAGCTTCATTTTCATGTGCCGCCTCCACATCAGCTTCTCCGCAGATATCCACACCAACAATCTCTCCGCCGGTCTTTTTTGCACATTCCAGCACTGTCTTTACACCAGAAAGTAAGGTTGTCAGCTTCATATCTCCCTGACTCCAGGTTGTCTGTGCATCATCCGGGCAAAGTACATCCTTATCAATCGAAATGTACAATGGCAGTGTTTCACAAAGTACTTCTGTCAGAAACCTGCTTATTTCCGCATCATTCATTTCCTGCAGTTTCTCTCGTGAAAGAAATATTACTTTTTCTTTCAGTTCCTCTTCTACCTGTTCATAGGCAGCTTCATCCGGTCCTATAAGAATCACATGCTCCAGATTCTTTAGTTCCTCAAGTGACGCCGCAATCCATCCTCCACAGGATAAAATCCCGCCAAAAGCCGGAGGCTGCATATCCGTATGATTATCATAGACCAGCAATGCAAAAGGCTTCTTTATCTTTGTCAGCCACAGCTTTGTCATATAGTGATAATTGCCGGAATCGATAAAATGAATTCCGGCAAACGAATGGTTTTCTGTTCTTTTATTGATTTCTGCGATTGCCTCATCATCGCAATAGCAGTTCGTTCCGCAGATATCCTTAGCATCAATCCAGGACACCTGCCTCTCTTTCCAGAATCTCTCTTCCTCATAGATTCCGGAAAAGTTCATCAGTACAATAGATGTCTGCTCTTTCATGTCCTACTCAGTCCTTCCATTCTTCCAGTGGTTCATCATGGTTTTTCAACATTTCCCTGATTTCTCTATTTGGACTTTCCACATCTGCATCCGCACTATACACTTTTTTATCCAGAATTACCTTCGCATCTGCTTCATCTGCGGTTTCTTCTGTTTCCAATTCCAGATTCGTTTCCGGTTCCTGACACTTCGCGTTATTTTCTGTCTGGTCTGAACCTTCCGTCTGAGCTGAGTCCTCTGCCTGATATGAGTCTTCTATTGAGTTTTCTGTTGAGTCTTCTGTCTGATACACTGTATTTATGTCTGATTCTGATGAATTCTCACTATTTCCTGTATATTCAGGATAAGATTCTGTATTACTTTCCTCACTGTCTGTTTCAACCGGCTCTGGTTTCTCCTGTTTCTTATCTTCTTTCGGTTTCTCATTACGAAGCTTCTCAGTTTTTCTCATTCCCAGTCGAAGCATAACAAGAAATACGATATCCACCGCTCCATCTGCTGTCAGAATAATTCCTGAGAATAAAATCATCTTTGTCACTGACATAAAAGAATAAAACAGCATGGAAATTCCCAGCGCGATGAAAATCAGACATCCGATAAAAAGAATCTTCCAGCGTCCTCTCTCCGCCTTTTTCAGCCTGTAGCTGCCTTTTATTTTCCAGATACTGTCAACCAGCACAAATGCTCCCAGTAAATATGGAAGGATTCTGATAACGATCTGCGGTGTAAAGAAGAGAAAAATTCCAAGCACTGTAACGATTACTCCCGTAAACAGATCTAATATGGTTGCCTTCTCTTTCTCAGCCGCATAAATAGCAATATGATAAACACCAGCTGCGATCATTACCAGTCCAAATACAATCTTACAAATGATATTTACTGTCTGATCCGGAATCAGAATCAGACACAGACCAAAAGCCAGATAAAAAACTGATGAGACAATCTCACCTTTCAAAAAATTTGAAATCTTTTTTCCCACGCCTATTTCCTCCTTACTGTAAAATTGTTACCGTTTACCACTTCATTCACAGCAACACAAAATTTGTATATTGTTCAGTATACCCTCTTTCTGCCCCTTCGTCCACAGACAAGTGAACGACTTTGTGTGAAATTTGTGAATTTTTCCTTGAAGTTTTTTGGGGGCGTATTATAATGGATTCGAACTATGTCGTAAAATGGGGAATTTCTCCATAAGAGCCCTTAAATTTCAAGGCTCTGGGAAGGATTTATTTTGAAAAAACAACCAACAAAAAAAATTTTATTTCTAATCCCTGCCGGTATCATACTAGCCGGTGCTGTCGTCTTTTTATGCACCAGCAACCAGGGGGATGATTCTGTCTGCAAAGAAAATGTGGCGCGGCTTCAGACACTGGAGACCGCAGATATCTCTCAGACAGAACAACAGCTTCAGGACTTAAAACAGGCAACCGGCAGTTCTTCAGGTTCTGATACCACTGCAGATGGTTCTACTGGCACCGTATTAAGCGATGTGGAAATCCGTCAGGTATTTGCAGGCAGTGTCATCATCGGTGACTCTATCACTGAATCAATTGTTGAATATGGATATCTCGATACTGATGTCGTGGTAAGCAAACGTGGCTTAAACGTACAGGCTGCCGATGATCAGATCAATACCGCGATCAACCTGAACCCGACTCATGTATTCATGGCTTTCGGTTCTAATGACCTCGAAATATATGGTTCTGATTCGTCCGGATTTATCGATGCCTACAGAACACAGATAAAGAAAATTCAGGCTGCACTACCAGATGTTCCTGTTTATATCAACTGTATTCTGCCTATCACAGATGAGGCAATCGCAGCAAACCCGAGTCTTGGCTATTACTCCGATTATAATGATGGACTTGTAAATCTCTGCCAGGAACTGGGATGTACCTTTATCGACAACACTTCCATTGTGGAAAACAGTTCGGAGAATCTGTATGAGCCGGATGGTGAACACGTAATTCAAACCTATTATCCTAAATGGCTGACTCATATGGCACAGATTGCGGGGTTACAGGCATGAAAAATTATTTACATATTTTTATCAAGGGCGGACTTGTACTCTTCCTTATTGTATATCTGACTATTCTCTACACTTCCGATAGCGCAAAGAATATACCAATGGACCAGATTGCACAGACTATGGAGCAGGATTCAGCCATTGTCTCACTGAATCAGGAGACTCGTGCAGATCTCAAACACTATTATCAGACGGATGACCGCGATATTGACGGTTACTTTTTCTACAAGGCAGCTTCACCTATGGCTGTCGAGGAAATCTGTATTATGAAGGCAAACGATAACGAGCAGGCCGCTGCTCTGCTCGAAAGTGCTAATTCTCATCTTTCCAGCCAGAAACAGGTATTTGAAGGCTATGGCACAGACCAGATGGCACTTTTAAACAATGCAGTTGTCGGCAAAAAGGGAAATTATGTCTACTATATGTGTGGCGCAGATGCACAGAACTGGCGCCTGACATTTCTTTCCCTGATATAACATCCAGATTGGAGAAATTTTCATATGGTATTTAACAGTATCTTTTTTATATTCTGCTTTCTTCCGGTTTTTATGCTGATCTATTATCTGGTCCCGGGAAAGCTTCGCAATCTGCTGCTTTTTTTAGGCAGCCTGATCTTTTATGCATGGGGTGAGCCTGTATATGTGATCCTTATGTTGTTTTCCAGTGTCTTTAACTATTATATGGGAGCAGAACTGGAACGTTTATATTATGATGACAGGAAGCAAAAGATTAATCTGATTTTTTCTATCATTGTAAACCTGGGAATCCTGGTATTTTTTAAATATTATGGATTTCTGCTTAACACCATCGGAGGAATCACCGGTATCCATATTCCTCACCCGGAACTCTCGCTGCCGATAGGACTTTCTTTTTACACATTCCGTAACCTGTCCTATCTCTTTGATATTTATTTAAGCAAAGTCAATGCACAGCGAAACTTCCTGACTTTTGCAGTATACAGTACTATGTTTCCTTATACTTCTGCAGGTCCTATCGTGCGATATGCAGATATTGAGGAGCAGTTAGATAAACGCACTATTAATATTTCCAAATTTGGTACCGGTGCCGAGCTTTTTGTAAAAGGCCTTGCCAAGAAAGTTATCCTGGCAGACAATCTCTCCGCTTTGTACGCAGGAATCTGCAGTCATTCCCAGATGTCTGTATTCACTGCCTGGATTGGTATCCTTGCTTATACCATGCAGCTTTATTTTGACTTCAGCGGTTATTCAGATATGGCTATCGGTCTTGGAAAAATGTTAGGATTTGATTTTAACAAAAACTTTGATTACCCGTATATTTCAACCAGTGTATCCGAATTCTGGCGCCGTTGGCATATTTCTCTTGGAAGTTGGTTCCGGGATTATATTTATATTCCACTCGGGGGTAACCGTGTCTCCACATTGAAACATATCCGCAACATCCTTGTGGTATGGGCGCTTACCGGTCTGTGGCATGGTGCAAGCTGGAACTTTGTACTGTGGGGCGTATATTATGGACTCTTTCTTTTACTTGAAAAGTTTGTCCTTCAGAAATTCCTGGACAGAATGCCTTCATGGCTTCGCACTGTATACACCATGCTCGTAGTCATGATCGGATGGGTATTCTTCAGCCAGACTGATTTTGGTGCACTTGGACATTACCTTGGAACTATGTTCGGAATCGGAGCCGCAGGTTTTATCGACCGCACTGCTCTTTATTATCTCAAGACAGGCTTTATCCTTCTTCTGATCAGTATTCTTGCATGCCGTCCGACTCCTTACCAGCATTTTAAACGCCTGGTCAGACGCAGACCTACTGCAGCGGTAGTTATAAATCTTGTTTTATTTGCATTGTCCGTTGCTTACATGGTTTATAACTCATACACACCATTTTTATATGCAAAATTTTAGAAGGAAAACAATATGAAAAAATCACTAAGAAATCATCGAATATTTTTCCATAGAATGGGGCTTTTGTTTCTGTTCATTCCTCTGGTCGTACTAATCATAAGTATCGTACTTCCTGACAGGGGCTTTTCCGAAAAAGAAAACCGCGTACTTTCCTCCCGGCCTCATTTAAACGGCAGTCAGATTGCTTCCGGTGGATTCGAGAAACAATTCGAAACTTATGAAAATGATCAGTTTCCGCTTCGCGATCTCTGGATTACTTTGAAAGCCGGAACTGACCGTTTAATGGGAAAAGCGGAAGCGAATGGTGTATATCTGGGAAAATCCGGATATCTTATGGAAGAGTTCAAAGCACCTGAACAGACACAGTATGATTCTACTGTAAAAGCAATGACGGACTTTGCCAAACGTCATTCTGATATGAAACAGTATGCACTTATCGCTCCAAACTCTGTAAACATTTTAAGCAATAAGCTTCCTGCTTTTGCTCCTGTGGAGGATCAGAATACCTGGCTGGACAGTCTGTCTGATTCTCTGACACAGGCCGGCATAACTTTCATCGATGTCCGAAATACTTTTAAAGACCACAAAATGGAAGATCTTTATTACCATACAGATCATCACTGGACCACTCAGGGTGCTTATTATGCCTATCTTCAGGCCGCTAAAGATATGGCAATCGATACTTCTTCTGACACCTACGATAAAGCACCGGTTACTCGTTCTTTCCAGGGAACATTATCTGCCAAAAGCGGTTTCCGCTCCGGTGAAAAAGATGAGATCGATGTATTTTTTCCGACAGGGGATAATGCACTTTCATCTGTCATCAATTATGTTGATGAACAGAAAAAAAGTGCCAGCTTCTATGATACATCGAAGCTTGACACCAGAGATAAATATGCTTTATTTTTTGGCGGTAATCACGCCCAGGTAAAAATCAGCACTCCTACGGAGACTGATAATACATTGCTGGTTCTCAAGGATTCCTATGCTAACAGCTTTGTCCCATTCCTTGCACAGCATTACCGCAAGATCGTAATGGTCGACCCTCGTTATTATTTCGGAAATCTGGAGCAGCTGATCCAGGTAGAAAATGTTCAGGAAATCTTGTATCTGTATAATGCAAATACATTCTTTGCAGATACCTCCCTGGAACTTGCATTATCTAACGATGCCACAGACCAGAACACAGACAATACTGCTTCAGCTTCTGATGAAGGCACCTCTGTCTCCGGTGAACAGACATCTGGACAAGACACGAATACTTCTGACAATCAGACGTCTGTGCAAGACACAGATAACTCTGATGACCAATCATCTTCGGATTCAAGTACAGATACTTCTGACGATCAATCTGAAGAATAACATAAATCAATTTTATATTCAATGTAACACAAAATCCCCACTGGAATCACAATGCCGAGGAAACCTTGGATTCCAGTGGGGATTTTTCACATTTACACACACTTTAAACACACACTTTTCACACATTTTGATAATAGGTCGGGTATATCAGCTGATCAGGCAGATAACGCTGTCTGTTGCATTCCCCGTTCCCAACTTATCTGTTTTTTACATCAGCTGTACCTTGATATGTATTATATCAGCTTTTATGCTAATTTGTGGTTTTGTGCAAATTCTTCAATTTATTTTGCAAAAGCGTCAATTATCTTTCAGCCCACTCTCTCCGAGAGTGTTTTTCCAGACATACTCCAGACTACAGATCAGTAAAATGGTCTATAAAGTAGTTATAATATGCATCCAGCATCTCTTTTCGTCCCCGAACACGAATTGGAACAATGCTGCCATCCTTCATTATAAAATTATCCTGCACATCCGCAACGTAATCCATATTCACCAGATAACTCTGATGGCAGTGCAGAAAACGTTTTTCATTGATCCTTTTCTCAATTTCTACCAGTTTATCTACTGTCACGATTTCTGAACCATCCGAGAGATGTAATGTAACATTGTGCTTATCACTGTCAATATATACGATATCATCTGTGTACGGATAGCGATACTGTCTCCTATTCTTAATCGCAACTCGTCTCTTCATATCTGTTTTAAGGATCATATTCAGAAGCTTCATCAGTTTTTCCTCTGAAAATGGCTTCAATAAATATCCTGAAGCCTGTACTTCATAACTCTCTATTGCATAATCAGGAGAAGCTGTCAGAAAAATGATCGGAACTTTGCACTGTAGCTGTCGCAGCTTTCTGGCAGTTTCCATTCCATTAAGCTTCTTCATATAAATATCAAGAAATAAAAGTTCCATATCAAGATAGCCCTCTTCCACATCAGCTACCAACGTCTCTCCAGAACCATATTCTATAATAGAAACTTCTTCATTTATTTCCTCAAAATACTGACACAAAATTTCTTTTAAAAGAAGTCTTTCAATCTCAACATCATCACAAATGACAATTGTCCGCATGTAATCCCTCCTTCCTGTATCAATATAAAAAGATAAAAATAAATGTCAGACTTCTGTTACACCTTAGAAATTCTGACATTTATATGTAAACAGTATAATTCAATTTTATTATATATGCAGAATCCTACGTATTCAAGTACTTTTTTAATTTATTTTTAAATTATCATCACTATTATTATATTGCTGTTCACATACTACTTGTTGTTTCTTATTTTTGTGCTATACTATATTCCACACATAGATTGATAGCATTTTAACCGAATCAAGTAAGTCCCCTGCTTCAATTGCGAAAAGAATAAGCAGTGGGTGGGGACTTACTTGTATCAGGAGGAGTGCAAGCTCCTTCTGATAAACTGCGAAGCAGTTATTCGGTTATGAGCAAGCAGCGAAGCGGATTGCGAATATCCGCTTGATCTGATGACCTTCGCATCATTATAAATATATTTCAACAGAAAGAGGTAATTATATGCGTCAGGAAAAATTTAAAATGGAACGTCAGGGATTGATAGAGATTGGTGATGAGATAGAAATTTCCGAATATCAGTCCTTTATGAATTACAGTTACATCATCGAACCAGCTGTAGCCATGTCCGGCTGCTATCCAAATGCTCAGCGCATCAAATCCCGCAAGGGAATCGTAAAAAATATTGAACATACACCAAGAGGTTTTATTGTCACTGCTGAATTTGACGAATGATATTTTTATATGTGATACCAAAAATCCCCCTGAAACTGTCGTATCCTTAATGAACAAATGGATACTGTTGTGCTACCAGAAATGCAATAAACCGTAACACTATAGTCTCAGGAGGACTCTTACTTATTCAGCCTCTTGTTGCTGTTTTTCAAATTCTTTTGCAACATCCTCAAATCCGGCTGCGAAACGGAATGCATAACTTACGCTCTGTCATGGAAAGAAATTCCAAAATGTCTGATTTTTCCTTCCTCTTTTAACTGAAGTGCTGTCTCATAGGCATGACTTTTCTTTATTCTGTCCACTGTTTTTCCTCCTGACTTTTTTACTGATTCATTACTTATTATATTGACTCTTTTTTTCCCCCGTTATATACTGTCCGTAAATTCGAATCGAAAGATTCATTTTTCATCGATGTATACGTTTCCATTTTTATCATACAGCATAAACTTAACTTTAAGTCAAGCAAAAAAATTCTTTCAAAAAATAAAAAAAGAGGACTAGCTTTTATGAATATCAAAGACTCTGTTACTATCCGCACTGCCACAACAGCAGATGCACAGGCACTTTTAAATATTTATGCTCCTTATGTAGAGCATACCGCAATTACCTTTGAATACAACGTTCCTTCTGCAGAAGAATTTGCTTCCCGAATTGAATATACTTTGCAAAAATACCCTTATCTCGTAGCCGAGGAAAACAAAAGGCTGCTTGGTTACGCCTACGCCAGTCCTTTTCATGCCAGACCAGCATACGACTGGGCAGTAGAAACCTCCATTTATGTTAATCAGAATGTCAAACATCGAGGCATCGGCCGCAAGCTGCATGATGCACTTGAAAATGCTTTACGTGAACAGGGAATTTTAAATATGAATGCCTGTATCGCTTATCCTCCCAAGGAAGATGAATATCTGGATAAAAACAGCGTCGAGTTTCATCATCACATGGGCTACCGTCTTGTTGGAGAATTTTATAAGTGTGGCTACAAGTTCCACCGTTGGTATAATATGGTCTGGATGGAAAAGTTGATTGGAGAACATCTTCCCAATCAAAAAACTCCAAATTGGCCAAACGCTTTATAATCAAAAATCAGGCATTGGACTCGTATTCTTTCCATGCCTGATTTCTAATTTATTTTCTTCTTTTTTTAACCGAATCAAGTAAGTCCCCTGCTTCAATTGCGAAGAGCAATAAGCAGTGGGTGGGGACTTGCTTGTATCAGGAGGGGTACAAGCCCCTCCTGATAAACTGCGAAGCAGTTATTCGGTTATGAGCAAGTAGCGAAAGCGGATTGCGAATATCCGATTGACTATGTATCTCAGGAATCGCTACATTTTCATAAGTGATCGGCTCATTGCTCCGCTCATCTTTTCTATTACATAAAAAAACTCAGATAATTTTTGTTATCTGAGACTTAATAGAGGTGCCACCCGGATTTGAACCGGGGATAGAGGTGTTGCAGACCCCGGAAAAAATCCTTGGAACCCGCTAAAACTCTAAGGTTTTCCAAACTGTCCACCCTATATCCACCCTAATTTTCATGTTGCTTTCATGCCATATCAGGTATTTTACTGTGCCAAATCTATGCCACTTAGCACCCCTATGGGCATATTATAAACATTTTAGTATCTTTCGTCTACAATTATTTTACTACAACTACAATATTATATGGAGGTTTATCGTGAATTATCAATTAGAATTAAAACAAATTGTGGATTTTCCACGCTGCCGGATTTACCGGGAATTTATACAAACCCTTATGAAAGACAGAAGCATCCGTACCAACGGAGGTTCCTGTCTTTTTTATTTTCTCATTTTATGTTCTTATGCAAATTACAGTTCCTCTTATCGGAACATCGAACACCTTACTTACAAAGTTGTTCCTGGCGAATGGATCTGTTCTCTTAAAGAACTACAGATTCACTTCCGCCAAAAATTCCAGCACCAGGTCATATCCATACTGGATACCCTGGTAGAGCAAAACCTTCTAACCTACTCACTACACGAAAAAAATAAGATTATCCAATACAAGATCAAAGACTGGCCAAAAGATAATACTGCCCTTTCCTATAATTACCCATGCAAAAAAGACATCGGGTTTTTCTTTTTTCCAATCGCAGATGTTCATAAACTAATCGGACTAGGAAAATGTTCGGAAATGGATGCTCTTTTGGATCTTTGGATTCATGCAGTCTATAATGATCCATCTGTGCAAGGCTCTGATGCCGGTCCGGTAGTATATTTTCGCAATCAGACTGGAAATCCCTTGTTCAGTTATCAGGAACTTGCCAGACGTTGGAAACAGTCGAAATCTTCTGTGTCCCGTCTGCTAAAAAAACTTGAAGATACCGACATGATCACACTGATTTCCTATTCCGGGAAACATGGCAGCATGGTATATCTACGTAATTATCTGTCCGTTATGTTTAATATCAGTGATGTCATGATTGATAAGGAGGAAATTGCCATGAAAATGCAACTGCCAATACATATAACCGAAAATACCTTGCCTGACAAAAACAATTCTGAATGCGTTTCAGAATCTATTACTGACGAACAAATCATCGTTTCACAGGAAGGCTCCTGCGTTCCAGAATCACACATCAAAGCCATTGTTCGCAAAGTCGCTGAAATACTGGAAATACAAGGCATTTCTTGTTGTAGATGCCCCAAAACAAAGTATATATTATCTCCTTTATCAGCCTGCAAGGATAGTATATATCTATATTCACTACGTATTATCTGCCCCTGGGGGAAAGCCGCCTATCAGTTTGAGTTAAAACTAAAACCGGAAAATCCCGCCGTCACCAACGTCCCAGGGCATACTCCGCCTCTGCCGCATACCTTACCTGCCTTCGCTGAAATCCCAGAAGTTCTGTTGAAAGGAGGGGTTGTATAATGGCAAAGAAAAATCACCACCCTGTTTCTGCTGAAGTAGAAAATAATCCGTTGTACCATGATACCTATAAGCTGCTCCGTTGTTACCGGGATTCTACTTATAGCCTGATGGTTGCTGTCCGGCAGGTAGAAATTCAATTCCAACTGGAATACAACACCAGTGTAGACGAATTTCTAGATTCCATCTATGCTGCAGGAGCAGATCTGGGAGACAGCCAGATTGAAGAATGGGCAAAAAGCATTGCCCGCAGTAACAAAATGATAAAGCTGCTTCTCTCTTCTGTGGATCTGCTCCGGAAAAATCATAAACATGGGGAAGAATATTACTGGATATTATATTACGCCTTTCTGTCTCCCCATGAACTGAAAAACACAGAGGAAATCCTGGAAGAGTTGGAAAAGCACGTTCCCAGTATCTCCTACCGGACGTACTACCGAAGGAGGCAGGCTGCTATTAACGCTCTTAGCAGCATACTATGGGGATTTTCTGCAAAGGGGACACTGGAAACTTTAAATAAGTTTTTCCCAAAATAAAATCGACATTTTCCATATAGGCACTCATAATTGAAAAAAACAAAGGAGGGTGCCTATTATGGATCAATTATCAAATTTTATATCCGAATATCTCAAAACATGTGAAACAATAAAAAAATTAAATTCAAAAACCATCAAAGCATACCGTATAGATTTATCACAATTTCATACCCTTTGAATCTGAATAATGTTTGTCGCTTTTTATTTTATTAAAAAAAAGTGCATATCCTGAAACCGAATATGCACTCCAAATAGCATTATATATTTATTTTCTTTTGCACAAAAAAGCACGATATTTTCTAAAACTCTATCTGTGTGTCAAAGTAAAAGCTTCTTCCACTTCCTAATCTTTGTCCGAAATGTTCCAAAGGGGGCTACTGTATTTACATGAATAAACTTATAAACTTCCCATACTGCTGTTTTGGTAGCTTCATCTGCCCACTTTCTTTTATGTGGTAAAAATAGCTCCTCTTCCGTCATAGAATCAATCATTGTAAAAATTTTCTGTATATTATCATCCAGCATGCCCATTAGTTCTTTTAGAGATAAATTGGCATAGGTATTGGTAAACCACTGATACAATTCCCCCAATTGATTCCACTTAAAACCATCCGATGGTGTTTTCACTGGAAGTCCAGCCTGTTCATCATTTTCCCATTTCAATACTAATGTGGTCCACCCAACCTGATATGCAAGATTTTCTGCAGGTGTTCGATCCACCTCCATACATCGTTTGTCCTTCAAGGATTCTGGGATATCCTCAAACTCTGCAATATATTTGTCGTAAGCCCTCTTGATTTCTGCCTTTAGTTCCTCTTTATTTTCATACGCCTTCATCATTTACCTCGCAGTCTTCCGTCTTTACTCCTTGTTCCACACTCCAAAATTAATTATCTCCTACGAATTTCAATAAGCTGAAGTACATCCGCAAACATTTCTCCTTGATCTTCTAAATCAATCATAAGCCATTTTTGTCCATTTCCCCATCTTGCTTTTTCGTAAAGTTCTCTTAATTCTGAAGTACATTCCCATAAAATAGCTTCAACTGCTTCTTTTTCTTTTTCTCCAACCACAACCAGTACCGTAAAATATCCTTCCCTGGGATATACGGTACACAGGCTTTTTCCAGACTTTTTAAATTTTACATTCCAACCACGTTCCCAACTACAACGGCTAAATTCTATTTTCTCATTGCACCTGTACTTCTTTTTAATCTCGGAGCAAAATTGCATAAATACCGGATTTCTAATATATGCCTCAAAATCCTCTAAGATCGGAATTTCCTCTTGATTCTGCATATCAATCATGACCATTCTCCTTTGCTCTTTATAGAAACTGGAATTTTTTGTTGAAACACTTACACAAATGAAGCATAAATAACATAAATTTCTGCAATCAAAATAATTCCGAGAACACCATCTATCATCAAATTATACTGTATATCTGTCAAAAATGTTTTTGAATGTGTCAGGAAATATTTAATGTTTTCTTTCCCAGTCAAAAGTGTAATTATGAGTAGCAAAATAGGAAATAAAAAAATCTCTACCTTATTTCCAAAATCATCTGCTATTCCATTTGCAAAATGAACAGGAATAATCTGAGGTAAGAAAAACACACTTACTATTGCTAATAAAACACCAATACTGCAAATTCCCCATGTTAATTTTCTGCTTCCTACAAGTTTCATAAAAATGCCTTCTTTCTGCAAAATTTAATTTTATAGTTTTTCTCCTGGATATCCCTATTTCTCCACAAATCTAATAATATGGACTTCAGTATATCATAGCATTTATATCGCATCAACATCCAATCTTGCGAGATACATCTGAAATAATTCCAGCTAAATATTTCTTGCTGTCTTGCCCCCGTCTACTCTGTACCGGATTTCTCTTGATCTGCGTCTTCTCTTTTATTCTTCCTTTTCGTTAACCTGTTTTTCACTTCAACTAAACCTACAAAGGCAACAACCACTGTAGCCATCCCCATTCCTATCCCTGAAGTAATATCATTGATGATATTTTGAGCAGGAGATAACGCCACTCCCAGTAAAACGCCATATACCATCGCAAATAGTAGAACAGAAAGAATGTCTTTGGCCTTACGTTCACGAAATGTCTTCTTATACTTTTCCTCCCATTCTTCTTTCATACTTTGCAATTCTACTTTCCCTTTTTTCCCATCCTCTAATAATAATGTAAAAGGTACATAAGCTCCGATCAAAACGCTAATTGTTATATTTGGAATTTCTAAAGCCAATTTCGAAGCATCACGACTTGCAATAATAAATCCCGATATGCAGGCACCCACATACGCCATAAAAATATAGCGTTTTTTTTCACTTATCCCCAAATCACTTTTTTTAAAACATAAAGAAAACAGATAGTCCATAGCCCAAATCAAAAGAAGTAATAGCACTGCACATATCACAGCATTAAAGTTAGCCTCTATGAGTAACGAAAAGCAAATATATGCATACGATGATATGAGCATAAGCAAAACATAAACAAGTTGTTGTATCGGCTTCTTGATTTTATTTACAAATTCAAAAACCCAATATTTCTCCCTATAAACACAATAAATAAAGCCTACCATAAGTATCATACTGATAATATAAGATATTATTAAAACTCTCTCCATGTATTTCTCCTTTGTAAAATCTGTTTGATATAACCTATTTCTTATTTAGATAGATTCGTTAACTATGGAGGGACAAAACATTACATCTACATATATTTTCTACCCTATATACCTCAAGGAATATGAAAAATCATATTCCCCAATTATTCTACCATCCAACACACCTGCCACTTAGGTCGTAACTGTGCATTGGTAATTTCATCAATGATTCTTCACCATGTTCTGAGAACACAACCACTGCTCCTCTTAGTGAAAATTCAACTAAAATTTCCTCTATAGTATGATTCCAAACATATTCAAACATTTCATGCAAAATAATAATGTCTGCTTCTTGAAGAAATGCCACTAATATTTCTAAACAGTATCTCTTAGATATATCCAATCTGCTAACCATTTCGTCTTTACAATCGGACAACTTCCCCATTCCCAGAAAGCCTTCAATCACATAATCTTTGTTTATAATTGAACCTACATTTCTCTCTATATACCGAGATACTGTAACATTATCCTCTGGGTTCACGTTTTTCAGTTCAATTTCTTTTATGCTTTTTGTTGTTCCATAACATTTTATAATGTCTGTTATCTTACGCTCTTGTTTACTACTACAATTATAAAATCCAACTATGTCTCTCGAACTTATTCGGAACAACTCATCTTCTTCATCATTTTTACTAAACTTCATTTCTATCATATATTCCCTCAACTCCTATAAGCAATGGTAATTTGGGCATCTTATATTTTAACAAAGCATAAGCAATTCCAGATAAACCAGTCATAAAACCTGGATTGTATAATTCTGTGGGTAATATATTTTCCTCATTAAGGAATTTCAAAATCTGTTCAAATCGAGAATCACAAATGCTTCTTACCTGCTTATCATCAAAAATTTCTGCATATCTTTTTAAAATCAACAAATTTCCCATGTTTCCATGGCATAGGCAGAAACCTGCATGTACACCGTCTTCAATTAATTTATTTTTAGCAAGGCTTATATCTTTAATAGCTTGCTGAAGCAATGCAGTTTCTCCTAAATTCTTGATGGCATTATATAAGGTTAATCTGGATAACAGAATACCCGCAGCTCCATGGCACCACGCTATTGGTTGACTCTTATGCTGATCAACCTCTGAAAACTTTCTTAAATCAATCCAATTATTATCCTTTTCTGAGTATAAAGAATTTTCATATTCTACTAAACTCGAAAGGATATCTAAATATTTTGTTTGTGGATATACCTCATATAATCTTGAAAATAGTTCTATAAAACCACTGTTTCCATGTGCAAATCCCGCCAATACTTCAGGAACCACCTCTGATTTCCAACCAACTTCTCCATTTTCAGTAATCATATTCTCCATCAATTGTTCTGCTATTTGTATAGCTATTTGTATAGCTTTTTGTAGATAAATAGGCTTTTTTGTTTTTCTATACATATTAATCAGAACCAAAACTATTCCCGAATTTCCCGAAATCATATCAAACAAACGATCTTCTAAGATAAGTGTTTCCATACAATTTAGCCACTTATCGAAATATTCCTTATACTTGATATCATCATGTATTTCATATAAAATACCCAACGTATATAAAATCGAACCTTCGCCGCTAAAGACTCCTGTATTAAAGTCTTCGATATTCTGTTCCCCTTCACTTATAGTATCAATATACCTCAACAAACGATTATCTAAGACCTCACAAATCTTATGATATTTTCTGTCATGGTATATCCATTCATATAAATGGAATACCAAATTAATCCCAACCGTACCATCATATAATGTATTCGGTAATGCCTGGATCATCCACTGATTTTCTTTTATACCAAATAATTTTACGCCAATCCAATTAACGTCTGCTCCATCTTCGCTATAAATCGCATTTGTTCCTATTTTATCTAGCAGCTCTTTTGCCAATTCTTCTGCCGTTTTGGACATATTACTATAAAGATCTAGTTTTAACCTTTTATTCTTTATTTTCCTTGTTCCTGCATTCTCCATATTAAAAGTAATTTTAATATATTGCGTCTGTTGTTCTAAATTCTTATAGGACAAATTCTGTATATTTTCCTCAATTTGCTGCAAAGCTGGCTTACTAAAGAAATCCTTTACTTCTCTGCCATCCCAAGTATAAATGTTTTTTTTACTTCCAAGAAAATAAAAATACGGTATATCACCACTTAATAAATCTTCAATTTCATACTCAATAAGAGATCTACTCCTTTGATTTTGAAGATTTCCATTTACCAATGAATAAAAAAATAAATTTCGTGCTCCTCCATCCACTAATAATTCAGGATGATATGAACTACTCAACACAATTGCATACTGTTGTGTATTTCTAATCAGATATCTCACCTCTAATTCACCATATTGTTGTATGATTCTTAATAGTGTTTCTGTATTTTCCATTGCACCTAAGTATGCACTTTCAAATCCCTGGATAATTTTATCTGCAAATTCGGATGGTTGAATAAACCTTCCTTTTAGCATTGCCAAATTGTGATTTCTTTTCGATACTGGATAATCATAGACAACCCTCATGTTAACCGACTTTGGATTGATAATAAAAGGGATTTTTATCGGAAATTTTTGTCCTTCTTCTCCACTAATGGCACTCATATTGATTCCTGTATCTCCTGCGTTATTCCATGAATAAAAGGGTAATATCCCTGAATACAACACCGATTTTCTTAAAAGACTAGCCACTTTTTCCGCTGCACTTTTCCCATTATTCTCTTCTATATTTCCTATAAATGTTTCCGCATCAATAATAACTGGATATTCATTGCATGCAATGAGATTTTCAAAATGAATATCTCCTCCTTCCAAAAGATAATTTATAAACAAAATAATCCCTATTCTTTGATAATATCTTGAAAGTTCTTCTATAGACTTACAATCTCTTTGTATTACAATTTCGCACCAACCATACATTTCTTTATCAAGTATAGAATACTCATAACTTCCCAAATTACATATTCTATAGAAATAATTTGTAATCTCTTGTAGCTTAATCTCATTTTGCAAACTTCGTGGTTTATATAAAATTTTATCTCCCGATACAAATTCCACACAAAATACTCTTCTCCCTTTTTTATGTGAATCAGAAAAATCTGTCGAAAGATGATTTACAACAAATCCTTTTTCAGTGATATTAAATTTTTTCATTAAAACATCTGCATCATTCTCGATGCGTTCTATCACTTCTTTGTAAATATCTATCGCATTTTGTATAATTTCATTTATCCTTCTTTCTAACACTGGATAAAGCGAAAATAAATCATTCAAATATTGTTTATCTTTTAAAAAATGGTCGATATAATATTGATACTGTTCAGATTCATTTCCCCTTAACACGCCTTCTTGTCCACATATATACATTTCATAAATTAAAGTCCGGATACAAAGATTATTAAGCGAATTAAACAAAAATTGCTGAAAATCAAATAGAATCGATTCATTGATATATCGTTTTTGTATAACTATTTCTCTAAGCTGTCTACTTGCCTCTTGCACAAAAGGATCATAAAATGCTCCGAAAACCATTTTCTCACACTCATGCCTAAACGCCTTTTTGTTCAAAGACAATTTCACAAAATTTCGTGGTTGAATCTTCTCGTGGCTGCTAAAAGCACAATTATTTATAAAACCAAAAAAATACTCAAGGTGGTTTTTCTTTACATATTGTAATCCTTCCTCCTTCAGTATTTTCTTCCAATACTCTAAAGACTCCATATTTATTTCAGACGGAATAGTATCATACACTCTTTCAGATAAATAACTAGATTTTTTCATGTTATCTCCCTTTCTCTTAATCCAGGCCCTAGTTCTAAAATCATCTTTGGTTAATTAGCAACAAGCAAGTGTAAAAATACTTCCGCATTCAACAGAAATTGTGCAAACCACACCTGATGAAGCTAAACTATCAACTTTGTTACTTGTCAAATCTGCTGCTTCTAATTCTGTCAAAAGATCTCCAGCCGGGTTGTTATATTTCATATTTGTTCTGTCAAATTTTCTCATAATATCCACCATTCCTTTCTTCAGAACTAGGGCCTTTTGATACCTAAGTATCTTAATTTTTATTATATCCTATCTCCGAATTTCGTCTTTATTTTTGGTATAGATTGACATTTTTTCTTCCTAATTGGTTTTCAACTGTCTTTATCATTTCCTAAATATGCCACAACTTGGCACACTTCTGCGATTGAAGGGTAATTTTACCCATGTTACAATTGATATTGCTTATAGTATTCCTATTTTTACCAGCACCTTTATCGGTGCTTTTTTGTACCCGTAAACCTTTCGCTGACAGTAGCCAATACTTACACAGTACGTACAGCGTACTTCCCCTAAAATAAAAACGTATTGTGTGCGTACAGTGTAAGTAAAACTTCCTATTATATAATGAAGGGAGATTACCATGAAAACAAGAAATGAAATCTATCAAGGGGAAGGTGCCCAACTGCTCCGGTTCATTACAACTTACCATTCGTTGCAATATGAACAGATCTTACGGCTCTTTTCCAAAAACAGAGAGTCTATCAAGTCTCTGATCACCAGTCTGGTAAAACAAAAACGCATTATCTATGATAAGGAAAACGGGCTTCTCTGCGACCGCCAGGAATCTGCTAACAATCCCGATTATGGCATGATTGCATCCTTTTGGGTGCTTTTGGACTTCAAAACAGCCATTGTGTACCATACTGACGGTGAATTTCCTGTAAAACTGAACTTTTTCTCTAAAGATGAGTGGTATGAAGTCCTCTATGTCCCCCAGGAACAAGAATATCTTATCAATCATGTCATGGAAAGCCAGACAAAAAGCGATGCTAAACGGCTGGTTGTATTAGAAACGGAAGAACAAGCTGCAAAAATTCATATCACAGGCGTGATTGCCTTTTGCCTTGTAGACTCCTCTACCGGATCTGTCAGCTATTATGCAAAGAAATGAGGTATGTATGAACACCAAAACTGTTTTTGACCGTTTACAGAGCATTGAAGATGAAGTCCAAAAACTTCACAACACTATTTTTGCATTGAAAACAACAGATATTCAAGCGTATGCCGACAAATACGAAGAGCTGAGTATCAGTGCTGCCCTACGTTCTGAAAGGATTGCCTGCCAGCTCAGAAATCTGGTATATACCACAACTGATACTGGAAAGAAAGACTATCTGAAACAGGCTGCGGCTGTGCAGGGAATCAAAATCTCTTTTTCAAATAGTGTTCTTTCCATTACCATGCCAGGGCTACTGCCCAAACGTAAATTGCGAACCAACACCGCTTTTCTACATGAGCCATTAAACCTTGCCTTGCAGACTTATGTGACAGAACATTCTATTCCGTTATATAAAAGATGTGTGGTCTGTTTCAGTCAAATTTATGACCAGAGCCTTTCTTTGCAACGAATACGTGATTACGATAATTTGGAGTTCAAACAGATTTTAGATACTATCGCTTCCTATGTTCTGGTTGATGATACGGGACTCTTTTGCGACTCCTATCACACTACGGAACTGGGTAATTACGATCACACCGTTATCTTTGTAATGGAACCGGAAATCTTTCCTGGCTGGCTGAAAGATAGAAAAGCGTCTATCAAAACCATATCGGAAATTTCCTGATATTTTTCTTTCTTTTTCCGATATGGGTAATTTTTCTGCAAAGAAGCCATATTCTCTGCATTTTTTATGCTTAATACCGCCCTTACTTTACCCAAGTATAGGCTGTCATAGGTAAAAATCGAACTGAGGTGATGCTTATTTGATAAAAACCGATTCTATAAAATATCAGCTTTTAGAAATGGTTGGACTATGTGGGGAATTCCCTTCCGGACAGCTTAACAGATTGATTGAGAGTGATTCCTATGCAGAGAAGGTGGTTACAGATTTAAAGCAGAGTAAGCTTATAAGAACACACTATAAAGATGGCCTACGAGGTTATCGCCTTACCAAACGGGCAAAAGAACTGCTGCTTTCGCAAAATCCCTGTCGTTTTCAAAACTATTTAACCGGAAATGCAGAAACCAACCTCATACGTAGCGAATTACCAAGACGGCTGCGACTTCATCAAAAAGCAGAAACCTATTTGACGCTTTCTCATGCCGGAATCCCATTCTTTCCAGATGAAAAGCCGCTGCTTTTTTCTGAATCCGGCGAAGCGGCTACGTTTCCTGTGCGAAGCCTTCCTCTGTTTTACTCTTCCAGGGAAATAAAAAATCTTGGAGCAGCCACTACAAAAATCAAAAATTCCCGTTGTATAGGAATCCTGATGGCTCCTCACTGTGTCTATGCTGTTTATAATACCGGAAATACACTTCTAAAATGGGAATACAAAACGGAAGTCCGACTCAATGCTTTTTTGCAGCACTATCTTCAAGGACTTCCTTACCATGGCCCACCTACCGTTTATGCCATCATGACTGGCAGTGATATGGATATGGCTTTCCGACTCCTTACCAGTACCGGGGGATACAAAAAAACACTGTTCATGCTGGATACTGCGTATGAACACTTCTATTTCCTACCCAATAACAGCTACGGAGAATACCTGCTCCGTTTATTGGTACAACCCCAGCGTATGATGCAGCTCAATCAACTACTACTGTCCGACTGTTTTCCCCAGCGTGAGGATCTGCCAATTGAACATGATGGAATAGACAGCCAGGAAAAGCCTATTTTGCTTGCGTATGATTTTGACATGCAGCGTATCAACCGCTTCAATACTGGATTAAATATATATGGGCTATCCGGGAACCTGATTTGCTTTGACTTTCAGCTTCCCTGCCTGAAAAAATACCTGACTGCAGATATACACTTCTCCAGCATTGATTTTCAAAAGTTTAAAAGGAGGTTTTTCAATGAACCGTAAATGGTGGAAGTTCCTGTTTTTGCTTCCCATAAGCGTCTGCACTCTGTATGCCGGAGGATACGCAGCACAATTTATTAAAAACTATCAGGAATGGACTTCTGCCGGAAACTTTGCCGGCAACGGAACCTATCCGCAAGCAGCTTCTTTACACCCATTGGTCTGCTTTCATACTGCCCTTATCGATTTCCCATACAATTTGTATGGGATTTTTCTTTGCCTGGTTCTCTTGGGGCTTCTTACTTTTTTACTTATGCGTATGGGATATGACAGAAACGGGGAGATTAGTGACCATGACCGGAACTTAAATTACTCTACAAAAGGAACCTACGGTACATCCGGATTCATGACTCCAGATGAAATGATGAAAGTTTTGGAACTGACCGGAGATGTAAAGAAAAATAAAGGAACCATTTTAGGCAAATTAAATGGCAAAGCTGTATGTCTTCCATATAAGACACGAATGAATAAAAATATTGCCGTTTATGGTGCCAGTGGTTCCATGAAATCCAGGGCATTTGCCAGGAATATGATTTTCCAGTGTGTCGCCAGAGGACAGGAAGGCAACAACGCTTCCGGGGAAAGTTTAATCATTACCGATCCCAAAAGCGAACTCTATGAAAGCATGTCTGCTTATCTGGAAAACGAGGGCTATGTAGTAAAAGCATTTAATCTGGTCAATCCGGAAAACTCCGATAGTTGGAATTGTCTGGGTGAAATCAATGGACAGGAAACGATGGCTCAAGTATTTGCAGATGTCATTATCCAGAATACAGGTTCCGGAAAAGGAGATCATTTCTGGGATAATGCGGAGATGAACCTGCTAAAAGCCCTGGTTCTCTATGTGGATCAGGGCTTTCCGCCGGAAGCCAGAAATATTGGACAGGTTTATAAGCTGCTGACTATGAGTTCCGAAAAGGAGCTGAACAGTCTTTTTGATCTGCTCCCAGTGTCCCATCCAGCAAAAGTTCCTTACTGCATCTACAAACAAGCCAGTGATACCGTGCGAAGCGGAGTTATTATCGGATTGGGTGCCAGACTTCAGGTATTTCAGAATAAACTCATTCGGCAGATTACCTCTTATGATGAGATTGATCTGACACTTCCAGGGAAACAGAAATGTGCTTACTTTTGCATTACCTCAGACCAGGACAGCACCTTCGATTTTTTATCTTCCCTGTTTATGACCTTCATCTTCATCAAACTGGTCCGTTATGCAGATAAATATGGAGAAGAAGGAAAACTTCCTGTTGCTGTACATATACTGGCTGATGAGCTTGCTAACACCGGAGCTATCCTGGAATTGAATAAGAAGATCAGTGTAATCCGAAGCCGGAATCTCAGCATTTCCTGCATCTTTCAGAATTTACCCCAGATGCAGAACCGCTATCCTTATAACCAATGGCAGGAAATTATCGGCAACTGTGACACCCAGCTCTTTTTGGGCTGCACAGATGAAGTTACTGCTACCTTTATCAGTAACCGCAGCGGCGATGTAACCGTAGGGGTAAGCAGCGAAGCTAAGCAGCTCAATAGCTGGCGGGTATCTGACTATACACCGGAATACCGGCAGACAAAATCTATCGGCAAACGGAAACTCTTAACCCCAGATGAAATCTTGCGGCTCCCGCTTGATACTGCTTTGGTTATCCTACGTGGACAAAAAGTCCTAAAAGTAGAAAAGTACGATTATACCCTGCATCCAGATGCCCAAAAGCTGACACCAAGAAAAGCATCGGAACACATACCTGAATGGCGCAAAAATGGTTCCTCGGAAGAAACAGATTATCGACCACAGTCCTCATCCGGATCATCCAAAAGGAAACGCCGTCCATCTTCTGCATCAATAGCAAAACAGAAACCACATTTTACATCCGAACCCGTTTATCAGGAACCTACTCCCGATGATTTTATGGAGGATTTCCTTCAGGAAAATTTTATAGAAGATTCCCCCGACTCTGGCATGGTTCCTTTAGATAAAGATTCCATCATGTCATAACACATTTTGAAAGGAGATAACATTTATGGCAAACGAAACAATGAACCTGAACACCCCTATTTTAACCCTTGACTCCGATACTGTATTAGAAACTGCTCAATCAAAAGCGGATTTAATCTGGCATGACATCCAAAATGCCTATCGTACCCGGAAAATTCTCACTGGCATTCTAGGAGGTATTGAAAAGACCGAAGCTGGCAGCTTAATAGCAATTATTTACTATAAGGATTATCGGGCAATCATCCCTATCTCGGAAATGATGATCAATCTAATCCAGGATGAAACTCATGATTACGGAGATCTCTCTCTTAGACAGAACAAAGTCCTTAATAATATGCTTGGTTGTGAAATCGACTTTGTAATCAAAGGACTGGATACCAAATCCAGAAGCATCGTTGCCAGCCGGAAAGATGCTATGCTGAAGAAACGTCAGATTTTCTATTTTGATCAGGACTCTTCCGGGCAGACAAAAATTTATGAAGACCGTATTGTGCAGGCCAGAGTCATTGCCGTTGCTGAAAAAGTAGTCCGGGCAGAAATCTTTGGTGTAGAAACTTCCATCCTTGCAAGAGATCTGTCTTTTGACTGGCTGGGTGATGCCAGGGAACGATTCCAGGTAGGGGAACATATTCTGGTCCGGATCTTAACTATCCAGGGAGATTCCCCGGAAACGCTCTCCATCCATGCAGATGTAAAAAGCGTGGAAGGAAACACCAGCAAAGAAAATCTGAAAAATTGTCGGGTACAGGGAAAATATGCCGGAACGGTGGAAGATATCCACAAAGGAACAGTTTTCGTCCGGTTAGAACTGGGTGTCAACGCCATTGCTCACAGTTGCTACGACAGCCGCACCGTTGGAAAGAAAGATAAGGTGTCCTTTGTTGTGACACATATTGACGAAGATCGGAATGTTGCAGTGGGGATCATTACAAGGATTATTAAACAGAATATTTAAAGAGATTTCTTCATTTCCAAAGGTGAGTAGTGTTGAACTGCTCACCTTAAGTATATATATCAATTTTGGATAATTATATATTATACAAACTCATATTTTCAATCTATTTTTATTCTTTCAACCAATGACACTTTCCTTTGAAGTTTCAAAATAGCATTAACCATACATATAGTTACACATAATACTAGTAATATATATATTATAATATGTGGACATGGTAATTGATAAACAAAATATGAAAGTCCATTCTTACTTAATGCCTCCACAAGAACATATCCCAATCCATTTCCTAATATTAATGTTACTGCGATACTAAGTATTATCAAAAGAATATTTTCATACATAATCATTTTTTTTAACTGTTTCTTAGTCATTCCGATAGCTTCTAACATGGCAAACTCTCTGCGTCTGGTAGCAATAGAAGACATAGATATACAAATTAAATTTAACCAACTAAATATAATTATGAAAAATGACACCCCTAAAATTTGCATACGTGTTTTCTCTATAATATCTGCATTTTCCTTTAGTGTTTCTTTAAGTGTTTGCATTACCAAATCTGGATGATTCAATAAAATCTTTTCTAATTTTTGAGTAACAGCATCACCATTCATTTTATAATCAGAAACACTGAGAATTATTGAAGCTGTAATATCCATATCTCCCCAAAATTTTTTTATTGTTTCTGGTGTTAAATAAAATCCTTCATTAAAACTTTTTTCAGATGTTCCAGCAATTATTATATTATCCGAATGTTCCTGTCCATCAAACCATCTAAAAGTTAAATTTTCTCCTTTAATAGGACAATTATGATACACATCCTTTTGGACATCGGTTCCTAATATTATCATACCATTTTTTTCTACCAACTCTTCATATGTCCATTGATCGTCAAGACTATCCAACACTTCCGCTTTATTTTCTTCTGTTATGGGAATTATTGGTATTTCCATATCTTCTCCTGCATATTCTATTATACCCGCCGTTCTTTTTTCAATTAATATATTTTTTACATTAGGTATATCAGCTATATTTTTAATCAGCTCATCAGAAAAAGGAGTTTTTATCTGATATTCTGAAATTCCATACGGCTTTCCATTAATTAAAGTATTATGATTAATCCCTATATAAAATTCTCCTTGTTCTAAATTTCCTTGACGTGCAAATTCTTCTTCACTCCATGAATTAAGAAATGTCACTCCGACAACAAAAAGCACTCCACTAATAACTAGCGAAACTAATATCAAAAATTTCTTTTTACGTTCTCTATATATATTTTTTTTGGCAAGTGTAAATGCTGTAAGATGACTATATGATTTTGAACTAAAGCTCTTACCATCTTGAAAAGACAAAAATTTCACATTTTCTATCGGTGTTATACTACTAGCAATTCTTGAAGGAGTTAATATAGATATTCGAACAACTAAATACCCTATTATCATTATAATTGTGCATACGATACTTATATTTACAATATTCACGCCGTTAGGTTCTATAAATATGGCAAAACAAAGTCCAACTACTACACCAATAGAAATTCCTAATAGACTACATATATCCCCTTCCATACGTATAAGCGATTTCACCTGTTTCTTAGTCATTCCAATCAGTCTCAAATTTCCTATTTGAACAACTCTATTTGAAACCGATAAATAAAAAATACTATAAATAACAATTATACTAACACCAAATATAAAAAAACTATATATAAATGTCATCCCAAAACTAGACTCGTCTCCCAAAGAACCCAAAAATTTACTATTAAAATAAATCTCTTTTCTATCAATATCATACTTATCCGCCATATCATATATAGTATTTTCAAATTCAACTATATTCATTATTTCCGCATTATTAATTCTAATGAGTGCCATGTATGGAATTTCTGTAAATAGTTTTCCTTCCTCTGCATATCTTTGCGAAACATAAAAAAAGCTTCCTGTGCTACTTACATTTTCACAAATTCCAGTAATTATAAATTTTTCAAAAATACCATCATTATTTGAAACTTCTAATTCATCGCCAATCTCTTTATTCAGAAGTTGTAGGAGATTTTCATTTATTACTACTTCATTTTTATCTATTGGTGCATTACCTTTTAAAATTCTATACGTGTGTATTACCTCTGTATTATTGGGCATATAAACAGCCTGAATCTTTTTATTATCTATTAAAATTTCAAAACCACTTTTGTAAGGGACTAATTCCTCAATCAATTTATTTTTTTGTAATTCTTCTATTTTTGAGGTAGTTAAATTTGCAATAGATACTTGCTGCATTTGCGACAAAACTTTTTGTTCTGCAGTCCTATTTCCAATTTGAATCAAAAAAAGTCCTGTAATCAAACTAATTGCTATAATAATAGTTAGTACTATGGCACCAAAAGTTAATTTATTATCAAAGGTATTTTTCCTCGCAATTATTCTAAGCATTGATTTCTCTATCTTCTTATTTTTCACATTCAAATGACTTACCTCCTCTATGCTAATACAAAACCATTTAAATAATCGAGAAAATATGAATACTAAATCCATACCTTCTCGATTTTCTAGTATTTTATCACTTGATTATAATATGTGCATCATTTCTTACTTATCATGAGAAATCCATGCATTTTGTGTAATGCAATCATGATGGCAATGAATTTTCAACTGTGTGTCACATGAACAAAAAATGTTCACCTCTTCTTCTGTTAATTCTGGTAATTCCTTTGATTCTTCAATAATTTCTTTTTTCATAGTTTCGATTTCCTTTCTAAAATATTGTTGTCCAAAACGCTGAACCATCGTGGCAATCTACTGCACATGCTGTTTTTGCATGTGTATCGCACAGACCATAGACATTAATTTCATCTTCTGTAAATTCCCTTGTTTCTGTGCTTTCCTCAGATAATTTTTCAATCTCTTTATTCATGCCTTATTCCTCCTTTCTTAATTTACTCTATGTAATAAGCCTTTTATTTAGCCTATTAACCTATTTTTAAGAAGATATCCTTAAAATATCAAATTGTTTTTCAGAAAAATTCTTTCGCAATATTTCATATAACATTTTTGTTATTTCACACTCAATTAACGGAACTTTATAAAAATCTCTATGCAAATCATAATTTACCATAATACATTTACAGGCCGTACACTGCTTATATTCCCTGCATTCTAAGCAATCTTGATTTTCACTATCTTTTATTTCTAATAGTTTCCTGGCTTTTTTGATATCGATTCCTTGTTGAAAATCCCCTATCTTTACATTTTCATCTACTTCTGTACAAGGAAAAAATTCCCCATATTCATTTACAAAAAGAGAATTTATACCTGCTCTACAACGGTAAAAACAACTACTATTTGCATAAGCTCTAATACGAGCTTCTATAAAATTCCAGTAAAATTTACTTCCACTACCTTTAATATCCTTATACCAATAAAATGCTTCTTTTATTTGATTCTTTAATTGTTCAATCGACTTTTCACTCCAATCTTCATATACATTTATTGAAGTTTCAAGTACACTGAATCCCATATTTTTAATAAATCTTACTGAATCGAATAATTGGTTACATGTGTTTGGACATACTACTTGTGCTATACTGACAGATACACCAGTTTCGTATTCATACTTTTTCAACTTATTTATATTTTTATAAACTGCTTCATAGCTCCCTTTACCATTTTCATAACACCTATTTCGATTATGTACTTCTTCCATCCCATCCAAGCTTATTTTTAATGCGAATTTATTTGCGATAAAATAATCCAATATATCTTCATTAAATAATATACCATTGCTTGTAATGCTAAATTTAACTTTAACTCCACACTTTTCAGCCTTCTCTTTTGCATATTCACAATATTTTTTTATACTGTCATATTTTAGCAATGGTTCACCTCCAATAAAATATATCAATAATGTTTTATCATTGGTTTTTTTAGCTTGCCTTAGTGATATATCTATAGACTTGTATCCTACATCCAATTGCATCATATCTTCATTTTTTTGCACATAACAATATCTACACTTCAAATTGCATCTTTTTGTAATCTCTAACGTTAATGTATACATTTCACATTACTCCTAGTATTCTCCATACCTATAATAAATTCTTTATTTTTAAACCTAGTTCACCAAGTTTCTCATCCCTTTCAATAAGTTCTACTTGTTTTCCTAAAATCTTTTGTCTAATAAGTATATTCTTTTTACCTAGCTCATATAATACATCTTTCAAAATAGGATATATCAGCTTCTCTTGTCTACAAATTATTTCTGCTGGGACATTAATAAATCCACTTTTTATATAATTCATATATCCACATTTCATCGAATGACACATATTTTTTACCGTACATTCCAAGCAATCTCTAAATTCTTTCCGAAATAATTCTCTAGGAAGATTTTGTGCCAATTCTATATCAATCCCGTTTTTGATATTTCCAATTTTAAATGCTTCATCGTTGGTCACATAAGCACATGGATATATATTTCCATCCGGCATTATACAAAATGATGTCAAACCAGCTCCACACATAGTAAACCCCTTATCTGATTCTGTTAATAGGCCAAACATCTTCCCATTAATCAAATCAATTGAAAGATTAGGATTATCATCAACCGTATTCAAATAATAACTCGCAATCTTTTTCATTTGTTTTCTAAATATATCCTCTTCAGTTTTTCCGAATTGCATATTAATATCTAAAACTATACTCAACTTGTCAAATCCAAGTGTCTGAAAATATATCACATTATCGTATATTTGATCTAATGTATTGTTTGCCACAGTCATTCGTATTGTATACTTCAAACCACTTTTTTTTATAAATTTTAAGTTTTGCATAATAGTAGCATAAGCACTATTACCGTCTTTTTGTAATCTATTTTTTTTATGTGTTTCCTTATTTCCATCAATACTTATCCGCACAAAAAAGTCATTTTCTTTCATCCAAGAAATCATTTCTTCGTTAAGTAATGATCCATTAGTGGTTATATAATATAGGACCTTCTTTTTACACTTTTCTTTGATATAATTTACTGCTTGGTAAATCAATTCCTTCTTTAATAAAGGTTCTCCTCCCATAAAATTCACTGCAAAAGCATCACTATCTTTATTTGATTCAAGATCAATAATAAAATCAAGAATATCTTTTAACATTTCTTTATCAAGAATAAGACATTTTGTATATTCTTCATAACAATAGGTACATTGAAAATTACATTCTGTTGTTAAATAAATAGTATACACCTTTCCCACTCACCCCTAACTAGCATTGCCTTCTTTTAATTTTATAATTTCACATTTTCCTATAACTTTCCATATATATTGTTTCAATTGCACTTTTTTTCGTCTAATTGGAATTTCACTGTCTTAACTCTTTCATACAGATGTCCCAACTTGGCACACTTCTGCGATTTACAGGAAAATCTACCCATGTTAAAATGATACTGTCAAAATTATATGTAGCGAAACGCAGCTTTCCAGGGAATGCCTCTTCTCTGGTGCAAGCTGCGTTTTTTAGTGCATGGAAAGGAGTATCACAACTAAATATGGAATAAGCGTTCCTCCGTATTGACCGGACTGAAGCTTTTATGAGGCAGGAAAACTATAAGCCAGGGCAAAGTGAAAGATCTCACTTTGCCCTCTTTTTATGAAGGAGGTTCATTTACTTGAAAAACCATGTACACAAAGAAGCCCCACCGGGCATGAAACATCATCGGAACTATGGAAAATATCTCTATACTGCCTTCCTTGTCTTCACTCTGATTGCCTGTAATGTACAACCAGTTATGGCTGCTACCATCTGGGACAAAGCTTCAGAAATCATGAAAGACGTATATAACCAGATTATCCTGATTTCCACCATTGCGGCTGTTGTAACTGCATCGGTTGCTTTGCTTTTGATGAATTTTTCCAAATCCGGAAAAACCGTGGATGAATCCAGGGCATGGCTCAAACGAATCATCATTACATGGGCTATTCTCAATGGTCTTGGATTTATCATGGCTTACATCACTCCGTTCTTTGCCGGCGGGCAGTGGAATGGATAATGCAGATAAGGAGGTGGCTCTGTCATGGGAATACTTGACGGAATTGTAGAATGGATTGCCGAACAGGTCATGAACATTCTGGATTTGATTACTACTTCTGTTCTGGGTGCACTGGGATGTTCCATGGATACTTTTCTCCGGTATTTTCCAGCAGCGGAAACAATGTACCAGATTTTTCTGGCACTTGCTATCGGACTCATCCTATTAAACTGGGTTTGGCAGCTTTTTAAGAATTATTTTATGGGAACAGGGATTGACGCTGAAGATCCAATCAAATTATCACTGCGGACATTTATGTTCCTTTTCCTGACATTCTATGCCAAGGACATCGTGGATCTTCTATTGAATATTGCAGGAACACCGTATAGCTGGATTCTGACTGAAGATCTTCCACCACTGGAATTTGCCAAATTCAACTCTGTGATCACAGTAATCCTGGGGGTATGTGCCAACGGTGCTGTTGCCATTGTTGCCCTCATACTGGTACTGATCCTTGCCTGGAATTACATCAAGCTGCTTTTTGAAGCTGCGGAACGTTACATACTGCTTGGAGTTCTGGTCTACACCGCACCTGTTGCGTTTTCCACGGGTGCTTCCCAGGCTACCGGAAATGTTTTTAAGAGCTGGTGCCGTATGCTCGGCGGACAGTTCTTTTTGCTTTTAATGAACGCCTGGTGTTTGCGACTGTTTACTTCCATGGTCGGAACATTCCTTGCAAACCCTTTATCACTCTAGGAAGGAGGAGATTATGAAACATAAGAAAACACTGCTCTGCAGCCTGCTATTGATTTCTTGTCTGATTCTTGTAACTTCCATGCCGGTCTTTGCCGCTGAACTTACAGAAGCAGAGGTACAGCAAGCTGTAGATGCACAGGGAAAAGAAACGGTCACCGGTAATGTCTTTATCTGGTTTCTGTGTGCCATTGCTTTTTTGAAGGTTTCTCAAAAGATTGACAGCTTTATGGCAAGTCTGGGAGTCAATGTTGGAAATACTGGTGGAAATATGATGGCTGAACTTTTAATCGCCGGAAGAGGTCTTGCAAGTTCCTTTCGAGGGCATGGAGGTGGAAGCCATAGTAGTTCCCATTCTTCCTCTCCCGGAAGCGCTGCAGTACAAAGTTCTTTCCTTTCCGGAGGATTAGCCGGAGCCGTTGGAAGGCAGACAGAGCGTTCTGCGGTAAATGCAGCCACCGGATATACCGAAGGACCAAGTATCGGAAATGCACTCTATCAGTCTTCCCTTGAAAAGGGCGGAGATTTTGCCAATAACGTTATCAGCAATATTGCTCAAGGAAACTATGGTCAAGTTGGCTCGATCAAAGGTGATGGAGCTGTTTCTGCATTTCAATCTTACATGGGAATTCAAAATGAAGATAAAACAGATCATTCCTATACCAATGTTGAAATCGGCGGCGGCAGGATAACAGGAGTTGAGTCCGGTTCCAATGGAGACAGCCGGGAATTTGCTATGTACCATGCCGATCAATATACGGCTCCTACCCAGGGAACCTATGAAACTGTGCAATCTGTAGACGGAGCTACCTGGTACAAGCAATATGCCGAAAATACGGTATCCAAAATCCCTTATGATGCTGGCGATGGAAAAATAGCCTACAACGAATCCATTGTCCAAAAGCTTCCTCCTACTCCTCCAAGAAAGGATCGGATTTAGTAATGGATACAGAACGCTCTGGACTTGACGAAGCAATGGATGTAGGCTCCAGTACCATTTCTCATCTAAAGTCCTTAAAAACAGCAGCCACTTTCTCCAAAGCAGGATATGGTGCAGCCCTTGGCGGGCCTTTTTCAGCAGCGATTGGCGCAGTCATAGCCAACCGGAATCAGTTCGCTAAAATTCTCCTTGTTATTCTCGCCATACTGCTGCTTCCGGTTTTATTTATTGTGATGCTCCCTGGTCTGATCTTTGGAAGTCTGACCGAACAAAGCGATGTGCTAAACAGCAACTCTATGATCAGTGAAAACATCCGTGCTTCCCGTGATGCCATCGTTGAAGTGTTAGAAGAAAGCCATGAAGACATTCTGGCAGAGATCCATGCAGCAATTTCCCGTCTTCCACAAGGAGATACTGCATCCATCAATGATCCCTATACATACAGCATCTCCGTCAATGCCAATCTGCTGATTTCACAATTTTGTGCCAGCCAGGATGACTATAAAAACATCAACCTAAACCAATTAAAGAAACTCATCCGTGAAAACAAAGAAGGACTTTTTTCTTATGATGTAGCAACCGAAACAGTTACCATGGAAGTTACCGTTGATGGCGGTGCAGAAGGAGAAGCCGGCACAGAACAGGGACAGGCACAAACACAGACGGTTACTTTTACGAAACACACCTATACCGTTGTTTATGCTGGGGATTCCTATTTTGCAGACCATGTATTCCATCTTACAGACAAGCAGAAAGAACTTGCCAAAAACTATGCAGAAAATCTGACTGCTTTCTTTGGAACTGCTTCTTCCGGCATAGTAGCTGCTATCAATCTTAGCGATGAGGTATTGTCCTACCGCCCTGCTGTAGAAAGAGCCGCTGCGAAATATGGTATGAGTGATTATGTGGATTTAATTCTGGCAGTCATGATGCAGGAATCTGGCGGACGAGGGCTGGATGTTATGCAAGCAGCGGAAGGTGGATTTAATACCCGCTATCCCCATGTGCCAAATGGGATTACAGATCCTGAATACTCCATTGAATGTGGTATTCAGGAATTAAAATATGCCCTCGACAAAGCCGGCTGTACCGGACCTACGGACTTAGACCGGATTAAACTGGCTCTTCAGGGTTACAACTACGGTTCTGCATACATTGACTGGGCAATGGAGCGTGACGGTGGTTATACCAAAGAAAATGCGATTGCCTACTCTGATATGATGTGTGCAAGACCAAGCTGGCCTTATGACCGGTATGGTGATAAAGAATATGTGGATCATGTCCTTCGGTATTACCAAATTACTGCCAGTGGCGGCAGCTATCCCGCAAACGGCATGCAGATTCCACACTATCTCCAGACAGACTATGGAAATATCCCCTATGGCGGTGGTTCGATTGCATCCAGCGGTTGTGGACCTACCAGTTTTGCCATGATCGCCAGTTATCTTACAGGCACTACCATTACACCTATTGATGCAATATCCTGGTGCGGAAATTCCTATTACAAACCAGGAGTCGGCACTTACTGGTCTTATTTCCAGGCAGCGTCCGATCATTTTGGGTGTGGGGCTGTCACACAGACCAGTGATCCCAACCAGGTACTTCAGGCTTTATCTGAAGGTCATCCGGTCATCAGTTCCCAAAGAGCTGGGCTTTTTACCAGTGGCGGACATTTTATTGTCCTTCGTGGTGTAACGGCTGGAGGTAAAGTATTAGTCAATGATCCCAATGACAGTTCCTCCAAAAACTACATCAACCGTGAATTCGATATGATGACGGAAGTGCATGCAACCGCAAATGCCTATTGGATCTTCGCTAAAAAATAAAGGAGACACTTATGAACAGAAAAAAAGCAATTCTGGCTATCTTTATGATGGCCTTTTTAATTATCATCGGATTTGTCTTTCCCTCCATCTGGAAATCCCAAAAAGGAAGCAAAAAATCCGAGACAGAAAATACTCAACACGATAATAATGAAAATACCGAGACAGAACAAGCAGAAAATAACGAATCCATAAGCTTTCAGGATTTTGAAGCTTTGGAAGACTTTTTCTCCAAGGAACAGGTGAAACTTTTTCAGGAAGAACTGACCTCCTATCTTAAAAACGTAAAACAGATGTCTCTAACTTCCATCCGTTTCCTTGCTGATGATACTACCTATCCCAATGCTTCTGATATTAATTTTTTATTCCAGCTTCCGGATAAGTCCGTTCTTCCTGTGTACTACACTTCCTCTACTGGAAGATTCTTTTTCGGTGAGGAACGTACCCCTGATTCTGGAAAAGAAATCATCTATGAACGTCCGACAGATGACAAACTTCCTTCCATCACAACAGAGGAAGTGGAACAGTTGCAAGAAGGTGGGTATGACGATACCTCAGTGAATTTGGAAAAAGCTGCCCCTGTCACAGAAGTTCCGGAAACTCCTTCCATGGAAGAACCAAAGGAGGTGCAGCCATGAACAATACTGAAGAACAACATCCTGTCTTCATCCCTCGCAATTTTATAGAAAAAGGGACCTTTATGGGCGGAATGTTTAAAATCCGTAATGCCATCGAAGGCGGTATCCTGGCAATCCTGATCACCATTCCTGTTGTCAATCTGCCTCTGACACTCACTGTCAGGATTATTATTCTCTGTATGACTGCTCTGCCTGCAGCTATGATTTCTCTAATTGGAATCGGTGGGGAAAGCATTACTGCGTTTTTAATGAACGCTCTGCGTTTTCTGAAAAACCGCCGGGTTATTTACCGTATGGATGTACATCCGGAGCCGAAAAAAAAGTACCGGATAAAAAAGCCCCGCAACAAAGAACCAAAAACCAGAAAACGAAAACGTCATCCAAAGCAACCTGCAGAATCTTCTTCTGAAGAGAACTGCTCACAGATGTCTTCCGAAGAGGAAACAAAAGAAACCTCTGCTATTAAAAAAAAAGAACGCCGGCAGTTTGACACTTCTACAAAACGTGGAATACGCAAACAGGCTCGTGAAGACATCCGGATTCTTAAATATGAGTCCCGACAATTAAAAAAAGAACAAACCGCTGCACGTAAAAGTGCGAAAAGGCAGGCAAAACTTGAAAAACAACAGATAAAGCAGCAACTTTCGGAGGAACGAAAAAAAGAAAGAACTGCGAATAAAGCTTCCAACCAGCCTCCTGCTTCCGGGAAAAGCAAAAAGAAAAAGCGAAAAGAAATCACCTTGGAAGATTATCTTCCTATTGATAAGATTGCCAATGGTGTTATCTACACGACAGACCATCGTTATGTAAAAATCCTGGAGATTGAACCGATCAATTTCCTCTTACGCAGTGCCAGGGAACAACAGGGGATCATCTTCAGTTTCATCTCCTACCTAAAAATCAGTCCTGTGAAACTGCAGATTAAGATGATCTCCAAAAAAGCGGATATCAACAAACATCTGGAACAGTCCCGTTTGGAAATGGAACGGGAATCAGATCCTAACTGCCGGCAGTTACAAAAAGACTATATCCAATTTGTCCGGCAGTTAAGTTCCAGAGAAGCGGTTTCCAGACGTTTTTTCCTAATCTTTGAATACGAACCTTTCAATGTGAATCGGAAGGTGGAGGAAAAGGAAATCCTGGCAGCTTTGGAAACTGCTGCACAGACCGCAAAAACCTTTCTATATCAATGCGGCAACGATGTGCTGGTTCATGACAATGAAGATGAGTTTACAACCGATGTACTCTACACTTTACTGAACCGTACCAAATGTACCGAAACACCTTTGCCAAAACGGATTAACCAGGTACTTACCCGCTATATGGAATCTGGCCGTGAGCAGGAAGTGGATAACATCCATATCAATGAATTCATTGCACCAGAGTCTTTGGACTTTAAGCACAGCAACTATGTGCTGGTAAATGGCATCTACCATTCTTACCTGCTGGTGCCGTGCGATGGTTACAAAGCAAAAGTAATGCCAGGTTGGCTGTCCCTGCTTATCAATGCTGGCGAAGGAATTGACATTGACTTTTTTCTGCATAAACAGCCCAAAGATAAGATCCAGCAACGTCTTGGACAGCAAATCCGGATCAACCGTTCAAAGATCAAAGATGCCTCTGATACCAATGCGGATTTTGATGATCTGGATTCTGCCATCCGTTCCGGCTATTTCCTCAAACAGGGACTTGCTAATAATGAAGATTTCTATTACATGAATCTTTTGATTACAATTACGGCAGGTGATCTGGAAGAACTGCAATGGCGGATTCAGGAGATGAAAAAACTTCTCATCTCACAGGATATGGATCTGCGGTCTTGTTACTTCCTGCAAGAACAGGGATTTTTATCTTCCCTTCCTCTTGTAAACCTGGATAAGAAGCTCTATGAACTCTCAAAACGAAATGTCTTAACCACCGGAGCTGCCAGTTGCTATCCTTTCGTCAGCTACAGCATTTGCGATGACAACGGCATCCTATTTGGAGTAAATAAGCATAACAACTCTTTAGTGATTGCTGATATTTTTGACTCCAAACAATATAAAAACTCCAATATTGCGATTCTTGGCACTTCTGGATCCGGAAAAACCTTTACCATGCAGACTATGGCACTTCGTATGCGGCGTAAAGGAATCCAGGTATTTATCATCGCACCGTTAAAAGGTCATGAGTTTTATCGGGCTGCCAGAAATGTAGGAGGAACCTTTATCCAGATTTCTCCTGCCAGCCAAAACTGCATCAATGTCATGGAGATCCGAAAAGTAGATAACTCTGTCAATGAGCTGCTGGACGGTCCAACTTTAGACGCATCTGCCTTAGCCAGTAAGATTCAGCGTCTGCACGTTTTCTTTTCTCTGCTCATTCCAGATATGAGCCATGAGGAAAAACAGCTTTTGGACGAAGCACTGATTAAAACCTATGCAAGAAAGGGAATCACCCATAAGAATGAATCCCTCATTGATCCCAAACACCCGGAGCATTATAAAGCGATGCCAATTCTTGGAGATGTATATGATGTTTTGATGGAAACCGAAGATACCAAACGGCTGGCTCACATCCTGAACCGTCTTGTCCATGGCTCTGCTTCCTCTTTTAACCAGCAGACCAATGTAGACCTGACCAATAAATATACTGTTTTGGACATCTCAGAGCTGATCGGCTCCAGCGATCTCTTAACGGTGGGGATGTTTGTTGCTCTGGACTATGTATGGGATAAAGCCAAAGAAAACCGTACCGAAGAAAAAGCTATTTTCGTAGATGAAGTATGGCAGCTCATCGGTGCTTCCAGTAACCGCCTGGCCGCTGAATTTGTTTTGGAGATTGCCAAGATTATCCGGGCATACTCTGGTGCCGGTATTTTTGCAACCCAGGATCTTAATGACTTTTTTGCTCTGGATGACGGAAAATATGGAAAAGGCATTATCAATAACTGTAAAACCAAAATTATTCTTAACATGGAAGATGAAGAGGCACAACGTGTAAAAACCATTCTTCGTCTTTCCGAAACCGAAGTTATGAATATCACCCATTTCCAACGTGGAAACGGACTGATTTCAACAAACAACAATAATATCACTGTGGAATTTAAAGCTTCCAACCTGGAAAAAGAATTAATTACCACAGACCGACAGGAACTCCTGGAAATCTTGAAACGCCAGGATAAAAAAGTCGGTTAATGTTACCTGCAGCCCGAATGTGGCTGCTTTTCTTTTTAACAAAGGAGGAGATTTATGTTAAAACCAGCAAAACAACCTCATATCCGGCTAACCGCCCTTTTTCTTTGTGTCACGATGTTTCTTAGCACACTCTTTTTCAATGCCCATACCGCTTATGCTGCAGATGGAACCATTGATTATAAGGCAGGAGCCAAAATTCCATACGGGGACTATTATACTTCCCGCATGAGCTTTGATGGCAATAACACGGCTTATTGCGTTGAACCATTAAAGAAAACACCGGCTTCCGGAAAGTATCCTTATAACCTTTTGGGAAAAAATTCCCCACTCAGAAAAGCTCTTTACTACTTAAACGGTGGATATGGTTATGAAAAGGTAATAAAAGATCAATATTTCCAAGGATGGTCCGATGACAATTCTTATGTCATTGGTCATCTGGTCGTTTCCTATATCCATGCAGGAAATAATGGGGACACCGGTGCTTTTCATGGTGCACCTCAAAATTATATTGACAAAGCATTGGAAGTTGCCAACGCCATTGAAGGGCTTCCTGCCCCACCAGAATCCTTCCGTGCTTTTATCGTTCCTGGCAATGCTTCCCAAACTTTTGCAGGAAGCTGGTATCAGGTTCCAAACGGCTTTATCGAACTGCAGAAATCCTCTGCCAATACCGATATTTCCGATAAAAATGGCAATTACTCTTTAGAAGGAGCCAAATACGGAATCTACAAAGGGGAAGAACTGGTAGAAACTCTTGTTACCGATAAAAAAGGATATGCAAAATCCAAAGAACTGGCAGAAGGAAGTTACACCGTTAAAGAAATCAGTGCCCCAGAAGGATTTGCTATAGATCCTTCCGCCCATAATGTTACGGTAAAAGCAGAAGGAACATCTACCGTAAAAGTAAAGGATATTCCTCAAAATAATCCCGTAAAACTGCTCCTTAAAAAGCTGGATGCTGACACACAGCAAAATTCTGCACAGGGAACCGGCTCTCTCGCCAATGCCGAATTTACAATAAAATTCTATACAGAGCAGTCAGCTACCGATCCCGGAGCAAATGGTAAGAAACCGGTTCGCACCTGGATATTGAAAACAGATGCCTCTGGAGAAATCCATTTTACAAAAGATTATTTGGTATCCGGGGATGAATTTTTCTATGCCAGTGATGGAAAGACCGTCTGCTTCCCACTGGGTACAGTAACCGTACAGGAAACCAAAGCACCTGCCGGCTATCTTCCAAACGAATCTGTTTTCGTGCAGCAAATCACCAGTACCGGTACGGAAGAAACTATCTCTATTTATAACGCTTCTTCTGTCGAAGAACAGGTCTTCCGAGGCGGCGTCAAAATTCAGAAGCGGGATCTGGAAACTCAGGGAACACAAGCACAAGGAACCGCATCGCTTGCAGATGCCGAATTTACCATTACCACTTTGAACAAACAGCCGGTATGGGTAGGTGGAAAGCTCTATGAAAATGGTCAGGCAGTACTTACAATTAAATCGGATGCACATGGTATTGCTGCAAGTGCCGCTGATGCCCTGCCCCTTGGACATTACCGGATTGAAGAAACCAAAGCGCCTTCCGGATACCTAACCGATGGTGCAAAGGCTCTTGAATTTGACATCACCCAAAATGGAGAAATCGTAGATTTAACAACAGAAGAGACTTCTGTTTCTAACCAGATTATCCGTGGCGGTGTCAAAATCCAAAAACGGGATCTGGAAACGGGAGAAGCCAAACCACAGGGAAATGCTTCTTTAAAGGATGCAGAATTTACAATCACCAATCTTGGTCCAAATCCTGTTCTTGTGGATGGAACCCTTTACGAAAAAGATCAAGTAGTTCTCACTTTGAAGACAGATGAAAAAGGGCTTGCTTCCACAAAAAAAGATACTCTCCCTTATGGACATTACCGGGGTGATGAGACAAAAGCACCGGAAGGTTATTTGAACGAGGGAAAACTCTCTCAGGAGTTTCATATCACAGAAAATGGGAAAATTTTGGATTTAACTGCAAAAGAAACAGCGATTTCCAATCAGGTAATCCGTGGCGATTTAGAATTCGTAAAGGTATCTGACGGAGATTTAAACCGGCTGGCAAATGTCCCATTTTCCATTACCTCCAAAACTACAGGAGAAAGTCATACCATTGTAACAGACAAAAATGGCTATGCCAGTACCTCCTCAGAATGGAATAAGCACACTACAAATACCAATCGTGGGGAAACTTCTGAAGACGGAATCTGGTTTGGCTCTTCTAAACCTGATGATACCAAAGGAGCCCTGATTTATGATACCTATATTTTGGAAGAACAACGCTGCGATTCCAATGAAGGTATGAACCTCTTAAAAATTGAGGTCTCTGTATATAAAAATCACGTAGTCGTGGATATGGGAACTTTAACGGATGATCAGATTACCATTGGAACTACTGCCCTTGACAAAGACAGCAACTCCCACTTGGCCAAACCAGAAGAAAAAATCACTCTGGTTGATACCGTAGAATACGAAGGCTTAAAGAAGGGACAGTCTTATAAGCTCATCGGCACACTGATGGATCAGGAATCCGGAAAGCCAATTGAAATAGATGGAAAACCTGTCACAGCAGAAACCACCTTCAAACCAAAAAAATCTTCTGGTTCTGCAAAAGTGACCTTTACGTTCAATGCCTCTTCTCTGAAGGGCAAAACAATCGTAGTATTTGAAGAACTGTACCAGGAGGATTTAAAACTGGCTGTTCATGCGGACATTACAGATCAGGATCAGACTATCTATTTCCCAGAAATCGGGACCACTGCAAAAGATAAGGAAACAGATATGAATCTTTCCCAGGCAGATAAAGAAGTTACCCTTGTAGATACGGTAGCTTACAAAAATCTTCTGCCCGGCGAAGAATATGTTATGACTGGAACCCTTATGGATAAAGAAACCGGAAAACCTGTCGAAATAGATAAGAAAGAGGTTACTGCCGAAACCACATTTACTCCTAAAGAATCCTCTGGAACGGTAGATGTGATTTTTTCTTTTGATGGGACTTCCCTTGCCGGAAAAACCGTAGTTGTTTTTGAATCTGCTACTTATGACGGCAAAGAATTTGCAACACACGCTGATCTTGAAGATAATGGGCAGACCATCTACTTCCCGGAAATTGCTACCACTGCAAAAGACAAAGCAGACGGAGATCATTTTGCCAAAACCGATAAAGAGATTACTATTGTTGATACGGTTAAATATAGTAACCTAATTCCAGGAAAAGAGTATGCACTTACCGGTACCTTGATGGACAAAGAGACAAAAGAACCTCTTCAGGCAGATGGTAAACCGATTACTGCCACTACGACCTTTACTCCTGAAGATGCCTCTGGCAGTATTGAACTTACCTTTACATTTGATGGCAGCATCCTGTCCGGCAAAACAATTGTTGTCTTTGAGTCTTTAACGTATCAGGAAAAAGAGATTGCTGTTCACGCCGATATAGAAGACCATGAACAGTCTATCTACTTCCCGGGAATTGGAACTACTGCGAAGGACAAAGCGGATGGGGATCAGGAAGCCGTTGCTACGAAAGAAGTAACCATCATTGACACCGTATCCTACCAAAATCTGATTCCGGATACTCCATACAAACTGGTCGGCACACTGATGGACAAAACAACCCAAAAGGAAGTTATGATTGATGGAAAACCTGTCACGGCAGAAACAGAATTTACACCAAAGGATTCCAATGGTTCTGTCGAAGTCATCTTCACTTTTGATGGAAGCACATTGGCTGGACATGATGTAGTCGTTTTTGAAAAACTTTTTTCCCTTGAAGGAGAAACAGCACTTGAAATTGCTTCCCATGAGGATCTGGACGATAAAGGACAAACGATAAAACTTACGGAAGCTCCAAAAGACACACCTGAACCTTCCAAACCAGTCAAGACCGGAGATGAAACAACCGTTCTTCCTTATCTTTTACTGGCAGGTGCCGCACTCCTCTTTGCTGCAGGATTTGGTATCTTATATATCCGTAAGCGGAAAAAAGATAAGTAACTATCAATAGATATGCTCACAGGCAGCTTATTACGGCTGCCTGCTATAAAGGTGATGAATATGGAACAATCTCGTTGTAATGCCGATGCCAAACACATCCGGCATTTTTTAGATATTTGTGATGGAAATTGGCATTCCTGTATTTATGTTCGCTGTGTTTCCTGTAAAACCCCAGGTTATTGTAATGGCCCACACTTCTTATATCATCCAGATGAAAACGGCAGTCCATGTGTCCTGCCCATGGCAGATGCCCGTATGCTCTTCTCCCGCATACCGGAACCAACGGAATGTCTATCCGCCATAACACTGGAACAATTTCAGTCTTTATATGGACTCTACTTTGCAAAAGAAGCATTGACCGATAAGCCATGTCCTTGTTTTGCTTTACTGCGGCACCAGGAAGCATCTCATTATCACTGGTAAAAGGTTGCACTTTTGGCACTTTCTGCGTACAGGATAAGAAAGGAGGCAATTTTATGTTGAATTTCACTGCTATGATTCAAGGAATCGATACAATATTTACGAACTTTATTTTTATTCCTGCACTTTTAATCCTGTACCTGAAGTTTCGTCCGAGAAAGCCCTGGAACAAACGCACCAGAAATCTGTATCGGCTATGTATAGCTCTGATTTCTGTTTATGTCATCCGGATTTTCTGTGCAGGGTTCATCTTTACACCAGTAAATTACTCACGTTTTGCAGACAGCGGTTTCTTTCCGCTTATCAAGGCACTGTTCTATTCTTAGATTTTCTGCCATTTTGTGCCATTTAGTCCGAATCTGGGAGTAGTTTCTATGCCCATCCTATGGGAATTCATCACCTGCTTTCTTACAATATACGTATAAAACACGTAAGCGAGGTGAATCTTTATGAAACAGAAACAAATCCGCTGCCCATACTGCGGCAGCATCGCAATTTTAAGGGATGCGTCCTATGTATATGGAAATAAAGCGAAAGATGGAAAACTCTATGTGTGCAGTCACTTCCCACAGTGTAATTCTTATGTAGGAGTTCATCCTGGCACTACCAATGCCAAAGGAAAACTGGCAAACAAAGAGCTTCGGCAAAAAAGGATCCAAGCACACCGGGTATTTGACCAGATATGGCTAAACCACATCTTTACGAAATCGGAGGCTTACCGCTGGATTGCTGATAAATTCTGTCTGACTGCCAAGGAAGCACACATCGGAGAATTTAGCACTTATATGTGTGATCAACTAATTCTGGAATCCATGAAGATTCTGGAGAATAACCATATCCCTCTCAGGGCCATTGGTTGAAAGGGGGGATATGTATGATCATCCCGATGACAGATGATGAACGCCGATTGACAGAGGAGTACTTATATTTGGTACCTGAAATGGTAAAAAAATTGACTTCCCGTTGTGCTTATGTCTCATACGATGAGCAGCAAGACCTTCTGCAAGCCGGAAACTTAGCTTTATGCAAAGCCGCCATGAACTATGACAACACCCGTCCCTTTGCAGTTTACGCCAAAGTTGCCATACGAAATGCCATTTACAGTTATTGGAGAAAACTGCAAAAAGAACGAAAATACACCTGTTCCATGTATGCATCTTCCGAATTTGACATGGAACCCCTGCTTGTAGACCAAAAAACCGAACTATGGCAGGAACAATGTATGAACCAGGAACCCATTTATAAGCACCTGCAGTCCTTAGAAGCGAGAAGCTGCAATACACTAAGAAAAGGAATACATGCCCTGCTCCTGCAGCAAAAAGGATATACCAACCAAGAAATTTCCAAACATTATGGTGTCCCAATGAATCATGTCCGGGCATGGCAAAGCAAAGCCCGGAAATACTTACAGCAGGATACCAAATTATATACTCTTTTATCTTGAAGGGAGAACGATTATGCTGACACTTTATACTGCAGTCGGAATCCTACGATTCCAGGATTCCATAAAGGAACATAAAACACCGACTGTTATCAATAACCGGCAGGAATACGGACTGACAGAAGAAGAATTCTTTCTGTGGAGCAGCCTCGCATTTCAAATCCGACAGATCCATGAATTGCAGTCTGCTTTTTCCGAACGCTTGAAAAAACATCACCGTTCGGAAAATATCCCCATTGAACCTTACCTGAATCGGCTGCTGCTTCGAGGACTGGTTGTAAAAGGGGATGGTTTAACTGGTGTGGATGCCCTGTACCGCCTCTTAGGAGAACTTTATATCAGCCCATTGCAGGACAGTTTTTCAGTACGGCTTTTTACCTGCATCTATCTCTGCATGAAGAAAAAACTGCACACAAAGGAACTGATCCATTATCTAAAAAAGCCGGCACGGACTGCTATAGAGGACACGGTACTCCAAATAGCAAAAAAAGTACAGATTTCTACGGCAGAGCTTGTAACCTGTGTAGAACAGGGCATCCATCCACAAAATACAGAGCAACTTTTGACGCAGCTCTATGAAACCTCGGATGCAACATTCCGTACCCTGGCACAGGATATCCAATTCACCCATGCCGGTTATCCTGTACTGGAAGCCATCAGTAATTTGTACCTCAATAAACAGATTGCATTTGAAAAATTATAGGAAGGAGCAAATTATGCCAAAACCATTTCTTAATAAGCTGATTGTCCATGGGGCAATCGGCTTTTTCTGTGTCCTATTTGGATGTATTTACGGATTTATAACAGACGACCAGATATTTCTCCTTATGAGTCTTTGCATCGGTGTTGGAACTGCCATACGAATTGTGAGTCTGCTACATACCATCAAGATGCATGACTATACCGAATTAACTGGAACCTGTACAAAACGTGAAGTCAGCCCACTTACCAAGAAACAGAAAATTATTTTCCGTTCCACTGACCAGAAAGAATATCACTTTACATTCGATAAAAATATCCGCCTTTTATCTGGACATTATTATCGCCTATATTTCCGGAATGTAGCAAACCTTTCGGGTGAAGAAAAGGTTACTCCGGATTTACTTGCGTATGAGGAATTATCCCTAAATGAAGATGTTTCCCCGAAGAACTCTTAGATTTCTTCTCTAAATACAATAGAAGTGGATATGCCACTTTCACATACCCACTTCTATTATGCTTTATAAGTTTTCCTTCTGCCGTCCCAGTGAAATGACAAAAACCACTCCGAACTACCACGTATTCTGTCTCAAGGATGACAGCATAACAGCAATCGCAGGGAATAATAATCTATTGTATTCCAGAAGACTCTTCAAAAAATGGACAGTGCTTTCACTTTCAGGGTTTCAAAATGCAGTAACAATATCTTTTATTTTTCTACTGTGACCAATTTTTTCATATTAAGGGCAACTTTATACTGACAGTGAAAATTCCCGCTTCATAATTCACTTGAATATCACCACTTATTTGTATTACTAGCTTTCTAGTAGCATACAATCCGATACCACTGCTTTTTATCCTTGCTTCATCTTTTGTGTAAAACAAATCAAATATAGATTTTAATTCTTCATCACTAATATAATCAGAAGGATTGCTTATTTGTATATGACAATACTCGGATTCTCCCCACATGTAAAACATTATATCACCAGTACTATACTTTAAAGCATTATCTATTAAATTACATAAAATTCTAATTAATATTTTCTCTTGAGCAAGTATCCAAATGTTTCCATGTGGCAGTCTAATATCTAATTGTTCTGAGGCACGTTTTGAATTTTGAATATATTCCTTTAACAAAGAAGTGACTACCTCTGTAATATTGACTGATTTCATATCAACTTCGCTCTCTATTGCTTCACTCCAAAACAATAAATATAAATCGTCTACTAATTTTTTTAAATAATCCGCCTTTTTTTCAATATGTTCTATATAGCTATTAACAGGTTCATTCACATTTTTTTCTAATCTAATTAACTGCAAGTAACCAATAATAACAGTTAATGGAGTACGTAAATCGTGTGATAAATTTGCTACCATCTTTTTAAAATTTTTATCCTGTTTTTTTAGCTGATGTTCTTTTCGTTCATCTTCTTTAATTCGCTTGTTGATACTAAGTGCAAGGTTCTCAATATCTTTATCCAATACATTGACCGAGTAGATATGCTCATTATGTTCTATCCATTCTATAATTCTTCTAATTTCCCTCTTCAGATGAAAAATGTATAATATGCCTAATAATATAAACACTCCTGTTATTAAAAAGACAACTAGCAAACTTCATATCTCCTTATAATATTAGAATCTCATCACATGTATTCAAGATTGCATTATCATGTGAAACAATAATAATTATTTTATGATTTTTAATTTGATCGATCAACTGTAAAAATTGTTTTTTTCCACTCTCATCCATAGCTGAGGTAGGCTCATCAAAAATCATTACCTGACCGTCTTGCACTACTTGGCGAATAATTGCAATTTTTTGCTTTTCTCCACCGGAAATATTACTTGACTTTTCATTAATTTGCAAATCCCAATTATCTCTTTTCAAAATACTATCACCAAAGCAATCAACGGCTCTCTGTATACATTTTACATCAAGCTTTCGATATAAAGCAATATTATTATATATTGTATCTGCTATTAAAGTCGGCTCCTGTTCTGTTACACTGATTACATGTTCTCTTATATAATCCATATCTAAATTTCTCATTTCTGTATCGTTCCATATTATATTCCCTTGATATTCATCTACATACATACCCATTAAAATTTTAATAAGTGTACTTTTCCCACATCCGTTTTCTCCTTTCAATCCATAAACTTTCCCCTTTTTTAAGTTTGTAGAAAAACTTTTTATGGTTTCTTTCTGGTCATATGCAAAATTCAAATCCTGAATTCTAATTTGTTTGATTTCATTAAGTCTTATACACCCCTTAGACTGCTCCTTAATTTCTAAAATAGATTTTATACGTTCAAAGGATACATAAGCCTCTTGGTATTCTTGACCGTATGCCACTATTTCTTTTCCATATTCCAAAATCATATTAAAATATACTGAAATCATATAGAAATATCCTATTTGCATATCTCCAGTAAGTATCTTTTTTCCTCCAATCCAAAGTAAAATGCATACAGATATTGCCCCTACAATCCCTTCAAGATTTGCAAATGCCTGGATAGTCGCTTGTTGTTTAAATATAGATCGATATAATTTTTGATATGATGCTACTAACCTATTTGAAAAAAATGAATCCATACTATGTATTTTTATAAACTCTATTTTTTCTAATTGTTCCTGCAGTCTGGAGAAGAAATTGGATTTCTCCTCTTTCATTCCATAACTGCAATTATAAATACGCTTTTTGAAGCCAATATATATAAAAAAATAAAGTGCTAATAAAAACATTGTAACTATAAAAGCAATCGAATCCATTTTCCAAATCATAAATAAGATTATACCCGCTGAAAAAACTGAAAATATCAATTCAGTCAAGGAGCTGATGAAAAAAATAAGTACATCATTCGCATCATTGTTTATCCTTTGAGATAAGTACGATAAATCAGTTCTGCCAATTACGAGTGGCGAAACTTTTTTTAAATGATTTACAATTTCGAAATTTAATGAAAATGCTGCATTAGTCTGTATCCTTATATAAAGTATTTTATTGACATAGCAGACAATTTCCTTACCAACATACAATAACAGTAATAAAAATATGAATTTTAACATTGCTGAATATGTTGTTTCCACATTAAACATATTAATAAATTGTCCCATAGCAGCCGGTATAAATGTATTTAACCCGCACAGTATAATACCCAACAAAAAATATATCCCATATTCTATTTTATATTGAAAAACATATTTACTGCAAAATTTTATCATTCCAATTCTCCCTGCTATTTCATTGAGCCATTTCTTTCATCAGCTCCAACATCTCTTCTGCATTCCATTTTACTGAAGAACAAATCTTATTTTTATAAGCAGCACACCCACCATAACATACTGGAAAAAATGAACAATCTTTACATTCTTGATCCTTTACAACATCATAGGAAAGCCATTCTACAAATTTATTTGTAAGTTTGATTCCTTTTTCCAAATTACCGATACTTCGTTCACTATATCCAATATCATTCCAACATTTATACAACGCTCCATCTGGACCTATCACAAATGAATTTAAGCTAATTGCTCCACATACACCATAATTGCTCGGCTTAACACCTTGGTACATAAAGCCTCTCTTAATCCCTTCTTTATAAAACGCAATCTCTTCTTTTGCGTACTGTGGTCGTTCCATACATATATGATTATTACATACTCCATTAATATCATCTACTGGTGCTAAATAATAACCAACTCTACCTTTTAAACCATATCTTTCTAGCCAATCAAATATTTCTGTTGCTTCGTTTATATTTGTCTTGTCAACATTAATTCTTATCGAAATATTCAAAATATCCGCACATTCTCTTATATTGTCCAATATATGTTCGAAGGTAGGCTGATGATTATGGAGAATCCTTCTACTATCATGGGCTTGTTTTGAACCATCTAAAGTAACTTGAATATAGTGGATGTCCATGTCTTTTAATTTTTCAGCTACTCTTCTAGTCAATTTATAACCATTTGTGACCATATCCGCATTATATTTGCAACCAAGTGGCAAAACAGACTTTATCTTTTTGGTTAATTTTTCAATAGTTTCAATTGCCAATAATGGCTCCCCTCCATACCAAGATACCGTTAATTCATGTATATGCTGATATTTTTCTTTGAGCTGCGATGTTAATTGATCCTGAACAGTCTCAGACATAGTAATATATTCTCTCCCTTTTTCATAGCAATAGGGACAACAAAAATTACATGCCATAGTTGGGGCAATAGTTAATGTAAGATTTGAATCCGCAAACCTTTCTATTTTATTTCTTATAAGCAATTCTGCAAATTCATCTTTATCATCTTCAACTAGCATACCACCCTCTAATAATGCTGACTCTAAATCAGGCTTTGAACATTTTTTCCCTTCTTTCATTTCATAATATGATTTTTCATAATCAGTATCTAATTCCAGTATTGCAGATGTGACCGTATTGTAAATCAAACAACTTTTATCTTCTTTTTTCTCTATATTGTATCTTGATAATTTCATTATTATATCCTCTTTTCTTAATCTCTTGTTTTCACAGTGTTCTTTGCAATAATGAAAATGGGGCTGTGAAAAAAGAATAGTCCCGAAAAAAAAGAAAGACCAAGAGTTTATAATGAACTCAAGGTCTTTCTTTCTGTTATAATTAATTTGTGAAAAAAATTAATAACATAATCTATTCTAACCCAAAACAGGCAGTTTTGCCAATGCTAATTCAAGATTATTTGGACATCTGTGATCCAGTGCTGACTTTTGATAGATTTATGGGAGAAATCGAACTGGAGAAATATCTGAAAAATATTCCTCAACATTATACAGGAAGACTCAGATATGACCCGGTCAGCATGCTGAAAACAGTTTTGTTTGGATTTATGGCGAATGGCTATATATCATTGCGTGAACTGGAGGATCAGTGTAAAGTCAATCTCCGCTTCATGTATCTTATGGATCATCAAGCACCTTCTTACCGTACTTTCGGCTACTTCATCAACGAAGTACTTGCTGATTCCATTGAGGAAATATTTCAAGATATAAACAAAAAAATCTTCGAGACAGAGCATGTAGATCTTCAACATCTATACATTGATGGATCCAAGTTTGAAGCAAATGCGAATAAATACTCCTGGGTATGGAAAAAAGCAACCGAAAAATCCAGATACCGTCTCTTTGGTAAGGTAACTACACTCTTTGAGGAAATCAATGAGGAACTTTCATGTACAGGTATGAAACTTTGTATCAATAGTGAGTACGCACCAGAGTATCTGAAGGAAGCTGCTGAACAGTATGCAGAAGTCTGGCAGATTAATGAAGCAATGTTTGTTCATGGCAGTGGACATCGCAAAACTACACAACAACGTCATTATGAGAAACTCAAAGAGTATGCTGCTAAGTTGGAAGAATACGTGGAAAAAATCAAAATCTGTGGAGAAGATCGCAACAGTTACTCGAAAACAGACCATTCAGCCACTTTTATGCGAATCAAGACAGACTACATGGGCAATGACCAGTTGCTTCCAGCTTATAATGTACAGGTCGGTATTGCAGATGAATATATTGCTGTTGTTGATGTAAATCAGTATCGCTCAGATATGGATTGTTTTATTCCATTAATGAACAAGTTTTATACTACATATGGCTTTTATCCGAAGTACCCAGTAGCAGATGCTGGATATGGTTCTTACAACAATTACATCTTCTGTGGGCAGCATGGAATGGAAAAATATATGAAATTTACCATGTTCAAGAAAGAGACTACAGACAAGAAGTATCATGAAGATCCATTTCGTGCAGTAAATTTTCCAATCGGGGAAGGCGGAATCATGCGTTGTCCAAATGGGAAAAGCTTTTATCTTCAGTATCGAAAAAACGTAAAAGGGAACAAGTATGGGCGTCAGGAAGAAGTGTATCAGTGTGAAGATTGCTCCGGCTGTCCATATGCAGAACAATGTAAAAAGACAGATAAAAACCGTACTGTACGGATCAACCGCGAACTTACAGCGATGCATCAGGAAGTGATAGAAAATCTCGAAAGCATCCAGGGAGCGCTTCTAAGGATGAACAGATCCATTCAGGCAGAAGGTACCTTTGGTATCATGAAAAACGACCGGTGGTACAAAAGAATTGTCCGAAGAGGAATAAAATCTGTATTGCTTGAAGTATTTCTCGTTTCTATCGGACACAATCTTTATAAATATCACAACAAACAGAAAAAAGTTGCAGCTGCCGCATAAGATTTCATAATATCATTCTTATGGGGTAAGGGGAACTATACCCTTTTTTATGTAATATAGCTATTATTATAACTATAAGCAAAAGGACGAATGAAAAAACTCTCGTTTTTTCACACGCCCATTTTCCTTTACTGACTACAAATATCTTTAGTAACGAATTACACATGTAGCCTTTTTAGATCCACAACCTTTATCATTGTAAACCCAGCAGATTCTTGTACTTTTGTCCTCTGATGCTTTGTTAATCCACTTCATTGCAATATCCTCCTGTAAAATATTTATTTATTTCAAAGTAGTAAGAGCTACTTGAAACACAAATTAAAGTTCTTGACGTTTCAATGCAAAATGCATTAAAACTATCCCCACCAGGCACGCACCCATACCATACATAATAGTTCCAACAACAATCCCATTTGTCATCCGATATCCACAAATATTATACATATAAGTGGTCGGGTTCATAACACAAAATGCTTTAAGAAGCACTGATTGATTTTGAAAATTCTCATATACCATAGGATAAGTAATCGCACCTGCAAAGAAATATACACATGATAAAGCTGCCACAATTCCTGTATTCTTTACTAAAACCGTAATCAAAACCGCCACAGCTTCCATTCCAATCATAGCTATCATATTTAAGGTAACCATTCCGATAAAAATCAAAAATTCCTCACCTTTATAATGAAAACCATACTTCCATGCTAATCCTAAGCCTAATGCAGTTTCCACAATATAATAGAGAATAAAAAAGTGAACATTTATCACCAGTAATTTACTTAAAAATAATTTGGTTCGATTTATCCCATATACGACAGAAGCTCTTATTGTTCCTTGATGAAATTCTGCAGATACCATTGTCGTAATATAGACAATTAATCCAATCCAAGAAAAAAAATTAATTGATAATGCAAATCTTGCGATTTCTGCAGCTTTTACATTATTCATGTCGTCTATGTAGCAAATCCAACCAATGCTATCTATATTTCTATAATCACCAAAAGTCATAAACAATGTATCATTTCCCACAACGAACGGTATAAAAAAAATAAATGCCATAAATACTAAAACCCACTTCGAGGCTCGCGAATATTTCATTTTATAGTACTCTGCTTTAAGCTGTCTCATTCGATTTCACCTCCGATAATAGATTTGTGTAATACTCTTCTAAGTCTTCTCCTTCATATCCTATTTTTTCTACACCAACTCCTCCATATACTAATTCTTTTGTTATATCAGAAATATTTTTATTATAACCAAATACCTTAATCACATTTCTTAAATAAACTTTTATTTGACTTTCTGGATACCTCTCATCTAAAATACAACTAGCCTTTTCCACATTGTCTACTTCGATATGAACATGACGACGACATTTCTCATCTAATTCTTTATCTGTAATCTGTTGTAACATTTTTCCATGATGTATAAATCCATATACAGTTGCAAGTTGATGTAACTCTGGCAAAATATGACTGGATATAAGTATCGTTGTACCATCTTCTTCATTCATATTCTTTAAGACTTCTCGCACATATTTAATTTTGGTTGGATCTAAGCCATTTATTGGTTCATCTAAAATTAGCAACTGTGGGCGACCAAGCAATGCAATTGCAATTCCTAATCGCTGTTTCATCCCTAAAGAAAAAGCCTTCACTCTTTTATTTCCAGCGTCCTTTAAATCCATTATTTCCAGAACTTCATCAATACTACTTTTTCCTGGAATTCCTCGTTGAGTACGCTGGATTTCCAAATTTTGGCGTGCTGTCATGTCCATATACAAAGCTGGATTTTCAATTAAACATCCTATCTTATTTCTTTCATCTTCAAGATTTTTTTTACCAAATAAACTTATCTCACCTGAAGTCGGCTTTGTTAGTCCTGTAATAACTTTCATCAGGCTACTTTTTCCTGCACCATTTTCTCCAACCAGTCCATATATCTCGCCCGCTTTTATCGTAAGATTTACCTGATTAAGTACCATATTTTTTCCGTATGCTTTACAAATATCTTTTGCTTCCAATATTTTTTCGGGTTCTTTCATTCTAATCACTTCCCTCGTTTCTTAAATCCTATAATGATAATGATAATGTCTAATTCTAACATTTCTCTTAAATCAGTTCTTAAATTTCCATAAAATTATAAATTTATCTTTATATTTTCCCACTCGCCTATGAAACCTTCAAATTATTTAAAACAGTAACTTGTATGAAATTACAAATCATGTTAGTATTTTTACCATACCTATTACCAAAGGAGTTTATTATGATTGATATATTATTAGTAGAAGATGATAAAGAAATTTGCTTTATTTTTACAGAATTATTAAAAAGAAACCATTACAATGTTTCAGCATATCACAATGGGATAGAAGCAATTGAAGCTCTTTCCTCTAAAAAATATGATTTAATGTTATTAGATTTGATGCTTCCCGATTTGCCTGGTGAAAAAATACTATTTCACCTAAAAAAACACAACAATTCTATTCCAGTTATTGTTATATCTGCCAAAAATCAGCCTGAGATTCGTATAAACCTTCTCCGATCCGGTGCAGATGATTATATAACTAAACCTTTTTATCATGAAGAAGTTCTCGCACGAATAGAAAGTGTTTTGCGCCGTTGCAGCGAAAGTCCCCAAACGGAATATTCCTTTAAAGATATTCGCATAAATGTGGATGATCACAAAGTACTTGTAAATAACACAGAGCTTACTCTGACTACTACCGAATATAACCTCTTACAGCTACTAATCAAACATCCAAAACAGACTTTTACAAAGGAATCTTTATATCAACTTATTTGGGGAAAAGATTATATTTCAGATGATAATACTCTCAATGTCCATATAAGCAAACTAAGAAAAAAACTAGAGCATATAGGAAACCAAGCCCCTTATATCGATACTGTATGGGGAATAGGTTATAAATTACACCGTTAGAATAAATTCACGCAAAAAATACCATTACAAAGATTAATCTGTAACGGTATTTTTTACCCTATTCACTTTTTTCATACTTTCAAACAACTAGGTATACCCTCAACAATTTTTTCAGGCACAAACACTTCATTAACTATCACATACGTCCAAGCACCATCTGAGTTATCCGTAGTTTTAGACACTACAATGGCTTAACTTCCACGCAGTATATATTAAATCTACGAATTACAAATGCAAAGACACAACTTCGAACCACTACATATTCCTTTCCAAGGTAACGGTGATTGTGGTCTATGAAAATCATTTGTATTTCAGCTGACCATAAAAAACACCGTTGCAGATTCACTCCCCCACAACGGCATCTTTCATTTTTTTTATTCGATTTTATCTTCTCCTGTTGCCTTTATAAATCTCATAACCTCATCAATGGTTTTCCCAGATGCTACCAAAGCCTTAAACAGCTCATCTTTCTGCTTCTCTTCTATCTCTTTTTGAATCTCTTTTGCTTTATGACGCAGTTCCTTTAAATCGGACTCTTTTGTACGAATCTCCTGTTCCACATACTCCAGTTGCTCTTCCAAAGATGTGTTTTCCAGTTTTTTTCGTCTTGCCATAATGCATCCTCCTAATAATTTTTCCTCATTCTACCACATTTTATCTACTCTGAAAAGGTAGTAGTGTTTTATGAAAATTTTATATCTATTTGGGATTATCCTCATAAAATACTACACTTCCAAGCATTTTGACACAAAAATTATTATTTCGAATCGCAAAATACTATATATGGCATTTTATCATTGACCTTCGCTATATCTTGTGTTACTATGATATTGTATTTAAGTTTTGTGTTATCCCTTTATAGGGTGTCTGGATACTATCTCCAGTACACATGCAGTTTAAGTTGGAAAATCGTGTCATTATAATGCCGTTTTATACGGTGCTATAATGGCACTTTTTTTATTTATCACTATTTTATCGCCCAAAGGGCAGAAAGGAGAATTTTTATGTCATCTATTATCATTGTAACAGGAAGGGTAACTGCCGATCCGGTTATGCAACAAGCAAAGAATTCCGGAACTGAATACATCAGTCTGGGGCTTGCTACCAACCAGAGAGGTCAAAGCGGAAAGGAAGAACCCATCTTCTATCAGTGTTACTGCAACAAGTTTCTTGCAGATCGACTGATAAAAGCCGGTGTCAAAAAATCAACGTGTCTCATGGTCTACGGAGATTTAGAACTCCATCCGTATATTCACCAGAAAGGCAATAATGCAGGTCAAGCAGCTATCACGCCGCAAATTATGGTAAAGGACTGGCAGTTCTTACCTGCGAATCGTAATGATACCAATGCAGCAACACCTGTACCGGGGAATCCAATGGTCGGAAATCCAAATGTTCCACCAGTACCAGCAAACGGTGCTACTTATAATGGAAACCCGGGAATGAATCCTTCCGGTACCGTGCCTACTGGCGCAATGCCAGTCAATAACAATATGATGCCACAGGCCGCACAACAGATGTCTTATGCTCCGGCAGGGGGATCGGCTTATGCACCACAGGGATTTACGGCTGGCAATGTATCTGGTGATGGATTTACCAATATTCCGGAAAATACACCACCACAGCAGCTTCCATTCCCGTAAATTATCAAAGATCCCTAAAATGAAGGAATTGCGACTTTCCAGTATCTACTGGTCTGCTGCAATTCCTTTTTCTATTGAAACAAACATGGAGGAAATGAAGTGAATACACAAAAGAAATTTCTTAAAGTTCTAAGTATGCTCACAATAATTTTGTTAATTGCAACTATATTCATACCAGGAAATGGAAATCGTAATGCAGTCGCAAGTATCGGAATCCTTGGCATCCTGCTGCTATTTCTTTCCACACTTCTTCCCAAAATCCATAAACTGACTCTAAACCTACTCAAGAACCAGGGCAAAACAAGCCCTTGGTCTTCTTTGAAATCATCTGAGCCAGTTTCCGAAACAGAAGAATTGCTTTGGAGACAAATCAGCTATCAGATTACCGACAAACTACAGGCTGCATTTCCAAATGCAACATGGGAATTCCAGAAGCCGCCATCCATGAAGCAGCTCCTTTGCGGAAATCCCATACGTCTGAGAACCTTTCATACGGAGGACTACAACTTTGCGGAAGCACGTATGAACCAATACGGATATCTGGAACTTCAAATGCTGACCATTGCCAGCCTCAAAAAGACTGTCACAGTTACCGATGAGGACGATGTTCCTTTTGCTGATCCGGAATCCTGGTATTCCTTAATTGGCAAGAAAAAACTGGAGAACCTTATCGGACAGCTCCATGCGAAAGGACACCATAAACTCTATATTAATGAAAACGGGCAAATTTACATCCAAAATGGTGATACAGCGGAAATCAAGGATTGTTTTGATTATTTCCCGCCACGAAACTATTGGGATATTCTCATTTCCATCTTCCAAAAAGATGAATTGACCGCAAAAGAAAAGGACCAGGCACTAGAATTATCCTGGATAAAAGAATAAAGGAGGAAATACTATGCCAAATACAAACTTTGTCCCTAACTGGACTTTTGAAAGAACGCTACCATCTCCATTTGACAGCTATTCCGGGAAAAGTGCAGTGATGAAAGACATCGCTTCCAAATACTGTAATCAGCCTAAAAAACGGGCTACTCTCCATTCTGCTACTTTGCAGGCAGTTTTTTCTTATATGGATTTGGAAAATCCACCTGCTGGAAAAGCAGAGGAAGAACTCGGAGCCATTGGAAGCCAAGCAAACAATTTTACAATCGCAGAATATCCAAGCCGTACCGGGTTGCTGCATGTAGTGGTCTACAACCGTATGACTGGGAAATTTATAGCCGGAAAGTATGAAAAACCTTTGGATCTGGCCAGTAAACCAGAGCCATATCAGTTTAAAAAAGATGAAGATTCCGGAAGTGCTCTTTATTTTGCTTTAATGCCTACGTTTCTTTCTGATGACGAATTCAATGAAAAATATCAGGAATTAAAGCAACACCGTGATGACGGTTTCCCTGACCTGCCCAAAGCTGCAGAAACGGCTGCGGTTCTTTGTGATAACGTGTACCGCAGGATCCGTTATGGTGATTCCCTTCCTATCGGGAACATCAAAGTTGACACTCCTGCAAATGGCGTGCTCCAAAGACTTACACCACTGAATATCCAAAAAGGTGTTTATGCACCAACGGAAATTATCCAGGGTACCTTTCAGGTATTAAAAGGTGGACATCACTATACTGCTTCCGCCGTTTCAATTCCCAAAGAAGATTTTGTCGATAAATACATCCTGTCCAATTCTCGGACATTAACTTCCCAAGAAGAATCAACCGTTCCTATTCTCGAAGATTGGTATGTAATCCCAAAAGAAATCCAAAGAATATGCGAACATGCCAAATTAACAACTGACAGCAAGCAGCCTATGCGGAATTTTATGCTCCGTGGGCCTGCTGGAACGGGAAAGACCGAAGGTGCCAAAGCCATTGCTGCAGGACTTCACCTGCCTTACCGATGCATCACCTGCTCGGCAAATACAGAAATTTTTGACCTTCTTGGACAGATTTTACCTGATGTAGATGAAAAACAGCTTTCTTTGGTAGGGGAACTGCCCTCTTTTCAAGACATTACCCTAGATCCGGCTACTGCCTATGAAAAATTAACGGGTACTTATGATGAAAAAGTATCAGAAAATACAGTTTATGAAGAATTGATCCATCATATATCTGAGGAAATGAAACAGAAACAAGCTGCTACCTCCAACAGCCAACAGTTCCGCTATGTGGATACACCACTGGTTGAAGCCATCCGAAACGGCTATCTGGTAGAAATACAGGAGCCTACGGTGATTGCCAATCCTGGTGTACTGGTAGGGCTTAATTCCCTGTTGGACCGTTGTAACAGTGTATTTCTGCCAAACGGGGAAGTCATCCATCGGCATCCGGATACTACCATTGTAGTCACAACTAATCATGACTATGCCGGCTGTCGTCCCATGAACCAGTCTGTCATTTCAAGGATGAATATGGTCATAGATATGGATGAACCGGATGAAGAGACCATGGTAGAGCGTGTTCTTGCTATTACCGGATGTTCCGATAAAAAATCAGTACGTACCATGACACAGATTGTACGTTCCATCGCACAGTATTGTCAGGATAACCTGATAACAGATGGCTGCTGTGGAGTCCGGGAATTAATTGCCTGGGTTCAGTCTTTTATGGTATGTGGCGATATACAGGAAGCTGCTCATTATACCATTTTATCTTCCGTCACTGCCGATTCTGAAAGCCGTATCGAAATTGAAGGTTCTTGCTTGGATACAGTTCTTGCATCATAACACACTATTGAAGAACACCTTTTATACCGAAGCCGAACTACGCAAAACTCTGGCAGAAAATCTCGTTTATTTAAGAAAATCCAAGCAGACGAAACTCTCTCAGAAAGCCGTAGCAAGACTTCTGCATCTACCGGAAAAAACAATTATGAACTATGAAAATGGGCATACGCTTCCATCTGCTTACGCCGTCTTTCGGTTAGCCCAGTATTACGGCTGTACAATGGAAGATCTCCTAACCCAAAATATGAAAAAGAAAGAAAGGTGAAAAAATTGAATAACACTCAAAAAGCTTTAAAAAGAATGATTCGGGATACGGAGTCAAAAATCACTGATGAAGAACTCTTTCTTTCATCGGCTTTCCAAAAATACCAAACATCTCTGGCGAAAACGGCTACTGGCCGTTCTCGCTATGGACTTCAGGTGCTTATGGAATGGGACAGTTCTGAAAATGCAGACATCGCTTATACAGATAATTATAGAATTCACTGTAACGCCGCAAACTCGATAACCCAAAGCTTTCCTTCCCGATTTCTGCGGTCACAAAGCCTGACTGGTCTAACTGGACATGAAATCGGACATCTGCGTTACTCTGATTTTGCATCACTACAGCTTTATCTGACCAATATGGAAAATGGTTCCTTCTATCCAGAAGCACCAGACAATCTGCCTTCTGGATACAAGGCAAATCTGCAGGACATCTTAGATGCCATGGAAGAAAAAGATAACGCAACGTGTCTGACGCTATCCCGCTGTGCTGCACAGTTTAATAATATACTGGAGGACATCTACATTGAAGCCCGGATGTGTGAAGAATATCCCGGAACTTTTAAGCAGGGAATACAGATCAATAATCTGCGGATGTCTGAATTGATTCCTTCTATACAGGAACAAATTGACTGTGGCTATCAGCCGTTTTCCATTATGAGCAATTTAATTTTGTCTTATTGCCGGACTGGTAATATAAATAACCGCACGAATTATTCTGGAGAATACACAGACACCCTTTCAGACTGCATGGATTATATTGACGATGCTTTAATTGCCACACAGGGGAAAGAACGCTTACGTGCTTCCAACTATCTTTTAGTACTTTGCTGGAACTATATTCAGCCTATGGTAGAGTTAACCAGAGAGTCTTTAAAAAAGCAGGATAGTACCCAAGTTTGCGATGCTCTGGAGGATCTGCTGCGGAAAGAATCAGGTAGCGGATCTCCTCTTCCAACTGGTAAAAACGGAGGAATCCCTAAAAACATTCCAGGTCCTACAGTAAAATCAAAAACTCCTATAACCTGTGACTTATCTGGTCTTGATCCAAATTACAGACAAGATGCAATCAACCAGGCAGAAAAAGTACTGCAGGAAGAAGGAGGAAGAATTGAACTTGCTAAAACTACAGCAGTATTAGATGGAAATAATCCAGGAATCACATACGCATCACAGTATGCCGGTTCCGGTTATGAAAATGCAGCGAATGATCTTGCACGCATCCTAAATGATGTTGCTACGGAAAAAGCCCAAAATGATTATGAACAGGAATTAACAGAAGACTTGCAAAAATCGGCGGATGAAATACATTACGGAAATGCCCATGCAGGCATCCATGTAACAATCCACCGCATCAATCCAGTTTCCGACTTTTTTATCAAATCTTATCAAACAGTTGTTTCCCCTCTTTTGCGGACCTCCAAAAGGCTGCAAAGTTCCATTCTTCCTTTATTAAAAGAAGAGGCAGAAGGCGGGAAACAAAAAAACCTGTTATTTGGTAAAAGGCTGGATATGCGGGCTTTACACCGAAAGGACGGCGGTATCTTTACCAGAACCAGGCTTCCGGATGAAGAACAAAAACTTTCCGTGGGACTTTTGGTTGATGAAAGTGGTTCTATGGGCTGGGGAGATCGTATTACCCATGCCCGGAAAACTGCAATCGTGCTGTATGATTTCTGTATGAGCCTGGGAATTCCTATTACCATTTATGGGCATTCTACAGATTCTAAGGGGGTTGCTTTGTATTCCTATGCTGAATTTGATTCTCTGGATGCCTCTGACCGTTACCGGCTGATGGATATGTCTGCCCGTAATGGCAACCGGGATGGAGCTGCACTTCGTTATGTTGCGGAACACCTGGCAAAGCGTCCGGAATCACAAAAACTCCTCATCATAATCTCTGACGGACAGCCCGCAGATTGTGGGTACAGTGGTACGGAAGCAGAAGCAGATCTTCGTGGTATCAAGAATGAATATCGTAAACGTGGCATTGTGATCTTTGCTGCAGCAATTGGTGATGACAAAGAAAACATCCGCAGAATCTATCAGGATGGTTTTTTAGATATTACCAAATTAGAAGATTTGCCCAAAAATATGACACAGCTTGTAAAACAATATTTGAAATAGAAAGAAGGAAAACATACATGAGTGAAAATTATCAAAACTCAATTACAGATCAGATATGCAAAGTACAGACCAGTAAAAAATTAATTGCACTGTATGACCGTCTCCGCTACACAAGTTATAACAGCTATGCACAGCTTCATGCAAAAGGAGAATTTGAAGAAAATGGTCATAAAGTTCACTCCCTTATTGGAATCTCCATACAGGATTACTCTAGTGGTACCGGTGATAAAAATATTATCACCCGTTTTCATCTGGCACCCGAACAAATTCAATTTCTGCTGTCCAGAGTTACCGCTGGCTTTCCTGAATTTGAATGGTCGCAAAGCAAAATATTTGGTGTGCCGGATGGCAATGGCTATTCTACTGCACAACAGTTTTTTATTTCCCGCCACGTATATAACAACCAGCAGGAAATACTGACCAGCCCATGGAGAATTCAAATTAATAACGGAAAAGGTATCAAGAAAAAGAATCATAACGGCGGCACTTATATGCAGGCTCAAAGTTTTATCTCTGAAAAAAGTGCTTTTATCCAATTGACAGATATGGATTTTTATATGCTGTTAAAACGTGCTGATTCCTATATCGTAAATTGGGAAAACTACGTTGCATCCTTCCTGATTCAAAACGGCAAACAACAATTTAAAAAACAACAGGACGCACGAATGGCACAAAATATACAGCCACATGAAATGTCTTCCTATATGCAAGAACAACCACAAGAACAATATCTGAATGGTATGTATGTCGCTTAAAGAATTTCAACAAAGAAGCAGCCGAAAAGACTGCTTCTTTTTATAAAGGAAAGGAGATTTCTATGGATTATGCCACAACACTAAATATTGACCAACAAGGGCGGATCATTATTCCTGCCAAAGTAAGAAAAGCCCTACAGCTTCATACAGGCGATGTATTGATGCTGGAAGCTGACACACGCAACATCTGTCTTCGTAAATGCGACTCCCATATCCCTATGGATATCCGGTTAGACAGTTTTCTGGATATTTTACATAGTAATGTCCCTTGCCGGATCCTGTTATGTAATGATTCCAAAATCATTGCTTCCAAGAATTATCATACAGCACTTAATATGCCTGTAACAGAAAGTATTCAAAGGCTTCTGCAACAGGGAAAGATGAAATTATTCTCTGAAAAGGAACGCATATACCCTACTATGACAGGAAAATATCCCATATCAGTCTTTTTCCCTATTTCTAAAAAAGACGAATTTGGTGAAACGTTGGGTCTTTTACTATGTGCAAAAAACCAACAGCCTTTCAGCGAAATGGATTTAGGCTGTGCCAAAATGACTGCGGCGGCGATTTCCCGCTACATCCAACAAAATTATGAAAGGAAGGTGACATAAAATGAATGACTTAATGCTGCATCGGGCAGCACAATTATTAGAAGCTGAATTTGGTCCCCAATGGCGTACTGTCGCTGACATGCTTGGAACGGAAGGATTGCGAAAACGTGTAGGAAAGGAACTGACTTCTTTCATGGCATACCCAGAACGTGGAGCAGGCGGTAACAGCCAGTGGCGTGGTAACTGCTCCCCCGAAGTGGTTGCAGCACTTCTACGCTATTGCTTGGACGATAAGCGATATTACGGAAAAGATACCAGCACCTTTACCCTCTTAGATCCTATGAGTGGCTCTGGGACTTCAAAGGCGGCTGCTGACCGTTATCAGGTACGCTCCCTGCTCTATGATCTAAATCCGGCACCTGCGTATGGAAAAGGTAACTGGAATGCTCTAAAAGATGAAGTAGAGGATTCCGCTGATCTCATCTTTTTCCATCCACCCTACCATAATATGATCCAGTATTCCGGAAATATCTGGGGAACCCCTCACCCGGACGACCTATCCCGCTGTGAAAACTATTCGGATTTTCTTGAAAAACTAAATCACTGTATCCGGAAATTTTTCCTGGCACTTCGGAAAGGTGGGAGGCTTGCCATACTGGTAGGCGATATGCGGCTCCATGGTAAGTTCTATAGTATGCAGAATGATTTAATGCGGATGGGTGATTTTGAATCCTTTCTGGTAAAGGGCCAGTTTAATTGTGTTTCTGACAATCGGACGTACAAAAAGCCTTTCATTCCCATTGTGACAGAATATGCTCTGTTGCTGAAAAAAACAGATTCTTTCATTATCCCCTTCAGCATCCGGCAAGAAGGTGTGTTTTCTGTACAAAATACAGATATTCTTGCACTGACTTGGCATCATCTAATCCGGATGACAATGGAGAGTATTGGAGGAAGAGGGGCTTTAAAAGACCTGTACGATTTATTAAAGGAACACCCAAAAGCGAAAAAGAATCCGCATTATCAGGAACGTATCCGTGCCACCTTATATGAACACCCAGACGAATATATACCTGTATCGAAAGGATATTTTCGTTTGAGTTACCCTGTTACATAAAAACGAGCCATGAAAAACAGATTTTCTATGACGCTACAAAAGGAGTGTGAACACTATGACAAATCGAAAGCACCATGTGAAAGATAAACAAATAACGACACTCTCAGGATGGTTTCATTCTTCGCTACGGGTTGGGGAACGTGCTATTATTTCTGGAGTCAATGGTTTCTCTATTCTGACATCTCCTATCCTAACGATTTTGGAAGTATCAAATGACAGTATCGTTTTCGAAACAGAAAATACCATTTACCATTTGGTTCATACACCAGAGACCGTATCGGAAGTGATGTGTGCTTGAATAACATATATGAATTGGGAAGCAGGCTTTGTGAATTGCTTTCAACTTTGAAGAAAAACCGAGAATACGTTCCACTTGAAATTTTACAAACACAGTATCGGATTCCTTATGAAAGCCTAAAAAAGCAAATTGGTGATACAGCAACAGCTTTTGTAAAAGAAATTACATTATCAAAGCTTATGATAAATCCAGATGTATCTCTGGAAGAGCAGATTTCTGTTATCCAACAGGCAATTACAACATCCGGGATGCTCAAAGAAATGAGCTATACCTTATCAAAACTGTATGATGTGGAACTACTGCACAGGCAGGCATTAAAATTAAGGACATATATTGAAGATGCTCTATATCCATATATTGCCCTTCAGGATTGCCTTGTCGTTGATATGGAACGTATAGAGGATACGCCAATTATCTACAATACAATTACCCAAAAGGTTTATGAGAATGGGCAATGGAGTAAACAGGATTTGGATCTGCATGGGAAACTATTAATCTATGTAAAATCTAGTCCTCCTATGCCTGCAGCAACAGAACAAATAAACAATGGATTCTAAATTCAAAAATTTTTATGTCAAGAAGGGAAACTTTTATGGGTTTCCCTTCTTATGAAAATAATTTCAGTTGTTCATATTCTGCTGTCCGATTCAACAGTATGGGCTTCTTAGCAAGAATAAATTCTACCGCTGCATCCTCCATAATCCAATCTTCCAGTTCTTGTCGTTCCAAAAGCAATGGCATCCGTTCATGCACTGGTGCTACGGAAGCATTTGCCTGCGTAGTCAGAATTACAAAACGATTTTGACCATTATAGATTTGATAACACCCTGCCATAAATAATGTGGCATCCTGCTTTGGACTTTGAAAAGTATATTTTTCTTTGTTTTTACACCATTCGTAAAAGTGATGGGCAGGAATCACACATCTTCGATGCAGCACACTGTCCCGAAAGGTCTTCTTGTCCAGTATAGCCTCTACCCTTGCATTGATAAGCAATCCCTTTCCCTGGAACCTCGGAAATCCCCACTGCATCTGCCTTGCAGCCACTTCCCTACACTCCTTTGTAAGTACAATTGCAGATTCAGACGGATGGATGTCCTGCCCATGCTCTATGATGCAGCCGATATACCGCTTCCCAGGACAAGAAGGCAGAATTTACATCTATATGAAAAATCACTTTTTCCAAACTCACGTTCCCCTCCTTTATATCCCATTATATAGAACATATGTTCTGAAATCAAGAGATAATATTTTCCATATCCATGCTTTCTCTATATATAGTAATTTTCTTCTCAGATTAAACAATATATAGTGCTTTTATATTGACACATACTATATACAGTGTTACACTTACTATGTAATTATTATTTGTGTCATCCGGAAAGGATATACGCACGCAGTTTAGGTTTGTAAAAGTGTCAGAAGTATACCACGCTACCAGCAGGGACTTCTGGCTTTTTTTATTTTGCAGGAAACTGCACGCATTAAAGAATGAACATCCATGTCATTCTCTTTTTTTATGCCTGAACGCAAAGAAAGGAGGAATGAAAGCCGGAACAAATAAGAATTACAACTATACCATAGAAAAGGAGACAAGAATAAAATGAACCACTCTAATGAATTATCAAACGTGGAAAAAATCAAACAACTGGTGGACTATCTGAATTTACAGCGTAACGCTTATTATAATGAGAACAGTCCGAATATCAGTGATGCGGAATATGACCGAATCTTCGATGAATTAGTGGAATTAGAAAAGCAGACAGGCTTTGTCTTATCCAATTCACCGACACAAACCGTAGGCTATACTCCCATCAGTGAACTTCCCAAAGTAAAGCATCCGGTCCCTTTGCTCTCTTTAGATAAGACAAAGCAGGTACAGGACTTGATAAGTTTTGCCGGTAAGCAGCCAGTTCTGTTTATGCTGAAGTTGGACGGATTAACGACTAAATTGGTCTACGAAAATGGAACACTTGTAGAGGCTTCCACGCGTGGCGACGGAGAAATTGGGGAACTTATCACCCATAACATCCCTGCATACGTTGATGTCCCTCTCTCAATTCCATATAAAGGCCGGCTGGTGATTGTTGGAGAATCCTTCATCCCAACCAATGACTTTGAGCGTTTAAAAGAAACCCTCCGAGATGGAAAAGGAGAACCTTACAAAAATGGGCGAAATCTGGCTTCTGGCTCTGTGCGAAGTCTTGATCCGGCAAATTGTGCAGGGCGCTGTCTGCACTTTATGCCTTTTAATGTTCTGGAAGGTCTGGACTCTCCATTTCTCTTTCCAGACAGCAGAGCTATGAAAATTTCCAGCCTGCTTGACTATGGTTTTCAGCCTTGTCCTTATATTGCTGCAAACCAGCCTTTAACCTCGGAACTTGTAAACCAGTATATTGAAAAACTGACTGATCTGGCAGGCAAAAAGCATCTGCCTATTGACGGAATCGTAATGATTTTCGACAGTCTGGACTATTCCCAAAAATGCGGGCGTACCGGACATCATTATAAAGATGGACTGGCTTTTAAGTTTGAAGATGAAACTTACGAAACCACTCTTCGCAATATAGAATGGACACCCACCCGTTTCGGAGAAATTGCACCAGTGGGAATTTTTGACCCTGTGGAAATTGACGGATGCTTTGTTTCCAGAGCAACCCTGCACAATCTGACCTTTATCAAAGAATTAGAATTGGTGCCAGGTTGTAGAATTTCTGTATCAAAACGCAATATGATCATTCCTCATATTGAGGAAAACCTGGAACGTGGTCATTATGTAAATGCAGTTCCTCCTGCATGTCCATGCTGTGGTTCTCAGACTCGTATCTATCAAAGAAAAGGAAATGATGGGCGTCTCATTGAAACAGTGCATTGTGACAATCCCAACTGTGATAGCCAGATCCGAAAACGCTTTACACATTTCGTTGGAAAAAAAGCAATGAACATCGAGGGACTCTCCGAAACTACCTTGGAAAAATTCCTGACTTTGGGTTATCTCCAGACATTTCCGGATATTTACCATCTAAATGAACATCAGGAAGAAATCTTACAGTTGGAAGGTTTCGGTAAAAAATCCTTTGAAAGATTATGGAATTCCATTACTTCCAGCCGTAATACTACCTTTGTCCGATTCCTGGTTTCCATGGATATTCCTATGGTCGGACGAACCAAAAGCAGGATTTTGGATACAGTATTCCACGGCAGTCTGCAGGAATTTTTTGACGCTGCCTCTGGTGACTATGATTTCACCCAGTTAGATGACTTTGGTGATACTCTGAATCAGAATATCCATGACTGGTTCTCTGATGAAAACAATCTAATTCTCTGGCACGAACTCCAAAAAGAACTTATATTTGAAGAAAGAAAGGAAATGAACACTATGATGAAAGAAAATGTATTTACAGGATGTACTATCGTTGCAACAGGAAAACTTGCTCATTTTACAAGGGATGAAATCAACTCCAAGATCATTGAGCTTGGAGCAAAAGCCGGCAGTTCTGTCACAAAAAAGACAGATTATCTGATTTGTGGGGAAAAAGCCGGAAGTAAATTAACAAAAGCTCAGGCTCTCGGTATTAAGATATTGTCTGAAGATGAGTTTCTTGAGATGATTGCGTAAGGAGAACTCTATGAGTATCATTACATCCGTTTTTCATATCTATGGATTTCTTATTACAGAAGAGGCTGCTAATCTTATCCTTCGATATACAGAGGAAGTTTTTCCTGATTTATACAAAGAGTTCTCTGATCCAGAACCACTCTTAGCCTTTCAGGAATATCTTTGTGAGAAACTTGATGGCTGTCGTTATGGCACTGCCGAGTCTATGACGGTATGGAGGATCAAAGATCGGGAAGAACTGGACTTAAATCCAGGAGAAGAATTTTATATCATTGAACTTAAAAATTCTTCCCACTTATTTTCACAGACGTATTCTTCTTATACGGAAGTTATCCAAGAAATTCAAGAAACGTTTGGTGAATTACTTCCTCCGGATTTTCCATTAGATGATTTTCTTGTGGAAATCATGGGTGAAGTCTGGGGATAGTGAAATGGGGTGACGCCCCATTTCAAACATCTTTTGCAACTTTACATTTATAATTATTTTACCGTTGGAAAGCACCTTCTTTTTTGATATAATGAAAGCAAATGGAGGGATAACGTATTATGAGTATTCAATCAGATATAGAGATGCTATCAATTGAAGCACTGGAACATCTGGTATTTGAATCTCGAAAGGATATGTAAAACATGGAAGGTAAATATTTTTTTAACGGGAAAGATATTTCAATGAATCTGTATATTCAGATCCGGGATGTTGTCGATATTATTATGGAAAAGAGCCATCTTTCCTTTCCGGATGCCATGGGCAAATTTTATCACTCAAGAACTTACAAAACCCTGCAAAATACAGAAAATACTCTTTGGGCGGAATCTGCTGGCTATATTGCAGACCGCTATTACGAAGAACAAGAAGAAGCACAAATAAGCAAATAACAAACGAAAAAATATGTTTAAGAAGGAACTGCTTGCCATAAGCGGTTCCTTTTTTGTATAAGAAAGAAGGGATTACATGTTTATTAATACTTATTCGAATCATTACCAGCAAACAATTGACCACTTTCATGGAGCATACGCTTTTCTTAGTAACTTCTATCCTTCCCGGATATATTACCGGGGCTACTGGTATGCAAATAATGAGGCTGCTTTCCAGGCACAAAAGACCCTTTCACCTAAAGAACAGCTTCAATTTACCAAATTAAGGAATCCAAAAGATGCAAAAAAACTGGGAAGAGAAGTGCAGCTCCGTTCAGACTGGGAAAGAGTAAAACTTATGTACATGTATGAAATTTGTATGTGCAAATTCATGCAGAATCCTACCCTATGTAAAGCATTACTTGCTACTGGGAATTGTCACCTTGTTGAAGGAAACAACTGGGGAGATTACTTTTGGGGTTCTGTAAATGGTCATGGCGAAAATCATCTGGGCAAAATTCTTATGGATATACGTGCAAAGCTTCAATTTGAATGTTAAAACATAATTTATCCAATTTTGCACTGTATGAACTGCAAATATTTTGCTATAATGAAAGATAGATTTTAAAGAAAGGATTTGTGCTTATGTATCTGATGCGTTTTGTCTATGACCGTCTTCTGGATTGGAAAAATGAAGGAGGTCATAGTACCCTGGAAGTCGGTGGAGCCCGTCAGGTTGGAAAAACCTACCTGATACAGAAATTTGCTGACGAAAACTACAAACACAAAATTTATATTAACCTGTTTGAATTAAGTGGTAAACAGTTTATGGAATGTTATAAACAGGCAACCAATTGGACACCTGGAACAAAACGGCGGGAGCATCCTCTCCATGATGCCTTCCAGTTATATGAGCCGGACTTTATTGATTCCGATGATACCGTCATCATTATTGATGAAATTCAGGAATCATCGGAAATTTATAACCGCATCCGGGAGTTCACCCGACAGTTTAAAGCCCATTTTATCGTTACAGGTAGTTATCTTGGAAGAATTTATGATCCGGAGTTTCGCTATTCCAGCGGTGATGTCACCAAACTCACCATCTATACGCTTTCTTTTGAAGAGTTTTTGATGGCCTATGATCAGAATCTGTATGACGATTACAAAAAAATATCTCTTGTTTCCTCTGAAGCAGAAGTCTATAATCGCTTAAAGGAAACCTATGATCTGTACTGTCAAATTGGTGGCTATCCCAAAGTGGTAGAAAACTATCTGGAGAACCGGAATATCGTAAAGGCACAGGGCGAACTCGTAAAAATCATTGATACCTTTACCAATGAGTCCATTCGCTATTTTACAGATATTTTGGATACCAAAGTGTTTACTCATATTTTCTTTTCCATCTGCCGTATTTTAAACCGTGAAAAGAAAGGATTTTCAGAAGACAGTATCAGCGAAGAATTGCAAAAGCTGGTAACCAAAGACTACTCCAGTAATATTTCAAAGGCTACCTGCAACCGTGCCATTAGCTGGTTATACTTTTCTGGAATCATTGGATTCTGTGCAAAAATAACAGAAATGGACATTCTGGATTTTAAGTCTGCAAGCCGCTGCTACTTCATGGATATGGGGCTGGCAAATTATTATCTGACACGTACCGGTACCGATTCCCGTGTACTTGCAGGCACATTAAATGAAAATTATGTCTATATCAACCTGAAGAAACGCCAGGATTTTCCACCGGAAATTTCCTTTGAAACCCCAGCTTTTGCTACTTACCGAGGCGGAGAAATTGATTTTGTGGCACAAAGCCTATCTTCTTCCACCCGATATTTAATAGAAGTAAAAGCCGGAAAAGGGACTGCTTCCACTGCCCAGAAAGCTCTGGCTCAGGGAAAAGCAGATAAGCTTCTTTATTTAAAAGGGGCAACCAAAGGAGGGATAGACGGAAAAACAGAAACACTGCCTATTTATTTATTGGAACAATACAAGTTTAATTAAATTTATGTTTACGAAGAGACTACTTGCGAGTGGTCTCTTTTTATTTAGAAGGATCACGAAAAACACAGCACTGAATTAGTGAAAATTTATGAATTTATGAGAATTGGCATAGATGTGATGTTACGGACAAGGGGTATGGATTTATTCTATTCCCTCTTTTGTCAATGCCAATTCCCATCAAGAAAGGAAGAATTACATGAACAATACAACAACTGAATTACAATGGGGAGATGTCATCTTCAAACCTGGACAACGTGTGCGGACAACCGATGCCAGCGATTATGCAGGATTGGAAGGTGTTATTTTGGAAATTCATACCGGCGAAGATAAAGAAACCGACAATCTGACTCCTGATATTCACTGTTGCTTTGATTTTCCTGAGTCTGAAGCAGACATTCGGAAACTAGAGGAACGCTTTTCTTCTCTTTACAATATGCCAAAAAAACTGGATGAGCTTGCTTTGGATGAAGTGATTATGTCCCCGGATGAACTGATTTCTATTCCAGAAGAACCCTCTCGTCTTCTTCATTATATTGGTACAGACGAATGGGCTCGCCCGGTATACCAGGATCAATATGGGAAGTTGTGGAAAGATGTAGAACTTGGTGACTTTGAAATTCCTCATCTGCACTCTGCAGTCGGAAATGAATTTGATGGAGAACCGGATATGCCTATCCGGAAACCATTTAGAATTTTAACAGATAAACCGAAAAATCCTTATGAATTTCAGTACATGATGCTTAGTCGTTTACAAAGCGACTGTGAGTATTACTTGAATTACGGAAACCGTTGTACTGGACATCTGTACTATCACAATGAAAGCAAACAAATTGCCGCCATGAAAAAACTCTGGAATGAATTTCCGGATGATGGGAAACCAGAATGGTTGACATGGAAACAAATCCTAGAATACGAAAAAGCAATGTGTTCAGACACAAAATAATAGAACCGCCATAAAAATATTTTTTTTAAGGAGAATGATTATGAATTCAATAAAAGAACTAAAAGAACAATTAGGATATGAAGAAATCGGTCTCGATGATACATTTACATTTCACTGTACCCAATGCGGAAAGTGCTGCATCCACCGGGAGGATATTCTCTTATCCCCGAAAGATCTGTTTAACATAGCAAAAAAATTTCAAATTACACCAGCGGAAGCCTTGGAACAATATTGTGAAACTTATATTGGATGTAACTCCCGTTTCCCGATAGTCCGCCTGAGACCACAAGGAAGTGTCAAACGCTGCCCTTTATTAAAGGATCAGAAATGTTTGGTTCATGATGTAAAACCGACTGTCTGTGCCATGTTTCCGATTGGTCGGTATCTTACCCTTTCTGCGGATGATAGTTTTCCGAAAAATCCAGAAGAACTGTCTGTTGGATATATCTTTAATAATCCTGAGTGCGGAGACGGAATCGAAACACATACCGTCCGGGAATGGTTTCGTAGTTTTAACATTCCACTAAAAGATGACTATTTCTTTACATGGACAAGAACACAGGCAACACTCTGCAAACATCTACAATTTCTGGAAGAACACATATCAGAAAAGACCATGATTTCAATATGGAATGCTACTTTGATAACTCTGTATCTGAACTATGATATTACAGAAGATTTTCAAACGCAATTTCAGCAAAATTCAGATGCAATCCTATCCTTAATTGAAACACTAGGAACTGTTGACATTCCTAAGAAATCATAAACAACTATAAATACTTTGAGCCGACCAGTTTTGGACGGCTCTTTTTCATATCACTTTACATTCTGGCAGCTCTTTTGTTTCCTGTTCTTATCACACGCAATCCATTCATCCAAAGTAAGCGGCTGATAATTTGAATACATACAAAAACAGTTAATCATATTACATGGAATATGCTGTGTTTCCCCCTGTGTATTCAGAAATGTTGTTTCAGATGTGATTCCTTGAAATCTTTCCAGCAATCTCTGATCCTGCGTATCGTGTACATGTCCATACAACATATAGGTTTTTGGGTTTCCTTCTGCATTCAATTTATACTGTCCGTTATAACACATAATAGGATAATGACAAAGTATCACTTTTCTCTTATTATCGCTAAGTTCCTCATACATTTTAATCCACTCAAAGCGTGAACTGTCGAAGTTTGGATCCTTGACATAGTGGTCATGGTTTCCCTGTATCAGATATAGACGTCCGTTCAATTTCTGAAGCAACTGGTTTGTTTCTTCAGATTTCCCCCATGATAAATCCCCTAAGATAACAACTTCATCCCTATTACGCACTTTACTATTCCACTGTTTCAGCATATAATCATTCATTGCATTTACATTTGCAAATCCACGTTTATCCATTTTTGTATTCAAATTTTCATGAAAGAAATGTAAATCTGCAATATAATATCTCATTTTATATCATTCCCTCAATCTTGTTTAAATTATCAATATTTACAACTGCCCAGAACACTCTTTTTAAATCTTTCCCTTTCAAAGTTGATGCCGGGATTACCGAATCTTTACCAAATTCCTGAATAAACTGATTTCTGAGTTTACGAATTTTTTGTCCTTTTTCTGGTCCCGATAAATGCTCCATACCTAATTTTTTTTCAATCTCTAATGCCTGTTTTACCTTATCCCAACCCATGCCTGAAATCATCAGTTCATACATCAAGCGAACCAGGGATGCTCCGCAGGCAACCGTTTTGGGATCATACTGCACTTTCCTGTTTAAATATAACGAATGAAAATCATTAATAAACTTTTTCAATTCTGCATCTTCACCGCTATCGGCTTGTTGATAACGCAAAAGCTGTTTCTCAACATCTTTTACGATATATTTAGGTTCATAATCTCTTCCCTCCAGCGTGCTCCCCAGTGTAATCTTCCTTGTATTCCATTCTTGTTCTGCCCGTTTTAAATACTTTTCTTTCACAACAGAGCATTGCATCTCGGATATACAGTTTCTGGACAACATCATAATATCATAGAACTGCTTCACCTGTTCATCCAGCCTTTCATTTTGTACGCCAATCGTATTACAACCTAATGTGGTGAGCTTATCCGCAAATAAATAATTCAATGGAAGGATCTGATAGTTCCATGAACTGTTTACCGCAAATATGTTTTCTCCCGTTCTTCTTTCATATTCCCATTTTTCTGGCTGGAGAATAAATTCTATTTTTAATTCCTGATAGGGAATACTCTCTCTCTCCATATTACGTTCTGCATTGGATAGTACAGAAGGAACTTTCGTGTAATATGTATGTAATGGAAGATTTGTTTTCGGATTCTTAGGGCTATGTTTATGAAAGTAAAACAATTCGTCTTCTGTCCCCAAATATTCTTCGATTTTCCTCAATGTTTTCTTTATTTCCTCTTCTGTTCCAAAAAATAACATATCAATGTCTACACTTGTTCTTTGAGCATCCCTTGGCAGATAAAACTGCGTGGCTGCACCACCTTTCAATATTATTTTATCTCCTAGTATTTTCTGAATATGCAAGAATAATTCAAGATCCCATAAAAACAGTTCCATTCTCGCCATATTTTTAAACCCAAATTCTTCCATTCTCTTCTGAAAGGTTTCTCTCTGAAATGCTTCCTCTTTATGAAATAACTTTTTGTAATCCAAATTTTATTCTTCCCTTCTAAGTATTTTTCCAAACTCTATTGCCGAATCTGTAATAAACCGATTTTCAACGATAAAGCGAATATCATATTGTATATTCCTTCTTGATGCTACTGTTATCAGCTTCTTTTTATCTATATTTCCCAATCTGCTGAGATTCTGATAAATTCTTACCAATTCTTGCAATGATAGTGGATATCCGTTTCTCGTTATTGCAAAATAAAGATCTGCAAAAGCCTTCTCTATACTTGCCAGACCTTCACTACTGTACTGAAAATCCTCCGTTGTGTATAAAATCACCTGCATATTATGGCTACCTGAAAACATAGCATCTTCATACATTTTTTTCGTGTATTGTGGTTCTATCACCTCAAATCCTTCTGCTAATAAATTGTTATATATTTCCTCTTTTGCTGCTTTTTCAATAAATGCAATGACAGGATATTGTTCTGGTATGTGTAACATATATTTTGCCAAAATATCCAAACCGGATATATAATAATAAAATCCCAGCTCATCCATGTAATTTTTCAATTTTTGGGCTGTTTCACATAAAATAATTCCCTGTCTGCCTTTCAAATCATTGAAGGAAAATACACCGTTTCGCACTCTCTTAATGTAACCCGCCTCTACTAATTTAGAAAGATTCCAATATAAAGTAGACTTTTTTAACTCCGGGAAAAGGGGAATTACTTCATCTGTATAAAAGGTAGTTTGATTCCCAAGATTTTGTTTGATTATCTCGTATTTTTTTTCTAATGCTGTTTTGCTATTCATACTACACCTACTTTCTTTTCGTAGTATATCACATAGCACCTATAAAAACAATAAAATAAACGCAAAGTTTATATTTGCGTTTATTTTATTGTTTTTATTTATAATTCAATCTATTTGCAAATATATTTGTAATTTCAATAAAAAATACGCAAATACTATATTTGCGTATTTTTATTGAAACTCACTAGAACTGCAACAGCAGCTCATATAGCATCCTATAACGTTTTCCAATCCAGCCTATTCTTTATAATGGAATGATCCTTGGAACTTGTACTCCTGCTGTAATTCCCATTTCTATCTTTCTCCTATAATCCCGAAAACTATGGATACGAAACCCAGGCATTCCCCAAGCACAAGAAATTTTGCGAACATAGTACTCGTTTGATTTTGTGAATATTTTCCCTTGCTTCCTGTGCAATAACTTCATAATCCGTAACGACTGAGTTGAAATCTTAGGAAACGTTCCATTAACTTTTTTATACAAATCTCCTCTTTTGGTTTCTTCCAAAATAATAGTTTTTCCATGCATACAGGACCATTCTATACATGGAATATCTGCACTTCTTATCCCTGTTTCCATTGCAATTCTCAAAAATAAGGAAGTTTCAAAATCCTTTTTATATAGGAATTGATCTGCTATCATCTTGTAATGATCAACAAAAAAAATTTCTCCTATCTTTCTTTGTAGTTCTGCCAAAGATATGCTATTCAGCCATTCCAGTTTTCCTCTGTATTTTTCAACAAATATCATCCACTGCTCAGCTTCAAAAGATTGCCTCAAATCACGGATAGCCTCTGGCCAACATTTTCTTTGTCCAGGTAACAATAAACATACCATTTTCTGTAAAAATTTTTCTTCACTATTCGGATTCCACTGTATTAAACGCTTTAGTTCTTCATAGGCTTGATTTACTTTATATTCCATTGTACTATTTCTCATCTTCAGATTCTCCCTCGTATGGCTCTAAAATCTTTGAAGCCCTCTCCACAAACATCCTGTCTGCCCCTGAAATCTCATATTCTTTCCAAAGTGTCTTATGTATCTGTTCCTCTGTTAAATCCCTACACTTTTCTTGCAGCATACGGACAAATGGATATATCATAGTCGCATGAATATTTTTCCCGGACCGTACCATATCTCCTTCCATTTGATATGCTTCCTGTAAGCATTCCAGTATAATGCGAACATCCGTAACACTTTCTCTCATTGCGCTTCCCCTCATCAGGCTTATCCTCCTATTTACATACGTACTCTCAGTCCATCTAATCTCGACACGTTCAGTCCAACCAGATACCAGTCATCTCCCATTTCAATTCGGACCGGAACCCAAACATCTTTCACCTTTACATCGAAACATTCCCCGCAATGTAGTCCTCCATAAAAAGATTCCAAATCAAAACGTATATCATACCTCCCTGTTTCAGTATCATAAAACAATGTTCCTTCTCTGTGTTCACTCATAACATCTGCCTCCTTAAATTTTTCTTTTACTTAGTAATTACCTCATACCTATACAGATTGAAGAAATTCCGGAAAATTTTCATAAAAGTTTTTCCGATACCGATAATAGGTAGAAGAAGTTAACCCCAACTCCCGCTGCAGTTGTGTCGGTGTTACCTTCTTTTGTACCACCCTCATAAATTCCTGGTTAAACTTTTCCTGTTCTATAGCCCGTGGTCTTCCTACTTCATCCCATTCACCCCGAAGCCTTTTTGCCTCCATACCTTCCTTTTGTCGCTTCTCCTTTTTCTCCATCTCTGCCTGTGCCATGGATGCATAGAGTTCAATCATCATATTATTGATTGTTTCTATCATCATCTTTGCCAGATTATTTTCCATCTGAGACAGGTCAAACAACGTGGTAGGAAGTTCCAATACCATTACCCGAACCCCTTTTTCTTCTAAAAAACGTAGCTGCTTTAAAATCTCCTGCTTGTTCCTGCCAAGTCTGTCCAGCTCTGTAATAATCAGGGTATCCCCTACCCGTAAAACATCTTCCACAAGAACGGTATAACGTGGTCTGTCAAAATTTTTACCGGTTATCTTATCTGTAAAAATACTTTCCAGTTTAATTTTCTGATTTTCACAGAACCTCTTTATTTCTATAATACCTCGGTCCAAGTGTTGTTCCTTAGTACTGATTCTGTGATACCCATAATATGCCATACGTATCCCCCTTTATACATTCCCAAAAAGTCTTAAAATATTTTGGCATATCTCAAAACTTTCTTATATACTTTTTGGAAATAAAAAAATAGCCTATTACATCTCCCATCAAAAAGCATACTTTTTGGGAGGTGACTTTCACTACTTCTGTACGCAAGATGGCATAAAAAAGCAACAAAAAAAGACAGAGGTTTTTAAAAATTTCCTCTGTCTTCAGATCAACTATTCTGGAAAGATGTCCATCTTTTTTCCTTCAAACTTATATCCTACACCTCTCACTGTTTTAATATAGCGGCACTGCTTTAGCTCCGGTTCAATTTTCTTTCTCATACTGGATACCAGACAGTACACAATATTATCAATGCTTTCCGGCAATTCCTCGTTATAAAGAATCTCAAAAATTTTTTCTTTGGTAAATATCACACCTGGTCTCCCTGACAAAAGCATAAACAATTCATACTCTGCTTTCGTTAAGACGATCTCCGTCTGTCCTCTATAAATCTTATGATAATCCGGATAAATCCTAAAATCGGAATTTTCTTCATCCTCTCCCCGGATGTTTTTTATATTTTCCACTACATATTCTTTGTATCCCAATACAGTTGAAATAGTTACTTTCCCCAAGCTACACTTCCCTTCTGTTTTCTCTTATTTAGAAATCTCATCACACAGATTCCTTTTAAAAATGATTCTCTATTCTCCATTCATCGATAAGCTGGACAACCTGCGTTAAATTGGTATACCAGATATAATGTCCTCCATTTACAATATATAACTGGTGATTACCAGATTCTAAATCCAATTGATTTCTATGAGCAGTCTCCCATGCCGGAACATTTTGTACATTCTCTGAAGAAATCATGGTTAATACAGGAAGTGCCGATGGGAATTTTTTATTCTTTATAGAGAGTAATGATTGATCCATCCCGTTCACTTCATTTCTAATCGTATCGTTGCTGCTTAAAGAATATGCCTGAATGTATTCCTCCCTATCACTCTCCGTATAAGTGTACCCGGAAACCTGTGGTAATGCTGCCCCATATTTATCTGGATCTGTTTTCAGTGCCATCTGGAATTCTTCCAAAGAAGAAAAAGAATTCTTGATTTTCTGAAATTCATCAATTCCCTGCAGCATATATTTCTTTTCCATTTCCATAGCCTCTGCCAGTTCTTCATCATATACCGTATTATCAACAGCAATGAAACCTTTTACTTTTTCGGGATAATTCTGTACAAAGTTGAGTCCATATACTCCAGAAATCGAATGTACCAGCAATACACACTGCTTAATTCCCATGGTGTCCAGTGCAGCATTCAATTCACTATTGATATTATCTACAGTTCGATCCGTTGCTGCAACATCACTAAGCCCATATCCAAACGGCTCTACAATCACTATGTTAAAACTCTCATCTAAAGATTGTGCCAGAGGTTTGAAGTAGATATGCGGTGATGGAACTCCCAGAGCCGGCATCATCACCAATGTGGTTTTTCCTTCATCTGCAAATGTTTCTCCACTTGCATCCAATTTTCCATACAAAGCAAGATGCATATTATTCCCTTTCACCGTGATATATTTACTCGCATATCCAACTTGTGTTGCTCCCATAGCATATACCATATTAGAATTCCCTACCAAAAATGCAAACAGCATCGCAACCGTCACAATTCTTGAGATTTGCTTTTTGTATCTTCTCATACGCTCCCTCCTAAGTAAATTATTTCAAATATTTTTTCAGTTCTTCTACCTTGTCTAATCTTTCCCATGGAAGGTTGAGATCATTTCTTCCAAAATGTCCATAGGCTGCCGTCTGTTTATAGATTGGACGGCGGAGATTCAACGTCTGAATGATTCCTGCTGGTCGCAGATCAAATTCTTTTCTTATCATATCTACCAGACTCTCATCTGAAATTTTCCCGGTTCCAAAGGTGTCTACCATAATAGAGGTCGGATGAGCCACCCCAATTGCGTAAGACAACTGAATTTCACATTTTTTTGCTAGACCTGCAGCCACAATATTCTTCGCAACATAACGAGCAGCATAAGATGCAGAACGATCTACTTTCGTACAGTCTTTTCCAGAAAAAGCTCCGCCGCCATGCCGTGCCATACCACCATAGGTATCTACAATAATCTTGCGTCCTGTTACACCACTATCTCCGTGAGGACCACCGATGACAAAACGCCCTGTTGGATTGATGAAAAATTTTGTATTCTCATCTACCAGTTCTGTTGGAATAATCGGTTCCAATACATATTTTTTTATATCATCGTGAATCTGCTCCTGTGTCACATCTGGATCATGCTGTGTTGACAGAACCACTGCATCCAGCCGGTGCGGAATACCTGCTTCGTCATATTCTACAGTAACCTGACTCTTACCGTCCGGTCTTAAATAATTCAACAAACCATCTTTACGAACCTGAGTAAGCTGCCGAGTCAATTTGTGTGCCAGTGAAATTGGATATGGCATAAATTCATTCGTTTCGTCACATGCGTAACCAAACATCATACCCTGATCCCCAGCACCAATTGCATCAAGCTCTTCTTCTGACATTTTGTGTTCTTTTGCTTCCAATGCCTTATTCACACCCAAAGCAATATCTGCTGACTGCTCATCAATTGCCGTTAAGACGGCACAGGTATGTGCATCAAATCCATAATCTCCGTTGTCATAACCAATTTCTTTAATCGTTTCTCTTACCACCTGCTGCATATCTATATACGCATTGGTCGTGATTTCTCCCATCACTAATACCATACCCGTTGTAATTGCAGTCTCACAGGCCACTCTGCTCATCGGATCCTTCTCCATAAGAGCATCCAATATGGCGTCTGATATGGCATCACAAATTTTGTCCGGATGTCCTTCTGTTACCGATTCTGAGGTAAATAATCTTTTCTCCATAGTAAATTCTCCTTTGTATCAATATTTCATATTTGTCAATAACATAAAATATCTTTACTATGATTACTATATTTTTTGTCTACATTGTACTTTTTTCTGTCCGGTTGGTTTTATCTTTAAACCAAATGACTTTGCTATTCTTCTATGAAATAACATATCCATCTAATTAAATCAAAATATTAGCAAGACTGGTTATTTAATCGCTTACACCTTCATGGCAGTATTGATACTACTATCATTCTCCACATAAAAAAAACAGTGTAAATCCACTGCTTTTTCTCCATCACTTAATCTGTAATTTCCACAAATGAGTATCTTTCTTCATTCTTTTGTACTATTGCAGAACCCGTTTGTTCCTTTATTGTTTTTAATAACTCTTCCACATATATTTGAGCTTCATACACTTCAATGTTCGTAGCGTATGCAATTTCTTTAATCGAAAAACTCAACTCTGAATCACTCATCAAAAGTTCTAAAATATCCCATTGCAGATCAGTAATTATAATTTCCGTTCCATCATAAATCATCCTTTTCTTTTTAAATTCAATATCCCATTTTCCGAAATGAACTCTTTCTTCTTCTATTGTATTTTGCATATCTAATCGCATGACTACAAAGGACGCTTCCGGCCAATATTTCTTTAACAATTCCTCTGCTTTTTTTCTTTCCTCACAATTCTTAAAGTATAATAATTCTCCCATTCTCTGCCTCCTCATATCATTTATCGTTATACTTTAAGTATACAGCCGAATTATTGCAGAAATCTTATTAAATTATTCCTTTAGCCTTTTTTCTATGATACTATCTTCATTGTATTTGTGTAACTGACCGCCCAATAAACGCTTTCCTATAATAATCCAGGTATCTCTATTGTACTGGTCCATATCTCTATACAACTCCATAATTTCTCTTTTATTATCCTGTTCTCTCTGCTGTTCTTCTTCATCTTTTCTCAATATATAATCAACTGGGACTTTAAAGAATTTGGATAATGCAAGCAACATATCACCAGAAATATTCTCGTCTACCTTTTCATACTTACTAATTGTCTGCTGACTGACTCCTATTTCTTCCCCTAACCTTGTCTGAGTCAGGCCTAATTTTTTTCTTAATTCAGATATTCGATTCACAAGCGTACACCTCCCGATACACTCATTTTACACTTAAATACACCTGTATTTTACTTCATTTAAGAGTATTACTACTATGTATCGTGGTATATCGTAGTATTACTATCATCATTTCTATACATCTATACCGAAAAAAAGTCAATCTATACAAACAATATTACAACTTCTTTTCTTTTAAATATACTAGTGCTTATAGGGGAGGAGAAATGCTTATGAAAAAACTATTATTGATTGGCAACCCGTCCGTCTTGGGGAAAAATCTGGAGAATATCTTAAAGCAAAATTATCATACCGATTTTATTTCCGCTGTACCAAAGCAAATTAGTAGCATATCCTTTAACTCTTATAATGCTTTAATCCTGGATTTCACACTGTTACATAAATACAGCCTTACCATAAGTAAAGCTGCAAAAAAATGCTCCCCAAACATCATTGTTCTGTTTTTATGTCCTACTAATATTCCAGAACAAATAATTTTGGATTTCTACGAAGCCGGTGCTAATGATCATTTATATTCGACTCTCTCATCACCAGCACTTTTAATGAAAAAATTGGATATCTTATTTACCAACTATCATCTAACCACACAGTACGAAGACAGCCATATAACTTTAAATTTTGACTCCTTAACCGCAGTGATTGACGGGATTTCTACTTCCTTTACTCCACTGGAATTTAAGCTGCTCAAACTACTCTCTCTAAATCCAAACACTGTTTTAACCAGACAACATCTTTTATATTCACTATGGGATCGAAATGGGAATCATGTAGAAGAAACCTCTCTGAATAGTATGATCTGCCGTATACGCCAAAGAATTGATACTGAAAATCATCATTATATTAAGACAATATATGGGATTGGATATATATGGATTACATATTAAATGAGCAGCATAATCCATTACAGATAACGCTGCTCATTTAATATCGCACCATCTATTCTGCACAAGTAATTAAACAAGTCGTCATAAAACAATCCGTTATACACGCTTTTCTTGTTACTCCACAGTCTGAAGTGTATATATTGACCTCTTCTTCCTGTAATTCAACATTCTCTAATTTTACATCGTTCATAAAAATCCTCCTTGTTTCATTCCGTACTTTTGATTATGCACATATCTAAACACTACCACCAATATTGGTATTTTGTTAATCCACAATCGTCTCTATAAAAGCTCTCTTACTTTATGTTAGTTCATAGGGGTTATAAGAGCACCTCCACCGATACAATCTGTTACACAATCTTTTCTTGTTGTGCCACAATCATCTGTATATACATTCACTTCTTCTATCTCTATTTCATTATTTTTTACTTTTCTCTCGTTTTCCATGTCTTATTTTCCTTTCTGTATAAACTTATTCAATTGTTATTAGTATTCAATATTGAGCCAAGCGCCTCCACCCAAGCAATCATTTAAACAATGAAATTGAATCTCTCCACAATCATCCGTATAAATGCTTACTTCTGCATTAAAGAGTTCTCTTGGCTCTTGCTCATCTCTTTGCTCCCTCATCCGCCTTCCCTCCTTCCCATTAATATTTTTTGATAACATCAGTATACTATTTTAAAATTTCATTTCCATATTTTATGTGCAGATTGCATTTTTTTCTTTCTGTTTGGATAACTATTCCATTCTTAGCTGATCAATGATGGATTTTTTCTTCTGTTCTCTTATTTGGTAAATAGATAATATAACCTGTATTAACAGAAGTACCAATACGTATATACCCATATAAAAAAACGGAAATGAATATTCTACCACTTTCCCATAACAGCTTATACTCATTTGACGACAAATTAACATTGCAATAGGAGTTCCAATTAGCAAAGTCATACAAATGCTTAAGATAGAATAGCACATACCTTCACCGATAATAACTTTATAAAGCTGCTTTTCTGTCAATCCTATAGACCGTAAAACACTATATTCACGTCTTCTGAATAATTGATTGGACAGTGTCGTGTTGATCAAATTTATCACACCAAAAAGGAAAATTAGGCTGGAAATCATCTGCAAAATGAGATATATTGTATTATTTTTCTCATATCTATTCACTCTTTCGCTAAAGCTTTCGATTGCAATATCTTCGTTTTGTGAAATCGTATTACGAAGATTTTCATCAACACTGCTCTCCTCCCTCGGATCAATGTTTATTACCCATGTAAAATCAAAATTATTTATTCCAGGCAATAATTCTTTAAAAGCGTCTTCCGTCATACACATCATCGCAGCATTAAATCCTAACTGCCCACTTCCTTTTGTAGATGCAACTTTAGTTGATTGGAAAATTCCTGATACTGTTACTGGTATTTTTTCTCTTCCTAACGAAATCTCAAACTGCATTCCTACTTTTACTTCTTCCCCAAAATCTTCATAACCAGACTTTACTAATATTTCACGGGAATTTTCAGGCATTCGCCCTGCAATTAATGCATCTTCGATTTCTTTCTTATTTTGCTTGGTAATCATATCACACATTCCTCTTCCTCCATATCCCTGATATTCAAAGGTAAAGGTTGCTGATTTTCTTAATGTTTGTATCTCTTTGATACCTGGAATGCTACCGATTTCTTCTTTCAGCTTATCATTAAGAGGATTCCCGGAATATAATTGTTCTGTCGGCTCTTTATCTGAATTTATATATATTTTATAATCAGCATCACCAAAATAATGTTGTGCCATCCTTTCGGGTGATTGTAAAAGTAAAGCTGAAGATACCGTTAGCAGAATGATTCCTCCAAGGCTTAATGATATAACAATGCTCCATACTTTTTTGGGTTCTCTCTTAAAATTCATTATTCCCAAAGATATTGGCGTAAGCTTTCTATTTTTTTCTTGTTTCGATATTTTTATATTACTAATTGCTGTCATCCTCACAGATTCCATCGGAGATGCCTTCATTGCTATTTTAATTGGTTTATTTATAGATATACTGACAATAATGCCGCAGATAGCTACGGTTATCATTGCACATACAATATAATTCCCAATATTAATTCCTTTTGCTAGTATTATTGCTGAACAAAGTATTGCTAATGAAATACCTGTCAGTATTCCTCTAACACCTAAATATCTTCCTTCCTTTTTTACAATCTTTTTTATCTGCTTTTGTGTCGTTCCTATCGTTCTAAGTTGTCCGTAATTTTGTATTTTATTAATTATGGAAATTTGGAAAATGCTTTTTATAACAGTATAGCTTCCTATCAAAACAAGTCCAATTAATATTCCTAAGATACCTAATTGATCTGCAGAAATCACTTGATTAACGTACCTGAAATATGGATTATTAAATGCCACAGGTAAATTATTTTTTTCACCAATTTCTCTGCAATATTTCTTTATATCTTCAACATTCTTTTCCTTCACATGCACATAAACCATATTGGAATCTTCATTGTAGTTTTCATAATTTTCCAGTTTTTCCCAAGATATTAAAAACGGAAATGTTTCTCCACTAGTCGTCATATCAAGAATCCCTGAAATCGTATATTCTCCTGATAGTTGATCCGTGTTTAAATTGATCTTATCTCCTACCTTTTTATCTTTTCCATACTTTTCCAACCATTTTTTACATACAGCAATCTGTTTTTCTTCCTCTGGAACTTTTCCACTGGATAAACTCATTTGATTTCTCATCATATAGAGCATTGGCTGATCCATGTAAAAAAAAGTTGCTGTATATTTTTTGTCAGACGGTATATCCCCAACAATATAGTATTGTCCTACTCTTTCAAATCCCGTTTCTTCTCTTAGCTTTAACAGTTTTTCTTCTGAAACATTCATATATACTGCTTCGTATGTATCCTGAATCTGTTTTTTCTTCACTTCCAGCAGTGAAGTCGCAATAAGTCCTGAAAAACATATCAAAAATGATGCTAGTGCTATAGAAATCATTAACATAACATTTCTTCGCTTTTCAGACTGAAGATTTCTCTGTACAATATTTTTTATTGCTTTTTTATTCCCTGATTTTCTCATTTTCACCAACTCCAGTTTTCAAAAATTTTCCATCTTCAATCCTCACTATTCGTTGTGCTAAATCTGCAATGTGCTCATTATGAGTAATCATCACAACACTTTGCTCAAATTTTCTACTCGTACTTTGAATCAATTCCAGTACATCCCGACTCGTCTTGCTGTCAAGATTTCCTGTAGGTTCATCCGCAAGTATAATTGCCGGCTTCGTAATCAAGGCTCTTGCAATCGCAACACGCTGCTGCTGTCCGCCAGATAACATATTCGGCATACTTTTCAGTTTCTCCTTTAAACCGAGCATATTAATAATTTCGTTCAAAAATATCTGATCAACTTCCTGCCCATCTAATTCAATTGGCAAAACTATATTCTCATAAACATTTAACATGGGGAGTAAGTTATAGTTTTGAAAAATAAAGCCTATATTCCTTCTTCGAAAGATTGTGAGCTGCTCATCATTTAAGTCTGACAATTTTTTTCCTTGGATTTTAATTTCCCCATAGGTAGGTACATCCAATCCTCCCAACATATTTAATAAGGTAGATTTACCACTTCCTGATGTACCAACAATAGCTACAAATTCTCCCTTTTCAACACTAAAATCTACTCCATCCAATGCCTTTGTTATATTAGGTTCCTTTCCATAATATTTTTTTATATTTCTTGCTTCCAATACTTTCATAATTATTTCTCCTTTTAAATCTTTCTTTAATTCATATCTATCTATATATCAATGAAAGGCTACTCGATTTTGTTTTCTCGAATAGCCTTCCATATTTTTGTATGTATTACTTAGTTGTATTTAAAAAAGCGCCGCCACCGATACAATCATTTTCACATTTCTTACGAACGATATCGCAGTCTGGCCATTCATAAATGTCAACTTCTTCTTTTAATAACTCTTCATTTTCAGTTACTTCGATTCTCTTTTCTTCCATGACAACCATCCTCCTATTTAATAATCCGGATTCAGAAAAGATCCGCCACCAAAGCAGTCATTTTTACAATGATTCTGGATTTCTCCACAGCCTGCTGCATAAACATTGATTTCTTCTTTTGATAATTCCTGAGCTTCTTTTTCTTTTAATTCGTTCATAGTCTACTGTCTCCTTTCCGAAATTACTCCTCTTCTGTAATTAAAGCTAATACCCCAAAACAATCTGTTACGCAATTATACCTTGTCACACCACAGTCATTCGTATAAATACTTACTTCCTCTTTGCTAAGTTCTGAGGATTTTCTTTCTGCATTGAATTCTTCCATAGAACTCACCTCCTTATGCCTATATTTATACGCTTGCACACACCTTTTATCTATATTTCTTGTTTAAATTGCTCTTTTTTCTTCCTAGTTGGCTTCTCCCTCCCATTTTCTCTTTACCTTCTCCATATACTCAATATAGATTTCTAAATTTTTCTTTCTGTTTTCTTTAGCATCATAGTAAAACAGCACATAATTTAATACTGCTTTTAAGAAAATGCACCGGTAATCATAAGGTTCTTCTGATGCCATACAACGTCCACCACATATATAGCGGTAATCACATTCTTTACATATTTCTTTATTTTCAGCACAGAACAATCTCTTAATTTCATCTTTTTCCAATAAATTTTCTAATTTCTGTAAAATTTTCTGTGGCTCATCGGCCAGTATATTTCCCATTCGAACCTGGTTCTGCTCCATACACTGACACATATAAATATCGCCTTCTGGGAAAATTGCCATAACTTTTCCATAACCCCCACAAGAATTTCTTACCTGAATTCTTTGATAAAAGGCTCCCCCTATTTTTTTATTCTCGTATCCCTGTTTCAATATATATTTTGCTATCTTCAGGTTCATATCAAGATGTTCCATATCTGTTAAAATTTCAGAGTTTTCTTTCGCCCTACCCACAGATGAAACAATATTAAAAAGAACATCAATGTCATATTTAGCAGCTATATCAATCAATCGATATAAATCCACTTCATTGGTTTTCTCATAAATAAAACTAAGGACCACCTTTATTCCAGCTTGCTGACACATCTCGATATGATTAATTAGCTGCTGCTCCTTTTCAGGCGTTCCAAACATGTGCATGGTACTGAAATCAATTTCGTCTATATATCCTTTGAGTTGTTCTGTTAATTCTTTGGTGATCACAAGACCATTGCTCTGCAGTGTTATGGGGCAAGTCAAACCATTTCTTAATGCTTTTGCAATTTCCACAATTTGATCTTTAATCAGTGGCTCTCCACCTGTAAGAATCATTTTATGTGGCTTATTTTTCTGAAAGAACGGGATCACCTTATTCTGTATATCCTCCAGCTTAAATTCTTTTTCTGGACGAAGTTTGTCGTTTGCACTGATCGCACAAAAATCACAATTCATATTACATTTCCTGGTTACCATCAAATATACCGTATTGATTTTCTCATGATTCTTCTCTATTTCTTTTACAAATTCAGTTTGCTGCTCCCATACAGGGAATAACTTTTCCTGAAACTCTGGTTTATCTAAATTGTCTGCAAATCTTTTACTTACCCCCAGGCAGACTTTTCCTACCGGATCAATTAAAGCCACTTTTTCTCCCTCAGTTATCTTAATAAACTCATTCATCTTACTTTCCATGACGTAAATATCTCCTTTCATATTCTTGTTTCAGCTTTTCAAGCTGTTTTTCAGTTAAGTTTGTTTGAATCAGATGGTACATCCACTTCGTCACTTCACAATTCACTTTTATAGGTTGATATACATTTTGGTGAATTTCATAATTTGCCACCTGACAGCCTCTTGTTTTACAATGTCTAATGTATTGACATTTTTTACACATTGTATCCTCTTGATCCTCTAGGTAAATAATCTCTCGAATCCTCGGAACATCCAACCCGGCTTCTACAGAACCGATTTTAAATTCTGGAAGTTCCGCACAAGTATAAATCCCACCATCCGTTGTTACATAGCAAGTTGTCAAACCTGCCTTACATGCGTAAAATGGACATGGAATCAGGAAAGATTTCAGATATTGTTCCCAAAGATTCCAAAAGATTACTTCTTGATTTTTTTGTATATGTGCTTTATATAAACCAAATACCTTCTCTATCTGTTCTCGTAATCCCTGTATCTGCTCATCACTCCAGGAGCAATAATAATCAATTCCCGACTCTAATTTTTTAATTCCTAAATCAAGCAAAAACTGGAAACTTTCTGCATAATATTGATAGTTATTACTTGTCACAACACTGGCTACCGAAATCTGATTTCCTGTTTCCTGCTCATATTTTCTCAATAACGGAAGGTTCTTCATAATTTTTTCAAAGCTTCCGGTTCCTGCATAATCTCTCCTGTTCAAATTCTGAACATACTCAGGACCATCTAAACTCACCTTCACCTCAAATGTATTTTCCACAAAAAAATCAATTACTTCATCTGTAACTAACGTTCCATTTATCGTAGTACTGAACTTGCATATTAAGTTTGTTTCCTGGCATTTTTTCTTCGCATAATCTACCACATCTTTCATCAGATTAAATGCCATAAGGGGTTCCCCTCCAATAAAGTAAACCATAAGTGTCCGATCATGCTGTTTATTTGCTTCATGCACAGCAATATCGATTGCCTTTTGAGCCGTTTCTAAACTCATGTATGTATTTTTCTTCTCGCCCAGATAGCAGTAAGTACAATTCAAATTGCACTTATTTATGATCTCTAATGACAATGTATACATTTTCCTGCCTCCTAAACTGTAAATTGGTTCAAATTTCTATTTGTTTTCTTCTGGAAATCCAATCTTTCCACCATATTAAATAAGGGATATCGCAAAATAATTTCTGTCTTCGGATTTTCCATGGCATATACCCTGATTCTCTCTTTATACTCACATATTTCCTGATAATTGTTGTGATCAATAAATAGCACCGGATACTGTTCTGCTGTTTTTATATTTCTCAATTTTTCCATTCCACTTTCAAAAGTATCACATCTCTCTGTTCTCGTTACTTCCCGTATGAAACGCTGCTCTAAAGGTTCTTCTATACGGTTCGTTAGAAAATAACACTGTTTCTGCTTCAATGTTTGATATGGATAATAGTGATTCAAAGTGTTGAGAGTAAACTGTAAAATTGCCTGTTCATATTCATCCTCATAATTGCTTAAATACCCTGTTATTACAGCACACCCAAAGCTATTGCCCTGATAAAACTTAGGAATGCCTAAATGATAAAGAGAAAAAAATTTAGAGGAAAAAATCACATCCTTTCCTATCCCATCATATTGGAAAACCTGTAAAGGATTCTCTATGTCCAGGCATCTTATTCCCATTACAAAAGGGAAGGAAGCCGGATAGGTTGCTTCTACTTGCTGATTAGAGTATGCTGCCACAATCAAAATCCCCTTTTCTGTAGCTGCTCTACATACCTCCTCTATTTCTTTGTGATATTTGTACTCATCTCCCATACTCATATTAATTATGTCTACCTGTTCCTCTATCAGTAATTCAATACCTTCTATCATATCCAGAACCGTACTCTTTTTGTTCTTCCTCACAATGGGTACCAGAACAATTTCAGCTTCTGGGTTTTCCTTTAAAATAAAAGAACAGACATATTCCGCATGGGTAAATCCAAAGGCATCTTTACTGTATTCCTGACCTTTCCACTTGCAGTCTATTTTTACAATTTTCTTATCCTGAAAAAAAGGATTATCAAAAGATCCATTGGAATCCAACACACCTATCCTCACTTTTCACTCACCTGCCTTATATGTAGCTTCTCCAAATCCACAATAATATCTGCTTCTCGCAATTCTTCCAGATTGTGCGTAGAAAAAATAATAATTTTCTCCCTTGATAACGCATGCAATAATTGATAAAAACGCCCTCTTCGTTTTTCATCAATATTTGCTGTCGCTTCATCAAAAATCAGAATTTGTGAATTTTTCAAAATATTCCTCATAATATCTAAACGCCGCATTTGTCCTTCTGAGAAATTGCATGGATCTATCTTTATCTCGGTATCCCATACCATTTCTAAAGTATGGATTTCATCATACAAATCCAAGCACTTTGCCACTGTATCCATTTCTTCTTCCGAAACAATATGTAGTAATCCCATATTCCGTCTTACCGTATCATTGAAGAACTGTGTACGCTGCATAACATATCCTGTATTTTCCCAATAGCTGTTAATATCTAATTCCTGCAAATCTGTGTTATTCACAACTACTTTTCCTTCTGTCGGTTGATACACACCTGTTATAATTTTGAACAGAGTGCTTTTGCCTTGTCCACTTTTTCCATGAACTCCGTAAAGAGTGCCTTTTTCGAACTTCAAATTGAGCCGGTCAAATACCTTCTTATTCGACTCTGTATAAGAAAAGCTCATCTCTTCTAAGGAAATGTTGTTAACTGTTGTTACTTTCTCTCCATCTCCTTGTTTCTGATCCGGATACTGAAGCAAACCATTGATATCCTTTAAGGAAACTACGGCTGTATGATACTCGTTAGCAAACTGTGCGATTCCAATAATAGGATTCATAATAATTGTCTGGTAATTCATCAAGGCCATAATGGTACCTATGGTCATATTTCCTTTAAATACTTCTTGTGCACCGACTACCCAAATTATGACTGTTCCTATAAACTGAATCACGAGTATCGTAGATGTATTCAATATGTACAACAAATTCTGGCGATTCGTCTCTTTTTTGTATTTCTGATTTTTCTCAAAGTACATATCATGCACATATTGCCCACATTGAAAGAGTCTTGTAATAAACCAATTATCATAGGTGTTTGTCAGAACATTGGTTATGCTGTTATATCCTTCCAAAACTTGACCACTGGTTTCCTGTATCAATTTCCCCAGGATTCTACTAATAAAAGGAACACTGACAAGTAAGATAATATTGGATACGGCAATCCCCTTATGGATAGAAAACATATATGGAGGAACAACCACCAGGATAACAATATTGGAAACCAATGTGATAATACTTGTGATTCCACATTGTTTCACTGCTGAAACATCTTTATCTACTTTCAGCAAAATGTCACTTAGCTTTATCTTCTCAAAAAAATTCACGCTTACTGTTGATAATTTATCTTCTACCTTTTGTCGCATATCTGCTGCTATCTCTTCCGAAATAACAGCCACGATATAACGCTGTACATAATTCATAAGGTAGTTCAGCAGTAACATGCCCAGGAACACCACCAGAAGGAGCATAAACGCAGATAAACTGGTACTATGTGGATTCCCCAAATCATCTATCACTTTTCCCTGCAGCTCCGGACGCACCAAAGAAACTCCCGCCGTTAACACAATCGTTGCTATTGTTAAAATATAGGAAGGTAGTAACTTTTTCTTAAAAGCATACTCTTTTAAAAATCCAAGATATGGACGGCTTTCTTTACTTTTCATCGCTTAACCTCTTGGCAATCTTCTCTCCGAACTCACTGAATTTTAAATCTTCCTCCTGGATATAGTCTATATACACTCCTAATTTTTCTCTAACTATTTCAATCGGCTGCTGTAAATAATATTCAAGAATCTGCACCATTGCCTTATAAAAGATATGTTCAAAAATACACTCTGCATCCGATGGTACATTAATCTTCCCTGTATTGATAAAATTCATATATCCGCATTTCATACCATGACAAAAATCTCGGATTGTGCATCCCTTGCACTTCGGATCGGTTTTATCAAAGTTCGACATTGCTATTAATTTTGCCTTTCTTATATCAACGCCTTCCTTGATATTACCTATACAATATTTTTCATTACTTGTAAGAAATCCACATGGATATATCTGACCATTCGGAAAGATCTTGAAATTTCCAATTCCGGCATCGCACATGCCAAAGCAGTTCCCAAAATCACACAACATATTAAACATTTTTCCATCAAATTGATCTATAGTAAAAACTCTGCCCGCTGCTGCCTCAGCCAAATAGTACCGCAAAATTTGTCCCACCTGCTTTTCAAATTCTGCCTTCAGCTCATCACATATTTTTAAATATACATCCATAATCATACAGATGTTATCCAATCCATGCTCATGCAGGTAACAGATATTTTCGAACATATACGGAATGGTATTTTCTGTGACCGTCATTCTTACAGAAAAATTCAATCCACTATCCTTTACCTTCATGATATTCTCAAAAATTTTTTCATAGCAAGAAACTCCATCTTTCGCAACTCTGTTCAAATCATGGGTTTCCTTATTCCCATCAAAACTAAGGCGTACTGTAAAATGATTTTCTTTCATAAATGCAATGAACCGATCATCCATCATGGAACAGTTGGTAGTAATATAATACTTTACTTCCCTTTCCGGATAATTATCTTTGATATAGGCTACTGCCTTGTAAATTAAATCTTTCTTCAGCAAAGGCTCACCGCCCAAAAAATCAATCAAGACTTTCCCTCTATCCCCATAATTCATCATAAACTCCAAAGAGTCCACAAGTGTTTTTTCATTCAACTGATAATGGTTATGGTAGTCTTCATAACAATACTGACATTTAAAATTACAATCTGTTGTCATATATAATGTGAAATTATACATATCTGTCTACTCCTTTCTTGAATATACTAAAAACAATTTTAATCAAATTCTCCTATCTCGCCATATATTTTGATTATTTTGCGTATTTTAGTGTCTAAATGGCATAAAAAACAGGCCTCGATATTCTTAATACCAAGACCTGAAAAACTCTTATTAATAGATTCCAACTTCTTTTCCAAATTTATACATATATTGAGTTACCGTCTGTATAGCATGCTGCACAGATTGTCTGCCTGCACTATCATAGGAACTTTCCTTTTGAGCATCCGCCGCAAGCCCTTTCGCATGTTTTGCTGCGGAATACATCAAATCTCCTGTTGATGTATTTAATGCGGTTGTATATACGGATGAGCCAAACGAATTTCCTGCTATTGTGTAAGATTTACGGTTTTTATCAACATATTTTTCAAAAGCGGAATGATTGCTGTTTACTGCTGTCAAGTTCGATGCATGATGCGGTTCATTTAAGTCTGATACATAATGGGTGCCTTTTCCTAAGTTTGACATAGCCAATTGTACATCTCCTGCACGATACGCATTTACTGCTGCCTGAAAATATGACTCTGCTCTTGTCCTAGCTGTCGGAGATTTTTGACCAAGCCAGTTTTTTCCAGTATCAGGATCATAAAAGTGTCCTGCAAAAGTTCCTGCATCTGTTTCATTTCCAAGTTTATCCGGCCAGTCGGTTGCCTCCATAAGAATAGATGAGTTCAGCTCACCATTGAATGCACTATTTCCTTTATCATTGCTCAGAATTTTAAGTGCGTTTGCAACAATATACTGATGTGTATGATCTACCCCACCAGACGAAAATCTTTCATCTGGATTTGTGCCATGCTCAATCGGAACTCCTTCCCCGTAAAGTTCATCAGAACCATTCGCAATATCCTGCACTTTCGTTGGAAGTTCTGGTTGTTCCGCTGCCATAACTGGCATCGTTCCCAATAAAGCCCCCACTGATACCATGGCAATAAATAGTTTCATTTTTTTTCGCATACCCATGCCTCCTCTTCTTTTTTCTTTATTTTACATCCTGCTTCAAGAAAAAACATATAATTTGTTTAGTTTGCATTTTTTATGCCCTGCCTGGACCAATAAAAATGGCACTTATTTTCCATAAGCACCATCTTGTCACACTATATTTCTATCGGAATAATCACAGAAACAGAAAACATATCATCTAAAACACTAAATGATACTTCTCCTCCATAATCTTTCACCACACTTTTAATATTTTTGACACCAAACCCATGATTTTTCTTATCTTCCTTTGATGTTTCCAGTGTTGCATTTTCTCGCAGATAACGTACTTGTGAATCTCTTAGGCTATTTTCACATAAAATTGACAAGAACCCCTTTACTTTTTTAGCCTTTAACTGTACTAAACACTCTACCATAGGATTTTCTTCTTTCATTAACCGGCATTCTCTTAATGCGTTATCTATTGTATTCGAAATTATGACACATAAATCCTCATTTCTTATCTGTCGAAACTCTGTAAAATCGGCAAACACCTTAAATTCAATTCCCTTTTCGATAGCCTCCAATCGTTTCGTATGAAGCAAATTATCAATAAAAGTATTCCCTGATTTATAGTAACTTTGATACTTATTTAATTTACGTTCAATACCATTAATATACTCTATTTTTTGTTCTGGCTCTATATTTTCTTTCAATGCCTCCAAATGATTTTTTATATCATGGGAAAGCCTGCGGATATTTTCCATATCTTTCGATTGTTTCATATAATAATCATACTGCAAGCTCATCTCACTTATTTGAAGCTTTTTTTCATTTTCGATTTTTTTTACATTTAAGTAGTTCTCCAAAATCACTATGTTACAGACAGTTCCTAAAAACATAACAATAGGAACTATTGATATTGTAATAACTGACCATATGTTTCCAATAATTACCTTTTTATCATTATATAGGTTATCGGTACATACTGCCATAACTATAATATTAAGCAATAACGGGATGAAAATTGTCATCACATTAATGCTTGATAAATGCGGTGGAATTCTTTCTATAATTTTCTTTAATGTCAAACATCCGGCAATAATAACACTTTCTGCAATTACCATCATCACCACTTGGTATATTCCTGGTAATTCAGCTAATACTCTATTTCCACTATATGGATATAGGAAAATACTGCTTAGTAATTGCCCTAATAATGAAATAGATAAGAAAATACTGCCTATCAAAATACAATATTTCATATTCCGTTGAAATAAAAAATGTCCTATAAACATGACAATAATCACAATCGTAATATAATTATAAACGATATGTATGGATACCCCATTCTCCATTACCCGCACCAGAAAAATACTTCCAATGCACAAAACATAGGAATACCAATTTTTCTTTCGATACTCTTGATTGTTTTTTCTATCAATCAACAAATATGTAATCAGAAAAATATTAATTATTGAAAAAAGATTCTTTATAATACTCTGTGCATACACACTATACACTTCCTCCCCGTTCTGCCATTTTTTTCATTAGGTTTTGTTTTCTAGACCGTGTAATATAAATTTTAGCTCCGGAATAAAGTGTAGTGGTAAGATCATGTAATGATTCAATACAATCGACATTTACAATAATACCATTATGACAACGTACAAAATAGTATTTTTCCAAGCGTTCTTCTAAATCTCTCATTTTAAAATATCCATCTTCCTGATTTCCATTTCGTAGATGAAATAAAACCTTTCGTTTCACGGTTTCAATGTATTCTATATCGGAAAGAAATAGTTTAAAGTATCCTTTCTCATTCTTTACTGCTATGTATTTTTGCTCATATGACTCTAGTTTTCTTAATGCTCTATTCATTTCACAATTAATCTGTACTTGTGTAATTGGTTTTGTAATAAAATTTTGGACATCATACTTATATCCAACCCCTAAAAATTCATTATGAGATGATACATAAAGAATAATTGATTTTTCATCATGTCTGCGGATAATATCCACCAACTCCATGCCATCCATCGCAGGCATCTCTATATCCAAAAAGAAAATTTGGAATTCTTCTTTTAAAGATTCCATTAACTGCAACGGCTTTGTATATTTTTTTATACAAAAGTCCTTACCATTTTTCTCTGCATAAATTTTTAGCATTTTTTCAACTGTATCTACAAAATATTTTTCATCATCACATATCGCTATTTTTATCACTCATATCACCTATCTGCTTCTTCAGCATATTTTCCATCTGTGCTTCATTTAGCCTTCTTCCCATCAACAATAACGTAGCTTTATTTATCTCATCTAACTTTTGAAAAACATCCCATAATTCTTCAATTTGACTTTTACACAAATCACTATTATCTCCATATACCAAAACATCTATTGGTATGTCAAATATATTTGCCAGTTTCACCAATAAGCTACAGGGAATATTTTCAATATCTGCCTTTTCAATCCTGCTGATTGTCTGTTGACTCGTACCTAACTTTTCGCTTAATTCTTTTTGAGAAATCCCCAATTCCTTTCTCTTTCGCCTAATTATATTCATTTTCACCACCACATCAATATAATAAAACACTTACTACCAGTCACTTCATAAGTTGGTATTTATAATAAAAATAGCGTATTTTTACCCATATTTCAAGTTTTATTTTCAAAAAATTATAATTGAGGAGCATATATCTCCCATAGATTCCTCTTTTTCCTTTCAAAATAACACATATCAGGATTATGTTCACCTACTGTTCCACTATATGCCAAACTGTTCATGATGCAATTTTTGCTTTGGCACTTCACAGCAAAGCTGCATTTTGAACACATATTACCTTCTTTTCCTATTTTCCTCAATCTTTTGATACATTCCTTAGACAATCCATTTTCAACATCTCCAATGCACCCACTATCTTCTAAATTTGCCGCACAACCAAAGATTCTCCCATCCACCTTTATATATATTTGAATAAGACCTACACCACAAAATCCTGATTCTCCATTATTTTCTCCGTATTTCTTCAAATCTAAAATTGGTCCCCAAAGAAATGCTTTTCCTGCTTTTTTCCTTTTTAAATAGTAACGTAATACTTTTTCCCATTCATCAGCCAAACCATCCAACTGATCGGTTGTCCATCTATTCATAACATCAATAGAAGAATCCACTATGCTAAAATTTAGATTTTCAACTAAATGGCAAACAGATTCAAATGTTTCCCCATAATTATTCTGTGTAACAACATGTGCTGCCTGAATATATTGCTTGGTTCTCTTCTCGTATTCTTTGAAATACATACAGTTTTCAATAATATTAGAATAACTTCCAACACCATCAATCCTCTTTCTGTTTTTATTATGGGTTTCCTCATCTCCATCAATACTTACTTTTAAATGAATTCTATATTTAATCAGCCATGCTAAAATCTCATCATTTAAAATAGTTCCATTTGTCGTGATAGAATATGTCACTAAAATATTTCTTTTTAATGCCTGCCCCTCTATATAATCCACCAAATGCTTTAAAAATGAAAGACTTAAGAGTGCCTCTCCACCTACAAAATCCACCCATAATCTTCGATCTCTATGATTTTCCGCATTTAAAAATGCAATTTCCAATCCTTTGTATGCTATCTGTTCGGACATCTTTTGGTTTGTCTTTCTTCCAAGATAACAATATGTACAACGTAAATTACATATTTGGTTTACTTCTAAAGTAATTGTATACATATACTTTCCTCCAAAAAAGAAACCGCACAGACTATCATATCCGATAGGCTACACGGTTCTTTGTTTTAACTAGCTTCATTAATGTATGCCCCTGGAAATGGCCATGGGCAATCAGTTAAACATCTCTGCGTTCTTTCAGAACATCCGGTATAACTTTCTATTTCTTCCTCTGTTAAATCCAGTTCTTTTACGAACTCTTCTGTTGTTTCAGTATTAACCATGTTTTTTCTCCTTTCTGTTTAGTATATGAGGACTATAATCCATTTTTTTCCATACAACAATATTCTTTGTATAAATCAACATATTTTTGACATAGATTTTCAGTTTTCCCATTTTCCCACATATCTAGCTAATGCTCTCATGAACTCTTCTTTCTTATATTTACTTATTGGAATAGTCTTTAACTTCTGAACTTTATCTTTGATTAACACACTATCTTTCTTAACCCCTTCAACATAATCAAAATTGACCATATAACTATTATGACAGCGAAAAAATTGCTTTTTGCTTAAACGCTTCTCCAGTTCACTCATTCTTTGGCTACTTTGCACATCTCCATGAATTGTATGTAAGATCAACAGCTTGTTTTCTGTTTGTATATAGATTATATCGGAAAGTTGCAGCGTAATCAATCCATCGTGACATTTCAAAAATAATTTTTCCTCTGCATTCAACAATTTCTTTTTATATATTTTGTTTAAGATATTCTCAACTTTTCTATACAGTAAAGGTTTTGATAAAAAATCTTCTGCCGCAACTTCAAAGCCTTTCCCTGCATTAGTGATTGTATAATAAGAAGTACAAAAAACGATTGAAACATCAGTATCACTCTTCCGAATCTCCTCTGCTGTTTCAAATCCATCCATTTCAGGCATAGACACATCCAAAAATATAACATCAAACTTTCGTTTCTGATAATTCAATAATAACTGACTGCCACTTCCATACGAAGTAATTTTGACTTCTACATGATTTTCATTTCCATATTTTTCGATATAACTCTCCATTTTTTTATTATAGTCAATAATATCATCACATAATGCCACTTTAATCAACTTATTCCCTGCCTTTCTCGTGTGCTAATAATCGCTGGATCAAAATGTTGATGGTTAATTTATTTTCTTCACACAAATTTCTATATTGTTTTAATAATTTCCATTCTTCCTCTGTTACTTTTTCTATTTGCTCCGTACCATTTTCTTTGCACACTATTCCACATTCTTTTTGGTTCATCTCCATCGAAATTTCCTCCTACTATTTTTTACTATATTAGGGGATTTTAGTTTATCCCGTCTAGTATTCTTGTTTCAATTGCGTTTTTTATTGCCTAATTGGCAATTATAATTATGTAATCCATTTACTAAAAATGGCAGAATATGCTCTAGGGAGGTGTATGGATTATACCGCTACACCTCCTATAATTCTATTCTACATCCCTAAAATACCGTATGCACTTCAACAATTCTGCTGTCAATTCCTGGTACAGATCTTCATCAAAGATTCCATCTACCAAGGCATTTTTAATCAAGAGTGGTCGGTACATTTCAAATATTTCCAGAATAGCATCTTCATCCCCTTGTCTTGCCCGATATAACAATTCTTTAAAATTCATGATTTCTTTCCTCCCATTCTCTTTCGTATTTTGCGGATAGCCCAATAATACGCACCTTTACAGCGTTCTTCCGTCATCTGATTTAAGATGCTCATCTCCTTAAAAGTACGCTCCTCAAAGACATGCTGATAAATAAGCTTCCGTTCTTCTTCCTGCAAAGAAAACATGGCTTCTATAAGGCTTATATCCGTCATTTCGTTCCACTCTGGATATATCCCCTGTGCTTCTTCCATAAGCAGTTGTTCTTTCTGTTCCAATTCCAGCCTTTCCTCTGGAGAAATATCCGCATCTGTATATTCTTTATCTTCCAGATTTTCCTCTGCAAATAATATTTTCTGCTGCTTTTCCAGATACCGAAGTCTTTTTCCCCTTATAGATGCCAGCAAGTAAGCAGTGAAATAATTTCTTGTTTTAGATCCATTATATTTTTGTTCTTCTTTCATTTTCTACCTCCGAAATTTGAAATCAATAAGTTTCCAAATTTCAGAGGTGGAGATCTGCATCTGTGAAGGATATTTTTATTTTGGTAAAAGAAAACGCCGAACCACATTTCTTCTGGCTCGACATCTTTCTTATCCCATGCATCATCCTGCACGGTGACTTCATATATTAACGCATATACTGCATATAAATAACCCTTTTGGCACCCCTGCAAAAGCAAGATTTTTTTGACGAATCATTACACAAGTGCCTTGTCTTTCCTTGCAACATAGATGCTCCTCCCTTGTAGGTTCTCCTGCCCCGCAATTCACATTATATTGCGTATCTTCATGCACTATAATGCGTTTCTCTTACTATCAATCTACGATAAAATAAAACAATAAGTGAGGTGATGCGGATGCTGATGGATACCGTCAAGAAAAAATTAGGCTATATGGTAAGAAGTGAAAGAGAAAGGCGTGGTCTGTCACAATCAAGACTTGCAGAACAAGCCGGTGTGTCCACCCGGACCATTTCTGATATTGAAACCTGTAATGGCAATCCGGAACTTGCAACTTTAATCCCAATCGCTCAATTTCTGAATATTTCAATTGATGCAGCTGTTCAGGATGAACGAAAGGAACCGGACACTACTACTTATCAGATTATGAAAGAACTGCAAAACTGCTCTGAAGACGAGCGGCAAATTGCCCTACGCACCTTGCGTGGGCTTCTTTCTGCATTGAAAGAAAAGGATCCACTCAATTAAGCCTTTTTCTGACAATATCTGACTTTTGATTATACGGATGAAATCTGTGAGAAACCTGTGCGAAATCTGTGGGGTTCCTGTGAATTGGCATAAATGTGCAACAAAAAAGAAGCACTCAAAATCCGATGCTTCTTTTTTCTTTTCTATCTATTTCTAAATGCACTCATTGCATCTCTAACGCTTTTGGCAACTTCAGGTGCAAGGACAAATTCAGATACCTTCTGTTTCTCTATTTCTTCTTCCACTTGAACATTCTCCTGTTTTGAAGAATAGTTCTGCATTGCTTTTTCCACTTCTTGCTTTACCAATTCCAACATCATAATCTGCAAAGCTTCTTGGTTCAATACAGCCCCTTTTTCTGTACTGCCGCCATCTATATGAGCAACCACTGCTGATGCAATTAAGTCGGCTTTATCCCTTACGGAATTTAAAATCTCTGCCGCACGTACATGTGTCGGCTTTGTTTTATCAAATCCAAGTGTGAATTTATAGGGATTCTTTTTCTCCACATTTATCACACTCCTCTACATAATCTGAAACAGTCTGTCATATCCTTTGGCATTGGCAGAAATATCCTCAATAAAGGTATATTTCCCTAGACGGTCTGATTGTTCCAAGAAATGGCTCAATAGCTTTGCCCCGCCTCCAATAAATACCGTATATGCTGCTTTGGTATCTATGCCTCTTTCTCGAATACTGTTTAGCAGATCCTTTACAAAATCCTGCACCATACTTTCTGTCATACGGACTACAGCCTCTTCATAAAACTCTGTGTTTCCCTGAAGGATACTATCAATATCACTTTCCTCTAACAAAATATCATATTCACTGTTAATCCCGGAAATAATCTTGTTATACATGGTAATCACGCCTTTTTCCATGGAATCACAGGCTTCCATATCCGGATTACCTTTCCGCATCAGAAGATAGTCTGTAGTAAATCCTCCTATATCAATTCCTACTACTTTGGGAATCTGCTGCAGCTTTTCAATCATAGTCATCATAGCCGCATAGTCCTGTGGAAATGCCATTACCTCTCCAATGGTGATATGATATGTACTACCACAGTAATTGATATCATGGATTTTCCCTTGCCTTTTAAAATATGATTCATACCGTTCACAAAGTTCTGCATAATGCTTGGGTGGCAGCCCAATCGGAAGATCCACCTGAATGACATCCTCCGGCTGAATTAGAGGGTTTTCCTCCAGCTCTTTTACGATTGCAAATAGAGTAAGGATAAAAAACCGATCATCCTGCGTTTTATCTCTTTGATAAGGAATCCTATTTTCACTCAGCACATAATACTTTCCCTCATAGAACAGGAACTTTTCCCCTCTGGCAGGCTTTTTATCCTGAATGGTAAGCCCTGTCGTAAATACCTGGGAACAGGTTTTCATATTTCTATTACCATGGTCTACCGCAATCCGAACTTTTTTTATCATAAAATCATCTCTCCTTTTTTTCTTTATACTTCTCTTGTACGCAGAACTTCCGTACAAAGCAACTTTTTTTCAAAAAAATTCTGTCTGCGGAATTTTGCCACAGACAGATGCTTTCTTCCTATACAATGATTTTTAACATTCATCTTTACCTACTATACATTTCCAGTCCTCATTTGAATTATTTCTCTTTTTAAAAATTAATCTGTTCTGCCTTTTGAGGCAAAATCTTTTTAAACAGTTCCATATAACGTTCATATCCGGCTGTAATCAATGGACCACGAAGCGATGTTTCTGACCAAAGTAGCAGTTCTTCTTCCTCTGAATAATACGGAATATTACTAACTGTAAATTTCCCGCCAAAATAATGGGGTGTACTGACTTTCAAAAAATCCTGCATATCCTGCTTTGTCGATACCAGTGGCAAACCTTCCATTTTTCGCACAAAAAAAGCCTCTACCACATCGGGTAAGAAGCCTTTCTTTAAATAAGCATTTGCTCTGCCAAATATTTGGGTTAAACACTCCAGCCGTACTTCTCTTTCTTTTTTGCTGCAAGTTGTATCCAGCACAACCTCTGCCAATGCCTTCGCATATTCAAAATCTAACATCTGTTATTCCTCCATTTTTATTTTCTGTTTCAGTTTTCCATGTACTAAATAGCGATAATCCTTTCGGGTATTTACACAAGTTGATAAGGTCACCACCTGATCCTCCCTGGTAACTGTCGTCCCTGTGTTATACTCAGCACTTCTTTGTAGTGTTTCCAGAAAAACTTCATAGTCCTCAGAAGTAGGAAAATCATAAGTATATGCTGGATGATCCGTCGGTGCTGCATAACAGGAAAAAATCTGATACTCATAAATATATCCTGGCACATACATATAAAAACAGGGATAGTTTCGATAAAGTGCCTGTGACTGATACTGATCCAGGGTTCCAAACATGCTCCCATCCTTCATATTATGCCCATAAATAATGGAATTTCTGTCTGATAAATCCTCCTGGTTGTGAAAGTCCATAAAAATACTGCCACTTTTATGATTTTCTCCTGTAATCAGGTGATGCAGATAATAGTCATTATCCCTCCCCTGGACTACCGGATAACTAATTTCCAAGCCAGGAATCTCAATCCATGCAATGACATCTGGATTGATTTCTTCCAGCTTGTTAAAATCCACCTGTAGGAATCCCTGCTCTGCGACCTCCTCTGGTGTTTCCCCGGGAACCGCTTCTGGTGACAGGTCTTGATCCTCTATCTTTTGCGTAAACTCTTCCATCTGCTCATAGACTTTTTGACTTTCCTGATAATTCAAATAAATTTGCAGTATCCTTCCTCCTGCAAATAAAAAAACAGCAATGGCTACAAGCATAAATATGCCGTAAATTTTCTTTCGTTTCATCGAATCCTCCTCTTCCATAAGACCGGACAACTTGCCCGATCCATATTCACCCCGTATTTTTCAATACATAGTAATAATCATCAATTCCTTTGATCTGCCCATTCCACTCACCATAAGAATCCATGTCCCAAACCATACGGCTCATGGAAATAGACAATCCACTACAGATTTCATACACCTTTCTACAAGCGTTCTGTAGAATCTGCCGTTTCTGCATCTTATGCGGACAATAAAAAGTGGCTGGTTTACGTTGACAGGCATCACATTTCTCAGAATCCCCATCACAATATACCTTCATTTTTTTATCCATATCATAAGCTTCATATAGGTGCTGCAGATGCCTGCTTTTCAGCGTTTCCAAAACTGGCTTTAAATTTCTGTACTGATTCACACCAGCAACGCAAATGAACGTATCTCCAGATAAATAGTGGGCTATCGTACCTTTTAATGCACCTTCTGTTAAATAAATCTGTTCTGCGTCCAGACTTCCTATGACATGTACCGGACTCCCTGATGATACTCCATTTTGGAATTTCACACTGGAAAGCCAGATATACTTCCGTCCCTCCATTACCTGATCCAACCGTATCTGAAATCCTTGTATTTTTCCTTCCATGGATCGAATAGGTATCAAAATCCCAGAATTTTTAGAAGTAAAATTAATTGTCCATTTCCCATCGTGATCTTCATAAAATCCCGGCACACCTTTTACCGTCTGTCCGGATTCCAACAGTTTTTGTACCATATTTTTAATTCCAAACAACGGTACACTACGATACCTCTGTATCTTGATCTGTTCTTTCGTCAGCCCTCTTTTTTTAAGATCTTCCTGATGTTTATCATTTAAGGTCAATAACGACAACATTTCTTGATATGTTCGGTCAATGACATCTGCATCCGCCAACTCGGCATTAAAAATTTCTACAGGCTCTTCTTTATGAACCACCTGATAATCCGTACGGTATTCCCCCTTTCCCAGAGCTTCCCGGATCTGTCGGTTTGCCTCTGCACTGGAAACACCATGCAGTCTTCCGTATAATTCCAGCATTCCGCCGGAAGCATCACACCGATTACACCGGAACACATTTTTCTGAAGATTAACATTCATTTTCCCTTTTGTTTCTCCACAAAATGGACAATTCACATCCATTGACGAAGAATTTTTATGCCGTACTCTAAGCTGCAGTAAATGCACGACATCTGTGATATCGTAGCTAAAGCCTGACATATCATACACTCTATGGTTCCTCCTTTCTTCCACAGCCTTTATTGGCTGTGGAAAGAATGTTAAGCCGGCTATTTGCTATGCCTTTGCAAGAATTACTCTGGCTGCCGCCGGTATGAAATGGTTCTGTCCATGATACTGTTCTGCGAACCATTGCAAGCTGGAAGGACTTTCTATTGCAACCTGTCCCATGGTTTTTCCACTAAATTTTCCCTGTCCTGTTACGGCTACTTGTATTGCCTGCTCATAACTCATCCATTTCACCAGTTCTTCCACTGGCATATTGGGATCCAGAGATTGCGGCTTAGAAGGCATCTGCTGCATAACTGGTACAGATCCAGTTGCCGGACTCATTACCGGATTTGTCATCTGTCCTGTACCCGTTACCCCGCCAATCGTATTTCCATTGGCTTGTGCTTCTTGATAAAACTGTTCCATCATCTGCTGCCCCGGAGTTACTTGAGGCGGAAATGATGGCATGGTTCCTGCTGACTGATTGGGAGTCTGCTGCATTCCTGGTGCAGGGGTTTGTGCTGGCATCGCAGTCTGCATCTGTGTTCCCTGATTTACAGGAATTCCTGCATCTACCTGCATTGGATCATTTCCTTCCCCTACATCAGCAAATTGCAGACCATACCCCGCATCTGCCAAAGCTCGCCCAATTGCCGCTGTTTCTGCCATTTCAAGAAATTTATCCCCAAACTGTGTATCTGCTGTACGAAACTTCTGTGAAAAGGAATTGGCAATATAATTATCTTCCTGATCACACTTATCCAAATAAATTCTGGCTTCTACGACTGCCATATTTTCCGTAAAGTGAACAATCCGGCTGATAATCTTGCCTGTAGGATTTACCAGACGGAACCACAGCTTCCGATATTTCACATCCAGGTACCGTTGTTCCTCCTGCCCTTCATTAGAAATAACTCTGGCAAGTTCCAGAGGATAAAATCCTTCCACTTTATTCAGTTCTTCTACTGCTTTTGACTTGTTATATAATAATTCGCTCATTGCCTGCTCCTTTCTTTGGAACCGGCAGGACATCCCTTCATAAAGTAATAACCTGCCAATTCTCAACATTGAACTATTTTGCTATTTTTTTACACAGCCCGGTTGCAAATTGTTGCAGGGATCCGTCTGTTTTCCTGTCTCTGATACCGTTCACAATACTGTTGTATTTTTACTGCCAGCATCGTCTTTCTGGTTCCCGTATCATCTGTGTGGATTGCCTGACAAACGGCTTTCCATTCCCCAACAATATAAACACGCTGTTTTGCCCTGGTGATTCCCGTATAAAAGATGTTCCGCTTCAGCATGGGATAAAAAGCTTTTAACCACGGAATGATGACCACCTGGCACTCGCTTCCTTGGCTTTTGTGTATGGTTATGGCGTTTGCATGTTCAATCATTTCCACCTGCTCTGCCTCATACTTCACCCTGCGGCCATCTGTAAATACGATTTGAACCAAAGGGTTATTGTCCTCATCTTCAGCAATCTGTACCAATGTACCCAAATCTCCGTTACTGGCAAACTCTGTATTCTTGTTTTGAAGGATTCTGTCACCTTCCCGAAATATCTCACCGCCAAGATGAAGCTCCCTTTTTCCGGATACAGGGGGATTTACCTCGTCCTGCAGACTGCGGTTCAGTTCCAAGACACCGGCTGCACTTCTCACTTTATATGGAGAGAGTATCTGTACTTGCTCCATACCATACATCTGAATTTCCTTGAGATAGATATTTTTAACAATTTGTGCCGCCGCATCTGCTCCTGAACATTCAACCATCTGGAAATCATCCCCCCATTGCAGGTTTGTCTTTCCTTCATTGATAAGTTGAGCATTTATGGGGATGTTGCTGTCCTTCCCCTGGCGATATACCAGATTTAAAACAGTAACCGGTATTTTCCCGCACAAGATAAGCTGCCGGAACACATCCCCAGCTCCTACTGAAGGAAGCTGATGGACATCCCCGACCAAAAGCACCCTGGCTCCTGCCTTTACCTTGTAAAAAAATTCATAGGCAAGGTGCATATCTACCATAGATACCTCATCCGCATTAATAAAATCTGCGGATAGTTTATCCGTAAGTGCTTCATAATCACCGTCACCAAAAAGTCCCAGTGCCATGTGCATAGTAGTTGCATCTCCATTTCCAGTACTCTCTGCCATTCTCCTTGCAGCACGTCCAGTCGGTGCCATCAGTTTGACTTCATTCCCGCATTTTTTCTGATAGATATACAAAATGACCTTCAAAACCGTTGTTTTGCCGGTTCCAGGTCCTCCAGTAATAATGCAGATCGGGTTTGCAAAAACCATACGCACTGCTTCTTTCTGCCGTTCGGATAATGTTATGTTTAAATCCTCCTGTGCTTCCTCCAGTTCCTTTTCAATCGTAAGAACTGGAATTTGCTCGTGCAATTTTCTTGCAATCATAGAGGCTGTATCCTCTTCTTCCTGATGCTGTTTGGTAATGTAAACCCTATTCTCTTCTACCACGATACTGTCCTGCATGACCAGACGATATAACACTTTTAAAATCTCTGTTTCCGTCACCGGCTGAAGATCCGGTTCTTTATTCAGAACCTTCAATGCATCTTTCACCAGAATTTCCTGCTCCAGATATAAATGTCCGTTCTGCTTCATGGCTTCCCGCAGCACATAGCTGACGCATCCGGAAATACGCATAGGATCATTTGTTGCAGCACAGCACTGTCTTGCAATGGCATCCACAGTGAGAAAACCAAACCCTTTGACTGAGCAGAGTATATAAGGCTGCTTCCGAATGATTTCTACGGATTGATCCCGAAACTTCTGAAGAATCATATTTGCTTTTTTAGGCGTAACATGAAACGGTGATAAAAAAGTCATCAATTCCCGGAATACTTTGTTTTTTCCAAAAGAATCCACAATACGGTCCAGTTTTTTCTGAGATATCCCCTGAATCTTTAATAATTCCTGTGGATACTTTTCCATTACCTCCAAGGTATCCAGACCAAAACGATTGACAATCCTTTCTGCCGTTTTGGGACCAATTCCTTTTAAAGAACCACAAGAAAGGTATCCTAAGATACCTTCCCTTGTTCTAGGTACAACCTCTAAAAAAGTTTCCACCTTGTATTGTGTTCCATGGGAACTTGTTTCCCACTCGCCTTCCATCTCAATTTCGATCTCATCCGTAAGCGGAAGGTCATATCCTTTGGCAGTAAACGCAATGATTTTTTTCTCTGCCCAAAACTTATCCCTGGCAGAAAGAGGAACTTCCTGATTCAGTGTGGAAAATAATGCAACCGTATATCCGTTTTCCTCATTTTGAAAAATCTTACGTATATATTTGCACCTCATCGTCTATGTCCCTCCAGTTCTCTACTTTCATCAATTCCCCTGGTTTCATCTTGGAGTCATACCAATAAATATCCTTTCCTTTTACAAATGCTGTCTGAATCTCGCTTCTCATTCCCTCGCTGATATGTGAACCACAAATGATCAATACTTCACATAAATCCAACATCAAAACTGCAATCTGCATTGCAGTTTCCCGTTCTTCCGGGATACGGTCATCTAACATTAATGGAAGATGAGCATGTGAAGCAAAAGTACGGCAATGATACAGCCTTTTCATCTGCATGAGATAGTATTTTGCCAGTTCCATATTATGCTGCATTCCCTCTGGATTCGGGGCAGACAGCGGAGAACAAATATATGCCTTTTTTCCTTGTAACATTATGCAACCTCCTTTTTAATCCGGAAAATCCTGCTTTCTGTAGTGCTTGTGTATTCTTCGTAGATATCCGGATGCTGATTTTTCAGTTTCTCCATATTTTCTTTTCCAATCTGGGTGCGTATCGTAGGATTATAAGTAATCCGGTAACGGAAACTCCCATCCTCGATCACTGCCTTACACCCTTGTCCAAGAAGCTCGACAAACGGTACGCTCAATGCACGTTGTTCCGCTTCAATCTTCTTTTTTCTCTTTTCCAATTGGGATTTTTCTTCAGATAATTTGAGATATTTTTCAAGACTGCGTGATTCCAAGCTAGATATGCTGATTTCAGGAATTGATTTGTCTGCGTAACCATTATATTTCCGGATACTAGCCAAAATGAGATCTGGCTTTCCGGAATACGGTGGTTCTATTTTCTTCTCCACATATTCCTCCCAGAAGTATTTCTCCTGGTCAATGAGTTCTTCTTCCTCCATTCTATCTCGTTCCAGACACCGGTAAACAAATTCATTTTCATTGTTTCCATAAAGGCAAGCAATATATGCCTTATTCATATTCATGACTGCAAGATAATGACGAACCTGCAAAACATAGTTTTCAGGAATCCCATCATCTGCCCATTTGTCTTTTGCATTGTAATTACAGGTTTTACATTCCAAAATCCCAATGCTGCCATCTGGAAAACGGATAAAGTAATCCACATCCGCTAACATAAACGGATATAGCGGATGCCGGAACATTTTTCGTACAGGGAAAACTTCAAGTCCAGTCTTCTTGGCAAAAATCATGGCAACCAAATCTTCCAGGCGGTGTCCCACTTCTTTCGCTACCCAGTTTTCTTCCTCTTCTTCGATTACTGGCGTAACACCAATTTTATCGAAATACAAATCCCTGATTGTCGAAAATGGGGATAAGCCCATGATTGCCGCTGCATCGCTTCCACCAATACCAAGACGCCGATAATCCAACCAATCTTCTCGGCTCAAATCTGCTGTATCAACAAGAACTTCCGGCTGATAATTTAATGCTGTATTCATCTCATTTCCTCCTTATAATTTAATCGTTCCATATACATCAAACCCTTTCCAGTCAAAGACCAGTGTTTTTGCAATATCTTCTTCCAATTTTAAAATCCGTGGTGCAGAAAATCCTTCACAAGCAGCAAAGAAAGCAGCTTCGTGCATGGCAAAATAAAGATCATGAGCTGTGCATGGTTCTTCCCCATATTGTCCCACAAAAAGCTCTACTACTTCGTTTCGGATTTTCTGATTGATTTTGAGTTCCTTCATAATCAGATGCAGACAGTTTACAGGGTTTTGGATATCTATATCCATCAAACCAACAATTCCTTTAACCGCTTCCTGATAACGGGAAAAAATTTTGTCCAGATTATTCCGGAAATCCTGTAAGGTTGCCCCTCTATCATGTGACAGTTTGATAGGACTACCCAGGTTAATGACACGATTACTGGTTTGTGAGAGCATCATGGGATACAGATTCACACCACTTACTGCTACATCAGAAGTAGTCAGGCGCAGTGCAGGAGCAAGGCTCTTATCCTCAATTCCATGATCCTCCAAAGCCTGGTGATAAGTATCCAAAAGTTCCTGATTTCCTCCTAAAGTCCACATAGCAGACACAATGGAATGGTCAAAACTTCCAGATCCCTCCAGATACGTACTTCCCTTAAAATGTGCTTTCAGATAATCACTTGTCATATTGAAGATTGTCTGCATATCCAGTACACAGTAATCATGATCATCACCGCCATGTACTGCAGATACTTTTCCATCTGCCACCTTGATTAAGGCATCTCCTTTCGCTACCTGAAGACAGTAGTTTACTACCTTTGCATAAGTAGCTTTCTCCAGTTTCTTTAATCCTGTTCCATTAATGCCGGCTCTTTTCAGAATTGTATGGATAGCACAGTCACGAACCGGATAAAAATCCTTGTTCACTTTTAATACCAACTGGGTATTCTTTTCTGTATCCTCTACTATTCCTTCCAGTTCTTTTTCACAGGCTTCTTCAATGGTTTCTGCCTCCTTTTCCAATGGAACCAGTTTTAGCATCCTGGTAGGCTTACGAATCCACTTGGACTGCTTTGCCCTCTCAGCCAGAAATTCCAGCATCTCCGTTGTACTTGCAAATGTAGTGCAAAACTCATCTGCATAAATCTTTGTTTCTTTCATGTGTGTACCACCTTTCTTAAATTTATTTATCCATAAACAGCCAAAGCTGATTGTGGCAATCCTGCCTTTCATTAGGACATAAAAAAAGAATGAAAAGTGAAGTATTCCTTCGCTATCCATTCTCATATCCCTGATAATATTACCGAAAAAACAAAAGTGCCGCTATTGCCCCATAAGGACAGATAGTGACACTTTATACAATCATAAACAACTTATGCGGAATAAGCAGCCTTACTGCTCTCCTTGAGTCTTCGGATTTATACAAATCCAAAACTCCCCCTATGGGTGCGCATAAAATTAACTATAGCAATATAGTAGCACATGATATAGTATATGTCAATCTTCATGCACAATATATTGTATGTTCTTAAATACTCTGCTTTACATATATGACTTCAATTAAAATATTGAAATATCACGTATCCCACCTCTCTTTTTTCAAGTTTATAGAAAAATTTTTTATAAAAAGTACATAATCTGTTCAATCTGAAAAAATCTCAGTTAATTACTTAATGAAATTGTTAAGACAAAACCAAGTCTTACGCTATTGTACCTTGATAATTTTATACCTTATCAGGAAATGTATATAGGTGCTGCAGATAGTGTCGCATAAATGCACGCCTGCAGCTTGATGATTACATAGTAACACCTCATACGTGCATGAAACATGGCATAGGAAACGGTTTCCTGATATGTCTACTCTTTCATTAATCTAATTTATAGAGGTGATTATATTGAGTGAAACAGACAATCTCTTTAAAGCATACTCCGTTCAGGAGATAGCATCCATGCTCGGCATTGGAAAAACAAAAACCAGGGAACTTCTTGACAGTGGAATTCTTCCAGTTACAAAAGTTGGGCGGCAATATTTTACTTCACCAGCTTCTATTCAGGAGTTTCTCAAGAAAAACATAGGAAAGCAAATATTCTTTTAGGCCCTTTAGAAAGTTATTGTCAATCAGGCTTGGCTATATTAAAATAGACCTTATACCTGATTTGGCATGAATATCTCATTAAAGAAAGGGAACTATTCATGGCGAGAACAACGAAAGGTACACAACAAAAAAGAAGATCCAAAGGGGATGGATCACTATTTCCAAATAAGAGAGGAGGTTGGACTGCCCGATATAGAAAAAAAGGGCTACCGGACAAGGAGTTTAATGCTCCTACCAAAGGAGAAGCGAAAGCATTATTAGATGACTGGAAGATAAAAGTCGCAATACAAGACGCAATTACTTCAAACATCAAAGTACAGGACTATGCGAACAAATACTTATTCCGCAAAAGTCTCATGGTTGAAGCTGGCAAATTCAAACAAACCAGCCTGGATCGATTAGAAAAAACATACGAAAATCATTTAAAAGATACGGATGCTTTTAGCAAAACATTTTCTAATCTGACTGCTGATGATATTACAGCAACGATTAATGCTAAAAAGGAAATCCTGAGTTATTCATCATTAAAGAAAATTTACTTATTTTGGTCTGCAATGATTAAAACAGCAATTTCTCTCGGCGAACTGCCAAAAAACTTTTCTGATATTTTAAATCGGGTGATAATGCCGGAAGAATCCGTTCTTCCTGTAGAAACAAAGGAAATCTCAATCATCCCACCAGAACATGAGCAGATCATAAAAGAAATTGCAATGGAACCCAGTCCAAATAAAAATGAACGCTATTTGTATAGATATGGTCCTGCCATTGTATTCCTTTTAAACACAGGTTTACGTGGTGGTGAATTGCTTGCATTAGGTCAATCTTCTATCGTGCCCTTTTTAGGACGGCGTGGCATTAAAATCACACATACGCTTAGCAGGGTTAAAAACAGAGAGGCCGGTTCCAAAAAAAAGACTAAAATGATTTTGACTCCTCCAAAATACCCAAATAGTTTACGGACTATTCCATTAAACAAGGAAGCTGAATTTTCACTATCATGTATGATGGAGCTATACGATAAAAATCGGGTTTTTCCAGATTTGATATTATCTACGCAAAATGGTGTCAGCCCTACAATCCAAAATTTAGCCAATACGCTAAAGAAAATTTGTAAGCGTGCTGAGATTCCAGAATATAATCTTCATGCACTACGGCACACTTTTGCAACAAATCTGATCCGGCAGACTCACAATATGGGAGAAATAAAGGAAGCTGCTGAAATCATTGGCGATAACTATGAGGTCATCATGCGTACTTATGTTCATACAGACAGTGAACGTAAGGTAAGTTTAATTGATGCTATGATTGCATAAATCTTCCGCTTAACAGAGGAAATAGTTGTCTACAGTATGATGGCACAGGCTGTAACAACCAAAATTCTGCCACCTTATCGTCCACCTTACGAAACGATTTTACTTGATTTTATAAGGTTTTTAACGGTTTTTGGCGGACATATCTATAAATATTAAAGCATGAAAATTTGTATTTTAGAATTAATTTTTTAAAAAAGGGAATTGGATTATGGAAAAATGGACTTGTAGAAAAAATTGTGAACTTTTTCTTTCCTATAATTTTGCCACCTTATTTTTTTAGACAGAATTATAGGATTTTGAAAAAAGAAAAAGCCTCGAAAACCTTGATTTTCTGGGCTTTTTAAGAGGCGCAGACCGGATTTGAACCGGTGAATACTGGTGTTGCAGACCATTGCCTTACCACTTGGCTACTGCGCCGTATTTAGTTATTTTGCACAATTATTGGGTTTGTAGCTCCCCCTGTTGGACTCGAACCAACGACACTGCGGTTAACAGCCGCATGCTCTACCGACTGAGCTAAGGAGGAATATTTATCTTATTCGGCTCCCTAGTGTGTGGTGTTGCAGACCTTTGCCTTACCACTTGGCTATGGCACCATATATACTTTTTATTATATGTAAGAATTCTTACATAATGACTCCAAGGGGATTTGAACCCCTGTTACCGCCGTGAAAGGGCGGTGTCTTAACCGCTTGACCATGGAGCCTGGTAGAAAATTCAAATTTGGTATCGGACTTCATGTTTCCGAAAACTCCCCCTGTTGGACTCGAACCAACGACACTGCGGTTAACAGCCGCATGCTCTACCGACTGAGCTAAGGAGGAATAAAGGTTTGCACCTTCAAAACTACATACATGTTGACATTTCCTTGAGATCATTCTTCCTGCGATTCT
>ERZ791901.20-NODE-20-length-166046-cov-4.721304_pt1 | contig 166046 bp, 179 predicted proteins | sample MGYA00510150_ERZ791901 | MGnify/ENA primary metagenome ERZ791901 (study PRJEB30046, sample SAMN00792058) | human gut metagenome | study: EMG produced TPA metagenomics assembly of the A metagenome-wide association study of gut microbiota in type 2...
CGAGGATGCCGGAGCCGAACTCCGGCTAGATCACTGAAAAACGCAAAATCTCAGGTTTGAGGAATACTTAGCTTGGAGTAAATCAAAAGCGCCGGCCTGCCGCTAGGACAGTTTCCGGCGCCCGCCATTAAGACGCATTTCTCAGTGTTCTCACACTGCATTCCGTCTGGGGAGGATCACTAGGGTCAACCTGATCCAGTCCGTCTAAATCGATTATAGAACCCACTTATTAGAAATTTTCTAATAGCTCATTCAAAAGCCCCTTCCCTGTCAATTTTCTTGTGTCTGTTCAGTGAACGGCAGCGGAAGGGGTTTCTGAATGAATTGAACATCAAAGGAGACAACAATGACTGATAAAGAGCAAGATGTACCGTGCGCGATTTGTTGCGGGAACCTCTCGCTTTCTATGACTAAAGAGGAAATGCAAGGATTGTTAGAAACGCTGATAGAGCGCAACCTAGATCTTATTGAGTTCGCTCGAAGAAACAGTAGTTTGACATCAGTGGATAAATTCAAGCGAATCCAAGAACTGTCATCCGAAGCTTTAGAAGCCGACAAATTGCTTGAGCAATTACATCATCAGGAATAAAAAGCCACAGGCTCAGCTGGCTTCAGCCCCAATTATTATGGCGAGAACAAATAATCTAATCAGCCCGCTTCGGTGGGCTTTTTTTATTATCCACAACTATTAAGAAAAACTTGATAGTTCAGACCATCTTCATAAGCTCCCCGGGCTTTTACCAATTTTGTTAGTTCCAATTTTTGCGCTTAGGGGAGCTTTTGAATGTGGTCTTTTTTACATAGTTTTATAGGAGAGAAAAATGATCTTATCTGTGTATGAAAAAAATCAGCTTTTTACAAATGTTATCGATGACATTTTGAAAGAGCGCGGCTCAGCAATTTGCCTCACTGATGCGCTGACCTATGCAGAGCGGGCTGTTGTCTCTGCCCTGCTCGCTGGAAAGAAAGAGATAACGCTTGACCTGGATCACGTTGTACAGACTGCTGAGGCTCAGAAAGAGGTCAAGGCATTGTTCAAAGAGTTCTCTCAGGATTTCATTACAGAGCTCGGACTTAAAGCAATTGACGAGCAAATGTATCCGGATATCAAGAAACTTCCGGAATTCGAGATTTAAGTCTTTTCTCTCCTGGCCCTCGTTAGCGCGGTACTCCTTGGTGCGCTTTCGGGGGCTTTTCTTTTGGAGGTTGTTATGAAGAAGTTTCTGACAATGAAAAATTCGGACAGTGACAACATCATCCTGTCTTGGATTGCTTATGTGCTGCTTGCATCCTCGTTCGTCCTCCCGTTTTTCTTAGTGGTGTGGCTCAGATGAATTACACACCTCGAACGTGCCCCGGGCCAGGAGATCTCTGGCAAATGAGCTGGCAGGAAGAAAAACGGCAAGCTGAGTATGAGCGCCTGGTTGAGGATTTCTTTGAGAAATACATTCCTCGCTACTGCGACGAGCGGATCAACCAACTTGCCGAAGAGGGTGAGGATGAACGACATCCTGAGATTGAGCCTTTGTTTGATGAGTATCTGAAGGAAAACGGATGGCATTAAAACTCACTGAGAAAGAGAGGAAGCGCCTCTACTACCTTGAGCACAAAGAAGAAATCAACAAGAAGGGCCGAGAGTATTACGCAACAAAAGTAAAACCGAAGAGACAGAAAAAGGGAGCCTTACCGCAGGGGTCTCAAGGTCCCTTCGCTGCCTTATTTATTGGAGTAGAAAATGACTAACGAACACAGAGCCGCCTGGTTAGAGGGACGGCGTACAGGTATCGGCGGGTCGGACGTTGCAGCGGTTCTTGGGCTGAATCCGTGGAAGACGCCGCTGGACGTTTGGAACGACAAACTCGGTCTCTCTGAGGACAAGGGAATGTCCGAGCCTGCTTACTGGGGAACCGTTCTCGAAGATACGGTCGCAAAAGAATTTCAGCTGCGCACCGGCAAGAGAGTTCAAAAGGTTTCTCACCAGTTCGCTGATCCGGAAACTCCTTGGGCGATTGCAAACATCGACCGAGCGATTATCAATCCTGAGATTGCGGGAAAAGTTCGGCCGCTACTGAAGGTTGAAGAAATTGAGAAGTATGCCGACATCACGGGCGTCGAGCGCATTATTAACACGGATGTCGCTTTTGAGGCTAAGACGGCAAACGCTTTTACCGCTGACCTTTGGGGCCCGAGCCAGGAGCTCGAGATTAAACAAAACAATCTGAGAACAGAGCACGTAATTCCGCTTTACTACGAAACTCAGATTCAGTGGTACTGCGGCATTCTTAAGCTCAAAGGAATGTATCTCGCGGTTCTAATCGGAGGATCTGATTTCCGGATGTACTGGGTAGATGCTCGTCCGGATGTATTCCAGGTCATCAAGGAAAAATGCTCTGCATTCTGGAACAACTATGTTCTAACTAAAACGCCTCCGGAACCGATAAACATTGAGGACGTTCTAAAGCTCTACGGGAGATCTAATGGTAAAGCTATCGAAGCTCAAGGTGATCTGGCTATTAACTACGGCGAATATGCTCGCCTCAATGGCGAAATTAAAGAACTCAAGAAGCAACAAGACGCGGTTAAAGCCAAGATCGCCATCGACATGAAAGACAACGAAATTCTGACTTTGGACGGCAAGAAGGTTTTGACGTACAAGACCCAGACATCCAAGCGCTTCGACTCAGACTCTTTCAAACAGGAACACCTGAATGATTACTTTGACTATCTAAAAGAGAGCTCCACTCGCGTCATGCGCGTGTGCGCGTAATTACTACTGCCGAGGATTCTTCCAAAAATTCCCTCTTGAAACTTTAAAGGAATCAATTACCATGGACGAAATAGTAATAATTTTAGTCGCAGCCCTTTTCTTCTCAATTGGGTTTATCGCCGGTACTCTTCTTTCGAGATAACTGCCATGTCAGAACAACCTATAGTCCCTCCTACACAAGCCGAGATTGAAAGACAACGTAAGCGGTTTGAATCTGCCGAGAAAAAATTAAACAAACTTTATGACGCCTTGGACAAGTTTGAAAGAAAGTTCGAAAACATAGATGATTTGTCTTCTTGGCTCGAATCTATGCTTGGTAACAAGACAAAAATCGAAGAATTGACCGTTTCTTTTTCGAAAGACGTGGCGGAAAGAAAATCGTCCATGGATGTAACACAAAATGAAGTCACACAAAAAGCCGAGGATCTTTTCACAAAGCTAGAAGAGGATGAAGGAAAATTTTACGATCAGCTAGATAATAAAACAGAAGATGCTTCGAAGCTTTTTGATGAAAAAATCAAAGCCATGGAGGATCGTTCAGATGAAAAGCTCGGCGAATTAGAAAATCTATTGGAAGAGGCTTCGAAATCAAAAGAGAAGATAGATTCAATTGAAAAATCTTCCAACTTGATAGGTCAAAAAATTTCCGATACGGAACTACGTATACAACGCACTCTGAAAGATGCAGAAAAGGCCCTTACCTCCGCAACCGCTGCCGGACTGGCTAAAGAGTTTGAAACCAGAAGGAAGGATTTATTCACAACGCAAAAATGGTGGGTTTTTGGCCTTATATCTTCTTTGGTCCTCGCTCTAGTCATAGCATTTTTCAGGCTTCATTCCATGCAGGAACTTCTGATTAAACCTGAAAAAGCGGCTGGATCTATTATTTTCTTGAACATCCTGATTTCTGTCCTTTCTATCGCTGCTCCAGTTTGGTTCGCTTGGGTTTCAACTAAACAAATAGGATACTGCTTCCGACTTAGTGAGGACTATGGGTTTAAGGCATCTATTGCCGCCGCATATGAGGGATTCAGAAAAGAGATAGAACAACTACCCCCAGAAGAAGGTTCTGATATGGAGGATGACCTCAGAATAAAACTCTTGGATAGCATCTTGAAGACTTTGGACGAAAGACCTCTCCGATACGTTGAACAAAAAGTACATGGAAGCCCCTTCCATGAGCTTTTACCCTTCCTTAAAAATAAAGAGCAAGCTCAAAGTAAAGAATAAACCTCTGCCCCCCTCCTTCGGAGGCTTTTCTATTCATGTTCCAAGCCCCTCCAGTGCGAGGGGCTTTTTCATAGGAATTAAATTATGTCCACATCTGACCAACTCGCCGCCGCTGTCGGCGCACCTTCTGCACCAGTCGCAAAACCAAAGACGAAAGCTCCCGCGATCGTTCAACAGGTCCTTTCCGACCAGTTTAAAAAGCAACTCGCCTTGGCCGTCCCAAAACATCTGAGCGCTGACCGGATGGCAAGAATTGCCGCGACCGAACTGCGTAAAACTCCAGCCCTTCTCAATACCACACCGGCCTCGTTCCTCGGAGCGGTCATGCAGTCAGCTCAGCTTGGACTTGAACCCGGGTCTGCTCTTGGGCAAGCATACCTTGTCCCCTACGGTAACCAGTGCCAGCTAATCTTGGGCTACCGCGGAATGATTGACTTGGCAAGAAGATCCGGACAAGTTTTGTCTCTGTCCGCATTCGCAGTCCACGAAGGTGACGACTTTAATTATCAACTCGGCCTCCATCCGGACATTCATCATGTACCAAGTGTTGAAGCCGACCGCATTAAAAAACCGATCACCTTTGTCTACGCAGTCGCTAACCTCAAGGGAGGCGGATACCAGTTCGAGGTCATGTCTCGCGCCGAGGTTGAGGCTGTTAAAGCCAAGGCCAAGAGTAAAAATATTTGGAACAACTATTTTGAGGCCATGGCCCTGAAGACCGTTATCCGCAGGTTGTTCAAATATTTGCCTGTTTCAATTGAGGCTCTGCAGGTGGCTAATGTTGACGCGAAACGAGAAGCCGGGGAAAAGATCGACCCGAACGACGTAATCGACATCAATGCCGTCAGCGTCGAGGATTTCAAAGACATCGAAGATGGCGAGGTCGTTGGAACATCTCAGGACGCTCCGGTGGAGACAATAAATAAGTAACCATAAGCCCTGCGAGAGCGGGGCTTCTCTTTTGGAGAAATAAATGTGGAAGATTAAAGACCTTGCCTTAAAAGACAAGATCAACCAGTTGGTGGTATCTGATGACAGAATTGCAACGTGTTGCAGAGAACAAATGAAAGATCCAACCGATTACATTTCGCTGGAATCTGAAGTTTTCAAACTTTCTATGAGAGTTGACAAGGACTATTTTGAAGAGTTTCCTGAGTACAACCCAGATGGATGGAACCCGTTCCCGGAGGTTAATCCTCCGGAGTGCGGAGAGTACCTGGTGACATTTAAAGACGAGGATGCAGATTACGTGCAGCAAAACTATTTCGACATGCTGGGAAGATGGGGAACCGCACATTCTGATGTGATTGCTTTTAGAGCCCTCCCCGCTCCCTACCAACCGGAGACCAATAAATGAAACTAGAACTTGAAAACATTGACGATCCTCGCACTCACACTTTTGAGGAGGACGACCAGATCCTTGTGCTTTTAAAAAACGCCGAAACTGGTGAGTTGTTTTAGAGAGTCTTGACGTACACAAGCGGAAGATTTTTAGAAGCTTGCTCGTTACCTGTTGAGTTTGATTTTGATGATGATTTCCCTGAACTAATGGGATGGGAAAAAATAGACATTTAACAGCCGCCTCCGGGCGGTTTTCTTTTGGAGCAAATAAATGAGCAAACCCTTTGAAACTACGTTTGCAACACTGCGCATAACCTGTTAGGTTACAGACTACGCAAAATAGGCAGGGTTTCTACCGATAAAAAACTAGTTTTGTGTAATATTCGCATCGGGCACTACAGTACGGTGCAACAAGAAAAGGCTTTCTCGGTTGAGCCGGATCAACCGAGCCAAATTCCCTCCAAGCCTGCACAAGCGGGCTTTATTTTTGCCATTAACTTACCGAAGGAAAAACTATGGATTCACTTTTATTGTCATGCATTGGCATCAGCATTCTTGCACTTGCAATCGCCAGTATGTTTAACACCTGGATGATTATCAAACTTTATGGCAGGGTTTACGGAAGGTAGAGGATATTCTAAATACTAAAAGTTAATAGTTACACCGCACTTCATGAAAATATGCCTTAGTTTTTTTACCTGAATAAGCTAAAATCCTCGCATAAGAGGAGGCTCAGATGGCAAAAGTTATTGGACTTTTTAATCATAAAGGCGGAGTCAGCAAAACGACAACAGCTTTTAATCTTGGGTGGTCCTTGGCAAATCTAAACAAAAAGGTATTGCTAGTTGACTTGGACTCACAATGCAATTTAACTGGATTAATTTTGGGTTATGCTGGACTGAGTGATGGCTTGGATTCGTTCTACAGTAGCAGAGATAATCTCACTCTAATGCCGATCGTGGACCGGATTATTGACGGGGAAACTCCTGAGGGGATATTAGACGCCGAGAAGGGAAGGCTACACCAAACACAGAACGAGAATCTATTTCTCTTACCGGGTAGCCTAAATATATCCAGTTTAGATTCTCAAATTAGCATTGCCTTAAAGATCGCTGCAGGCGTTCCTGCAACACGCAATCTTCCTGGAGCTTTACCGCAACTTGTAAAGAGTCTGGCCAGGGATCGTGGTTTTGATTATGTGATTTTAGACATGAGTCCTAATGTAGGGGGCTTAAACGAAGTTATGTTGATGTCTAGTGACTACTTCATCGTTCCTACTACACCGGACTTTTTCTGCTGGCAAGCTGTTAGCTCGCTGACTAAGTACATAGAGATATGGCACAGCGATCTGTCTGCCTTTAAAGCTGCTTCAGCAACACCTCGTGCAGTAGCTTCGTTATCTAATTGTCCTTTATTTTTAGGAACAATTCAGCAACGATACAGAATCCGTAAGAGGGAGCCTGCAAAATCCTTCGAAAAATGGATCACCGCTATTCGTGATTCGGTTGATGCTAGCTTAGTTCCGTGCTTGACAAGACTTGGTTGCGTAAAAAATCGAGCCGACGTTCAGGTCGCCTTAGACGCATTAGGCTTGAATCTCCAGGCTTACGACCTTGCACACATCTCGGATTTTAATTCGTTAATTGCCATTAGCCAAAATCTTGGACGACCAGTTTTTGCTTTGACTGATGAGGACTTAAAAAATGCAAAGCAGTTTGGCTGGGCCCTCGAAACTATGAAAGAAAGTCGAACTGCTTTTAGCGATCAATTCAAAATATTAGGGGAGTTGATAATATCTTTGACTTCTTAAGAAACTACGTTCATTAAGTCGGCCTCCTACGGGAGGTTTTTCTTTTTCCTTTACAGATCGCCTTGAAAGCCGCTAAACTTTTTTCAGGAGGATGAGCCCCTCACCAGTTCAAACACCCAGTGAAAATGAAAAAACTCCTTTTGCTGCTACCCATAAGTTTCTTAACTTTAACTAGTTGTACCGTCATCGATGGTCAGACAGTTTGGTTAGATGAAATAAAAACCTATCGAGTCTTTCAAGTTTTGCCGGATGGTAATGCCTTGGCCTTTGAATGTGATTCAGAATACGACAAATACTGTTATGGAGATGTAGCTCTACTTGCTGAAAGGGAAAAACCTTTTTACGACGGAATTAAAGTAACTATTCCTAAACCAACAATTGAAGGAACCTACCGCTACGAGACAAGGGACAACTTTATTAAGACAGTTCCAATAGTACATTGACAGTTCACACCTAAAGAACTCAATTACGGCAAGAAACCAACAAACACCATTCCGCCCCTCAATTTGAGGGGCTTTTTTTATTGGGAATACAAAATGAATGAATTAACCACTCTGCCGCCACCGACGTTAGAAATTATTGATGGCGTGCCCACCGTCCTGTCAACTGTCGTGGCGGATTATTTTGGATACCGTCATGACAATTTGCTCCAGATTATTAGAGGCCTGATCGCTCGAAATTCGGAGCTTTTATGTCTCCTATATTTTCAGGAGACAACCACAAGCCGTCCACATCCTAAAAATCCGGATGTCTTTATTGAGTCCCCAGCATTCAGAATGAATCAAACGGGCTTCAATATTTTGGCAATGAAGTTATCCGGAAAAAGAGCAGAACGATATCAAATCAGATTTGCTCAAGCCTTCGAAGCAGCGGTAAAGGCTTTACAGAACATCAACCTGTCGACGTACCAAAAGGCCCTACGACTGGAGGCAAAGTTCGACGAACGAAAACGGCAGATTAGTTTCTGCGCCTCTTCTCTCGCCAAATGGAAAGATGAAAAGAAAGTGATGCTTTTAAAAATGGACGAGTATCAAAAAGACGTTCAGATGTCTCTTCCTTTCGATTCAATCCTTATCGAAGTTCCGCACTAATTGGCGAAAGAACGAACCCATCACAAGAGCATCCGTTTCTCGGGTGCTCTTTTTTTTTGATAAAGCAAGGATTCTTTAAATGAATTTACAAGAAAAGCTACAAGCTATTGCGAACCATTACGGCATGGACCTTCAGGCCATCAAACTGGCCGAAGAAGGCGCAGAACTGGCCGCTGCTACGTTGAAGAACGTCGGTCTCATGATTCAGCAAGAGAACGGTGAAGGCGGTGAATCAATCGCCCAAAAACGAGCTGAGGCTATGGAAAAAACTGACGAAGAAATAGCTGACGTTCTCTTAGTGTCTCGGCAAATGGAATATCTGTTGCTTGAGTCCCCGGAATATGACGAAAAAATCACTCGGCTAATGAACGAAAAAGCCGACCGCCAGTTATCAAGAATTAAGGAAGAAGCAAAATGAACATTACTAGAATCAGCCTGAAGCAAACAACCGAAAATATTCAAATCCCCGACTGGGCGAAAACTATCGTCATCCACGCTGACACAACGGCACCGTACTCGGAGAAAAAATTACAGCAAATCTACTGGTTGTTTTTCAAAACTCTAGGTATCACCGATGAGTCAAGAAAAAAGTACACGCTTCGTTTTCATGTGAGATTCGATCGCCCTGACTGTGATTACTACGTTGAGTTTGCTGACATGATCCTCAACGACCGCGTGAGGTTCTGACAATGCCCAGGAACGAGAAACCTCGGAAAAAATTCACGTGTCGAAGGATTGAGATTCCGCGCATCTCTGAGGAACGCATTGATGTGATTATCAACACGATGACGAATGTCGGATTCTCTGTTGAACTTAAATTGCCCAATGGCAACTTTGATCGTGACGACATGAGAGCTCTGGCCGATTTCAGTAATCTGACCGGAGTGACTTTCAGTGAACTGGGTGATGACCGATTGAGCGAAGAAGACCTTATTTTTGCCAATCAGCTGCAGTGTGCTCTCTCAGATAGCCTGACATCGCTATATCTCCGGACGTACAAGAACAAAGACAAGTTCTACATTCCGACCGGAGACGAGCTCAAAACAATTCAAGAGGCTGTCACTTTCTTCCTTCCGGTCATGGAAGAGATCGTCAAAGACAGCCCGAAACTCATTATCAAATTCTGGAACAAAACAAAGAACTTAATGACGCGCCCGGATGGTGCGTATAACGGAGTGAAAGTATCTAGCTATGACTAACAAATTGAATTATGAAAAACTGGATGGAGGTCGGAATGGGAAGACCGCGTAAACATCCGAAAGAAGAATTAGTTGGGGCAACATCGTTGCCCTTTTCTTTTTTGCGTAAAACATCGGCCGCTAAATTCCTCGGCGTATCGTTGCCGACGTTTTATAAATATTCAAAACTGCCTGGTTTCCCGGCACCGTTTAAATTAGATGTCAAGACTGAGGTTTATGACTCTCGTGATTTGGAGAATTGGGTTAAATCTCAGCCTCGCACCGGGGCGGCATGATGCCTACTCATAGATCTCAGAGAAACAAAAATCAGCCCACTTCTGGAGCAATTTTCTCTTGTCTTCAATCGACTCCTCACGGTCATAGGCGCTCCCCAAACGAGGGTCTATGTCGTGATGGAGAATCAACTGTATCGGACGTTCGGGCGCATGAATTGAATGCGCCCAACTCTCGAAAGTAGCTCGGCTGATAGCGTGCTGGACAGCTATCATCGGCTTCCCTTTCTTTTCGGATTGGCGTCTGTCAATCCACCCTTCTCTTCCAGCGAGCACTTCAATATTGTGCAAATCTTTAATCACTGTATTTAAAGCAGTGTTCCCCAGCGGCGCCCTAAAACGACGAGACGACGGAAAAACAAAACCAGCGTCATCAACATTTCTTAGTTCGTGCTGCTTCTCCAAAATCCTCATTGCCTGGTCAGACAGCGGAACAATGTGCTGTCCGTTGGCCGACACCTTCATTTCTTCTTCATCAATAATCCAAAGCCTTTTATCAAAATCAATCTGCTCCCAACGTGCCAGACGAGCGTTAGATGATCGTACACATGTCAATATTGCAAACTCCGTGCAACGTGGAGATACTCCCTCACGCTTGTGGAGTGCAGCAAAAAAAGCCGGAAGCTGATCCTTTTCCAGAAACGGATAGTGTTCCTCTTTTCTCCGGAGTTTTTTGGACGGCAACAGTGGTTTTAAATATTGCCATTCTGCAGGATTAACTAAATTTGAACTGCGAGCCTTCTCAACGGTTGTGGCCCAGACGAAAAAATTCTTCATGAGGTTGAGAAGAATGTCAGCTGTAGCCGGCAATTCTAGCCAGATCGGTTTAAAAAGTTCCGCTATGTCTTCCGCAGTGGTCTGAGAAACTAACAACTTTCCGCCATTTGGAAGTATGTGGCGCTGAATTCGTTGCTGAGCTTTGTATCTGGCCTGCAAAGAATCCTTCCATTCCCCTCTGAGCTCTTTCCAGTCGAGCCATTTTGAAATAAGCTCTTCAATCGTTGGATCATGTCTTTTTATGGCGGCCTGAATTTCACGCTGTTTTCTTCTCTCCTCCCTTTTTACCTGAGCAAGATTCGAATCACCGTGCTGAACTAAAAGCTCCGTCGCTTTTTGCCTGGCCTCGTCAACGGACAAAGCCGGATATGAGCCAATCGTAACCGTAAAAGAATTTTTTCCCTGCCTTCTTAATATCCACGAACAGGAAAAAGCATCATCGTATTTTCTAACGTCAAGAGTTAATCCCTTAACGCCTCCGACTGCGTGTCTTCCGGGAACGGTTGAAAGTTGTTTGATGTCGCGATTGGTTAGGAGCTTAATAACTTTCGGCATTTTATTTTTCTCAAAATGTACTTTAAAGCTTCGTACTTCTCAAAATGTACTTTAAGACTTCGTACTTTAGAGATTACTCGAAAATGTACTTACGGGTGTACTTTAAAGGTTGAGAAAAATTTAATACTATTTAATGCTATTTAATGAACCCATAAAAGAAAGGCCCCATTTTTGGGGCCTTCTGGAATAACGTTTATGCTATTTAACGCTATTTAATTGTTCTGTGGTGCCCACTGACTGACTTGAACAGACGACCTACCGCTTACAAGGCGGTTGCTCTACCACTGAGCTAAGCGGGCTAACCGAGAACCTGAATTCTACACATTTTTTTGGGTTTGTGTTGAGCCCAGGCCCCAAGAAGTAAAAAGATGTAAGAACGCCGGAGCACTCCCTCCTTTAAGGAGCTCTCGCTCGGCAATGTCTCTTAGACATCAGAAGAGAGGATAGGAAGATCAAAACCTATCATTTTTGTCTAGACATTACCTTTTGCATTCACTGTCGATTGGAATATTAAAACCTCCATTTTCAAAATCTCATTCCAAAAGGACGTTAAATCGATTACTCGAGAAAACGCCGAAGCTGTACTAGACCATGAACGTCAGGAAGCGAGAGAGCTTTATCGCTTTTTGAATGTGTAAAAAAAGCCCCGATCAACGGAGCTTTTTTCGGTTCTCCTCAGAGTTTTTTGACGAGAACAAGAATTTGGTGGTGCCCACTGACGGCACCGCATTTTATTTAATATTCATTGAGTTAGTTACAGCAGATCGGCTAAATATCTGCCTTTTCTCTAAAAAACGCTTATTTTTTATCGTTTTTAGGTATTTTCCCTAATCCGTGTCTTTACTGGCGCCGGATAGTAAAACGGAGGCTCGTAAGCCTCCGGTGTCGCGTTCAAAAATTGGAGCATCGTAACGAGTTAGCTCCGAGTGCGGCGCTCACGAATGAGACTTCAAAACCGAACTTGAGTAACGACTGAGTAAATATTACACGATGTTTCAGAAATAGAAAACATTTTTTGTTGACAATTATACATTTGCAAATGTATAATTACTTACATCAAATAAACAAATCGCGAACGCGAAGGAAAGTTAAGAATGAAAGAAGTTAAAAAAGTGGGGCGTCCACGCTCAACAGCCGAAGGCGGGAAAAACTACACGTTTTATCTAAGTCGTGAAGTTGGCGAGAAAGTTAAAGAATTAGGTGGGGCGCGATGGATACGCGAGCAAGCGTACAAAGCTATTGAAAAGAATGAGGAAACGAAAATGAATAAGCAGATTGAAAATCAAGTAAACGAATACAGAAATGACGGTATCGCTCTTTACGTACACGATAACGGACAACCAAATTATTATGACGTTAAAACGATGTGCGATTTCGCGATGGTCGATTTTGAAGAAAACAACGGCGAATTTGTCGCGATTTTATTAGACGACGGCAACAAACGAGTAAACATTATCAGCGTTGACCAGCTCGACGATCTAATCGCGAAACAAACGGAGAACCGTGGTAATTTTTACGAAACAAAAGACGACGCGTTGAAAGATTTGAACTACATGCTCAACTCTGAAAACATCGATAAAGATACTTACGATGAACTTGTTCAAGAATTGAACGAGTTAAAATTCTAATAAATGGGTCGTCGCTTGACGGTCGGTGTGGGGCGCAGTTAGCGCCCTTTCGCTTTATTAGCGACAGCACTTTCTTTCGTCAAAATACTTTCTTTCGGCTACTTCGCCCTGCTTGCCTACGTTAAAAGAATCGATAGGACGGTGATAGCCCATTACGCGTGTCCAGATTTCGCATTTTGTGCGTTCGCTGTCCTTAATGTCTAGAGTTTGTAAATCGTCTTTCATGCGTTTTTCTCCGTGTTAAATAAAAGAAAATAGCAACTATTTGATTACGTTAGATTTTTTAAAGATGTCGGCTGCTACGTTAAATAAAATCACTTGTCACTGTAGCGCCTTTCGACAGTATTCAAGAGCCGATCTTGCCTCGAGAAGTAGCTGTCTAGCCTCTGATTCCAATTTAAGACATCGAATTGTGTCTCGAGCGGCATTGCTTTTGGCTCGTTTTTCAATTCCGGCGATACGTTCGCGCATCCTGTCAGCGTCAGTACGAGCGTTAGACTCAGAAACACGTAATTCCGCCATTGCAAGCGATTGTTCTTTCTGCTTAGCTTCATAACGTTTAATCGTGTCGGTTAATTGAGTAACTTGAGACTGCGCTTGTTTCAGTTGCTCAGAATCGTGTCCCTGAGACAAACCGAAAAAATAAGCGCCGATAATCACGAGAGCACCGGCGCCAAACTTCAAAATAGATAACGGATTCACATTAAGGCCACCTCCGACCGGCGCCGGTTCGTAATTTTTTCGTTTGGTACGCCATTAACTTTGTTAAACGTTAACCAGCCTGTTTTAGCTTTTTCGAGCTGTTTATTGTTTAGATGCTGGAGTGTATGAGAGCGAGCTACGGCAGGCGCGCCGACATTGAACGCTAGAGAAACTAGAGCAATAAATTGTCCTTCTGTTACAGGCGTTTTAACGTACGGAGCTAATTCATCGACAACGTTCTGAATGTCATCGCGTAAAAAACGCTCGGCGGTTTGTAGATCTATCGTCATGCCCTCGTGGACTCCACGAGTATGGCCGAATCCGATAGTCCAGCGATTGGCAGAGCATTTGTAGGCCTTGAGTCTTAAACCCTCTTTTTCTTTAACAAACGGGACTGCTACCGCCGGATTCCACTGCGAAAACGGCAATTTTTCGTTATTCATTATTTACCTCTATGAAATTCATTAATTCTCTGTTTGATTGTTTCGATGTCGTTTTTCATTACTAGAATCGTTTTCAAACTCTCAGAATTTTCTGAAACTTTTTTAGTCAGAGCGTCAATCTCGATTCGTTGTTCGTCAGTCTCTCGTTCTAACTCGTTTATTCGAGCGCGCTGTGAGTCAATCGTCAGCCCCAAAATTTGATACGCAGTTAGAATGCCAGCGATGTAAAACGCAGTCATTACGATTGCTTTAATCACGGCATTGAAAAACGTTCTGAGTGAAAATTTTTCAGGTTTAGGTAACGGCGTCATTTTTGACCTCCGTTTTCGTCATCGTGTTTGTCATGAAAAATTATTTTCAAACGTCCTACGAGAATGGAGTAGAGAACGTTCATTAGACGGGTGCCAAAATATGCCGATAAACCTGATAAGGCAGCTATCCATTCTTCCGGCATATCTGTAACACGCAAAATTAAAAATACGATTACGCCTGCTGCCGCCGATGAAATTACCTCAACTAAATAACGAGTAAAAACAAACATTTTTTCCCCCTTGACGTACGGCATGGCGGCGCCGGAAACGGAGCAAACGAGTATTAAAACGCCTGCTATGTATGTAATCGCCGTCATGAAATCTTCAATTCGTGCGGGTTCCGGTTTCATGTCCCGCCTCCCTTACTAATTAGTCTCTAATTACCGTGTAAGTCACTTCATCAGGCCAAACGACGTTATCCGGGAAACCTTCTTGAGACGGTACGTCTCGCAATGCTTGACGATATGCTTTTACTTTTTCGAGGTCTTTAGCGCTGATCGGATAATCCGGCGCCAGTAGGTAATCTGTTTTTGAAATTAAGGAATCACGTTTAGCGCGTACCTCATCCTCTTTTTTCTTTCGCAACTCTTCGGGTGTCGGCTGAGGAATTTCCTCGACAGTGGTAGCAATTTTGTTACCGCTTTCGTCGTTTACAGCGACTTCTTTATACAGCTCAGGTTCAGCTGCTACTAGTTGCTGAAGAATCTGACGCATTTTGTTGTCGTGCGCTGTACGAGAAGTATGTGAAATCTTCACGCCTACGAGTTCTGCGGCGCTCGACGGATACGGGATTTCGTCCCATCCGCTGTTTACGTCGTTTTTATCTTTGATCTTAAAGAAAACGCCTTTTTTGTCTGCCGGAGCTACGGTCGTGCAATCCTGCGGAAATAACCATTCGTCAGGATTTTGGGGGTTACGCTGAGCGATGGAGCCGTCTGCATAAAAGCCGTCGGCGTCATACGTGAAAACCTGCTTTAAAGAAGGAGAAGTCATGTTAACCTCAAAAGAAATTAAAGAATTACAACCAAAGGACAAGCGCTATCAAATAACTATTCAGGCTGGACTAGCGCTCAGAGTCCAGCGCTCAGGTGTTAAATCGTGGATTTTGCGTGTACCTCAAAATGGCCGTATGGTTGATATAACGTTAGGTCATTACCCCGAAATGACGCTACAGCATGCATGTGCAATCGCACGCCGGCGCCGGAAAGATTTGGAATTAGAACCATCAGGTTCATATACGGTCAGAGACGCGTTCAAATTTTGGTGCTCTAAGAAAAGGGGGAGAATTATTAGCTATCGCGATGAAAAAATACGCCTAGAAAAATACGTTATTAGCAAAATCGGCAGCCGACAACTCGATTCAATCACGCCGCCTATCCTTATTAACCTCATGGAGCCTATAGATCAGGCGGGCAAAGGTTCTACAGTCAAACGCCTGCTCATGCGCACACGCGAGATATTCGATATGGCTGTCAACGCTGGTTATCTGCATTCAAATCCGTTAGCGAAAATTACTAAAGTTTTTCCTGTTCCGGTTGTTTCGCACATGCCATCAGTGGATTGGAAAGAGTTGCCTGTCGTCGTTTCCCAAGTCGAAAAACTTGCGAATGACAAATATCGTTTGCTGTTTTATTTTTCGTTAGCTACGTTATTACGCCCGGCAGAGGTTGTTTCCATCAGACTCGAATGGATTAACGAAGAGGCTATTACGATACCTGCTGAACACATGAAAATGAAACGTGTTCATCGCGTCCCGCTAACGCCATACTTAATAAATTTAATCACAGACATTAAAAACGCTCGTTCAAACCAGCGTTCGCCGTTTTTATTTCCTGCGAAAAATAAAAACAAACCTATTAGTTCTCAGGCGTTGGCAAAATGGATGCACGATCAGGACGTTTTTAGAAATCGTCTCGTACCGCATGGTCTCCGAGCTATCGGTAGATCATGGTTCGCAGACAATAACGTACCGTTTGAAATCGCTGAGGCGTGTCTAGCTCACGTTGTCGGTTCTCAGGTTGTTCGAGCGTACCAACGAGGCGACTATTTCGCACCGCGACAAAAAATTTTTCTTCAATGGCACGGCTACATAATGCAGTGTGCTCAATGTGCTCAGGTTTTCGTCATGAAATCAGACGCGACGGAGCCTGAGACCAAAAAAACTAAAAAAACTAGGTAGTGCTAGGCACAGATAAAAGTGCGCGCCCCGCTCAATTTTGACGGGGCTTTATTCAGTTTTCTGACAATTCCCGAATATCTTGAGCAGTGGCCGAGGGTTTGACGATCAATTCGACATATCACAGTACGGCTTTCACGACCTTACTGGAGCAATGTTTATCTCTAGGATAGGGCCTAGAAAATTTGACCGTGATATGTATGAAAGTCATACATCCGGATCACTCGCTTGGACTTTCGATGCCTCGCGAAACTCTTCTCTCTTCGGAGCTTCGACAACCAACCAACCCGCCGCTTTACAGCTTTATTGCCTTATTCGCTATTGATACCGAATGAGGCAATGCATCCTAAGTGAGGCAGGCTGAACCGTTGTTACAGTGTCGGAATATACAGTAGAAACGAGATTCGCTAAAAACTTTACCGTCTCCCATGCGTAAGGGCGGCTCTCTCCGGCTTTCCTTACGATTTCGACGCCATAGTCGCATCCGTAACTTTGGAAAGCACCGTTAGGCTGAGGCTGGCCTTGTTCTCGCAGGTGCGAGATGTTTCCTGGAATATTCGGGAATTCTCAGAAACCGCGATTTGCTAGAATGAAAAAACCAAACTCGGTAGAGCATGACGAGAATGGAATTGGGGAGTTGCTGGTTACCTCTCCGATCTGTGCAGAAACCAAGCAAAACGGCTCTCGGATTGCACTCCGGAGCCGCCTTAAAGGATGAGATCATGCTTAGGTTTAAATCTCATGCCTCTAGTATAGCAAAGCGTGGCAATCGATGGTTGCTTAAATTGGTCATCGCGTTGATTCTGCTGATAATATGCTAGGCACTTAGGTAAAGAGCCCCAAGGCGAAAGCTGCGGGGCTCAAGTGTTTCTAACCGAATATTACGGGTTTCTCAAACATTGCCGGCTACTTCGATCCATTGACCGCAGCTGGTGGCGCCCTGAGCGCGAGCACTCGGTGGACATTCACAATTATGCGGGAACCGGGGACGGCGTCGGGGATTGTTAACTTTAATGCTGCGGGCTCCAATCCGATTTATGGAGCGTCGACGACAAACCAGCCGGCAGCAGTCAGAGGCTACTGGTTAATACGCTTTAACTAGAGACAAAACTCTCACGGCTTCGGGCTGATTTGTGTCTGAAGCGCCGTACACAGAATTGATAGCGGTTGAATTCAATCTGTAGTCAACAAAATTCCCAGAAACCTCTCCGCTAGAGAAATTAATTTGTTGCTGATAATTGATGCTTATCCCTTCGGCCCAAACCTTAGAGCCCATCAGAAAAGTACCGGCGAGAAAGGAGATATTCGGTAAGCCCGCCTCGACGTAGCTTCCCACCTCGCTAAGCGAGGTGGTACCTTCGATGAATCGGTGATGCAGATTCGGCAAATTAAAATGTGCCTCATCAACCGCGCCGAACTTAGTACCTATTAGGGCGAATAGCTTGTTGTACTGCGACCTGAGCACAGAGGCTCCGTTCGCTAATAACCAGCCGTAAGGCACATCTCCGCCAAGGTACGGAATAATCGAGCCGATCGGACAAGCACCACCACGCTGAATAAAAATTTGTAGAGCTCGTAGAAACTGACTGACGAGCTCCGCTTCGTTGGTCGGATTTACATCTTCATCTAACTGATTTTTGATAAATTCACCGACTGCGTGTGCGATATTTGCGCCGCCCACGATAGCGGCGTTAACGTCGCCTGAAATTGCAATACCTGAGACGAAGCCGCTAGAGCGAACTGCTTTAGTCTGCCAAGTGGCGAGCGGGGTAACATTTGGATTGGCGCCGGCACAAAAACTGAGGATGTTATTAGTAGCCATTTGTTTGACCCATAAAAAAAGCCCCGCAAAATTGCGAGGCTTGTTTGAGAGAAATTTGAGATTTAGTTAGTGATGATTTCCGCCCATCCGCTGGTGTCGAAACCTTGAAGTAGAGGCGTATTCATGTCGAAGGCGAAAAGCGGCACGTCGTCATACTGAGTAAGCATGAAAACGTTAATTCGTACGCCAGCAGGCTTAAAAGGTGCTATCTGCTGAAGGAATAGAGCGCGCTGAGCGCTAGACAACGCTTTACCTACGACACCTATCGATATCGTCATATCCTGATGATCTTCGATGACGACGCTCAACGTACCGTTAAAAAGTGAGCGGACACCTTCGTAAAACTTTTCCGGCGTACCGTCCCACACGTTGGCGAGAATCTGTAATTTGAGCAGGAATCGATATGAGTCATCGTCTAGCTTCGTCATCCCGCTGGTGGCGTCATATTCGCCGCACCATACGCCGCGGTCGTATCCGGTAATTGCCGTATCGTCGAACGTAAAAAATACGCCCTCAATCGGAATAGACACGTAACGATTACGTCCGACCCATTCACCAACCGTATCGAGCTGTTTACCGACAGCGCTATCGAGGTCGTAATCGAACGGTATGCGCTCCATTAACGTTTGAAGCTCGAGCATGGGGCCGAGTAACGAACGGAGCGTTTCAACAAATTTCGGCTTGTCTCGATGCTCGGACGGTACGCGCTGTAGATACGTATTGAAATCAGTCATTCGTAATTACCTCAACGTCCGCCGCTTCGCAGTGTGCGACTTCGTTAAAACCTATCGCGACATTTGATGACGCATAGGCGCCTGAGTTTTTAGCTATCTGAATAGACGTGATGTCGTAAGAAATGTCGCTATCGTCGTTTTCGAGGTTTGCGGGTACGTAGAGTTTCGAGATTCGCACCGTTTGACCGAACGTCAGAGAATTGATGTAACTAACGACCTGCGACTTAATCGAGTTGTAAAGCTCAGTAGTAAAGCCTGTTAACGGCTCCAGCGTAATCTTTACTTTGATATGTACGACCGTAGGTCTAAAGAAGTTGACGGTCATCGGTACTTCTTCGCTGTCTTTAACGGTTACGCTCGTAGTACCGTATGTCCCTGTGCCTGCCGTTTTCCTTAGCTTGATAACGTCTCCGATTACCTGAGCGTCGCCACCTTCGACAACCACAGCGATAGAGTGACTAGGTATGCCGTTATTGTCCGTAGCGCTCGTATCGTTTTCGTACACGATTGCACGCGTTACGCCGTCCACATCCAGCACGCCGCCTAGAATGCCTTTAAGCACAGTTTGCGACGGTTGAGCAGTCGAATACGTTTGTCTAACACGTAACTCTGCGTCAGTTTCCGTATCACGTCCGGGCGCGGCCTCAGAATTGTTCGTTACGCTAATCCATCCCTCGGTAGGCGTAGCAATACGAGTAACAGTACCGGCGCCGGCTCTAATGTCGCCTGCGTCGTCACATGTCGCTGTTACTGTTATAGAACCGCTCGTCGGTATTACGACTTCAGGCGGTAAATTCCACACGTGAGCGTCTTTAGATGTATCGCGTACTTGTCCGTTCGTGATCGTCGTACCTGCGTCGCCTGTAATAACAACGTCAACGCTTGAATGTGTAGACGATTGTCGAGCGATACCGTTGATTTTGACTTCGCGGCTTAACGCGTCCCCGCGAGCAGTCGCAGGAGAGAAGTTATTAAAGACTTCTGCGCATAGGAGCGCTAAATCGTATTGAGACTGAGCAAAATGCGCTACGAGTTGGCCGTCTTGCGTATCTGCGTCGAGATTGATATCTGAGCCGTAGATCGAACGCATCGCTTCTTTGTTGTACTCAAGAAAATCCTCGAAATCGGCTACATAGAATCCTGATGCGTCTACGTACGCTAATGATTTGAGATCAGGCATTTACTTTCACCTCACCATAGATCGTGTCCAGCGTTACATCGATACGCAGTCGACGCGTATCAGGGTCGAACGCTGTAGAAAACTCTGTAATTCGATTAACGCCTGAGGTATTTCGGATACGTTGATAAATCGCTTGTACGGCTTCGGTTTGCGTGTGTTTTCCTAAAACCTGTTGGTAATACGGGGTGCCGTCATTCGTATCTAAGTACCACTCACGCAGCCACATCCTGAGTCGCGTAAGAACTGACTGAGCTACAGCCTCGGCGCTGTCTATGAAATAGTTATCGAGGCCGGCGCCGAATGTCATATCGCCGTTTTCGTCTAGTTTTCGATATTTCATGTTTATTTATCCGGCGCCGGGCCGTGGTTGTGCGTATGAGATTGAAGCGATACAGTGCCGGACGAAATATCGCCAGTCGCGTGAATCGTCCCCGTGACTGAGGCGCCGCTACCGCCGCTAACGGTTAGGCCGCCTTTCCCGGTAATTAACCCTGTCACGGTTAGCGGGCCTTGAACGGTGTTATCCGGACAAACGATCTTAGATTTTTTAGCTGTTACGTTAGTCTCGCCGTTGATATTGATATCGAGTTTTCCAGCCGTAAGACTTATATAGTCTGACCGTGAATCTGTACGTATCTCGATAGCGTTAGACGATACGTCCGAAAGTTTGCGCGGCTGAGAACTAAGACCAAAAATCGCGATAGCGTCGGATAGATCATGCGAGCGCGAGTCTTTAGGCGACTGGACGCCGCCGCTTTGCCACCAAAAATCGATACAGGCGTCAGCGAATACGACTAAGCATTCGTCATTAACAGCTACAGGATACGTAATACATAAACCGCCAGCCCTCGGAAACGCGATAGGCACCTCAGTAAGCACGGGATACGGAGTCTCGGTTACGTTGCCCTCGTATCCTCTAAGTTTGCCCATAATCGCAGGTCTAACGGATACGACTTGTCGGTCTAAGTCAACCGCTGTAACGATAGCCGGCATAGAGACGCGAATAGCTGCTTTTAAATCCTCAGACTTTTGACGCTCGATTTCTTCAGGCGTCGCGATACGTTCTAGCTGGTTCATTTTTTCGTGGTTTTCTTTGTAGACGGGTCTAACGAGCACGCTTTAATTTCTGTGCTCCATTCGTTGCCGTGGGTATCGCCTGAATGTTTAAGCGAAAGGATTTTGAAGTCACCCGTTAGAAACTCGGACTCAATTCTTATCGGGTCGTAGATACGAAGAAGCGCGTTAAGACAACAACTCACCGTTACGCCGTCTTTATCTTTTTTAGGCGAACCGATCATGCCGGTATCGGCTCGTAATATGAACGCTTTACGGTCATCGCGTGTAGCGTTTTTCTTGCAATAGACTAAATGTCCATCCTGCACAGACCACTGCGTATCCGAATTTTTAGAGACTTCACGCGAATAGTTGCGAGCGGCACCGAAAAGTACGCGGCCTCTCGGATACTTAGTCTCGTTACTTACCGCTTTAAGATCGTCGTTTTTAACGCCACGCTCCTTCATAGCGTTAAACGATTTTTTAGCGATGTCGTTATTTGAGTAACCGGCGCCGACTGTTTCGTTTACGAGCGCGTATGAATAGCCGTTCTGACCGTCGCCAGCGTCGATACTAAGAATCGTATCCGCGCCGTTACGAACTTGCGACGTACTAATAATGTTTCCGTCGAAAATGACAGCGTTATGCGACTCGTAACCAGCCTGTAGAACAATGCGTTTTAAATCACCATCCGCGATACGCGCTACCGTCGTTTTAGATAAGTTATAGATGTCGATCTTCGCCGTATTCGGGTCTTGGAGCGCTGTTTTTTCTACGTCGAACGAGACTCTAAAGCCGCTCAGGTCTAATCCGTTGCCGTCTTTATCTCCGACAAGGAGCGTAATTTTTCGCCAAAAGTTAATCACTTGTAACTACGATTAAATGAGAATCGATACCGAGGTTTGTTTCTGTAGGGTCTGCCTTTTCGTCGCCGTCCGTGACCACGATTAGGCCGAAACCTAGTTTTAAGTGCTCGTACTGCTGGAGTAGATTTTCGCCAGCGACTAGCGCGAGATTACGTATTAGCCAGTCGTTCTCAGAACGTCCGATATCGAGCGTCCACGCCTGTAGCGGCTCATTCCATTTAGTGCGCAATAGGTAATTAACGCTGTTAATCTCAACGTTAAATTCCTCAGCGAACGTATTTAAAGGGATTTCAAACGTCTTCATTTTGTTAATTTCTTAATGCCATTCCAGGTTTGCTTAGCTATCGTTTTTTCTTGAACGGGCTTTTCTTGAAGCTGTTTTGTGCCGGTTTGAGCGGTTTTAGCCGTTACGTTCGGGTGCGCTTGCTGAGACCGAGGCGGCATATTCGTAGCGAGCGGGAACGTAATCAAAATTTCCTGCATTGTCAGTGTGCACTTCAAGATGCGCGCTGAATGCGAATCTTGATTAGCCGTTACAGACACTAAAAGCATATTATCGTAACGTCTTAGACCCGTGACAGCGGTAAACGGTACGCCGCTATACATTAAATCTAAGAGACGCTGATACGTCCCCTGAGGGTCTGAGCGCTCACCAAAGACGACATCCCACGTAATGTTTTTAGGTTCTCTAACGATGTGATCGGTTCCCTGCGTACCATCCTCTATCGGATACTGCGTAGCCATGACCGCCATGTTATGCGTCTCGGTTATCGAGCAGAAATCGGAAAACGCCTCGAACCTCCGAGACGGTTTAATTTGAAGCAGTTTTCCGACGGCTGTACCGGCTAATCCTAGTACCTGCGTTTCTAAGAAAGACATTGTTAGCCACCTTGCTGTAGATATGCTCGGTTAGTTGAGCCGGCGATTTCTTTAGCCTCTTTTACGCTACTGACGGTAATTGTTTGATGTACCTGAGCGTTGTTGTTATACGTGGTGCTAGAGCGCTGATTATTGTTAGTCGTGGTTGTCGGCAAACTAGATGCAGCTTTATCGTCATCCTTTTTACTTCCCCACGAAAACAGGCCTTTAATTGCGTTAACGCTCGTATCCCAAGCGCCAGTAACCATGTTTCCAGCTTTTTCCGTGGCCTCTTTACCGAAGTTTTTAACGGAGTTAATTAAATCATTCCACCACTGAGTAAACGCTTTACCGATGTCGGTTAGCGATTTCATAGCTCCGTCACCGATAGAGTTCCACAAATCACCAAACCACGTACTCAATCCAACGAATGTAGAAATAATCCCGTCATAAACCCCTTGAGCTTTTTGAAAAATAGTATTTTTTAGCTCATCCCATTTGTTAGAGGCCTCAGTAATAGCGTTATTCCAGCTATCGGATAAAAAGCCTTGAATCCTTTCGCCTAATAGCGATATCTCGTTAGAAATCGTATCGGCTTTAGACTTCCACCAGTCCGCGCTAAAGAAATTACCGACGATTGTTTTTAGACCGTCAAAAATTCGGCTCATGTTGTCAAGCCACACCTGAGCCGCTGACCAGTCAAATAAAGAATCTTTTCCTTCTTGCCATCCTTTAAAGTCGTCATATAACAAGCCTAAAACCGTTATTAACGTCATTACGGCTGTAATAATGCGACCTATCGGAGAAGCCTTAAACACCATATTTAAGACTTTCCAAGCGGCAGTAACTAATCCGATGTATATAGGCCATTTACCGAGAACCTGAAACATTTTCCCGAGTCCGGTAATAAAACCTGTAACGAGATTTGCGCCAATTGATACGGCTTCACTAATAGGTTCTACATAGCTTTTAATCAGTCCGGCGTTTTCATCAATCAGCTTAGAAACGCGTTCTATCGCTGTTGTGATAGACGGAAGGACACGTAAAACAAACGCAGTAATGATGTCATCAAAACCGCGCTTAGTAACGTTAATAGCGTCGTTGTATTTACCACCTAACTCTGCTGCTTCGTCTACATTGATTCCAAGCGCTTCGGTACGTTTGTTGTATTGATCGATAATCTCAGTCGTATCAGACGTGAGCATTCCGATCATCGAGCGATCAAGTCCGAGACGCTGAATGTACGCAGATTGCTCAGCCTTACTCAGGTCTTGAATCTTGACTTTGATTTCATCAAGAACTTGAGTTGTAGTTTTTACGTTCCCCTGCGCATCTTTCGCAGACAAGCCGAGTTTTTCAAAGACTTGCGCGCCCCGTCCGATACCCTGAGCCGCTTCGCCTATCGTTCGAGAAAGGTTCTCAAACGAAGCTGTAGCAGTATTTGCGTCTGAGCCTGTAAGTTCGGCTACATATCCGAGCCGATCGAGTTCTTTGACGGTAGCGTTACCAACACGAGAGACGACATCGCCGAGATCGTTAAATTTGTCGGCTGTACGCTGAAGAGCTACGGCCACGGAACCGGCGGCAATAGCGGCGCCGGCCCATTTAGCTAAGCTAACGATTTTGTCAGAAAACGAGCCTACTGCTTTTTCTGCGACAGATAATGACGCAAAATCGACTAATGCGCCTACTCGCAAATTTACATCGTTTTTAGTTTCGGCCATTTTTACGCTCGTAATACTGATAGACGCGTTTCTCGTTTTCGTCGTTCGCGTCGATAGCGTCATTTAGAAGAACTAAATCGCCTAAAGACACTGACGAATCGAAAAGAGACTCAAAAGAAAGAAAGCCCCGCAGAACGGGGCGCATAAGAAAAGACTCAGGAATATCTAGGAGGCGTACGGAGTCACGCCATTCGGGCGGCGTTAGCTCAACTTGTTTTCGTTGAGCCAGTCTGTAAAAAAATCTTCGAAGTTATATTTGAGCGCTTCGTACGTGATTTTGTACAACGATTTAATGTTGTTCAGCTCTTCGCACGTAATTTCGCCTTTATGAGAGCAGTATTCAATCTCCATCCCTGCCGCTACGACTTTAACGGACGGCATTAAATGTTTAAATATCAATTCATCCCGCCTGTCTGCCGGCATGAATTTATTTACAGCCTCAGCGATAGCAGAGGCAATGGCGATTTGATTCTGCGGATTTTTAATAATTACGTTTACTAGTTCTCCCGCCTGAGTCGTAATCGGGAAAAAATATTGATTAACGATGTCATGCTGCTGCTTAGCAGACAAACGATATAAACGAACGGTAACTCCGTTAACGGTAATGTCCTGATATTTAGTCATGCGATTAAGCTCCGATAGAAGTGATTTGTCCGCAGTTGAGCGTTACGACGATTGAATCGCCCTTGGATTTTTTGACGTTGTGGCCGGTAACTGACTGGATAGCGACTTGAGAGCCGGTGTGCGTTAATTTCATGTCACGATCAATAATCGTTACAGTGTCCGAGCCTGTGGAGCCTGTTCCGCGCTGTGTAGCGTGCAGAGCTATGAAGAAAGCGACGCATGGAGAAGAAGGTAAATACTCAAGAACGATAGTACCTGCGCTTGTTTCGTATTCGCTCCAAATAGAAGAACCGTCAATCGCTTTATTACGTTCGCCGAAATCCTCGTCGAGATTGATCGTAATTCCGTTATCGGTCAAACCCTGCTTTAAATCGAACGACACGCCACCAAAAACAGCGTATGCGGCACTTGCGCGAGCAATGCTATATGTTTGTTTAGACATTTTGAAATTCCATTAAAAAAGCCCTGCGTTCGTTTGCAGGGCTTGTTTAGAAAATGACTTGATTAGCGATTGATATTGACAATGATCGGCACGCTGTGAATAGCGCCAGCGAGTTTGATACCGGCCTGAATAACCGGAGACTTGCGGGCCTCGCGTTCGTTCTGCAACTGATCGTTAACAGACGGTGCGTACAAGTAATAACCTTTTTCGAGATAAGCGCCGGATTCAAGGTCGCCGAACGGGTCACTATTCCACACGCCCGGCGCCACAAATCCGTTAATGACGGCCTGATCGATAGCGTTAGCAACAGCAGCCATAAGGCGCGCCACTCCGTCATCGGTCTGCGGGATTTTCGTTTTGGACTGATAGGGAACGTTGTAAACAGTAGTCTGAATTAAATCCTGCAACCAGTCAGAGCCGTGACGTTCGTCAGCCCACATACCGGACGACATGACACCTTCTTGAATAATATACGTATCGTTCGAATAAATAGCGTACTTATTGACGTTACGCGCCGTGAGATTCGTATCCTGAGACTGCGTGAGATTCGTCGGCTGGAGGCTCGGAGCCTGCTTGAATTTCAGCGTAATCGTTGTCATCGAGCCGCTGAAATTAACGCTAAACATACGACCTAAAGCAGAGGCTACGAGATATTTATTCAGTCTGTAGGCTGAATCGTTAGCGTCGTATTCAGAAGCGAATACGATAGTACGCGTAAATTGGCCCCGCTTGAGTTTAGACGGAAGGTCTGTAGATTCATCGGTATAAACGGAGTCAGCGCAAGTAAGATCAGTAAGCGTAACGCCGTAGATATGAGAGTCTGTAGCGGCCTCAACGATCTGAGCGATTTTAAGAATTTCGTCGTCTGAGACTGTAGCGCTGGTGGCTGTAATAAAGCCGTAGAAATTACGACCGTAGTCAGCGAATAACTTAGATACAGCGGTACTAATTGCCGTGTCTTTCGTAGAATCCCAAGCCTCAGCAATAATCAAAGTTTGCGGCTTAGGAGACTGAGAAAAATAAGCCATAGCTGCTAGCGTTTCCGGTGCGTCATCACCGAAATCTGTAGCTACATCGTCGGAGCTTGTATACGTGCGATAGCCCTCTCCGGCAGTGATAACGTTTTTCGTATCGCCAAGAATGCAGAGAATGCCGAAGCCTCGTGTTTGCGCGGCTTTCGGACTAAACACCATATCGACATTAACGATATTGTTTAAAGAAAGTGCCATTTTAAAAATCCTCGTTAGGAGTTTTGAATACTGGTAGGAGCTGAAACTATTGATTTAATTGACCAGCGTCGGACGTATGAATAATCGAGCGTTAGGTCGACTGTGCTCATGGGCGTTCGAGCGTGACCCTCGGCTAATCGGTCAATCTCAATAATCTGAGCCTCGTTAATGCTGAGGCCGAATTTTTGTAGCGCGTCAACGTTCTGAGATAAGTAAATCAGGTCGTGTAGTAAAAACGCCTTCTCTCGACTGTTTTCACCGATGAGCTTTACTCGGCAGTGCGCCGTACCTTCGTAAGCCTGATCTAAATGATCGTCGGTTTCCTCAACGTCGTAAGGCGTGCCGTTGAACTCGATCTGATAGAACTCGAAAAATACGTTTAAAACATTCGTACTAATCGCTGTTTCAAATTCTCGAAACATGGGCTTAACGTGGATCGGAAAACATCCGAGCGCGTTAGCTAACCACGTCTGAAATTTGTCGTCGAATTCCTCTGAATAAACGTATGCAGCAGTACTTGCGAGCACGCCTGCTTGCGTAGAGTCTACGTAACTCATGCTTGTTTGCTCCTAGCTAATGTGGCTTGGTAATACGCGCCGTTCGGGTTGTAATCTGCGATAGACATAACGTCGTACAGCACGCCGTTAAATTCGATTTGATCGTTAATAAAGCCGTTGTCTGCGAGCGATACGCGCTCGACGCCGTAGTACGTGAGGCCGCATGTAACCGGTGAGCCGTCGGCATAGACGATATTTACTAACTGCGCATCCGTTAACGGCTGTAGAACTGCCTGTATCGACTTTCGAATTTTCGTAATTTCGTCGCGTCCGTTTCCTAGCGGTTTAGCCTGTTGACGAATGAGTACGCATGAGACCGTGAAATCAGGGTCTCTAACGATTTCTGAGACATCAATCATTTTTTATCTACGACGTATTGAATAGCGTTAAGAAGAGCGCCAGTGCGGATAAGTGCTTTCGTACCTTTAAAGCCCTGACGTTTACGGGCCGAGATCGTTGCCGGCGCCAGCGGTACGAAATTACGTTGATCGACGATATTCTGTTTAGCAGTATCTCGAACGAGCATACCGACGACATTCAACGCCTTGTTCACGGCGCCGGTCTTACCGCTCAATCCCTCATCAACTAACGCCTGCTCAAGAATTTCGTGTATCCGTTTTTCGTTCGTTAACAGCGCTGGTTTTAAATACGGTCTAGGCGGTATCGTATGCGTCCCGTAAGTTTGCCACGTCGCTATTTTTAGATTAGTAAGCGGCGTGTCCTTGCGCTTCAAACTTTTCGCTTCGATATAGCCAATCGAGACGCCTTGTTTATCGAACCTCGCGAATCTTTCCTTTAAGTGAAAAATATCGGACTTGAGCGCATCGGCGCCTTCTACTTTCATCGTTAGGGCCATGATGCGCGTCCTGTAACTGCGAACGGCATACGCCGATAACGTTTTAATAGATCGTAAAACTGTTTACCGTATGGCGTCGAATTCCAATAGCCAGCGTCAGCAAACGACGTGGACGCCGTATCGTAAGAAACGGAAACGGAACCGACAGTTTTAGAAGCGACTGCGCCATGAGCTCCGTTGCTAATGTTTCCTTTCAAGGCTTCGCCACCGGCGCCGGTGCGCTGACCGTTATCAAGTGACGCTAGATAATGAGCGGTAAACAGAGCTTTACCGAACTCGGTGCTTTTTCCGAATCTGTTTTCGCTAATCTGATTGTCTGCTTCAGACAAATAGAACTCTACACGAACCTTCGGAAACTCTGAAAACTCGGGAAAAATCTGTAAAAAATCGTCGTAAGTCATTTTGTTTTTAACGTGATTACGCCCGCTGGACGTATCCAGCAGGCATAAAAAAACCTCGCGAGGTGCGAGGCTTAGATACCGTCGAAGTACATCACGGTCTCAGGACGGCGGAACTGAACTTCAGCCAAGCGCCACAAGTAAGCGGCGCAATAGTCGAGTCCTTTGTCGTAGGTCTTTTCACGCCATACCGGGCGAATATGGTAACGAACGTAGTTTTTATCCTTCGTATAAAGAACCATACGGTCTTTAGAAGAGGTTCCGAGAGAAGCCAATTCCTTGACCTGATTAACAGTCATAGAACCTGCAACCTTACGTCCGAGAGATTCCTTCTCGATGTAATCGATCATAGAGAAGTGACGGTCGTCAGGAGCCTTCATGCTAAAGAGCTTGACGTACTGAGCAGGCGTAAGAAGCATTGTATTCGGCATGATGACGCCATTAGTAGCCTGATATGCCTGATTGAAGTAGTCATCAATAGCCTTCGCCATACCGTCCCATGTCGGAGATGTTTCTGCGAGAGCGCCTGTAGTCGTTCCCTTCTTGATAGAAGCGTTATTCAAGAAGCCCTTGAAACCTAAGCCGCTATCGCCAAGATAACCGACCTGATGTGCTTCTTGCAGGAATTTATCGTTAACGAGTTCAACCTGCTCGGCGTTAACGTTGATATCCTCAGCTTTCTGAGCGGCCTCAAGCTCCATAGAGGTTACGGAGATTTCGCGGCCAGCTGTATAAACTGCGACAGCCGTAGCGTTCAGTTCGTAATCAACGCCTCGAAGGTCATTTGCACCCTTTCCAAGCCAAGACATTCCTTTTGCGTCTTTAGTGCCCTGTCCGATACCTTTGATGTTTCTCAGAGCGACGACGTTAGAGACTTTATCGAGGTCTTCGACGATAGGAATGTCGCGAGTGAAATAGTAGTTCGTAAGCGGGCGGATGATTTCCGGCTCAAGCTGTGCGAGTCGAGAATTCCACAGCGCTTTTACTTGATCTGCTGAAATTGCCATTTTATTTGTCCATAAAAAAAGCCCCGTCCGAGTAAACGAACGAGGCTTAGTTAGTTAAGAAAAAGGATGTGAATTAAGACGATGATTTAACAGGAATTACGACCTGCTGAGTTACCTGAATTTCGGCGCACCCGTCAGCAATACCGTTGGCGGCGAAAACTGCGCGAATAGGTACTTTCGTGTTGTCAGTCGTAAAGACTTGGTTTGTCGCGTCGTAATAGACAGGCTGATTACGTTTAGGCGTAATGGACGCGGCAGCAGGCACCTGAATGTAACCAGTGCTAAGTACGCCGATTTCTTGCGGAAACACCTGTAACGTCCAACCCTCGTGATAACGCACGACAACGCCGATCATCGCGTCGAGGCCGTCGGTTGTTTCGAGCAACACGGCGTTACCGTCAGAATCCTGTTTGACAGGCAAGCCGGCGCCGATAGCGGCGGTTGCCGTAATGGACTTAATGTCCGCGCCACCGCGAGTTACGAAACCCGCAATCATGTTTTGTTCAATGTATCCAGTCTGCATTTTTTATCTCCGATAAGTTATTTCTTCGCTTTATTCCAAAGTTCCGCACTTTGCTCGACAAAAGACTTCGCCTTCTTCGGCGCTTCATCGTGCTTAACTGTTGCTAGCGTCGCCTGAGTCATAGAGCGCTTGAAGTTTGCGCAGGCGCGTAAAACCATCGCATGATCACATTTAGACAAGTCGCCGAAAGAGTCGACAAAAGATTTACCCTGCTGTGATTTAGCAAATTCGAGAATTGCGGCATACGGCAGATTAGGCGTAGTAGGCGCTAACGAAGGAGCGATATCTGCGGCGTCACGAATCATCGCGGCGTCGAGCTTGGTTTCGGGTTTAGCGTCTTTCTTCGCTTCTTCCTTCTTACATTCGTCAGCTTTCTTTTCGTCTGCTTTTTTATCTGCTTTAGCGTCAGTCAACGCTTGCAAGATAACGGCGCCGAGTACAGCAGGATCAATGCCAGCCAACGGATTAGGAGCGGCTGGCGGCATATCGTCGTCGGCTTTTTTATCGTCAGGTGTCGGCGCCGGAGTTTCAGCTGCTTTGTTATCCGGTGCAGGTGTCTGAGTGGCGTTCGGCTCAGGCTGTTTAGCTTCGTCAGCGTTAGTAGCCGGCGCCGGAGACTGAGCTTGCGCAGATTTTTCGAGCGCGGCTAATCGTTCGCTCATAGCTTGGAGCTGTTGAAGAATCTGAGCGTTAACTTCAGCAGGTGCTGCGTCTTTCTTGAAAAATGCCATGTCTGTATCCTCTTTAGTAATTACAGAATCTTTTAGAGAGCACGTCGCTCCACCTTTTCCTTGAGGTACTAAAGCAACGTGATTACCTATGAAATTTGTTTCGATGCCGATTCCACCGCCTTGATCGATAACGTTCGATTTAAAGCCGCATGACAACTCCTTAGCGACACCGTTAAAAACGGCCTCTATCGCCTTAGGTTCAAAAATCATTAGATCAGCTACGAGACACCCTGCTGTCTGTCCTTCGCCCTTACGAACGTGCGAAATACTGCCAACTGCGTACTGTTTCCAGTTGTCACCTGTCACGCTATCGACTGGCGGATGTCCGAGAGTTACCGGCTTTCCTTCTAATGAGTTGATAGTGTCGTCTGAGAACAGCACATCGCTCGGACGCATAATGAACACTTTCCCTTCAGCATTCGGCTTAACCTCGTTAGTTTCAGAAAGAGCGTATTCACGTGCGCCAATCGACGCGATAACGGCATTACGACAAATTAAAAAGCCCTCTTTCGTGAGTGCTTTGTTCGGTGAAATTGGATAGCTCAAGTCATACATTTAAGCTCCTAATTGTTTAATTTTTCGGGTACGAGCGGCGCGGCATAACAACGGCAGTTGTAAGTCCCCCCGGGGTTATAGTATTTGCCGGGTTCAACTTCAGGCGGATTAGAGAACGAACAAACGCGCCCGTCCATCGCCTGATGCGAGGCGCGTACGGATTCATCCTCGACGGTGTGCCATACGTACTGATCGATACCGACGGACTGCGCCTGAGCCTGTACTAGCGTTGACTGCGTACGCGCCACTTCGGTGCGTGCGATGCGTCGTGCCGCGTACTCAGGATATCCGGGCGTCATGCCTTGAATCTTTGCGACTAACGATTCATGCCTAGCGCCAGTCTCGAGCGCTATCTGAGCGCTGAGCTTCTGAGCTTCTAACGCCGCGTTGTTCGGTAACGTTTTAATTACGTCTACCTTTTCCTGTACGAGCTTATTAACGAGCGCGATCATTTGCGGCGACTGCGTATCAATGCGCAGACCCGCCGCCTTCTTAAAGTCACGCGCAAGAAGTACCGCGTTATTTCCTATGATTTTTGACCAGAGAGTGGCGGTCGGCGTAGGTAACGCATTCGCGTAATTATCGAGCTGAGCTTGCAGAATTCCGAAGTCCTTAATCGTCCCGTCTGGATTCAGGTTCATGTTAATAATCGCCTGAATGTTACGAGCGACTTGACGGTAATAACGCCACACGCGAGCGCGGTACGTTTTTTCGTGATTAAACGTTGCCATTTAATTTAAATTAAACGCTCCGAAATTCGGCGTTTCGTTAGGGTCAATGACCTTACCGATGTTAGGCAGGCCAGCTTCAACGTACTGCCCTGTCTCACCCGGTATCGGAGGCGGCTCTACTTCGTTGAGCGCGTCGATATCCTGTGGCGTAACGGTTGAAAAGATTCCCGTCTTTTCGGATAACGCGGCAATTTCTTCGAGCGCTCGCTTGTCTGAAATTAGCCCTGCTGCTTGTACGCTGAGAATCGTATTTACAGCGTTCTGAGCGTTAGTAATGCGCTCTGCCGTAGATTCTTGTTTGAGCGGTACGAAGTCGAAGTCTATTTCGTCAACTTTACGTCCTGAGCTGGTGAGGATTAACGAAGCGATACGGCTAATCGGTTCGCGTAACTTATCCTCTTGAAGGCGCGAGACGGTATCGTAATAATTCGCTAGATCAGCGTCTCCGGTCGAGAATCCAGCGGGCGACATACCGAATAACTTGACTAACGGTATTTCTGCGGCGCCGGCGATCTGCTCCGAGAACGTAATCAGCACGTCACGAATGCCGCCGAACGAGTACGACTGAGACTGAAACGTGTCTTTGTTATCAGATACGGTTAGCGACGCATTATTTTGAACGTCATTAATCATTTTTACAGCACGGCCCATGAAGGAAGCGCGTTCGTCATCTTGCAAGCCCTGCCAAAAGTTTTCGATACCTAAGTATCTGATGTAACAGCGCTTGAGCAATTCGAGACAGCTATCTAACGAGGCTCCGTATGCGCTGACGGCTGAGTTAGCTACGTCATAAACGGACTCACCCCAGCCTTGGTTTACGTTTAACTTGCGATGCGTTGAACGTATTCCGTCGAAACGGATAACACGACTAGCGTCAGCGTCGAACGTGCTCAACGTGCCGTAGGCTGGTTGAATGCTGTATTTGACAGGTAATCCAGCCTCGGCGCCATAATTTTTTACGGTCGTGCTCGGCGTGATTTCCGTTTTATCGAATACGCGGAAACCTAGAAGCGTCCCGTTAGGATTTAAAACGCTTTCCGGCGCACCGTCGCCCATGTCGATCATTACGAGCGAACCGCCGTAAACGCGTGCGTACGTAATCGCGTCAGTCAGCAGGCGCCACACGTTTAAGCGACGGAACTCTTTCTCTAGGAAAGCGGACGTATCAGCGTCAAGGCGCCAATTCACGCCCTTCGATGTCATATCGCTGGCAATTGACTCAGCCATACGCCGCGCTACCCAGTTCGACGAAAAAAGTCGTCCTTTCAGTTCGTCCGGTAACGAAAAACTTATTTCGTTTGCGACGTTCGTAATCAGCTCGCCTGTGCATACTGAGCTTACATAAGCGGTCGCGCTGTCGTGTTTCGTACGTCCTGCGCCTTTTACTTGAATATTTTTTGCCATGAGAATGATGTGCTATTCAGTTTTCCGACGACGCCGTAACGCAGAGCGTCCGGCACGTGTGAAAACTCGTGATCGGGTTTATCTGTCGGATTTCCTGAAGAATCAGTCGCCCACGTGTAATTTGTGATTTCGTTGTAAAAATTCGGAACGTCCGGCGCCACGATAATTTGATACTGCTGTATGAGCTGGATACCGTAACGAACCGAGTCCGCGCCTTTCGGAGCGGCTACAGCATTAACGCCTAGACCGCGTAATTCCTCGATAGATTTCGGCTCTGCGGCGTCGCATTGGACTTCTTCTCGTTTAAGTCCTTCAGCTTTGATCTTTTCAGCGATTTCAGCGTTAGTAAGGCCGCGAGTAAGAAAGCAATGAATAATGTAGATTTTCTTGTCACGTTGATTAACGAAACCTCCGACAAATGCTGTCGGGTCAGTAAAACCGAAGTCGAGGCCGTAAAACGGTTTACATTCGTCATCTTTGTTTAGCGCGTCAAAATCAAACTCAAGCTCGATTACGTTTTCATAAATCGTACCAGTCGATAGACCCCATTCACCTAAGCCTTCTACCTTATAGCGTCGAGGTTGCTCGAGCTTCATTCGCTCGAATATCGCGATATCCGCAGGGTCTAGCCACTCGTTACATAGATAGTTCGTCGTTAGCGCTAACGTATCATCGTTAGGGTTATCAAAGAATCGTTTTTTGCCCCACCAACGCTCAGACCACGGATTAAGCGTAAGAATGAACTGTTTCCATAGTCCTTCAGGTAATTGACCGCGAATAGATAAATCGAGTTTGTTGAACTCGTTTTCGTCCTCGATTTGATACGCTTCGTCAATCCATACCCAGCACAGTACGCCTGTCGGTACAGAAATAGACGTAATTTTCTGCGCGTCATCGAAGCCACGAAAGAGAATTTTTTGTCCGGTCAGCTTATGTGTAATCTCAAGCGGCGAAACTTTGTAATCCCAATACTGCTCAACGCCTAGACGATGTATCGCCCAAACTAAATCTGAGTAGCAAGAATTTCTAAGCGTGCGCTCGTAACGTCGAATAACGAGCGCGTTCGCTTCTTTGTACGCCATTAAGTTAACGATTAACTTCAGCGCTGAGGTTTTAGACTTCTTAGAACCGCGTCCGCCTTTGCAAACTATGTAACGCTGCTTACTATTCCAAAATGACGCGTAACCTCGACCGACGATCTCGCTCAGCTTTAACTTTCTTTGCTTCATTCATCGTCAATCTTTTAAATCGTTTTGGATTATGAGTACCGGCGCCACGTTTAAATCTTTGCCGTCTTTACCGGTGATAGCGACCTTCTTTCTATCGCCAAAATTTTCATCATTACGCATAGCGGCTTGTCTAGCGCATTCCTGAATTACGATCTTCTTAGCTTCGACGTAACCTTTCGGCAAATCTGCTCCGGTTCGTATACAGCGATCAGCTATGCGATTTAACTTTTCTACTTGTTCCCATCCGAGCGCGTCAAAAAGCCATGAACTTTCCTTACGTGCTTGCGCGGAACGGTGACAAAATTCTTCGTTTTCTTCTTTCCAGCGAATTATCGTTCGTCTCGAAGGCATGCCTTTCATCGCGCCAATCTTGCGCTCCGATTTTCCTTCGAGAATTAAATCGATAATTTTGTCGGCTAATTCTTGAGAATACTTCACTGGACGGCCGACTTTATTTTTTGTTGAAGTGGCCATATTTCGTAAGCTAGATGTTGTTTGGTGTACCCGGTAAGACTCGAACTTACAACTTAACGATTATGAGTCGTCTACTCTTTCCTATTGAGTTACAGGTACGTATTATTTGGCTCGGTGAACAATGCCCGCCGAGAGGCTTAAGAGGTGCCGCGTTACATATACAAGGTAATGCGGCTTTCGTTTACGGTTAATGATTAGGAGTCCCCATTAAGGCTCTATGACAGTGTTTGTGTATTAGTTACCGTGAAACGAAAAACCGCTCGCGAACTCATGAAACGTTGGAGAGAAACATGATAGCGAGCGGTCGTATTTAAAAAGGATGAAGAAGTTTCCGCTTCCTCATCCCCGAATAGAAAAATCCCATCAGGATTTCTCCCTTGCGATTGGTAACTTTAGACTTTTTCTTATGTCGTTTGGCTTAATCGTTGTCGTTCGTCGTTTCCTCCGAGCGCGCCGGTTCCTCCGCAAGGAACCGTCTCTGATTAAGCCAAAATTCGGGCGGCCTGATACACAGGCTTGAAATTGTCTACTAAGACACTACTACAAAAAAAGAAGCCCCGCAAGAGATGGGGGCTAAGTGTCGATATATTTAAGGTTTATGTTTTAACGTAATTCTAAAACTAATTCTTTTCCTAACGCTTTAAACGCATTTTGAATTGTATCTATTTTGGTTGCGTGACGAATGTCAGTAATTCTTGTTACCTCTTGGGGCTTAATTTTCATTTTTCTAGCTAAGTCTACAGGTCGAACGTTTAACTTAACCATTGTATTTAAAAGTAAAACCTTTGACGTTACCGAGACGGGTAAATCAACAGCAACATCACCAGTTTGAAACTCTGAGGGGGATGGGAATTCTCTACCATCCTCGATATAAAAATCAATAGCTGTAATTAGCGCATCCCGTGCATTAGTTTTTAATTCTTCTAAATCCCAAGCCTCTGTAATAGCCTCGGGTACATCACGGAAGCTGGCGATAAATCCACCCTCTCCATTGGCCTGAATGGTCGCTGGATATTGATAGTTTGCCATTTTCTTTCCTTTCGCATTTATTAAAAAGTCTTTTAACGGAGGGTTTCCCCTCCGTCTCGACTTGCTATTTGATTCCAAGCTGTCGTTTGATTAACTCCATATACTGCCTAGAGTAATCTTTTGTTGGATGACGTTTAATCACTGACTGCCTACCGTTGTAATAAGCCTTGTAATGATTAGTTCCATCAACTATAACGACACCAAGGTCTTTAAGTTCGTCGATAAATTGTTTATGTTTCATGACATAACCTCTTTAATATCGACAAGGTTTATTGTAATCATTTTTGTTTATTTTTGCAAGCGTTTTTGCTTACGATTTCTGCGCATCTAATCCTTAACGCGAAAAACATCAAAGCATCTTCTGTCCAATGATCGAGCCTTCTTCGCTTAATATTCCAAATCTTTTTACCCGCACGAAGTAACGAATCGTCAGAACCGAATACGTAAAGAAGTACAATGAGCTTAGCTGTACGAACGTTTAGCCCGTGAGTACCGATAGAGAGCATTTCAGTATCAGGCGTACTCATGTACTGCCAAACCGTGTTTAGTAAATCCGCGTCTTTCTGATCTACCTCGATACCGTAATCCTCTGAGCGATCTTCAGGCCCCGTGTAATCCTCGGAAAAATCCGTTTTATCACGCGTCAACGCTAATGCTTTTTGAACTGCGTATGTAATCGAAATATTTTTAATAACCTTATCGCGATATGCTCGACGCCAGTTGTCTAAACGCGGTCGTAAATCTGCGATTAACTGTTTTTCTTTATCGTTCATTAACCCTCCTGATTGTTTTAGTTGAGATTGATAGGCGGTTGTTCGTCTGTATAGCTGAGACATTCCCAGCCGGCGCCGGATTTTTTAGGTCTAGGCGCAACTATGTAGAGTTGAAGCGGGTATTTAGAGCTGAAAACTTTGCATTTGACTTTAGCGTCATCTGCGATGATTCGGAAGGAGCCCTTGACCTCGAAAACTACTAACGACATATCATTGAGCAGTACGAGGAAATCAGGCGTATAGCGACACTGGTTATCTGCAATCTTGAACGAGACTGCTTCAAACCAATAATCGACGATTTCACCCGCGCGCTTACGAGTTTCGAGCATGGCTGCAAACGCGGTTTCGGTTTTATTCATTTCGCCAGTTCGTAGGCGGCCCTTCGCTTGTAAATACTTATTCATCGTTTTCGATCCCTGCGATTAGTTTGTTAAGACGCCCACGCACGCGATTCATTTGAATTATTCGTTTAGACGTAAGATTCATATCCCACTGATGTCTATCGAAATAGAACTTGTATCCGGTCATAAGATGCGTATGAAATTTCTTATGAATGGTGTACGGAGTAAGGCGCAACTTGACCTCAATTTCTTTAGGTGTTTTATTCAATGACGCTAGGCGTACGACTTCAAAGCCGTAGTCTGATAAATCCATACTTTTAACGAAGCGATCGTTTTCAAAGCTCATGTTTTTAATCTCCTCGGTAATGCGGTTTTTAGCGTCTCTGAGCGATCATCTGAGCGTGAGTGTGCCAACGCTCAAACTGCGAATAAAAAGCGCGTCTGCGTTGAATTTGGTCGTCTTGCGCACGTTTGAAACGTGTACAGCGTGCGAAACTAATCGGATAGCACTCACCCGGTGCGCGAGATTCGTGTAAACAATAGATATTCATGTCTCCGAACGATTTAACCGGTGGGACGCGTTTATTACCGGCACCGTCAATCCAATACGAAGCGGCATGAGCGCAGTAGAGACAACAACCGCCAGTCATAAAAACCGCCTAAAGTCGAAAAAAGCCGTAACGAACGCGATAAAGATCACTGAGTACATATCCCAATCGCTCCACGTGCTAGGCGTTCTTCCAGTTGCCAAGGCGAAGTTACGACCGAAGGACATCGCACCACCGTAGAAGCTCAGCACAAAAAGGAATTTAAAAAGCCAGCGAAGCATCACTCACACCTCACGAACGAGGAAAGGACAGCTAACGTCAATAGAGCGATCAGTAACACGAATAACTTCCGATCTCTTGTTCCTAACGTTTCAAAGAAAAAATCCCAAAAAACGATTAAGCCGCCGACATACGCGAGATACTCAAAAAATTTCTGAAGGCTAAAAATCATGTTTAACGTCTCCACGGAAACCACTCAATAGCCAAAATCTCAAACATCCAAACAAACAAAGCGACAGTGACGAGAACGTTAAGATCGGTAATTAGACCTAAGACTGCTAAAGCTAAAGCGACTAAAAACGCGATAAACAGCGATACGTAAACGAATACGAACGCAATTAAAAAATCTTTCATCTTCTATCCTCCCTGCTCGTAAACATCAAAATTGCTAGCTTCGTCAGGACGTAAGCGTTAACTAATACGACCGGAGCAACGAAAATCGTTAGAAGTACGTAAGATTCAAACGTCATGTTTTCTCCTTAGAAATACGGTTCGATTACTTTTTCTTCGTCCGGCGCCGGGGTTTCTTTTGTGAGCGCTGGACGAACGGGAATACGTAACATCGACGTGCAGAAATTGAGCGATGCGTTATCGCGCCATAGCTTGATAAAACCTTCGTATCCGCCATGACGTTGTTTACAAAGATTGAGAACAAAATCGGGTTTACTGTCGTCTACGTCTTTACCCTCTGCTCGTTTTTGAACCTTCGAGTAATCACGAGCGAGTACGAAAACGTTGCAGGCGATGTTTGTAATGTTTGACGAACCTTTTATAGAGTCTTTCGTAGCGGCGTCGAATACGTTGAACGACTTAGAACTTGAATCCGAGCGCTTGCGACAATGAGCGACTACAACGATGTGAACGTTATTAGCGCGTGCGAAATCAACGAGCTGGCCCATTACGTAATCTGTTTCCTCTTTATCGATGTCGTCACGTACGCACATCATTAACGAGTCAACAAAGAGGATGTCGGACTTGTAATACTTAACTGCTGCTTCGAGTAATCGAATAAGCTCGTCCGGCTCGACTTTTCGCTGTAAATCGCAAATGTGCAGGCGTGTAGCGTATTCGTTGAAAAAGAGTTCGATATCACTTTGTTCGATAACGCGTTTATCGCGAGAGCAAACGACCTGCGTAAGCATTCGCTCGATTGTTCTAACCGGCGCCATCTCAAACGATGCGATATAAAGTGACGCACCAGCCGCTAAAAGGTGCAAACCGATTTGTCCGAGAAGGAGCGATTTACCCGAACCGTTTTCGCCAGCTAACACGGTCAACTCGCCCGGACGAAACTCGAAATCGATAGCTTTTTCTTTGCCGTCTAACGTTGTTTGTTTAAACGGAAGTACGTACTTAGCGACATGATGTTTCTTTTCGTCGAGATAGACTTGAAAATCGTTACGAAACTCGCGAATGTCCTTCGTTACATAAAATTCATCAGGACGACTCGACAGCTCAGTGTATTCAGCGAGTGACGTTGTAATCTGCTGTCCGCCTAGCGGGTCTGCCCAAAACTCAGGCGAATCTGTAATATTTTTTGTTGACATCATCATATTTCCAAGCGATTAGTTGTCTGTTTTTGAACATGACCGTAACGACGATTGATTGAGGTCTAAACACAGGTATTGCACGCATCCAGCGCGTCAACGTCTCACGTAGTTGAGGCGTATCGTCAACGTCGAGAAAATCGATAAGCACGTTTTTCCCTTCGATAAAATGAGCCTTGAGTTTCATAGGGTCATCGGAGAATGAAAAAAGTACGGTCGGTACGTGTGGGCGTCGCTCTGGTAATTCCTCAATCCCTTCACGCACAATCGCGTCAGCCTGATAGAGCTTTAATTCTTCTTCGGTGAGTACGGGAAAAAATACGAGCTGTGAGGTCGTGAACGCATCGGGATATTCGTAAAACGTTTGTCCCTGTTCGTTTCGTACCATCGCGGCGGCTGAAAACATCATTTGGCCTCCTTCTTAACGACTCTTTCGAGCTGTGACAGGTCTTTGATGTCATACGCATACGTAGATTTCGCCATGATTCTGTCGAAACATTCGCGAGCGCTCGGAGCGTATTCGACTGGCGGTAACTCAGGCTGATAATCCTCAGCTTTTACCCACACTGCGTTAGGGTCTTTAGCTTCGACCCACTCAGCTTTAAAGCCTATCCAGTTACGAAGAATGACCTCATTCAGCGCTTCTTCTAACGTCCAGCCCGCGTTTTTTGCTTCATTACGAATTAACGAGATAACGCGATCAGTCACCGGCGCCTTCTTTTGTTTCCTGTGATTCAAGAAGTCAGCCCATAACTCGTTAGATACTTCGTCCGGCTTGGCTACGCTAGTTTGCGTTTTAGTAGCTACCCCACGGGACTGAGGCTTTTCTTCGGTTTTTGGTTTAGAAGGAGCAGATGCAGTTCCTACGACCTCGGTTTGTTCCGGCGCCGGTAGTTTTCCTTCAGATTTTTTTTCGGGTAAATAACTGTTAATGCGTGCCGTCGCGTAATCACTGAGTAATTCAGAAGGAACGATTTCGTTAGGTTTTAAGTCAAAAATATTTCGCCCCTGCGAATCGGTTGCTAACGTAGTCTTTTCGTCTTTAGCTTCGGTGTGCGCATATATATCTTGTTCTTGCTCTTGTTCTTGTTCTTGTTTTGGCATACCCTTCCAGAAGTCTTTAGTAAAGCCTTTCGGTAAGGCTTTCGCAAAGCCTTTCTGATACGCTTCGACAAACTCTTTCGGTAACGCTTTAATAAAGCTATCTCGTTGAGAATTAAGAATAATTTCCGCAGATTTCGCGAGTACGTGATTAGTTAAATCGCACTCAGGTAACGAATCTAAAGCGCTATTCCACGACTTAACGACGTTCGGATTTTCCGGAAAGTTGTACCTTAAAAAGTTAGGTACGTAGATCAAAAAAGACTCTGAATCGTACTTAATTAAACCCTTTGATAAGAGTTCATTTAAGGCTTGAATAAAGACTTCACTAAAGGCTTTCGGTAAGCCTTTATGTAACCCTTCATTCAAATATTCGTTACCTCTTTGTTCGATAGCAAGCGACTCAAACGACGCTTTAAAAGCTCCGATAGGCGCTAGATCACGTCGGCTTAGTATCGTGTACCAAGCCAATTTACCTTCGACGCTTAACTCTCGAAACTTCTTATCGTTACTGATTCGGCAGTCTATTTTTCTATAAATTGCCATGACGCCTCCTTAATGAAGGTTTTTCCAAGCCTTAAAGTGCGGGAATGCGAGGCGGAAATAAGGGATGCGCATTTTCGGAACACCTTGTTTCGACCACTTTGTGATCGCAGACGGACTTAATCCGAATGTCGAAGCTATGACGGTTTTCTTCTTGAACTCTTTCATTAGTTCGTCAAAAACCTGTTGTTCAATCCTTTTCATTTATTTACTTAGGTTAAAAATATACGTCCTTATATTAACCTAAATTTTTACCTAAGTAAAACAAAATTGATTTAACCTAGGTTAAATTTATTCTCAAAGATAAGGAGAATGTTATGTATGACAATGACTCTGCGAAACAGTGGAATGAACGACTAAAAGAAGCGATGTTAGCTAGGAACAAATCGCAAACTGATATTTCACGAGCTACAGGAATTACACCGGCTGGAATCAAAAAATGGCTCGACGGTGCAGTGTCTAAACCTAAATTTGATGACGTTTTCGATGTTTGTACATATCTCGAAATAACGCCTGAATGGCTTATGAAAGGTATCGGCTCGATGGACGATAAAACTCAGCCAGCTTCGTCAAATATGGTTTCTATCCAGCAAGTGGATTACTTCGGGTCATGCGGCTTAGGCGTTATGAACTTTGAAGATTTTCCGGAAATTAAAACGCTTGAAGTAACGCCGGCTTGGTTTACTAAAAACTTCTCGTTTTACAACCCTCGAGATATCAAGATAATCACAGCTCTGGGTGATTCAATGGAGCCGGAAATTCGAGACGGCGACGCGGTTTTTATTGATGTTACGGACAAGGAAACGTTACGCGACGGAATCTATTTATTGGTCGTTGACGGCGAAGCGTATATAAAGCGCGTGCAGAAATTGATAGGTAAGAAAATCGCCTTACTTTCGACAAATAAAGCATACAAAGACATCGAAGTAAGCCTAGATTCGGACATTGAAATACGAGTTTTAGGCCGCGTTATAAAAAGTCTTAAGGTCGTTGATATTTAGGAGGGATTATGAAACGATTGTTTTATTACATCTTAAAAGCAGCGGTACTAGTTTGTTGGTTTATTTTCCTTTTCTTCGTTTATTCATTTGCTTTATTCGCGATAAATGGGACGGAAAATTCAGACGTTTCGACACTGCTAATCGCGATGTTTTTGTCTGTAATGACAATAGTCATATTTCGTTACGTCCGCGCAAATCGAAAACAGAATAGTGATACTCAAGTAGTTCAATCAATAAAGGTAGAAGCTCCTACAAAAACCAATAAAAATAATTACGTTAAGGCCGTTGTTGATAACACTCTTTCCTATGTGTCCGGCTTGCCAGTAGACGTAAGAGAAAACATGGAAAAAGCCTTAGTAAAGAAGTTAAAGGATTCTCTTTATCTTAATAAGGATGACAAAAAAGAAATACAAAGTATCGTTGATCCGTATGAGTGGCGCTGGAATGAGTGGGATTACTGGAGACAAAAGCTATCGTCTATGGGCGAGCCTACCGTTTTAATGTCAAATAACAAAGTAGACGCCACTTGCTCCGGCGCTACATTAGATCAAAGACATCACATCTTAGGGATGTTAATAGATACTTTAGCCGAAAGAGTACGATCCGAAGGAGATCACTTAGAAGCCATGAAAAACGGTTTTCCTATTACCCTTAAGCCTATCTATGAAGAAGAAAAATACACGTATAGCAAAGCCCTATGCGACACGAATAAGACGTTTAAAGTTTATGAACCGTGTTTCCCGCTAAACGTGGTAAGCGCCGCTGTGTTTAATAAATAGTTTTCTTAAGTAACCTAAGGCCGCCTTCGGGCGGTCTTTTTTTTACCTAAATTCACATTCAAGTAAAAAATTTTGCGTAAATCACTTTACTTTTTATTTTACCTAGGTTAATATTTGTACATATGAATTTTACTTAGGTAAACAATGTTTCTCTAAGAATGACAATTTAAGAATCAGGCCCATGGAGAACTAAAGCCTGACGCGATAAGTAGAAAAAGAGCTTATTAGCGAAAAAATTCGAAACGGCCTAACGCGGGCGGTGCTGGTTACGCGAAGAAATACAAACGGACACCAGCGGTAAGTGAAGTGAATGAGTAAAGCAAACGGGAAGCTACGAAGCACTTTTCAGCTAGAGACCTCTTACAAATAGCGCGCTTGAGATGGACGCAGTATCAAGAAAAGAAAATCTGCGTTGAGGTTCAGAGAATTAACCGAATGAGGATATTAAAACCAAGAAAAGAAACTCTGACGGCTCAGTTACGTTAGCTGAGTGAGTTAAACGCTCTCGCAAGAACAGCAGCAGAGCGTAAACACAAGCGCCTTCTTTGTCACTCACCAAAAGACGAACGATCTTTAACTTGGAGGGCGCTTTTGTTTTTCACAGGAGAGAACAAATGCTTTTAAAAGTTAAGCGCGTTGTCCCTCGAGCTTATGAGATTTACTACAAGGGTCAAAACATCATCAGCTTAATTAGACCGAAGCCTAATGACTGGCGTTTTTCCGGATTCTTCATGAAAGAACAAGACAAGGTAAACGATTTGTTATTAGCAAACGTTTTCGGTCTGAGTTTCCGAACAAAAAGACGAGCGCTCATCGAGCTAGATGTCATTTTTGCAAGATTTGAAGCCTTACAGGCCTAATCCGAAAGTCAAATTATTAGGAGAAAACATGTTAGCCACCTATGAACGTAAAAAAGTTACGGAGTACACGTCTTTTAACTATGAATTTAAGGTGTTTTATAAGGGCGAGTACGTTTGTGATCTTTTGAAGGTTGATCGTAAAAAATGGATGTTTTCAGCGTTTAGACCTACGCATAAATCTAAAGGTTTACAGGATTTTCTTTATTGCAATAGCTATTCGAGAACCTTCCAAACAGAGAAGGAAGCAACCGATTACTTAGAAAACTTTCTTTCTGCTTATGAAGCTGGTGAACGTCTAGCTTAATCAATTTTCGAACTATTAGGAATTTACTAATAGTTCACATAAACAAGTCCCCGCGTCGTTTTCCTAACTAACGTTAGTTCCAATTTTTTACGGCGCCGGGGGCTTTTTTATGTGGTCTTTATTACATAGAAAAGGAGAAACATCATGTTTTTCAAGGGCATGAACGGCGCCCACCTCGTAATCGTTACAGGCGCATGGGTGCTTCTTCTTACGTGTCTCGTTCGATTAGTTCGCCAGCTCGTTAATAACGTAAGCGTCGAAAACGTTAAAAACTTCGCCGGCGCCGTATGTTTCTTCGGCGCGATAGTTTTAGCGTTCTGTATGCCTGAGCTAATCGCCTTTTTAATGGAATAAACGCCTCAATCGCTGTAACGACTGAGGCGTTTTTAATGAAAACATCTGAATTTCAGTAATAAAAAGGATAAACCTTATGAGCTACGCTTGTCTAGTGCTTGGAGAAAGTGGCAGCGGTAAAACCTGCTCGCTTAGAAACTTCGATCCTACGAAGTGTCTTTTGATACAGCCGCTTCGTAAACCTCTTCCGTTTCGTAATAACGGCTGGAAAGAAAAAACGCGTGAGAATCCGAACGGGAACGTCTACGTAACGTCTAACCCGTCTTATATCCTCACAGCTATGCGTCGTACACGCGCCGACATCATCATCGTAGACGACTGGCAGTACATCTTAGCTAACCAGTTTATGGCGCGACGTAACGAAAAATCGTTCGATAAGTTTACGGACATCGGCGGTGTAGGTTTCGACGTTGCTAAAACGGCCTCCGAGCTGGCTGAGAATAAACGTGTTTACGTATTAGCGCATACGCAAACGGATGAATTTGGACGCGTTCGCATTAAGACGCTGGGCAAGCTGCTAGACGACAAGATCGTCGTCGAGGGTATGTTTACAACTGTTTTACGTACTCACGTCGAAAACGGAAATTACCTTTTCTCAACGCAAAACAGCGGCTCAGACACTGTTAAAAGCCCTATGGGGATGTTTAACGAACAACTCATAGATAACGACCTCGCGGCTGTAGACCGAACGATTTGCGAGTTTTACGGTCTCGAGTCTTCCCCTTCTCACACTTCATTAACTAATAACAGGATGGTAGAAAATGCTACATACTGAAATGACCTTAGACGTTAAAGCCGCACGTACTGTAGGCGGCACTTCTTTTATCACGACCTCCGGCGCATACGTCGGTTCGATCACTGCTGCACGCATTTATGAATCTAAATCCGGCGCCGAAATGCTCGATATCGATTTCGAGACGCTCGAACTCGAACGTGCTCACATGAGCATGTGTATTTATGACAAATCAGGTAAACCGACTTTCTCTAGAGCTATTCTCGACAGCCTGATGACTGTTTGCCGCGTACGCAGTCTCAAAGCTGAGCAACGTCGTTTTAAAGACCGTCAAGGCACAGAACAAGTCGGATATTTCTTCGTTGATCTCATGAGCAAGCCTATCGGTCTGCTCATTCAGGCGGCGCCGGAAGAATACGATATCAACGGCGAAATTAAAACGATGGTTCGTTTGAATCTTCTTACACCGTTTGACCCTCGCACACGTCAGAATGCAGCCGAAATCCTCGACCAAGCCGAAGCGAAAGCAGTAGACGCTAAGCTAAAGAATCTAAAGGACAAGCCGCTTAAAAAACTAGCCGCTCAATCGTCTAACGGATTCGAAAGCGCACCAGCGCCTAGAGGCGCTTACGCGGCGGCTCCGGCGCAAGTTCCTCCAGCGGCGCCGGGTGGCGACTTCTCACCGGACGAAATCCCCTTCTAAACGAATTACAGGGCGCTCGCTAATAACGGGCGCTCTTTTTTCATGACAGTTAACGTTAATTTTTTATACGTGATTAACGGTTATTACATCGTTATGCGTGATGACAAGCGCATCGGAACGCTGAGATTTTTGCCTAAAAAAGGCTGGATATACGTCACCGAATGGGCAGGTAAATCGCTAGATGAAGAAGTGCTCGACGATTTCATTTGCAACTGGCTCGATCATTATGCCGTTCCTTGGCGACGCGACATCGACAAAATCAAAGAGCTCGTCCGAGAAGCTGTGGACACGTGGGAGAAGTACTATGCGTGTTAGTTACGTTTGGCACGATCACGAATGCTACCTAGTTACGCTAGACGGCACGCTCGTAGGAATGCTTTTTAAAACGTTTGAGGGTTACTGGACGTTTAGACCTTATGAAGTCGAGGATGACGAATTACAGGCGTTTTTAGATGCATCGTTCCCAGCGTCTTACTACGAAAAACTAATCATCGCTAAACGCGAAATCGGTAAAAAGTTAAGAGGATGGTGCGGATAATGCAGACAATCAGATTTGATATTTGTTTTTTAGGCTATATCGTTTGGTATAGAAACATAGTAGTCGGCTACGTTAATAAAGAACGAAAAGGCTGGAAGGTTATAACCATAAATCCCTTAATAAAAATTTTTAATCCAGAGTTATCTAATCAAGAATTTTCTTCTTTAAATGACGCAAAAAGATTTATACGCATTCGCATAAATAAATTTGATTGCAAATTTATAAATTTTCGTAAACGTATTAACTACGTTACTTCATCCGTTATGGCGATAAGCGAAATGCTTAAAAGCACTTAAAGATAAAGCAGAAACCAGTTGCATACGACGATAAGCCCGCTAGATAGCGGGTTTTCTTTTGGAGGAAACATGAGCGAGTATCCCGATTTTTTGTACAGTCCGGACGATCAACAGGAAATCGAAATCATATTACATGACGTTTTCGATAACTGTAATACTCCAGTGGCAGTAACAATCAGCGCATACGGAATCATCAAATTCATCGACTTAATTTTCGATGAATACGTCGACACCGGTAGGACAGCTGAGTTTAATGGCTCTGTTTTAGTAGATGAAGAAACTCACAGTTTTATCCTTAATTTTTTAAACGAGCAAATAATCCGCTTAGAACGTAAAGCCTTGTTTGAAGAATGCGAATATTTAGAGAAAACCTTTTTAAATTGGGTTTCTCTTTTAAAACCTCTCTACAAAAGATTAGTAAACAAAAAACCTTTTCATTAAAAGGCTTTTTTATTGGAGGAAAAATGAATATCGAGCTTGTACTTCATACCCCCAGAACGCGAATTCTTTTGATTGATGAAACACCATACGGGCAGTTGATTAAAAAGAGAATCGACAATTACGCCTTTTGGTGTTTTCAGCCATGGGGAGATGACATCTGCGTTGATGTTGATCTTTTTCATGTCATCGTGGATTACTGCCAATTCAAATTATTCATGACTGAAAGAAAATTTTTCAAGCAGGTTTTGCGTGAGATTCAAAAATACCTAAAGGAAGAAAAATGACCAGCTACACGATTACGAAATACGAGTATTACAAATACTCGCTCGACGATTACAAAGAAATTAAAAATGCGTTTTCTGAAATTTTCGCAGATCACGATGCTACGTCAGCGATTATCTTAATTACGAGTCTCGGAATTTTAAAGTTGTTAGAAGAAGGATTTGGCTACGTAAAAGATGCTGAAAGCGTTCTAATCGGCGAAGAAAATCATCGTTACATTATTCGTTTTTTCGATAGAGAAATCGAGGATTTAAAAGACGAAATAAGACAAGGCTTTAATACAAGCTGGCACGATGAATATAGAGATTGGCTTCAAACATTAAGCGAAATTCGTCAACACTTAATTAACAAACCTCCGGTTATAAACAAATGAAAGTAAAACATCTTAGATCGTTACTTAAAGTAATTCCGAAAAATAACATACGATATTTTCTTAATGGATTGTATGTAAATTTTGACTATAGAGAAATTGCGGCAACTGACGGGCGTATTTTGGTTTTACTTGAAAACCTTGAAGAGTTGAATATTGACGGAACTGGTGAAGCAATCATACCTAGAAACGTTATAGAAGCAGCTACTAGCGTTTGCGATCCTAACGCAAATGTCTACATTACAAACACTGAGCTTTCTATTGGCGATTTAACGATTAAATATAAGCCGATTGAAGGAAAATACCCTGATTTTAGAGTTGTATTTCCTAAAAAAGAAACGACTTACGCGGATAGCCGGTTTTGCTGGTTTCAATCTGAATTCGTGAAAATCGTTGAAAAGATAGCAAAAGATTATGTGATCGACTTTGAATTTTTTCCGCCTGAAAACGAAAAAACTAGCCCTCTGAAACTTACTGGCGTTAGCTCTGATTGTTCTGCATTTGTAACGATTTTGTTATGCAAGATGGATGTAGATATCAACGGGAAAGAAAAATGAAAATCGTATTTATATGCGTAGCTTTAATCGTCTTTAGCGTTTCGTTTTTACCGTTAATAGTTTCGTCCGATTTACCGACGTTTTTAATCGGATGTTTCTTAATCGGTTTATTCATGCTTTTGACGTATGTCGTTTATTCAATCGCTAAAACAATCATCGAAAAGGAGACTCAAGAATGAGATTATCTACATTAGCCGCGATTACCGGAGTATCGGCAGCCATCTTAATCGGAGGTGTTTACACGCTTTGTAATTTGCAAACCGTCCCCGCTGGATACGTCGGCGTTAAAGTGAATCTCTACGGCTCTGATAAAGGCGTCCAGCAGGAGGAATTAGGAGTAGGACGCTATATGCTTACATGGAATGAGCAGGCTTATCTATTCCCTACGTTTAATCAGCTCCATACGTACAAAGTACCGTTTACGTTTCAGACTTCGGACGCCATGGCGGTCAATGCACGTATAGGCGTTGAGTACCAAGTTAAGCCGTCCATGGCTACGAAAGTCTTTCAGACTTACCGCAAAGGCGTCGAGGAAATCACGGACGTAAACTTGCGTCAGAACGTATCCGACGCGCTGATTAAATACGCGTCATTGATGGACGTTAACGAGCTGACAGCAAACGGAAAATCTAAACTGCTCGAGCACGTAACCGACGAGTTACGTCACCAGCTCGAGGATGTCGGCATTCACATTATTAGAGTTTCGTGGGCGTCAGATATCGAATATCCGCCTCAAGTGCGCGAATCGATTAACGCAAAAATCGAAGCTACACAGCGCGCAATGCTTAGAGAAAACGAAGTAGCACAGTCTAAAGCTGAAGCCGAAAAAGCACGCGTAGCTGCTCAAGGCGAAGCCGATGCACAACTTACGAAAGCTAAGGCCGAAGCGGAATCTATCGCTATTCGAGCTAAAGCGTTACGTGACAATCCTCAGGTACTCATGCTTGAAGCGATTAGCCGCTGGGATGGAAAGTTACCGACATACCTCGGAGGCAATACGTTGCCAGCGCCACTCATGCAACTGAAGGAGCACAAATAATGCCTATTAAAACGTCATTTTTCGGATACGTCAGAGAATTTGATCTCAATGGCGAAAACATAACAAGGGATACAGCTATAAACAGCATTAAGTTGAAAGCAGATGATGGGTATGTGACTTTAATTTTTAGAACGTTTCCAGAAAGAAAGGTGGCTGAAATTGGAATGAGCCTCGAAGCATGGCGATTGGTCACGAAAGGCGTAGAGCTTCAACTTAAAAGCAAGGAGAAAAACGATGTGGATAATCAATGACGAAAAGGCGCGTGAGTTCGTTACTGCGCTATTCCCTGATGAAACCGAAATTAGCGATGCGTACGAATATCAAAAGGATAACGATGACGACTCTGTAGAGTTAATCGCTTATGAAGGCGTTAAGGCTAGAGCAAACATGAGAATTAAAAAGGCGCTGTTTAAAGAAGTACGTGAATACGATCCTAACGACTGGAACCCATACCCGGAGGTAAAACCGCCAGCAAACGGAAGATACTTAGTAACGCGTCAAATGAAAATAGATAACGGCGATACGGCTATATTCATTCAATTAGCCGGATTTGAAAACGGTCAATGGTTCATGAAAAACGACGTTATAGCGTTTCGTGAATTACCTCAACCTTACCACCCGAAATACGAACGTAAACCTTGGGAAGACGACAGCGAACCGGAAGAAGGAGACTAACGAATGAAGTACAAGTATCAATTCAAAAACAAGGAATTAGCCGATGCTATAAAAGTCATCTACGGTAAAGAATGTGTAGAAAATGAACTTAAAAAACAGATAAAAGACGAAAGCGATAATATTTTCATAGAAACTTTTGAACTCGAAGGCATTAAATCAAGCATTACGATTCCTAAGACAGAAGTCGAGCTCGTTAGGGATTACGACCCCGATTGCTGGAATCCGTTCCCTGCTGTAACACCTCCGAAAGAAGGTGTTTATTTAATCTCTTTAAGAAGCGTTGGCGAACCATATCTTACTGTCGATAAATACGTATTTAAATTTGGAGAATATCGATGGGATGACAGCTTAAGTGATGACGTTCTAGCGTTTAGACCTCTTAACGTTGAACCTCCGACGCCGGAGGAATTGAACGAATGACCGCCGAAAGGCGGTTTTTTTATGGAATAAATAAATGTCAAGCTTGTTTTCACTAGGCGAAGTCATGAGCTGCGTTGATGGAGAAATTCTTCTTTATGGCTGGCTTGAATCTGAAGAAGTGATTAAAGCGATTGAAGATTATTTTGATGAGGTTATTCAGCCATCTGACGTTAAAGAAATCAAAAGTGGCTTCTGGAAATACGTTTCTTGCAGAAACAATTCCGATGGATACCCGGGTCTCTATTACCCATGCCAAAAATGTGCGAGGGGTGCAATCAAGGCTACTCTCGTAGTTCTCAAATAATTATTGTCTTCGCCCCTCAAATCGAGGGGCTTTTTTATTACCTATCATGAAATTAATTCTTGACCCCGCAAGCGGTGGAAGAAAATTCTACTTCGATAAAAGCAATTCAATAGTTTTATTTGGAGACATTCGAGACGAGAGTTATGTTCAGTGTGATTCTCGAATTCTTAATGTCCATCCGGATCAAAAACTGGACTTCAGGGAACTCCCCTTTGAAGACAACTCCTTTTCATTAGTCGTGTTTGATCCTCCGCATCTTTATAACCTAGGCTCAAATTCCTATATGGCTCAGTCTTATGGTGTTTTGAATAAAGACACTTGGAAAGAAGATTTAGAAAAAGGATTTCAAGAGTGCTGGCGAGTTTTAAAACCTCAAGGGACTTTAGTTTTTAAATGGGCTGATAAAGATATTCCATTGGCCAAAATACTCGATCTATTTAAACCTATTTCTCCTATTTTCGGAGATAAGAAAGTCACAAATCCAAAAACTAAGGTTTCACGCTTTTGGTTAGTATTTTTTAAGTACAAATAAACAATGCGAAAAAAGGAATACGTATTAAAAGCCGAGTTAGACGCTCATAGAAAACTAGTTAATTTAGCGTGGTCTTTAGGTACTTCGTTACATCGTTTAGAAAATCATCAGGAACTAATAAGACCTGCATTTTTTTACTTGAAAGATAAAAAAAATCAGGATGAATTTATCGCTAAAACGTTTCTAACGATGCTCGAAGAAGAGATTTCAATCGTCAAAAAAATGGAACGCGATATATATGCAGTTTTATTTAATTTAAGGATTAATGATGAACAAAATCGAAATTCATAAAACGTTATGCGATCAGCTAAACGACATTTACAGCCGCAAAAATGCGGATTACGGCGACTCTTTCGCGAAAGTACGTAATGAGGTACCCAACGCGATTCTCGTACGCCTCATGGACAAAATGGAGCGTATTAAAACGCTCCTTTTGAATGGCGAACGCCTTCAAGTTACTGACGAAAAAGTCGACGATACGTTACTCGATCTCGCGAATTACTGCCTTATGGAGGTAGTCGAACGTCGTAACGACAAGGAGCAAAAGAATGTTTAGTTACGGCTCCGTATGCTCAGGCATCGAAGCAGCCTCTGTCGCTTTTCAACCGCTCGGCTGGTCGCCAGCGTGGTTTTCTGAAATCGATTCTTTTCCCTCCGAGTTGCTTAAACAACGTTTTCCGAATGTCAAAAACCTCGGAGATATGACGACATTACCGGAGCGAATTAGAGCCGGAGAAATGGAGGCGCCTGATTTGCTTTGTGGCGGTACTCCGTGCCAAGCGTTTTCAGTCGCAGGAAAAAGATTAAGTCTCGACGATCAACGAGGAAATCTAACTTTAACTTTTTGTGAGATAGCAAATGAAATCGAATGTCAACGCAGTAAACGAATACTACCCCCCCCTGTTGTCTTATGGGAAAACGTCCCCGGCGTGCTTAACACAAAAGACAACGCTTTCGGCTGTTTATTGGCGGGACTATGTGGCGCAGAGTTTCCCATTGAAGTACCGGACGGCAAATGGACAAGCGCAGGTTATGTTACCGGCCCGAAAAGGCGCGTCGCATGGCGTGTCCTCGACGCTCAATTTTTCGGAGTGCCCCAACGTCGCAAAAGAGTCTTCGTTATCGCAAGTTCTTGTGACAGGTTCGATCCCTCAAAAGTACTTTTTGAGCGCCCGAGCGTGTGCAGGAATACTTGCGAGAGCACAGAAAAGAGGAAAGTTACTACCGCCTACGCTGAAAGCAGCTTTGGAACATTCCGCGAAGACAAAAACGCCGGTACCCTAAAAGCAAAAGGAGGAACGCTCGGAGGAGGCTCTGAGACATTGATATTGGACATTTCTTACAGACCTGACGGCGTCAGAGTTTGTGGAGACATTGCGCCAACATTGCTGGCAAAAATGGGAACTGGTGGAGGCAATGTTCCATGCCTTCAAAAGGAAACAGCTGTCAGACGGCTGCTTCCCGTGGAATGCGAACGACTTCAAGGACTACCCGATGATTGGACAAAAATCAGTTACCGAGGAAAGACACATGAATCCTGCCCGGATAGCCCACGTTACAAGGCTATCGGCAATTCGTGGGCTGTGCCGGTCATTCGTTGGTTAGGAGAACGAATTAAAAATGAGATACATTGTTAATCATCCGCAATCTTATTTAGAGGGCGTTTCTTTACGCCAGCGCGAATGGACTGGCGCCCCGCGCTCTGAAAACGATTTATCAGTAGTCGTACATCTTAGAGATAGCAATCTCTATTCGACTACGTTAATTCTTGATTTCGATAAAGCTAAGTGGCTACGCGATCAGCTCAACAACGTGCTTATGGCCGCGCCTCTTTTTATTGAAAACAAAGTCGCGTTAAAAACTCCGGGAGAGTTTTAAAAATGGCACGAAGAACATTACCGTTACTATCTCAAAAACAAGTTGATCAGGCGATAAAGAATTTTATTGTTGAACCTAATCCGAAATCTACAAAGGTCAGACTTTGCTTAAATGGAGGCACTGCAATATCTTTTGAAATTTATAAGGATTACGTTCGTGCTTATAGAGCGAAAAAAAGCATGTGGGTATTTCTCGGTTACTACTACAGCGAAGATTTAGAAACCGATCCTGAGATTAACTATCAAATGCCACCGGCGCCGTTTTATACGTACGATGAAATTATTCAACGAGGTGAAGAAGTACAACGTTATGGGCGCGTAATTAGCGACGACCCTATCGGAGAAATTAACGTTAAAGATTCAAAATGCGTAAACGGAAAACTCGTACCTAATGACTTCTATAAAGATTATCCGATACAACCGCCAAGCATCAGCATTGTTGACCCGTTTAGGTTCAAATCTCTCGCAGACTCGGTAAGGGAGTCGTTAAACGAGCAACCGGCGCCGTCTACGCAAGTTAAGGCAGCGCCCTTAAAGCCTGAATCTATCGGGGTTTCTTTGAAAAAAGAGACTGTTTCGTCATCACCTAAAACTAACGAAAACGACGATTTCAAAGCGTCGTTAGAACGACGCTTGAGACTGCTCGACCTAAAAATCGAACGAGAAGAAATCCTCAACCAGTTAGCCGCTCTCTGAGCGGCTTTTTTAATGCCTAAGTAAATGACAAATAGATTACTTTGCTGGTTTTCCTGCGGTGCCGCCAGTGCTGTAGCGACGCATACAGCAATCGAAATTAACAAGAAAGAGCATCGCTTTGATGAGGTCGTAGTTGCGTATACCGAAGTTAAAGAAGAGCATCCTGATAACAAGCGGTTTTTAAAAGACTGCGAACGCTGGTTCGGTGTACCGATTACGGTTTTACGTAATGAAAAGTACAACGGATCTATCGTTAATACGTTTGAAAAATGCCGCTACATGGCTGGCATCGCTGGAGCACCCTGCACACGTCTATTAAAAAAGGAGGTTCGTAAGAGTTTCGAGAAACCCACGGATACGCAAGTTTTCGGCTACACAATCGAAGAAAAACGACGTTTAGACCGATTTATCGATGCTAACAATAACGTAAGAATCTGGGCGCCGCTGATTAACTTCGGATTGACTAAAGCAGAATGTCTTGAAATCCTTGAACGCGCTGATATCGCCTTGCCAGCGATGTACAAATTAGGCTACCAAAATAACAACTGCATCGGCTGTGTGAAGGGGGGGGGTGGGTTATTGGAATAAAATACGGGTTGACTTTCCGGACGTGTTTAAAAAACGTGCTGAGCAGTCGAGACGACTAGGCGCGAGACTATGTAATTATCAAGGGAAACGAATGTATTTAGACGAATTGCCGCCGGACGCTGGCAACTATCCTACTGAGATCATGCCGGAGTGTGGCATAGCGTGTGAATATGTTTTAGACATCATTAAATGACGAAATCAAAAGACAAGAAGGCCGCGTAACTGCGGCTTTTTTAATGGGTGGATTATGGAATTACAGGAAAAACTAGAGACTATCGCTAACCGATATGGCCTAAATGTCCAACTTTTAAAGCTAGCTGAGGAATGCTCCGAATATTCCTCAGCCGTTCACAAATACCGCGTCATCATTAATTGCGGGGATGAAAACGACGGTAACGCAAGAAAGTATTTCAGAAAACTTGAAAAAACTGCGGCTGAGGGCTGCCGCAACAAACTTGCTGACGTTCTCGTTATGGCTCGACAGATCGAATATCTAATGAAAGACGATAAGGCGTTTAACGACGAAATGATTCGCCTAATGAACGTAACAGCAGACAAAAAATTAAAACAAATTGAGGGCGAACCAAAATGAACCTACAGGAAAAAATAGCGCTTATAGCCGATTACTACGGCCTGAATATACAGATATGCAAGTTAGGCGAAGAAGGAGCCGAATTAGGCGCTGTAATCGCTAAGAAGTACGTACTAATTCAATCTGGCGAACTCGCACAAAAATACGACTATCCAGCGGCTCAGCGTGAGTTCGGTCATGTTGATTTCTCGATCAGTGAGGAATTAGCGGACGTGTTACTCGTAGCGCGTCAGATTGAATATCTAATGCTCAGTGACGAAAAATTAGCAGAGTACATCGAAAGAATAATGAACGCAAAAGCTGAAAGACAACTACAACGAATAAAGGACAAATTTAAATGACGAATCACTTGAAAATTTCTATCAAACACAATACAGACAAAATCGAAATTCCTGAATGGACTAAAACGATCATTCTCAATGCTGATACCTACGAGGCATACAGCGAGGAAAAATTAAACGCTATTTATAGCCTATTCGCAAAAACGCTCGGAATGACAGCCGACGAATTGCGCATGAAATGCCTTGTTCGTTTTCACGTTCGATTCAAACAATCGTATTCAGAGTATTACGTCGAGTTTTTCGATTCTGTAGTCAATAACAGCAAATTAAAATTTTAGAGGTGCGTCATGAGCGATATTGATTACAAGCGTCTAGCGCAAGAAATCGTAGCCGAACAAAGTAAAGAATTTCTCTCGTTCGATGACGTGTGCTTTATTCTTGGTTGTTCGGCTGGTTCGGTAGTAGCGCGTAAAGTCGTCGCTAATCCGGAATTTCCGGCGCCCACTTTCCTTGTCGATAATGGGCGCCGCCGCTGGTTTCGCCGTGACGTTATGAACTGGATAGAACGAGAGCGCGAACGACGCTCTAGAAATGCACTTAATCCAGTCGCTTAGCAATGTCATTCGCTGTAGCGCGATAGTAGCGCTGTAGCATTTTTAAATCTTTGTGCCCTGTTTGCCGTGCTAACGCGAGTACGTCCAAACGGGGCGCCCCCGTACCAGGATCAGGCGACGCGGCCCACGTCGCAAACGTAGCCCGTCCATCGTGAAAATGTAGTGCCTCTTTAATTACGTTACCTGCCGAATCAGTAACTTCTCCTAAGCCTGCACGTTCGCGAATTCTTCTAAAAATCACCTCTCTATTATGCTCACCGAGCGCGCTAAAAATTCTCGGTGATCTATCTCTTTTGCTCTCGATAGCTAAATTCAATAGTCTGAGAGCGTCACTATTTAGAGCCACGTCGCGTTTACTCGCCGTTTTCGTTATTTCTTTAGGCAAATGTATAACGTGTCCTTCTATCCACGTCGGCTCTATCGCTAAAATCTCACCTGCGCGCATACCGGTACGACAGCTAAAAATAAACGCTAAAGCTGTTAACTGCGTAGCGCTTGTAGGTACAGACTTCATATCCCAGCCAGCTGCTAAACACAATGCTTCTTGTTCTTCAGGCGTCGCGATTCTTTCACGATGCTCAGGTTCACGCGGCAATCGCAATCCGACAAGCGGACTCTTTTCTAATATCTCGTTTTTAATAGCGTAGTTAATGACTGCTGAAATCGTTGCGTATTCACGTAAAACCGTAGCAGGCGAAATCGTACCGCCGTCAGGAGCAGGCTGTTTTAAGCGGTTATCTATCCATCGTTGAAAGTCTTTAACGGTTAAATCTGCTAACGTCTGCTGTGCTAATGGCAGATTGATTAGCCTGTTAATTCTGATTGTCTCCGAGCGCGCCCCACGTTTTTTTATAGTCTCTGTATCTCTATATCTTTCTAATAACGTTTTTAGAAAAATGGCGTTAGATTTCTTAGGCGCTGTTTCTAAAACTAACGCAAACTCTCGAGCTTCTTTTTTTGTTTTAAAAGACTTCGATCTACGTTTTTTATCTTCGTACCACTGAACTTCGAACGAGCCGCTCGGTTTTTTATTGATAGTCGCCATGTCTTAGCCTCCAACTTCTAAACACAATCTGCGATTGAATCTGCTATTTATCTGCGATTTAGATCAGATTACATCAGGATAGATCAGAAATCTAAAGCAAAAGCCCTGATATATCATCGTATATCAGGGCTTATCATGTCTGTTTGGTGCCCACTGACTGACTTGAACAGACGACCTACCGCTTACAAGGCGGTTGCTCTACCACTGAGCTAAGCGGGCAAACCGAGAACCTGAATTCTGCACATTTTTTTCGAGTTTGTGTTTAACTCAGGCCTCGAGAAGTAAAGAGAAGTAAGAAATGAGGATTTTAGTCCTCTACTTTCACAAACCCGCGTTTCGGTTGATCCCCGCTCATCTTCGGCTTTTTCATGGGTTCAACATCAAAACGCATACCGTATCCTTCCTCGCGGATGAAGATCGCCTTAACTCGATCAACAGGAATGGAGATGGACTCAACCTTTCCGGCAAATCGGGCCTTAAAGGTGATCACGTCATTTCCAAGCTGCAGGCTGTCGCACGCAGTCGGAGAAATATTGAGGACAATTTCATTGTTCGTCACATAGTTGGACGGCACAATGACGCGATAATCCTCCGGTTCAGCCAAAACAGAAAGCTGGGGAGTGAAATCGTTGTCCACGCTCCATTCGTAAAAAGCGCGAATGAGGTACGGAGTCATTGAAGGTAAATTGGCCATTCTCTTTCTTCTACTTGCGCATCACTCTTTCAGACGGAGTCAGAGCTTCAATGAAGGCAGGACGAGAGAAAACTCTTTCGGCGTACTTCTGGACAGGCATTCCGGCAGGAGGAAGTTCGATACCGTAGTAGTTCAAACGCCACAGAAGCGGGGCAAGTGCAATATCCAGCATGGAGAACTCATCTCCCATGAGGTATTTCTTTTTTGCAACAGCCGGTGCCAAACCTGTCAGCTGATCTCGGATGGCTTCTCTCGCCTTAACACGAGCTTCGTCGGAGCTGGCTCTGTTTTCCAAAGTGTGAACGTGCTTGAAGATCTCACGTTCGAGGTTGAACAACAGAAGACGAGTTCTGGCTCTTTCAACCGGATCAGGCGGCATCAGCTGAGGATGAGGAAAACGCTCATCGATGTATTCGTTGATGATGTTTGATTCGTAAAGAACGAGATCTCTTTCAACCAGGATCGGAACTTCGCCATAGGGGTTCATCACATTGATGTCTTCAGGCTTGTGATAGAGATCAATGTCACGGATTTCAAAATCCATTCCTTTTTCGAAAAGCACAAAGCGGCAACGCTGAGAAAAAGGATCAGTGCTGCCTGAGTAAAGAACCATCATAGGCCGTTCTCTCTTAAAAAAAATATAAATAAATCAAAATGTCAAGGCCCTAAGATTTTAAACGATTAGGAAGAAAATCCCAAATTTTTGCCCGTAAAGCCTTGTCTCCCAACGAACTCCCAAAATAAACCTCTGCCTTAATTTTGGGGAATTTTTAATTGCATAATTAAGAAAGTTTCGTTGCTCCAGTAGAGAAAATTATGGAAAAAGTTCAGAAGCAAGCCACCACGTTCTTTAAAGAATTTCAGGCTTTCATTTCGAAAGGAAATGTCGTTGACTTAGCCGTCGCGGTGATCGTCGGTGCCGCATTCAACAACATCATCAGTTCGTTGGTAAAAGACATCATCAATCCGATCCTTGGTGCCCTTATCGGCAAGCCTGATTTTACGAATCTCTTCTGGGTCATGAAGATGCCGGCCGACTACACCGGTCCTATGACTTACGATGCACTGACCAAGGCCGGCGCCAACGTATTGGGCTACGGCGCTTTCCTTACCGCCGTTATTAACTTTCTTTTACTGGCATTCGTTATCTTCTGCATGCTGAAAGCCCTCTCCTCCATGCGCAGGAAGCTGGAGCTTGAAGCCGAAAAAGCCACTCCTCCGACTCCCGAAAATATCGTTCTCTTAAGAGAAATTTTGGCGGAACTCAAGAAGAAATAATTCTTTATAGAAGGAAGGGAGGCTGCGGCCTCCCTTTTGTTTTAGAAGTTCCAGTTTGCTCTTGCCGTCAAGGCTGCTTCGAGCTTGCCGTCACCGGTTGCTGCCGAGGCAGCCAGACTGCCTTCGAAGCGTCCTTGTTTCACAGAAACCGCCATAGTTCCGAAACCGTTCCAGCGGCGGAAGTTCTTCTGAGAAATATCTTCCTTTGCTTCAGTTCCAACCGCAAACAAGCGAGACTCCTTGGACAGCTTCCCGACTTTGACCGATCCGCCCAACTCTCCCTTAAGGCGGATTTTTGTATCCGTCGCAGAGGAAACTGCCCAGCTTCCTCTCAAACTCAACGGCACCTCTGCGAACACATGAGCCTTATTCTTCAGCCTAAAGGCATCCTGAGAGCCGATAGATGTTTTCTCGGTTGCTTTCGGGAACACCCAAAGCTGCGGATAGGCCGCGATCGAGAGTTCTTCGATCAATGCATAGGCGACATCTCCTCCGACGTTAAATAACGTCTCAGGGACACGCGTCTTCAGTTTGTCCATCTGCATCGAGCCGGGCAAGGAAGAGGTAATTTTTCCTCTGGAGTGGCCGATGCTGCTGTTTAAGGCAACGGAGATCTTCTCGAATCTCTTGCCGACGGAGAGGGACAGACCAAAAATATTTTGTTTGCCTGAGGCGTCCAAGACAGTATGTCTGCTCTTTGAGGAAACGTGACCGCCGTCAAAAGATACAGACCAGCTTAAACCGGCCGCATTTTTCCCGGCGGCTCCTATGCGCACGGTTTCAGAGGTTGCGCGGTATCTTGAAGAGCCGAGGTAGCCTCCGAGGTTCTTTGAGAAAAACAAACCGCCTCCAACCTCGCCAAACATATAAATGCCCGGTTCTTTCTTTTCCATGACGGTATGAAGTTCCCAAAGCGTCTTCTTCATACTTTCTCCGCGCACACGGAGCGTATTTAATCGAGTACCTAACAGAGAGCCGAGCTGTGTCGCTTCCTTAATCAGTTTATGAGACTGCTGAGGGTTAAAGTAAACTTCGTTGTCCACGCGAGCAAAGAATTTTTGAGCCGCATTCAAAGAGTCGACTGTAAAACCTTCCGGGTTGTCATAGAGCCAGCCCTGAAGCTCCGGATAGACAAAGTTTTGAGAGTTGATTTCTCCGTGCTTAATGAACCAACCTTCTCCTGCAACGTTTTCCAGTTTCAGGGAGAGATTAGGGTTAAGCGACACGAGGTTCACATCGGATCTTCCGTTGATTTCCGAAACAGTCGTATCCGTCAGCTGATTGGTTCCGAATGGATCCACCACAAAGATCGAACTATTCGGCTGGAAGGAGAGAGAACCGTCTGCGGCAGAAGTAAATACAGGAGCATCTGCACGACCGCGCATCAGCAGCGCACCGCCTTCCCCAAACACAACACCGGCTTCCCCTTCTCTTGTAGCTGCATTGCCAAGACGAATAATGTTTCCATTACCCAGAACTTGGGTTTCATTTACGACCAGAACAGCCTTTGAAGGATTGCCAAATTGCTCCAGAATGGACAAAGTCTCAGGAATTCCGTAGCCGTTTCCATCTCCTGAGGCATCGTCTCCTAGAATCAGCACGCCTCCGTTATCGACCTGGATCTGATTATCCCTTCCCTCCCATTTCTTAAGATACAAAGACACCTTTTGCTGGGGCTCGGAACCGCCCTCGATAGAAATATCGGAAGCAAAAATTTCGGCCTGATCAAATTGTGCCTGACCGCCTTTTGTAAGGCTGAAGGTTGTCTGAGACAAACCTTTATTTTTTGTTCCAAGAGTTAAGCTACCTGCCTTCAGAGAACCTGCCACAATTGCTTCGGCATTCTGAACGACCAACGTGTTAGAGGTAAGGGCGCCGGCAATATTCATCGATCCGCCAGTCACTTCAAGAGATTTTCCGCTCAGGACTTCTGCTCCGGCTGCAACGTTCAGCTTACCAGCCGTTTGATGGAAGGAGGCCTGAAGTTCGGTGTGAGAAAGTTCTTTGAAGTTGGTTTCGCCTTTATTAACGATCAGGGCATTTTCAAAGGTTAAAACCGAGCCGGAAAAATTCAGCTTGCTGTCCCCTTCAACGTAAACCGCAGCCGTTAAGTGTGCTTTTCCGGTCTTTCCTCTGCTTTCCTCTGTTATACCGTGAATCGTTAAGCTCGAAGAATCCGTTAAAACGACGGTCTGGATCTTCTCATCAATTGCAGCAACCGGTCCGGGAGCGTAGAGGGCAACATCCGAACGGTTGAGTGTTAATTGGTTTGTTTTATCAGACGTCAGCGAGCCAATTCGGATTGTTTGGTCAGTCAGTTCTGTGCTGTCTTCCAAATCTAATCGCACGGAGGCCAGAGCTATATTCGGCTTATCTAGCAGACCATAGTGATTCTTAAGGGTAACTTTGTGAATGTACCCGCTGCTCTCGTCGATAAACACCTCTCCGGTAAAGATCAACTCGGCGCCCTTATAAGCATCGGAGGCTTTGTTGAGATACTCAAGAGAAGCTTTTTCATCGGTCAGAGTTATCTTTGAGAAAGGTTTGGACCATTTTTCAGTTATTTCTCCAGCTAACAATGTGCCGCCCACCAACATGTCGGATACAAAGTCTTTGGCAGATACCGTGAAAATATTTTTCGATTCTGAAGTGAGTTGAACAACTGAAAGATTCCAATTCGCCGGATTTAACTGTGTTTCAGAAACGATTTCAAGAGCTCCGCCTATCTGCTGATAAGATCCTCCGAAGCCGCTGAGATCCCCTTTTAAATAAACGTCTGCGCCATCAGCTATGACCTTTCCATTTCCTGTGAAAACTTTCCCGGCTTCAACATGAAACGAGGAAGATGCCTTCAGCACTAGCACTGCTGAGGATTCGAGATTGAAGGCCGTTCCAAGCGTCTTGAACGAAGAAGGGCCGCTCAATTGAAGGAGAGACTCATCGGCTCCCCGTGTGTTTCCTCCGACTTGAACCAGCAAAGCAGGAGTTTGACTGAAGTCTTTGACAGTAAATTGGTCCAAAAAATGAAGAGCCGTGCCCTCTGCAATACTTATTGCGAGAGATCCTGTGTCGTTCAACCTCTGAATTTCTAGATTAACGGCCTTCTCAAAATTTACTTGAAACTGGCTGTCAGGTATTGTCCAAATCCCTAGAACACGAGAGCCTTCGCGATTTGCATCCAATATTCTTAGGTCAAGTTCCCGATTTATCGTAATTGATTCTGGATTAGAAATTGACGCATGTATGGAGCTAAAAGTCAGGAGAGCTGATTCTGTCCCTGTATTGATAAAACCGTACTGTAGTTTTGGAAGAGCGGTAGACGCATCCTCTATCAGTCTGTCTGCAATATTCCACTCCATGTTTGTGAGGGCCGGTCTTCCCTCAGAAAATGCGAGAAGGAATTCATCGATCTCTTCGTCAGTGCTTTCCTCTGTCCACCAAGTCAGATCCTCCAATTCCCAAAAGTTAAACTTTTCAGGTTTGGTATTGGCCGCTTCTGCGGCTGCAAAATGGCAAATAGAAAAAAGAACTGCACCGGCAACAGACCGATGCAGCATGTCCGAAATATTTTTTCGCGGCATGTAGCTGCTCCGTATAGAGTCAGCCCCGCGTTCAATCTATATCGGGTTGTCGATGTTCACAAAGCTGACATTTAATTGTGGAAAACGAGAAGCTAACCATTGCGATAGTGCTCGAATCCCTAATGTCTCACTTGCGTGATGGCCGACCGCGAAATACGGAACCCCTAATTCCCTTGCTTCCAGAACTGTGCGCTCACTAATCTCGCCGCTCAGGTAGGCCTGAGCGCCTGCGTCTGCCGCTTTTTCGAGATAGTCTTGTGCCGCACCACTGCAAAAAGCAACTCTTCGTATTGAAGGGGGAGAGTCTACGGGCAAAACATAAGGCACCCTCCCGAGAACCTCGGTTAGTTTGTCAGTGAGTTTTTCAATTGTTACAGGTGAGTCAAACTCTCCCTGCAAGACAAGGGGCTCGTCCGGAAGAGGCGTTACATCTTTTATTTTTAGCAAGCGCCCGAGCTCGTGGTTATTACCTACCTTTTCATTGGCATCAAGAGGTAAGTGATAGGCAATGAGGTTAATATCGTGCTCAAGAAGCTTCTTAATTCGGACTCTTTTTATTCCGGTAATTCTCGGATTTTCATTCTTCCAGAAATAGCCGTGGTGAACAATAATTGTGTCTGCCCCCCTCTTCACGGCCTCATTGATGAGAGCCTCTGAGGCCGAGACGCCGCAGACGATATCCTTGACCTCTTTTTTGCCCTGGATCTGCAGTCCGTTGGGGCAGTAGTCTCGAAATTTTTCCGGCTCCAACAGTTCGTTGAGCGCCTCCAGAAGTTTTTGGATTTTCATCGAATTCTTCCCATATAAAAACTGCCGGGAATCCCGGCAGTCTTAAATATCACAAATAGCTTACGGCATGACTAAACCGCTGCCGCCGGCACCTTCAGGAGGCGTGAAGCCGGGCTGACCCGGAACCACAATCTTGCTTGCGGCTGCGCGGCGCAGTTCCTGCAGCTCTTTCATGGTCTTTTCAACGCCGGCCTTAGCGGCTTCGCGATAATTTGCGACAGCGGCTGCCAAGTTGTCGGCTTCGATATCAAAGGAGATCGGAAGAGCGCCCATCTGAGTCATGATCTGAGCTTCGCCGGTGTAAATAACCTTGCGGCTCTCGTCCACTTTGCCATCTGCTGTTACAGGCACCAGGCAGCGAATCACACCGATCTTTCGGTCGGTGTAAATTTCTTCGCGGAAAAGGTTGGCTGCATCCATCTGCTCCTGGCCCTTTTCGGCTTCAGTCTTAACTTCTTCAGTCATTTATCTATTACTCCTCAAATTTTATTCTGTGTATTCTGACTCGAGATTTGACTCCGGATTTGCAAAGAGGCTCAAACAGAGCCTCTTTCCCGTAATCATCTGTAAACCATGACGGGAATCTTGGAATGAGTCAGAACTTTTTGAGTTTCACTGCCTAAAAGCACGGCTGCAAAGCCCTGTCTGCCGTGAGAGGCCATGAAAATCAAATCGCAGTTGTATTCATTGGCGGCGTCAATAATCGCTTCGGCCGGAGAGAAGGATTTGAAAGCCACAACTTCGCAGTTGATGTCTTTTTTCTCAACCAGTTCTCGAGCGATTTCCAGTCGTTCCTGAGCCATTTCCTTAACTCTGGAATCGTATTGATCAATACTTTCAGGTCTGTACTCAGAGAGATTGGTATAGCTGTAAGGCTCAATAACAGTAATGATGACAATAGAGGAACCCAGAGCCTTGGCAAAATCGGCCGCAGCTTCAAGCGCTTTATCAGAGAGTTCGGATCCGTCTGTCGGAACCAAAATACGGTTATACATAGCTGACCGTCCTTTTAAGAATTTTATTTACCCATAAGTGTAATAGGATTTGTTACATTCCGTTAAGTTTTATTTAGTGTCGATCCCCGTAATGTGGTTGATCGCGACAGAGGCGGCGGCCAAGCCCAAAGCTGCTGTTACTACAACGGAAGATCCATAGCCGGCACAAGATAGGCCGGCGCCGACGTCACACACTCCTTCCGGACGTTTAACGGGGTCTGCGGTGTAAACACAAGGAATGCCGAACTTCTCAATTCTCTTTCCTGCTTTTAGTTTAGGAAACCCGTATTTTTTGCGAAGGTCGTAACGCATTCGGGATAAAAGAGGATCTCCGGTCGTTCGGGCTAAATCCTCGTGAATAATGTTCATGGCACTCGTCTTGCCACCGGCCGCGCCGCACGCAACTATGTATTGCTTTCTTTTTTTACAGACGGCCGCCATAGCTGCTTTAACTTTAACGTTGTCAATGCAGTCAAGAATGATGGCGTCTTCCGGCAGAAGCGATTCTGCGGTTTCTACTTCGATGAAATCTTCAATCTTCCTGCAGTCGCAGAGCGGATTGATCGCGTGGATTCTTTCTGCCGTCGCATCGACTTTCGGTTTACCATAAACCCCTGTCATCGCCTGCAACTGACGGTTCGTATTGCTCTCTGCGACATTATCTAAGTCCACCAGCGTGATGCGGCCAACGGCCGTACGAGCTAAAGCTTCCGCTGCCCAAGAACCCACGCCTCCTAAACCGACCACACAGACATGAGCATTTTTTAAGCGTTCGGCACCGGCTTTGGTGTAGAGTTTTGCAACGCCGCCAAAGCGTCTTTCGTAATCGAGCGGATATTTGTTCTCTTCAGCCATTTTCAACTTCTATTCGTCAGACACCGTCCTCAAAAGAAACTTCGTCTTGCCCTAATGTTTCTTTGATAACTCTTTTAATTACAGATGGGATAATTCATAATGTCAACAAAGCTCGTGAAAGAAAAACAAGCTTACTAACAATGATTATCGGAGGTTAAATGAAGATTTTAGTTCCCATCGACGGAAGCGAGTTCAGTAAACACTCAATTGAATTTGTCACTTCACGTGCAACTCTCTTAGGACACAACCCTGAAATCGAACTGCTGAGCGTGCAGGCCCCCGTTCCCGCAAGAGCCTCCAAATTAATCGGCAATGGCTCCCTGAGCGGTTATTACGACGAGGAAGCCAACGTCATTCTTGAACCTGCAATCGAAGCACTGAAAGCCGCAGGCGTCAAAGCTACCGCCCGCTATGCTGTCGGCGAAGCCGCTCCGACAATCGCAAAAGTTGCTGAAGAATCCGGCGCCGATCTGATCATCATGGGTTCTCATGGCCGCTCTGCCTTGAAGGGCCTCCTGCTTGGTTCGGTTACCAATTCCGTCTTGGCGCTCTGCGACAAACCCGTCCTGATCCTGCGCAACAAACCGGCGCCCACTAATGACTCTCTGAAGGTCGGCGTTGCGATCGACGGCTCCAAGTATGGTGAAGCCGCTGTCGAACACATTCTTAAGAACCACGATATTTTCGGCGACCATCCGACGTTCTATCTGATGAACGTCGTCAGTGACTACGCCGGTGTCGTTATGCCGGATATGGCCGGTATGGCGCTCCCGACAATGAATGAATCCGAAGTTCGCGCCATGCAGCAGGAATCTTTTGATGAAGCCGTCGGCCCGAGCCGTAAAGCTTTCCAAGACAAAGGCTTCAAGACAGAAGAAATCTGCCTGGTCGGCAATCCCGGCGACGAAATCGCAGCTTTCGCTAAGAATGAAGGTTTAGATCTCATCGTCATGGGAACACGCGGCTACGGCGCTTTCAAAGCCGCCGTCCTCGGTTCGACCGCTACGCGTATTGCCGCGATCAGTGACACGCCTCTGTTGGTAATTCAGGCAAACTAACGCCGACGGACGTTTAGAACAAACCACACTTACTAAAGGGCGTCCATCGAGGCGCCCTTGTTCATTATAAAAATGACAAAAATCCTCAAAATCGTCGCCTTCATGGCCCTCCTGCACTGCGGTTTTACTTCTTCGCGCGTTATTTCCACCCTTTATGCCCTGCATTACGGGCAGCCTGCGTGGATGGTCGGCGTGATTTTGAGTACTTATGCGGCGATTCCGGCACTGATCTCAATTCATGTCGGGAAATTCATCGATAAGATCGGGGTTCGTATCCCGATCACGGTTTCTTTCCTGATGATCTCGGCGGCGTGCCTGATGCCGATTCTTTTCCCGTATGAGCAGTTTGGCTTTTGGCCTATCATCGTGACGTCTTTGCTTGCGGGTACAGGATTTGTTTTTACGCTCATCAGCGGCCAGGGCTTAATCGGACATCTCTCAAATAATAAAAATCGGGCAACGGCTTTTACCTATCAATCCATCGCCTTTTCAATTTCGGGGTCAACCGGACCGGTTGTAGCCGGCTACCTGATCGATCACGGAAGCTACTATTGGGCGTTCGGCGGCGCGCTGACTTTTGCGCTCCTCGGCGGCGGAATCTTTCTGCTCCAGGCACGCGGCCTACCCTCGGCCTTTAACAAATCTCAGGCTAAAGATAATCGGCATCACAGTGCCTTTGAATTATTCAAAGATGAGAAAGTCAGAAACGTTCTGCTTGCGTCTGCCTTCGTTTCTATGGCTTGGGATCTTCAGGCCTTCATGATTCCGGTTTACGGAACCGAAATCGGATTAGACGCCGTCGCCATCGGCTGGCTGTTAAGTACATTCTCCATCTGCACGTTTGCCGTCCGAGTTTTCATGCCGATCCTTTCTCAGATGTTCAAAGAATGGTCCATCATTATTTTCGTGATGATCTCAGCCGGTCTGACTTATATTGTTTTTCCTTTTACGACATCGCTCACGCTTCTCTTCCTACTTTGCGGATGGCTCGGCGCCTCTCTCGGAGCTTCTCAGCCGAACGTTCTCTCGCTGCTCCATCAGGTAACTCCTGACGGCCGCGTAGGCGAAGCGATCGGAATCCGAACCATGCTGATGAACGCCAGCCATGCGATTTTGCCCCTGCTCTTCGGTTTCGGCGGTTCGGTGATCGGAGCCGCATCGGCATTTTGGGCAACCGGGGCCTTAATGGTCGGAGCCGGTGCAAAAATCGGCTACTCCGTTAGAAATATGCGCGACCCCGCTGAGAAACTCGTGGAAGACAAGGCAATTGAGCAGGAAGAGAATATCGACTTCAAAAAAAATGACAAATAATCCCGTAGTTATTGCAAAGGGGTAACATCAATAAAGTAATTACTTATGGTTATTTTTCCGTAGAATAATTACAATAAGGTAGAAGCTGCGAAAAACCCTGTTTCGATAGAGACAGCGGATTCGATTACACATTACAACAGCAAATAACACAAGCCGATTACGATTAAGTTGCCGGAGGGAGGGTAATTTTGAACACTGGGGAGACAACCGTTCTCGTTGTGGAGCCGGATCTTGACACACAGCGAGTCTATCGTCAGCGTCTTATTCATGATCCTGACATTAAACTGATTGGCATTTGTTCAAGCATTGCCTCTGCGACTGCATTGCTTGCTCAAACAAACTGCGACATCCTGTTCACGGAACTCAACCTTCCGGACGAGGACGGCTTGGATTTTATCCGCCGCGCCTCCGAAGATCTCGCGGTTCAAAATATCGTTGCCGTCACTTCCAAAAACTCAGCTGCCGATATTGCTGCTGCCGTCGAAAACGGCGCTGTCGGCTATATCACGAAGCAGGACTCCGACCTTCACGATGTCGGAAACTACATCCGCATTCTGCGTGCGCATGGAAGTCCGATCAGCCCAACCGCAGCGAGGGTCTTAGTTGATGCCCTATGCCGGAAGCCGACCGTCAAGCCGGTCGTTTCCGTTGCGGCAAGTCGGCCTGCCGTTGCAAATCCCTTGTCACCAAGAGAAACCGAAGTTCTCAATCTTCTTGCCCGAGGCATGAGCTTCGCAGAGATCAGTTCGGTCTTAAACATCTCTTGTCACACGGTCACGGCGCACATCAAGAAGATTTACCGCAAGCTTCAAGTACATTCCCGAGGGGAAGCGGTTTACGAAGCCGCCCAGCTTGGAATTCTTCCGTCCATGTAAGACAAAAGCCGAAGGCTCGCACCTTCGGCTTTTTCTTTCAGCTGGTTTTCTATTTCTTCAGAACCCAGTCGCCGCTTTTGCCGCCGTGCTTTTCCAGCAAACGGATGTCGGTCATGCACATTCCGCGGTCTACAGCTTTAAGCATGTCGTAGATAGTCAGAAGGCCGACTTGGACAGCCGTTAGGGCTTCCATTTCAACGCCGGTTCTGCCTTTGGTTTCACAGGTCGCCACACAGCGCACTTTGCTTTCTTCCGGATAGAGTTCAAAGTCAACGTTCACATGCGTTAGGGCAATCGGATGGCAAAGAGGAATCAGATCCGGTGTCTTCTTCGAACCCATGATGGCAGCAATACGTGCAACCGCCAGAACGTCTCCTTTCTTAGCGTTCCCCTTTTCCACCAGGGCAAAAGTCTCCGGATGCATGCTGATCCAGCCCTCGGCGATACCGATGCGATGGGTTTGATCTTTATCGGCAATATCCACCATATGGGCTTCGCCCGCCTGGTTGAAATGAGTCAACTCGGACATATAAATACCTTTTTAGAATTAGTTACAGCAAAAAACAGGATTACTGTTATATTTTTCCTTACTGCTTGAATGATAAATATTATTGGATAAAAACGGAATGACTTTGAAACCGCTGCTCTCTCTGTGTCTCTCCTGTATTCTGGCTGCTGCGCCGATCGCGGGAACCTATGCACAGAACTACAATCTGCCGAACCTCGGTGCGGCAGGTGGTTCGGCCCTGTCTCCGATGCAGGAACATCAGCTCGGCGAAGAGATCATGGTCGAAGTTCGCTCCGATCCTACCTATCTGAATGACCCGGAGACCATCGACTACTTGATGCGTCTCGGCTACAAACTCGTCTCTGCCGGTCCGGGTTCCAGCTATTCCTTCTTCTTTTTCCCGATTCGTGATCCTTCCATCAACGCGTTTGCGCTTCCCGGAGGTTTCATTGCCGTTCATACAGGACTTGTCACTGCAGCATCCAGCGAAAGCGAGCTCGCTTCCGTTCTTTCTCACGAAATCGGACACGTTACGCAGCGCCATATTGCCCGAATGATTGAAAACCAAAAAGGCAATTGGGCTGCAACCCTAGGCTCTCTGCTGGTCGCCATTTTGGCGGCACGCGCCGGTTCGGCAGACGGCGCTGCAGCCTCGGTCATCGGCACCCAGGCCGCTCTTGCTCAGAATTATTTATCCTTCTCCCGCGACGCCGAACGCGAAGCAGACCGTGTGGGCTTTAATTCCTTAGTCCGTGCCGGTTTCGATCCGAAAGGCATGGAAAACTTCTTTGAACGCCTGGACTTCAATAACCGCGCTTATGAAGGCTCGCGCGCCGCACCGGCTTACCTGCGCACGCACCCGCTGACCATTGATCGTATGAGCGAAGCTCAGAACCGTTCCCGCATGGCCGGCAAAAGAAATCACAAAGACTCTCTGGACTTCTTTCTCATTCGTGCGCGTCTTCGCGTTCTTCAGTCCAACCGTTACCAGGGATGGTCGGATGCCGCAGACTACTTCAAAAACGAGCTGAAAACCGCCACCGGTTTTCAGGCAATCGGAGCCCACTACGGTTTGGCTGTTGCTGCACAAAGAATGAAAAACAAGGCCGAGGCGCTTAAACAGATTGAAATTGCACAGAAGATGGCCGGAGGAAACTCGGCCATCATCAACAAACTGCACTCAAATCTCGTGTTTGAGTCTTCTCCGGCCAACCGCGCTCGAGGCCTGCAGCTTGCCAAAAACGCTCAGCAAAAAGCGCCCTTATCCACGATGCTCGTCCTTAATTACGGCGACCTACTGCTCAAGGATAAGAAATACAACGATCTTCTGACCTTCCTGCGCCGACAACACGCGTTATCCAAGTCGACAGTTGAGTACCAGTCTTTCCTCGGACAAGCCTACGAAGCACTGGGCAAAGTCAGCCAGAGCCATCAGGCGATCGGCGAGATGTACGCACTGCAAGGTCAGCGAGTTGCTGCGATCCAGCAGCTTTCGCTTGCTCAAAAAGCCAACGACGGAGACTTCTACACCATGAGCGAAATTGATGCTCGACTCAGAGAACTTCGTCGAGATGAAGACTTTGACCGAAAGCATTCCAATTAGTCATTTTGACAGCCGACATCGGGCACTGACGGTCGTTCGCCGGCACTATCGTTGTCAAAAGTTACTTTTTTCGGGCTTAACGCGCGCTCATTTAGTGAGAAAATTATCAGAATTAACTTTTTAAGATCTAAGGTTATAAATTGACTGAAGAAATAAAGATGAACAATCCGATTGAAACCGATGCCGTCATTATCGGTGCCGGTCCTGTCGGACTTTTCCAAGTTTTTGAATTGGGCCTTCTGGAAATGAAAGCCCATGTTTTGGATTCTTTAAACCATCCGGGCGGTCAGTGCGTTGAGCTCTACCCCGACAAACCGATCTATGACATCCCGGCCGTTCCTGTCTGCACTGCCAAAGAACTGACGGAAAACCTGCTCAAGCAAATTGAACCGTTCAAGCCGACCTTCCACTACGGGGAAGAGGCCCAGGTCCTTAAGAAGCTCGATGACGGACGTCTCTACGTTAAAACCTCCAAAGGCACCGAATTCTTAGCCAAGGCTGTCTTCATTGCAGCCGGTGTCGGCAGCTTCCAGTCTCGTACCCTCAAAGTTCCGCACATTGAGCAGTTCGAAGGCAAGCAGCTTCACTACCGCGTCAAGAATCCTGAAATTTTTGAAGGCAAAAATATCGTCATTTGCGGCGGCGGAGACTCTGCCCTTGACTGGTGTCTTAACCTCGTCGGAAAAGCCGAAAGCGTCGTATTGGTTCACCGCAGGGAAGGCTTCAGAGCTGCTCCTGCCTCTGTCAGCAAGATGAAAGAGCTTTGCGACAATTGGGAAATGCAGTTTGAAGTCGGCCAGGTCACCGGCTTCACGGAAGAAAACGGTCAAATGACCGAAGTTAAGGTCACCGGCGCCGACGGCGTCACTCGCCGTATTCCGGCTGAGCATCTGCTGGTTTTCTTCGGTCTTCAGCCCAAACTCGGACCGATTGCTGATTGGGGCCTGACGCTCGAAAGAAAACAGATCGTTGTGGACACTGCCCGCTTCGAAACCAATATCCCGGGCGTTTTCGCTGTCGGCGATATCAACATTTATCCGGGTAAAAAGAAACTGATTCTGTCCGGTTTCCATGAATGCGCTCTGGCTGCTTTTGCCGCTTCCGAGTATGTGTATCCAGAAAAACGCGTTCTTCTGCAGTACACGACCACGAGCCCAAAACTGCACAAAGTGCTCGGCGTCGAAACACCGCACTTTGACTAATTTCTCGGGTTACCGCATATCGTAGATACGAAAATCCGCCGAAAGCTTTGAGCTGACGGCGGATTTCTTTTTTTAATCTCTTTTAGGTATCGGATACCTTAATGGACGGCATCTTCGCGCTGTAGTCCTTGTTCTTCTTAGAGACGGCAATCGCTAATTTGCGAGCGATGTCTCTGTAGACTTGTGCGACCTTGCTGTCGGGTTCCGAGATGACAATCGGTTCGCCCTTGTCCATACTCAGACGGATGTTGATATCAAGCGGGAGTTCGCCTAAAAGATCAACGCCGTACTGCGCAGCCATCTTGGCTGCCCCGCCCTCGCCGAAGATATGTTCTTCATGACCGCACTTGGAGCAAATGTGGGTAGCCATGTTCTCGATGATGCCGAGGATCGGAACGTTCACTTTTTCGAACATCACGAGACCCTTACGGGCGTCCATCAAAGCGATATCCTGCGGAGTGGTCACTACCACGGCGCCGGTCAGAGGCACTTCCTGGGAAAGAGACAGCTGGATGTCGCCGGTTCCCGGGGGCATATCAACGATGAGGTAATCCAGATCTTTCCAGTTCGTCTGCTTTAAAAGCTGCTGAAGCGCGGAAACGGCCAGCGGACCTCTCCAAATCATCGGCTGATCAGGATCGATAAGCACGCCGACGGAGGCGACCTGCAGACCGTGAGCAATCATCGGCTCCAGAGTCTTGCCGTCAACGGAATAAGGTTTATCGGTAATGCCGAGCATTGTCGGCTGGCTCGGGCCGTAAACGTCGGCATCCAGCAGACCGACTTTGGCGCCTTCCTGCTGAAGCGCGAGCGCCAGGTTAGCGGATACCGTGCTTTTGCCTACGCCGCCTTTGCCGCTGGAAACGGCAATGATGTTGCGGACGGAATCAAAAACCTTAACGCCCCTCTGAACTTCGTGAGCGATAATGTTTTGACTGATTTTGACATCGGCCGGGATGCCCGCTTCGACCAGTTTGGCACGGACCATCTCTTCAATGACGGGGCCTTGAGTTTTGGCCGGATAATCTAATTCGATCTGGACGGTTGTTTTTCCGTCTTCTGTAGTAACTTTCTTCAGAGCCTTAGAAGAAACTAAATCTTTGCCCGTGTTCGGGTCAATGACGCCAGAGAGAACCTCTCTGATTTTTTCCTGCATTGTGTTCTCCTTACTGTTGGACTCGGCAGGCGTAGAAGCCCCTTTCCAAGTTTGTCCTAGGATATCAGATACTCCGTAACTCCTGCTTACGAGTTCCTGATCCGCTAAAATTATTTCTTTTCAAAAACATTCTAGAAAAAGTCATGACTAATCGCACCATCTTCTTGACGACGGCACTGCCGTACGCCAATGGAAACTTCCATTTCGGACACATCATGGAATATATCCAGGCCGACATTTGGGTCCGTCATCAGCGGATGTGCGGATCAACCGTCCACTTTGTCGGCGCCGACGACGCCCACGGTGCTCCGATCATGATCTCGGCTCAGAAAAAAGGGGTCACGCCTCAGGAATATGTCGCTGAAATCTCAGCGGGCCGCGCCAAGTATCTCAACGGTTTCTTTATCCGTTTCGACCACTGGCATTCTACAGACAGCAAAGAAAACACAGAACTGGCCCAGGACATCTACAAACGCCTGAAGAAAGCCGGTCTGATTTACTCCAAGGAAATCGAACAGTATTACGATCCGGTTCGTCAGATGTTCCTTGCCGACCGCTTCATTAAAGGCACCTGTCCCAAGTGCGGCGCACCTGACCAGTACGGTGATTCCTGCGAAGTCTGCGCTTCCGTCTACCGCCCGACCGACCTGATCAATCCTTACTCAGCCCTCTCCGGCAGTAAGCTTGAGCTGCGCAAGTCTAAACACTTTTTCTTCAAACTGTCCGATCCCAACTGCGTAGAGTTTCTGCGCGAATGGACGCGCGGTACCGCTCCTGACGGCACGCCGCGTCTGCAGTCCCAGATTATCGCCAAAACAGCTGAATGGCTGGGCAAAGACGGAGATCTGAGTGACTGGGATATCTCCCGTGACGCACCTTACTTCGGCATTGAAATCCCCGATGAGCCGGGTAAGTTCTTCTACGTTTGGCTAGACGCTCCGATCGGTTACCTCGCGAGCCTTAAGGCCTACTGCGAATCCAAGGGCATCAATTTCGAGGCTCTGCTGGAAACCTCCACAACTGAACAGATTCACATCATCGGCAAGGACATCGCTTATTTCCATACGCTTTTCTGGCCTGCCATGCTGCACTTCTCCGGCAAACCGTTCCGTGTGCCGGATCACGTCTGGGCACATGGTTTCGTTACCGTAGACGGTCAGAAGATGAGCAAGAGCCGCGGCACAGGTCTTGATCCTCTGGTTTATCTTGAGCTCGGCATGGATCCGGAGTGGCTGCGCTACTACTTCGCCTACAAGCTTAATTCCAAGGTCGAAGACGTGGACTTCAGTTCCGCCGACTTTATTTCCCGCACTAACTCCGACTTGGTCGGCAAATACGTCAATATCGCCAGCCGTTCCGCAGGATTCCTCGTCAAGCGCTTCGAAGGCCGCGTCTCGGATCCGGCCATTGCAGAAAGCAGCCTGATTTCCGAAATCAAGGCCGCCGCTCCTGACATCAATGCTTCTTTCGAAAGTCGTGAATACGGTAAAGCCCTTCGCGCCGTGATGGAGCTCGCTAACAAAGTCAACGAATACGTAGACCAAAAACAGCCATGGGAATTAGCCAAACAGCCCGAGAGAGCCGTAGAACTGCACGCAGTCTGCTCCGTTACGCTTGAGGCCTTCCGTCTGCTGACCTTGTTCCTGAAACCGGTTCTTCCCCGCACTGCTGAAAACGTCGAAACGTTCCTCAACTGCGGTGAGCTGACCTGGAATTCCGTTGACAACGCTTTGTCCTCCGACAAGCCCATCAACCCCTTCAAACACCTAATGAAGCGAGTTGATGAAAAACAGGTTCAACAGCTCTTCGAGCTGAGCTCCAAGGCAGCAAAGACCGCTTCCGAGCCTGCCAAGGAAGAAAAGAAGACAGAAGCCGAATCCGAAGCGTTTGTCTTCGAACCTCTGGCTCCGAATATTGCATTTGACGACTTCGCCAAGGTCGACCTCAGAATCGGCAAGATTCTTGACTGCAAGAAAGTTGAAAAAAGCCGCAAACTTCTTCAGCTCACGATCGATATCGGTGAAAAAGAACCGCGCAACATCTTCTCCGGCATTGCCGCTTACTACAAACCGGAAGATCTGATCGGCAGGCTCACCGTGGTTGTCGCTAACCTGGAGCCGCGCAAGATGATGGGCAGCTTCTCTCAGGGCATGCTGCTTTCCGCCTCCGACGGAGCAGACACCCCTTCTGGTCTTTATCTGCTTGAACCGTTCCCGGGCGCTAGGCCGGGTATGCGTTTGCACTAATTCCCTTGTTTAGGAGAACCCTCGGTCCGAACGCCGAGGGTTCTTTTGTTTTGGCTACAGATAAACCTTAGTTTTTGGAAAATAGTTGAAGCGTTGCGCTCAAATGTGAGATATTAGGAGGATAATCTAGGCACTTAGCTTCAGAACCCAAGTTCTAAATAAGTTTATTTTTACCTCGGCAGCCTTACTGCCGTAAGTTATCCACTGTATTAGATCCAAGATAAATGAGCGCGAGATCTCACATCGTAGAGGCCCTGCATCGTTTCCCGTTAGCACGATTCGAGCCGGCCTCTCTTTGCATTTTAAAAAATTATTCTTTCTCCACTTTCACAAGTGACCTCTCCGCAGGCCTCACTGTCGGTGTTGTGGCACTTCCTCTTGCGATGGCTTTTGCCATTGCTTCCGGCATGACGCCGGAATCCGGTATTTACACTGCCATCATTGCCGGATTTTTAATTTCTCTTTTAGGCGGATGCAAAGTTCAGATCGGCGGTCCGGCCGGCGCCTTCATTGTTATCGTTTACGGCATTATTGCTCAGTACGGCGTCGGCAATCTGCTCATCGCAACCTTTTTCTCGGGCATATTCCTATTCCTAATGGGGCTCTTTAAGATCGGGAGCTTCATTCGATTTATTCCGGTCTCGATCGTCATCGGCTTTACCAACGGTATCGCCGTACTCATCGGTCTTTCTCAGATCAAGGACTTCCTAGGCCTGAACATTGCCAAGATGCCTGCTGACTTTTTCCATCAGATCGAGACACTGGCCGGCGCTATTAATACCGTCAACCCCTACGCTGTCGGTTTGGGTCTGGCTTCTTTGATTATCGTTTTTGTCTGGCCTCGTTCCTGGACCATAGGCGGTGCACCTTGGAGAAGATGGCTTGCCAGAATTCCGAGTACTGTTGTCGTGCTGATCGTCATGACGGCGCTGGTCTCTTTATTTAACCTTCCGGTGGAAACCATCGGTTCTAAATTCGGCGGTATTCCGCAGGGACTGCCGCAGTTCCAAGTGCCTGACATCAGCTGGGGCAACGTCAAGCAGCTGCTCGGACCGGCAATTACATTGGCCTTGCTGGGCGCAATCGAATCTCTGCTTTGCGCACGCGTGGCCGACGCAATGACCGACGAACGCCATGATCCCAATCAGGAACTGATGGGACAAGGCATTGCCAACTGCATCGTACCCTTCTTCGGCGGTCTGCCTTCTACCGGCACGATTGCCCGTACCGTTACCAACATTAAGAGCGGCGCCGTCACACCGATGGCGGGTATGATCCACAGTCTGACCCTTTTGGTCATTATCCTAGTAGCTGCCCCCCTGGCGATGAACGTCCCTCTGTGTGCGCTTTCTGCCATCCTTCTGTTCATGGCCTTTAACATGGGTAATTGGCATGAGTTCGTTCGCCTCAGACAGTTCACCATGTCTTACAAGGCAACACTGCTTGTGACATTCTTCCTGACGGTGATCTTCGACCTGACCGTTGCCGTTGAAATCGGCCTGCTCACCGCCGCCTTATTCTTCCTCTATCGCATGAACACGCTCACTCGCGTGATTCCCAAAACGCTGCCCTTCGACGCTCCGAAGCAGATTGAAGCTTGGGCAATGGAAGGTGCGCTTTTCTTTGGTTCCGTTTCCAAGCTGGAAATCGTTACAGACCCCAAACACATCAACGCACCTGATGCACCTGATGTGGTTATTTTCGATTTCACTGATTTGCTCTCGATTGACAACAGTGCGCTTGATATCATCGAGTCCTTCCAGCGAAACCTCGTGAAACACGGCAAGATCCTGATTGTGGTCGGCGCGAGCGAGCACCCGCTGCGTCAGATGAGACGATTGGGCTTAGCTCAGCGACTCGGCAAATATATGTGCCCTGACATGGAAACCGCGATTCAATTAGCACGTGAGGCAATCTACAAGAAAGAGGAACCGAACCCGAATCCAAGAGAAGAAATTCGGATTGTTGAACATAAGTAATCCGCCTCTCAATCGAACCCGTCCGCAGTGACGGGCTTTTTTTTGCGCCTAATCACCTTGAATACGATATTGTCTGGACAAGAAGTCTTCTGTCGTGGTATACGTCTAAAAAATATTACAAAACACTACCCTCGGAGGGAAGGATGAGAAACGTATCCAATGAATGGTTGGCAGCAATCAGCACGGGACGCGACTACAGTATCGACGAAAAGAAAAGAGGCTGTGCTGTCCCTGTTACGCCTTGGCTGCATCCGCCCGTCGGTAAAAGACTCCGGGACTTGATTACCAAGCTTGGAACTGTTCGGGAATTGGATCGGCAGGAGATTCTTTATCCGCAGGGCAGAAAAATTTCCGATATCGTTCTCGTTCAGCAGGGCGTGACAGCCCGCAACTTCGGCAATGCAGTTTCCGGCCCGAAAGCGGCTGCAATCTCCACTCCGGGTCACTTCGCTTGCGGAAACCTTAATTTTCTGACACGCCGACCTTCTCTCGGATCCTACTTCGCCTTGACAAAGGCCCAAGTCGTCGTATGTCCCAAGGATCTTTTACTGCCTGTCCTTACGACGGATCCGGAGCTATTTGCCTATACCATTCGATTACTAGAAAGCTGTACGCTCTCAGACCGAGTGGGTTTCGCACTGATGGCCTTCGCCCCCGTTGATCTTCGCCTAAAGGCTTTTGTCGTCACCTGGGCTATTCATTACGGCAAACTCACTGCCGACGGCTTGATCAAATGCCCTATTCCTCTGACACGGAACAACCGTTGTCTCGTCGCCAACGCCTCTCCTGTGTCCACAGACAATGCGTTAAAACGATGGAAAGAAGAAGGAGCCTGGATCCGGGACGGAGACTTCGTCACGTTCCCTGCCGCCTTCGTCGATGATGCTTACCAATGGATGCGCTCGGCCGAGGAAAGCAGCGAATACACATATCCAAATACTTTCAGAGAACTCTTAGAAGCACTTCCTCCGCTAACCAATCCTTGGTATTAGTTTTCGGCTTTTTCTCTTGCCTCATTGGCCTCTAAGCCAAGCGCTTCATGCGTTTTCATTAGTTTTTTCAAACTAAAAGCCGAGTCTTTGTCATTTTTTATATCCTCGTAAACCCTTTAACTATCCACCAAAGCCTTTGGGTAGTTAAGAAAATCTTCAGTTTTTAAACTTTTCTTATCGGTTATGAAGAGCCGACAACATCATCAAGGAGGACTTTTAAAATGACATTCACCCGCAGAACCTTCATGGAAACCACTTGCGCTCTGAGCGCCGGACTTGTTTTCGGAAGTGTTGCCCATGCCTCAACCAAAGTTCCTGAAAAATGGGACGAAACCTGCAGTCTTCTCGTTATCGGTACAGGCTTTGCCGGCCTGGGCGCTGCCCTTGAAAGCCACTATCTCGGTATGAAAGACATTCTTGTTGTTGACAAGATGCCTTCCGCCGGCGGCAACTCCATCATCAACGGGGGCGCCATCGCAGCTGCCGGAACAGATATGCAGGAAAAAGCCGGTATCAAAGACAATGCCGATCTTCTCTACTCCGACATTCTGAAAGCCGGCGGCGGTCTCGCTCATAAAGAGCTCGCCAGAAGAATTGCAGACGAATCCGTCTCCAACTACAAGTGGCTTCGTGACGAAGTCGGTGTCAAGTTCAAAGCCGTCACTTATCACGGCGGTCACTCTGTTCCCCGCAGCCACGCTGTGATGGAAAACACCGGCGCCGGTTTCATCAATCCGATGCTCGCAAAATGCAAGGAATTCGGCATCAAAATTCAGCTGAGAACGATTGTGGATGACCTGATCGTCAACGATAAGGGCTGCGTCGTCGGTGTTAAAGCCCGCGTCAACCATCGCTTCAATCGTCCCGAAAGTGGAAAAGTTGTCTACATTCGCGCAACCAAAGGTGTGCTGATTGCTTCCGGCGGCTTCAGCCAGAACGTCAAGATGCGCACCAGTCATGATCCGCGCTTAACCGATGCTTTCGGATCCACCAACCATCCCGGTGCAACCGGCGAAATGATTCAGGAAGCTCAGGCTTTAGGCGCCAATACCATCCACATGGACTGGATCCAGCTGGGCCCCTGGACTTCTCCCGACGAAAACGGCTTCGGTCTGGCCCCACTTGCCGTGGAATCTATGGTCGGCTACGGCCCCATGATTAACCCGACAACCAGCAAGCGCTTCATTAAAGAAACCGGCAACCGTAAAGTTCGCGCTGATGCCATTGTTGCCCTTGGTAAACCGGCGATCATCTACACCTGCGAAGCCAACATGATGAACAAAGTCGTCGGCAAAAACATGAAGCCCGAACAGTTTGAAACCGCACTCAAGAACGGCGTTATTCGTAAATTCGACGACCTCAAATCTTTGGCGGACTTCTACAAGCTGGACTATGCCACCCTTGAGAAAGAAAACGAAAAATTCAACGGCTATATGAAAGCCATGAAGGACCCGGAATTCGACTGCATGTTCTTCAAAGATGCCGTCCTCAACACCAAGGGGCCCTTCTACGCTATTCGTCTGTGGCCGCGCGTTCACCACACCATGGGCGGTCTTGAAATCAACGAAAAAGCCCAGGTTCTCGACGTCAAGGGTAATCCGATTGCCGGTCTGTACGCAGCAGGCGAAGCGACCGGCGGCGTCCACGGCATGGTGCGCCTCGGTACCGTCGCCGTTGCCGACTGCATCATCTTCGGACGTATTGCTGCCCGCACAGCTAACGGCTGGGCAGGCTGCTAATTCTCTTGCTTAGTCTGAGGCCTCCTCCGGAGGCTTCAGCTGGAGAACCGACATGACCTCATTGAATTCACTGACAAAACTACTCGGAATCGGTCTGCTCGCTGCGATGTTTTCCTGTTCAGCCTTCGCTGCCGATGCTCCGAAGATGGGTGCCGATAAGCACGTTGCCAAGGGCGTAGCGTGCCAGACCTGCCACGGAACCGACCTCAAGAATCCGAACCTCCCGACAGAAGAAACGTGTACACAGTGCCACCCGAAAGCGATGCTGATTGAAAAAACAAAAGATCTTCCCGGCGCCAATCCTCACAACGCGCCTCATAACGGAGACTGCATCAACTGCCATCTGATGCATGAGCCGCCGGAAGACTATTGCGCACAGTGCCATAAATTCAACTTCAAAGTGAAATAGATCAAACGACACAAAAACAAGGAGGGATACCCTTATGAAATCTAAAAAAATCATTGCAGCGATTGCTTGCTGCTTCTGCGGAAGCGTCTACGCTTCTGACGTCTCCGTCTACGGAATGGTGGACGCATATGTCCAGCTTTACAACGGCGGAAACGGCACCGTTGTTGACTTAGGCAGCGGCGGTAAAGGCGGTTCACGCATCGGCATCAAAGGAACGGAAGATTTAGGAGGAGGAACCAGCGTGTTCTTCCGACTGGAAAACGGCTTCTTTGTTGATAACGGCACCAATACCACCGCCGCTCAGCCGGAAGGATGGGCCTTTCAGCGAGAAGCGGTTCTCGGAATCCGAAACACTGACTGGGGTACGTTTTCTTTCGGCCGTCAGTACACCCTGAACTTCGGCGGAATCGCCCAGTTTGACGCTTTTGCCTGCAGCTTAGGCAGCACGATTAACAACTTCATGGCTCCGGCGCCTTATCTTCCGAATACTCATATTCCGGGCATCAACGGCGCTTCCGGTGTCGACAATCTGACTCGCAGAGACAATTCCTTTGTCTATGAAAGCCCGAGTTTCGGCGGCTTAAAGCTCTCCGCTATGGTTTCTTTAGGAGAACAGAACAAGCTGAACTCAGAATCCGAAATGTCGAATAAGTACGGCAACAGCTATGCAGCTCAGGCCGTCTATCGCAAGGGTGCTTTCGGCATCGGCTTCACTTACACCTATCAAAACCTGGCTGCAGAAGCTCCCAATAATCTCAAAGACCCGAATGCGCACGCTGCGCTGTATAACTTAGGTGCAAGCTACGACTTCGGATTCACCAAGCTCTACGGCAACCTTGTCTATAAGAACGGCTCCAAGGCTGCAGTCCGCGATACCAATCCGAACATCATGGTTTACAGCGTATCGGCAAAGACACCGTTGTTCGGCGGCAATCTGTTAAACGGCTTTGCGTATTTAAAGAACAATACGACTGATTCTGCCAATGCTTGGAACGTCTCGGTTCGCTACGACTATCCGTTAAGTAAGCGAACCACCGTCTACGCCGGTGCTGCCTATCTCAACAACGAGAAGAACGTGAATTACACGATCAACGGCGGTGGCGGCACTTCATCGGCACCGACCACCAACATGGGTAAAAATCCGTGGACAACATTCGTGGGGATGAACCACACCTTCTAAGAAATTTTCTTCTTTTGTGATCTGAGAGTACTTCAAAATCTTGACCTTCAGGAATGCTGTTTCTCCTTCCGCAGTCCTGAAGGTTTTTCTTATTTAGTCAGATCTGATCGTAGACAGGCTTATACATCGCCGCCTGAATCGCTTCGGATAAATCGACCGGATTCGACACTCCGGCAACACCTGTCGTGAAACATTGCTCGGCTACAGCAGCCGCAATGGACTGAGAAACTTCGCGAATCTTTATGAGCGGCGGGAATAAACTCCCGTTTTCCAAGTCCTCTTCCGAGACCATCTTAGAGAGTGCTTCTGCGGCACTTAAAAATACACTTTGCGGAACAACCCGAGGTGACGAGACCACTAATCCGAGACCGATTCCGGGGAAAACATACGAGTTGTTGCTCTGGCGAGGAATAAAAGTCTTTCCGTTCAATTCAACCTGCGGGAAAGGACTGCCGGAAGCAAAGAGGCATTTGCCTTCTGTGTAGGTATAGGCTTCTCTAGCTGTGCATTCGGAACGAGATGTCGGATTCGATAACGCAAAGATGATGGGGCGCTCGTTGATTCTTGCCATTGCGCTGAGTACATAGGCATTAAACGATCCTGCCTGAGCCGCACAGCCCACAATTGCCGTAGGTTTCACTTCGCCGATGGCGTCCAGGAATGTGCTCTGAGGTTCAAGTTCATGAGCAAACTTCTGCTTCAGCGGCGTCAGCCCCTCTCGATCTTTTGTCACCAGACCGTGAGAGTCGAAAAGAAAAATCCTATTGATGGCTTCTTCCTGGGTCAGGCCTTCCTTCATCATAGCCTCAACCAGCAAATCAGCAATGCCGCCTGCGGCCTCACCGGCGCCTAAGAAAAGGAATTTTTCCTCGGCAAGAGAACTTCCCTTAGCCCTTGCCGCTGCATAGAAACCTGCAACGGCAACCGCCGCAGTTCCCTGAATATCGTCATTAAAACAAGCAGTCTTACCCTTCCATTGATCCAACAGTGCAAAGGCGTGACGATTAGCAAAGTCTTCGAATTGGATAATCACATGAGGCCAGCGTGCTTTAGCGGCTTCTATGAACTCTCGGACAAAAGCGTAGTATTCCTCGCCGTCAACCCTCGGCTGCTGCAGACCGAGATAAAGAGGATCATGCAGCAAACCCTGATTATTAGTGCCGACATCCAAGAGTACGGGCAGAGCGCGCGCTGGATTGAGCCCTGCGCAAGCCGTGTAAAGAGAAAGTTTTCCGATCGGAATGCCCATTCCGCCGGCGCCGAGGTCGCCTAATCCGAGGATACGTTCGCCGTCTGTCACGACGATCATGTCGACATCGTCATAGGGCCAATTATTGATCACGTCCCGAATCGAACCTTTATCTTCAATTGTGACGTAAAGGCCCTCCGGTTCACTGTAAATTCGATCGAATTCCTGACAGGCTTTGCCGACCGTCGGCGTATAGACGATAGGCATCAGCTCCTCAATATTATTTTCGAGGAGGTAATAAAAGAGGGTTGCGTTTCTGTGTCGGAGCAGCGAAAGGATTTCGTATTTCTGGAGCGGCTCTTCAGCCTGACGAATTCTTTCTAAAGCCCGCTTGGCCTGATGCTCCAGCGTCGTCACTCTCGGAGGAAGCAGTCCGCGCAGTTTCCGTTTTATTCTGGCGTCCTGACTAAAGGCCGTTCCTTGATTGATGAACGGATCATCCAGGGCTTCCGTTCCCACACTGATATTTTTCATTTTATTTTTCCGAAAAACAGAAAGTTCGACAGAACGGAGCGAATAGCCGGTACCAGACGCGTCAGACTCCTGCCGAAAGAGAGGGACAAGCCCTCTCCCGAACCAGAGTACAGCTTATCAGGTCAAACCGCGCTACGACAACTTTTCAGGAATAGCGGGCGGCTGGAGGACGTCGACGCCCTGCTGCTGCATTTGCTTGACTTCGGGTATCCGCAGACGCAGGGCCGTGTAAATCGGCTGGCTCTTCAACGCCTGAGCAGTAAAGAATGCCAATGCCGATCCGATGAGCATGGGAAGTGTTAAATCCCAGCACGCGGTCATTTCAAGAATCAGCAGAACGCCGGTAATCGGAGCGCAAATCGTCGAAGCAAAGAAGGCACTCATTCCGACGGCGCAGAATGCCATCGGGTTTAAATCAAATCCGATGAGATTCAACGTCCATGCAAAAACGTGACCTAAGATCCCACCCATCAGAAGAAGCGGTGAGAACAGACCGCCGGGAACGCCTGTGGCGTAGCAAAGAGGCGCAAAAAACCAGCGTATCAATCCGATAACCAGCACCGTTGCAATGGGGAACGTGTAGTTCAGCATCTCAGTGCCGAGCTGATCGCCGCCGCCGGCAAGTCCCGGTGCAAAGTAAACCAGCAGTGCAACGACGATACCGATGATTCCGGCTTTCACTTCAGGAATGACCTTCTTAAAGTATGCATTCGTGTTCAAAAGAATAAGAACCATCTTGTTGTAGAGCGGTCCCATCACACCGATAAAGATTCCGAACAAAATGAAAGCGACGGACTCTTTGACACCCGGAATTATGAAGGTTCGGTTGATGACGTTGTAGTCCGGCTGCATGCCGAGGATCGTCATCGACACCGTGCATCCGGCAAAAACGCAGATGAGGGTCGGAATCACGAGATTCATACGGATATCTTTCGTGACTTCCTCGAATGTGAACATTGCTCCGCCTAAAGGAGATGAGAAGGCTACACCCAAGCCGGTACCTGCGGATGCGATGGTGAGAAAACGAAGCTCTTCTTTCGAGAACTTCAGAATGCGGGCAATCGTGGCTCCGATGGAGGCCCCCATCTGAACCGTCGGACCTTCGCGGCCCAAAGCCATACCGCTGCCCAGCGTCAAAATACCGCCGAAGAACTTAACCAATAAGATCTTAAAGCGCGCCGGTTCAACCTCTTCTCTCCAGGCCGCTTCAACATATTGAATTCCGCTGCCGCCGGCCGTCGGTGCAAAACGAACCAGGAATCGTCCGATGACTGCGCAGGCGACACAAACCGCCAAGACAGCGCCGAAACCTTCCCAAAAACTCACGGAATGAGCCCACGTGGTCAGCTGCATCCGCAAATGATCTGCCTTATGCAGGAAGAACTGGAAGTATCCGCCGACCGCCCCGGTGCACAGCCCCGCAAACAGGCATATCAAATAAAACCAACATTTACGCGTAAAGGACACGATCCCTCCTTTAGGGATACTCCGCCGAGTTCCGAATTTTTCCTGATGCCCTTTAGCTTAATAAGCTAAAAGGCAACAGTTCCTAAGGGATCACGAAATTGGGGAATTAAAAAAGAACCCGAAGGTCCTCGATCATCAATCTGCGATTGATTACATCTGCTTTTTAGCAAGTCCTGCCGCGCTGCTCTTCGGATAAAGCTTGATCAGTTTATTGAAAGTAGCTTTGGCTTCCGCGGTTTTCTTGGAATCCATCTGGGCCATACCGATCAACAGGTAGGCTTCCGGAACTTTGGCATGTTTGCTGTAGCCGGAAATCAGACGCTGCTCGGTGGCAATCGTCTGCGCAAAGTTGCCTTTCATATAGTAGCTGCTGCCGAGCCAGTACAGAGCATCGGGATAAACCTTTGTCCTGCTGTACTTCTGCGTCATGCCTGAGAAGCATTTAATCGCTTGGTTGGCGTCGCCCTTTTGAAAGACGGACAAGCAGCGATCAAGTTCCTGCTTTGCGGAAATCTCACGATCAGAAGCGGCTGCTGCTGCCTTGGCCTTCGGATCCATTTCATTCAGACGATTCGAAAGATCGTCATAAATGGTCTCGGCGTTTTGTTTTTCCTTACCGACGGAATTGGTCAGATCCTCAACTTTGCCGCGGAGCGTCTGAACTTCCTTCGTCAGTTTTTCCAGTCGGTCGTACAGCGACATCTGCACTTCCTGCTGAGACTTCAGCTGATCGCGAAGCTCCAGAATGGCTTTGCGGGCCTCATCGTCTCCGAAGAGCGCCCATGCCGATGTATTGACGGACAACAGAACGGTGCTAAGGAGCACCAGCGCGATTCTTTTCATGAGAGATTACTTGTTGAGCATGTAGTGGATGTCGACTCTGCGGTTTTCGTAGTAAGCCGCTTCGTCATGACCTTCGGCTTTGGGTTTTTCTTTACCGTAGCTAATCGTTTCGATTTGCTGAGGAGAAACGCCCAGAAGAGTCATACGTTCTTTGACGGCTTCCGCTCTCTTCTGACCAAGAGCCAGGTTGTATTCACGTCCGCCGCGTTCGTCGGTGTTGCCTTCCAGACGAACGTTCAGGTTCTTGTGAGCAGCCAGGAACTGAGCATGATTTGTCACGACCGGCATTTGGTCGGGAGAAACGGTGTAGCTGTCGAAATCAAAGTGAACTTCGCGGTTAGCAAGCGGGCCGGTCTTGGAGCTCAGAGCTTCTTCAACGGAAGTTCCGTCAGTGATAGAACCGGCTTTATCCTTATCCAGATCTACTGTAGAGCAAGCCGAGAGCGAAAGAGCGACAGCTGCAGCGGCTGCGCAAATAGCAAATCTTGAAGAGATCATCTTCTTCGTCCTTTTACTTAATAGTGGGACCCCATGAGGGTTCGCGAATGTCTCCACTGGTACCCGAGAGTCGGGAACGAGTGCTTCCGTCCGTGGAGACAGTGGACAGAACACCCTTACCTCCAACCTCGGAGGCATAAATAATCATGTTTCCGTTGGGCGAGTAGCTCGGCGACTCGTTCTTTCCGATTTCAGAAAGCGGAATCACATTGCCGGTCGCTAAATCCTGCTGCACGAGCTTAAAGTGGCCGCCCGTGCGAACGATATAAGCGACCTGGTCATTCTTAGGACTGACCGCCGGACTAATGGCGTAGGCATTACCAAAGCTGATGCGTTCAGCGGAACCGCCCGCAACCGGCTTTCTATAGATCTGCGGATTGCCGCCTCGGTCGCTCGTGAAGTAAATATATTTACCGTCCGGCGAGAATGCGGGCTCTGTATCGATGCTGCCGCCTGTGGTGAACTGTCTGAGGTTCTGACCGTTGGTATCCAGCAGATAAATCTTCGTGCCGCCGTCCTTAGACAGTGCCACTGCCAGCGTACCTCCGTCCGGGCTGAAAGCCGGCGCACTGTTGTTGCCCCGAAAAGCAGCGACCTGGCGGCGCTTACCCGTGCTCAGATCATGAATCCAAACGGTCGGTTTGCCTGTCTCGAATGAGGTGTAGGCAATCTGTCTGCCGTTAGGAGACCAATCGATAGAAATAATCGGATGTCTGATGCGAAGGGCAACCTGAGGGTTGTAGCCGTCGCTGTCAGCTACCATGATGGCGTAGTTGTTCTTGGCCTGCTGAGAAACGTAAGCGATGCGTGTCGCAAAATCGCCCTTCTCTCCGGTCAGGCGTTCAAAAATTCGATCTGCGATCTTATGGGCATAAAGACGCAGGTCGTCCTTCGGAGAAATATAGGAGGCTTCGTCTGTCTCCTGCTTTTTCACCGGGTCAAAGAGGCGGAACTTGATTTCATAGCGTCCGTCGGCAGCTCGTGTCACAGAACCGTCTGCAAATGCACCGACGCCGGCTGTACTCAATGCTTTCCAGTCCGGATCCTTGTCGAGTGCCGTGGCGGCATCACAGGAAACCAAACGGAAAAAACCGCTTCGGACCAAATCGTTGCCGATGATTTCGGCAATGTTCTCAGGCGCTTCGCTATTGCCGAAAAACGGCTGAACAGCAATTGGAAATTGGTTTGCCCCGACACCTTGAATGTTCACAAAAAGCTGTGCAAAAGCCGGTTCGGCAGCTGCGATTCCTACCAAGCCGACGGCTTTAAGAAATACGCGGCGATTCAATCCCAAGTCACGTCTGACCATACGTTCCTCATCTCCATAAATCTAACAAGCACACTAAGTTAATCTTAATGTGCCGGAAAGCCTCGGACCGTGATCCGATAACTAAATACTTTGAATTTTGTATCAATAATTGAGCCGAAATCGTGTTTACTGCGATTCCGGCTCGAATTAGGAAAATTTAATTAGTGGCGGAAGTGACGTTCACCGGTAAAGACCATGGTGATACCGCGTTCATTGGCCGCAGCAATCACTTCTTCATCACGAATAGATCCGCCCGGCTGGATAACCGCAGTCGCGCCCGCATCAATAATGACATCCAAACCGTCTCGGAACGGGAAGAATGCGTCCGAAGCGGCAACGCTGCCCTCTAAAGAGAGACCGGCTTCTTTTGCCTTGATGGATGCAATTCTGGCAGAGTCAACGCGGCTCATCTGACCGGCGCCGACGCCCAAAGTCATGCCGTCGCGTACAAAGACGATTGTATTGGACTTGATGAACTTGGCGATCTTCCAAGCAAACATCATGTCGGAGATCTGAGCGCTAGTCGGAGCGAGCTTCGTCACAACCTTGAGGTCCTTTTCACTGACGCACTGTGTATCAGGGGTCTGAACCAAGAGGCCGCCGCCGATGCGCTTCATATCCAGGTCGTTGCGGGCATGTCCCATGGCAACCGTGAGCAGACGAAGATTCTTCTTCTGCAGAAGAATGTCCAATGCGCCCTGAGAGAACTCAGGCGCAATAATGACTTCAGCGAACTGCTTGGCAATCTTCTCGGCAGCTTCTTTGGAAACTTCGCAGTTGAAAGCGATGATGCCGCCGAAGGCAGACGTCGGATCGCACTTAAAGGCCTTGCTGTAGGCCTCTTCGGAATTCATTCCGATAGCAGCGCCGCAGGGGTTGGCATGCTTAATAATCACACAGGCAGGGCTGTCAAAGCTGCGGACGGCTTCCCAGGCGGCATCGCTGTCAGCGATGTTGTTGTAGGAAAGTTCCTTACCGTGAAGCTGGTGGTATCCGGCCAAGAGTCCGGGTGCAACATTTCTTTCGCGGTAGAAAGCAGCTTCCTGATGAGGATTTTCGCCGTAGCGCATATCCTGCACTTTAACCCACTGGCGTGTCAGGCTTTCCGGGAACTTTGTACGAGTCGAAACGTCGTTGCCCTTCATGCTGGTCAGATAGTTGGAAATCATGGCGTCGTAGTGAGCGGTATGAACAAACACTTTCTTTGCCAATTCCAGTCTGGTTTCCGGAGAAACTTCGCCTTTTTCCTTGATCTCTTCGATAACTTTTCTGTAGTCGCCGGGAGAGACAATGACGGTAACACTTTCATGGTTCTTCGCGGCAGCGCGAATCATCGTGGGACCGCCGATATCAATATTTTCGATGGCGTTTTCAAAGGTGCAGTTCGGGTTGGCGATTGCCTGTTCGAACGGATACAGGTTGACTGCGACGATGTCAATCGGATCAATTTTAAACTGCTTTAACGCCTCCATGTGCTCCGCAACGGGGCGGCGGGCAAGAATGCCGGCATGGATCTTCGGGTTCAGTGTTTTGACTCTTCCGTCAAGCATTTCCGGGAAGCCGGTGTAATCGGCAACCTCTTGTACGGGAATGCCTGCCTGAGCGATGAGTTTTGCGGTGCCCCCGGTAGACAGAATGTGGTAACCGAGTTCCGTCAGGGCTTTTGCAAATTCAACAACGCCGGATTTATCCGAGCAGCTGATCAGCGCTTGTTTTTTCATGTTGTGCATTTCGTTAGAAACTTCCGTTGAGATAAAAGTTTGAACCCGCTCGTTTCTGCTCCCGGAACGCGTTATGCGCTGCCGGACGGCAGAAAACAAGCATTGCGTAAAAGCTAGTCGAGATTGTCCTTCAAGAGACGCTCGACTTTTTTTTCTAATTGAATCGGATCCGTAACGGAGTACAAATCCGTCAATAGAGTCGGACATAAGTCTAATCGTTTAAAGTAGCCGCTGAGGTGTTTGCGGATTGTCTTTAGCCCTTTTTCCTTCTCGTAAAAAGAAAAATGTAACTGTAAGTGTTCGCCAATAGTTTCAATAAGTTGGCTCTTACTCGGCGTCTGCGGGATTCTTCCGTTGAGTCGGTCGTTTATTTGAGAAAAAATCCAAGGGTTTCCGATAGCCGCGCGACCGATCATGATGCCGTCGGCGCCGGTCTGTGCAAGAACGGCTTCGGCCTTTTCAACGCTGTCGATGTCGCCGTTGGCAATCACCGGTATATCAACAGATGCCTTCACTTCGGCAATTCTCTGATAATCCACCGCGCCTTTGAATCCTTGTTCTCGGGTACGGCCGTGGAGTACAAGCATTTTGATTCCGGCTTTCTGGGCAAGCGCCGCAACATTTAATGCGTTAATGTGCTCCGCATCCCAGCCGAGCCGATATTTGAGCGTTACCGGAACATCTACCGCTGCTGTCAGAGCCGTCAGCAGATTTTCGACAAGGGCTTCATCTTTTAGCAGAGCCGAGCCGCACTCTACCGAACAAACTTTTTTAGCCGGACAGCCGCAGTTGAAATCCACGATCTGCGCGCCGCATTGAACCGCATAGCGGGCCGTATCGGCCAAATCCTCAGGATCGGATCCGAGAAGCTGAATCGCGCGAGGATAACTTTCGCTTCCGAGCGAAAATCTTTCCTGTGATTTCCTTGACTCCCTCAAGTGTTTCTGTGAGGCAACCATTTCGGCAACGGCATAAGCCGCGCCCAGCTTGCGGCAAATTTGGCGAAAAGGAAGATCGGTAAAGCCTGCCAGCGGTGCCAGAAACACACGTCCGGGAATTGTCACATTGCCGACTTGGACAGAACTGTCGGTCATGAAAGATCCTGCTTCTTAAAAAAACAGCCCGAGGCCTCGCATTTGGCCAACTCTTCCGGAGTTCCGACGTTGGCCCAGGGACCTTCGTAGAGCTCACCGCTGATCAGGTGCTGATCCACAAATTGGTACAGCCAAGGGAAAAGCTTGGAAAACTCCGCTTTTTCTCCGGCAAAGATTTTGGGAGAGAAAACAGCGATATTTCCGTAGGTGAACTTTTTATTGTCGCTGCTGACAAGTCCGTCTTTTAAATCCATGTCTCCGTCATGGAAAGAAGGATTGGGCACCAATACCAAATGCCCGACGATTTCTCCTTTTCTAATTCGATCACCGGCTTTTTCCAGGGAAGCGTAATCAAAGGCAGTAACGATGTCTCCGGAAACCACAACAAAGGGTTCTTGCCCGTCGCTGAGCAAAGGAAGTGCTTTGACAATACCGCCTTTGGTTTCCAGCGCATCCGAGATCGAACTACCTTCCTGAGAAATGGTCACCCTCATTCCCTCGACCGGATGTTCTGCAAAGTGCGAAGGATAGAGTTCTGCGTAATGGGCGGTATTAACCACCGCCTCGCGGATACCGCCCTTTTTCAGACGATCAAGCTGCCAATCGACCATTGAGCGGCCCCACAGCTTGATCAGCGGTTTGGAATTATGCGCCGTGAGTTCGCGCATGCGTTTGCCTCTGCCGGCGCACAACACAATCGCCTTCAATCCGACACTCCCTAGAAAGAGTATCCGACGGTCTCTTCGATGCCGGAGATTTGGTTAATGAAACGAGACAACGGTCTTAACGCATCAAAGCGGGAGGCAGTCTTTTGAACGTAATTCAGGAATCGCGGCGTATCACCGAGATATTTCGTTTTTCCGTCGCGGTAATTGAGGCGGGCAAAGATACCCAAAACCTTGAGGTGACGCTGGAGAGCCATCCATTCGACGTCTTCCCAGAACACGCCGAAGTCTGCCGGGACCGGGATGCCTACTTTGCGGGCTTTATCCCAATAGCGAATGGTCCAATCCAAAACCTGAGCTTCGCTCCAGGAGATAAAGGCGTCTCGGCACAAGCAGGCAATGTCATAGCTGACCGGACCGTATACAGCGTCTTGGAAATCAATAACTCCGGGATTGTCCTTTTCTTCGAGCATCAAATTACGCGGCATGTAGTCTCGATGTACGTATACAAAGGACTGAGCAAGATTCTTTTTGATAATGAGATCAAACATCTTGTCGAACATGCTGCGCATCTGCGGCGTAATTTCCATATTCAGATGGCGTTTCACATACCACTCAGGGAAAAGTTCGAGTTCACGGCGAAGCAGTTCTTCGGAGTACTCAGGCAAGACACCCCGTTTGCTGTTCTTCTGGAGTTTGACAAGTGCGGTAGTGGCGTCATCCATTAGTCTAGAGGCGTTGTCCTCCGAAAGGACATCCAGATAAGTTTGAGCTCCCAAGTCTGACAGCAGCAGAAAACCTTGCTCTACGTCCTGAGCAAAGATTTTCGGAACGTTGATACCTTGTTTGGCAAACAGATCGTCGACAAAAATAAAAGGTTTGACGTTGCCGGTTTCGCCGGAAGAGTCCATGACGATGTAAGTCGTTCCGTCTCCGTCAATACGGAAATAGCTCCTAAAACCTGCGTCCGAAGATGCCGGGCGAAGCGTCTTCAGATTCAGCCCGAAAGACCCTCCGATTTTTTCCAGCCACTGCTTTAAGCCAACTTCACGCTCTGTCATTACTTCATCTCCATCTTCCGTTGATCGGAAAGAATATGCAGGTCCATTAAGCCTTTATAATCTTTCCACCTAATAGCGTGCAATTTTAATGTCTAGTTTTTCAATTCGTCGAAAAAGACCCATGGAAGCTTTTCGAGCCTTACCCGTTTTTGTGGCAGTGACTTTAGCTTTGCCCTTGCTCGTCTCGGCGGCCGAGCGCGATCAAGATTCCGAAACGGCTACCCGACCTGAGTACGGACTGAAGCTGAATGCGGCACGGCGCTTAGATGAGAATGCGCCTTCTGAAGAAGGCGATGCCCCAACTTATCTCACGGCGTTCAAAATGATCGGAACGCCCAATGAGAAAATCGAACTCATTGACAGCGCCGAAGTTCGGCGAGGCGGCTCCGTCCTTCGCGGCGACACCATTACCTACACTTTTGCCAACGACGAGGTTTATTCCAACGGGAATGCCTTAGTTGCCAGAAACGGTACGATTTTCAAGGGGCCCGAGCTCACTTATCACCTTGATGCCGAAACCGGCGAAATGCCGAACGCAACCTTCCGCTATCTGCCGACGCAGATGAGAGGCACGTCCGACAAGATCGAACTTCTCGGCGAAGGCAAAGCCAAGATGTGCAATGCCATGGTCACAACCTGCCGCGAAGGTGAAGAAGCTTGGTGGATTAAAGCCTCTGACATTGATTACGACGAACTCGACGGATCTGCCGTCGGCAGGAACGCACGTCTGTACGTCGGTGGTATCCCGGTCTTTGCCTCGCCTTATTTCAGCTTCCCGGTCGGATCCGAGCGCAAGACGGGCTTTTTAACGCCGAGATTCGGCATGAGCTCCACGCTCGGCGTGAATATGAAAGTTCCGTTCTACTGGAACATTGCACCAAACTACGACTACACGCTGACGTTGAAGCCTATGTCTAAGCGCGGCGTGCTCTTTGGCAACGAGTTCCGTTACCTGCAGCCGACTTTTTCCGGCCAGGTGGATTACAACGTTATCTTTAAAGACAAAGAGACGCACGAACGACGTTACGGTGTAGCTTGGAAACACTACCAGCGCATCGGTGACGTTTCTCTCGGCGTCGATTATCAGAAGGTCTCCGATAACGATTACTTATCGGATTTCTCGACAACCATTCGTGAATCCAGTGAAAATGTTCTTAATCAGAACTTCTGGATAAGCTACGGACAGACTTATTGGAGCACTTCTTTAGGTGTTTACAAGAATCAAACCCTTCGGCCGAACAATAAGGGGGTCGAAAAACCGTATGAGAAAGAACCGGAATTTAATCTCAGCGGTTACGTTGCAGATTTTCACGGCGCGATCCTGGATTCTCGCTTGACGGCAACTCGTTTCCGTAGGGGAATTTCCTCCTACAACGGCCAGCGCGGAGAGAGCGGCGACGGTAACCGGACACTCTGGAACACCTCGATCTCCTATCCGCTCATGGGCTCCTATTGGTTCTTTACCCCGAAAGTTACGTATTCGTTCACGCATTACAACGACATTAAACACGCAAAGGCTGGCATTGACAGCTCTTCTTCACGTTCACTTCCGATCTACTCTCTGGACACAGGTTTGATCTTTGAGAGAAATTCAACGATCTTCGGACGAGAAACAGAGCAAACTTTGGAGCCCCGTTTGTTCTACGCCTACATTCCCTATCGGAATCAAAGGCACATGCCGAACTTTGACAGCTCCTTGGCTGACTTGAACTTTGCTGAGCTCTTTACGCCGAATAAGTATTCAGGGTACGACCGAATTGCGAACACAAACCAATTGTCTGCGGTTTTGACAACGCGTTATATTGACTCCGGCACCGGCAAAGAATGGTTCTCCGCAACCGTGGGCCAGCGCTACTACTTCACGGATGAAAAAGTCGATCTTTATTGGGATACCCCTGGTAAAACAAAGAATCGCAGTGATGTGTTAGCCGCCACTCAGTTCTCTTTATTTGAGGGCTGGCGCTTGGAAGGTGCGATCCAGTACTCAACAGAATGGTCAAAGATCTCTAAAACAAGCGCAGGTATTCGTTATAACCCGCGTGATTTCTCGACCGTTGCCCTGTACTATCGCTATAACTACAACCCCAACGACAAGCGTGAGGACTTCTACAACACCAATATCAAGCAGGTCGACTTTTCGTTCCAGTGGCCGATCATGAAAGACCTCTACGGACTCGGAAGGTACAATTATTCATTCCGAGACAAAAAAGTGGTTGACTCCCTTATGGGCCTCGAATATCGTGCGGGGTGTTGGATTCTTCGCGGCGCCGTACAGCGTTACATCCGAAGTGAAGGAAGGTCGACGACGAACTTCTTCTTAGAACTTGAATTAGTCGGATTAGGCACCGTCGGATCGAGTCCGATCCAAGCCTTAAGCGAAGGCATTACGGGCTATAAACCGGTCGGGCCGAAGCCTGTTGAAGTCGGCCGATATGATTACTACGAATAAACTATGAAACTGACTCATCTTTATGCAGTATGTGCCTGCGCCCTCCTCTCCCTCGGCGCTGTCAATGCAGACAATGCGTACGCTCAGAAAGCGCAGGCAAAGAAGGAAGCGGCTGCGGCTCATAAAAACGCACCCGTTCCGGTCGACCGCATCGCTGCTGTTGTCAACCATGATGTGATTACAGAAATTCAGCTGCAGCAGAGAATTCATCAAGTCGCAATGAATCTTCGCAGAAGAAACATTGCCCTGCCTCCGATGGAAAACCTTCGCGACCAGACGCTCGATCGTATGATTCTTGAACGAATCATCGAGCAAAAAGCCCGCGACACCGGTATTCGTATCGATGACAATATGCTTAACGGCGCCATCGAACAGATTGCGACCAATAATGGTTTAACCGTTCCTCAGCTCGAAAAGAAATTGGCCGCCGACGGTATTTCCGTTCCGAGCTTCAAGAGCGAGATCCGCAGCGAACTAATTACTCAGCGTCTTCGTGAAAGAGATGTGGACGACAAGATCCAGATCCCCGAGAGCGAAATCGATCAGTATCTGAAAGACCAAAGCGGTCCGGGCAAACGCATGGAATACCGTTTGTCTCGTATTGTCATCAGCTTCCCTGAAAATCCCACCAAAGCGGAAGTTGAAGCTGCACAGAGAACAGCTTCCCGAGCACTTGAACAGGCTCAGAGAGGCGCAGACTTTAGCCAGCTGGCGGCGAAATACTCCGTCACGCCTGAAGCAATGGAAGGCGGCGTCATGGGATGGGTTCCTGCCGGAAAACTTCCTCCGTTTGTTGTACAGGCCCTTCAGAACCACAAAGCCGGCGACATCATTCCCCTCCAGGCCGGAAACTCTTTCCAGATTCTCAAGCTGATGGGCGTCCGCGACCAAGGAGCACAAGCAGAGCAAGGTGTCCGTCAGACACATGTGCGCCACATCATGATGCGCCCCTCGAACGTCACGCCGGAAAAAGTTGTAATTCAGCGCTTAAACGAGATCAAATCACGTCTTGATAAAGGCGACGGTGACTTTCAAACACTGGCTCGTCTGCATTCCGCAGATCCGTCCGGAACACGAGGCGGCGACCTCGGTTGGCTATACTCGGGTGACGTTCCTCCGGAAATGGAGCAGCAGCTCGACAAACTGAGCGTCGGTGAAATCAGTGAACCGATCCGCACGCCCTACGGCTGGCACATCTTCCAGGTGCTTGACCGCAGAACCAAGAGCGGCGTTAACGAACGTCAGCGAGAACAAGCCAGAGAAGCACTGCGTGAGCAGAAACTCGGCGATGCCGTCCTCGACTGGGAAAGACGCTTGCGTTCGGAAGCCTATGTTGAGAAGCGAATCAACAAACCGGAAGAATAAAATCGTAAAGTCAAAAACGCTTAGGCCTCCTAAGCGTTTTTTCATGGAATCAAGAAATGGCTGAAGTACTCAAGCACCATAAAGCGCGCAAACGTTTCGGACAGAACTTTCTGAACGACGATTTCTGGATCAACAAAATTGCCGAAGCCGTCGATCCGAAGGAAGGTCAGAAGATCATCGAAATCGGGCCGGGACAGGCCGCCCTGACGAAAGAATTAATTGCCGGCGCCAAGCACATCTATTGCGTTGAAATTGATAGAGACCTTGCCGCTTGGCTGCGGACCAAATTCACGTCCGAACAATTAACCGTTCTTGAGGCTGACGCCTTGAAGTTCGACTGGAGAGACTTCGCCGCGGAAGAAAAGATCCGCGTGGTCGGCAATCTGCCCTACAACATTTCTTCTCCGCTCCTCTTTAAGCTCTCCGAAATCAGCGACCGCGTCGTAGATCAGCATTTTATGCTTCAGAAGGAAGTGGTCGACAGAATGGTCGCCGCCCCGGGAACGAAAGCCTACGGCCGGCTTTCTGTCATGCTTCAAAGAAAGTACCGCATGATCAAGCTCTTTGATGTTCCGCCCGAGGCATTTACGCCGGCGCCGAAGGTCATGTCTTCCGTTGTCCGCATGGTCCCGATCCAAAATCCGGCAGAGGTTGATGAAGAAACCTTCCATCAGGTTGTCGCGGCATCTTTCGCTATGCGCCGCAAAACCTTAAAGAACAATCTTTCTAAATGGATTTCTGCCGAAATGATGGAGGAAGCAGGAATCAAACCGGAGCAGCGCGCCGAAAGCGTGCCTCTGGAAAACTTCATTCGCCTGGCTCGCTTGGTTCATGCGGCGGGCATTTCGATTGTACTTCCCGGTCAGGTTTAGCCTGACTAAAGAAATCCAAGCGTCCTTGAATGCAGGATTGTCCTAGCCCGCTTGTAACCTGGACAATGCACTTCAACGAGCTGCCAAAAGCGTGGGGAATGGTTCATCTCTGTTAGATGGGCCGCCTCATGCGTATAAAGATAATCCCGCTCGGACTTCGTAACAAACACCGTGTTCCAATGAATGCGGACATGACCGCGGCTGCTGCAGCTTCCCCAGCGCGTTTTAGCTGACGTAAGAAAGAACTTTCGATAGGGATATCTAAAAGGTCCCATCTGTGCGAGCTTCAGTTCAAATTCTTCCTGCAGAGCCGTAAGGGCCCACTTTTTGATCGTTTTAACGAGAACTTCGAGAAACTGCTCTCGACTGATGTTCGCGTCCTTTATCCACAGCACAACTTCATCGTCGAAGACACCGGACTCTTTGCGTACGCTCGACACCCGTACCTTTCTTTTGACGTCCAGCAAGACGATTTCATGTTCGGAAAACAGTTTTTCAAAAAAGGCCCGATTGGTATCTTCCTTCCCTAAGCTTTTCTGCCGTTTCTTCTGAATCCACGCCTGCTGCGAAAGAACCCAGCCCATCACTTTTTCCCGAGAGCTGCTTGTCGGATACTTCACCAGCAGCTGCTCTGAGTTGGGCATAGAAATTGAAATGCTCTTGCGTTTCCCGGGCTGCCAAATAATTTGGACTTCTGCACCGTCTGCAAGCCGAATGCTGTTCGCTGCTTCGGCCGAAGTGGGCTCTTTTTCCACAGTCGGAGCACCGCGGCGCATCTTCTCCAAAAATTGAATAATTTTCGCTGCTGATTTCTGAAGCTCAAGTTCCACTTCGAAGTCCGTGAGCTTCGTCGGGCAGCGAACCACCAAAAGACCACCTTCATAGGCGATTTGAGTATTCTTTCTGCGGCTGCTGCGGACAATGCGGTATCGGACGGAATAACGTCCTTCTAAAGCCGAATGATGGACAAATTCGGAATCCTGCTTCGTCAAACGTGAAGAGACTTCCGGATAAGCTAAGGATGCCGCCTCAAAAAATTTAAAGTACGGCAGAAATTTCTCTTTTTGAAATTTCAGCGCCCACTTAATTTGGAGCGCCGAAGGATAGCCTTTGGTGATATAGATGACGCCCTCCGGTCCGGCGGTAGTTTGTTCTTCTTGTCCTCCAAGCCGAATATGCACGCGCCGAACCTTGTCGGAATAGACGATTTCAGCCTCTGACGGAGATCCATCTAAATAAAAACCGGTGATCTTTGGAAAAATACGATCTAAAACCATTCAGCTTTTTATTTGTAATATTGAGGAGAAATTCGCTTCATCTCGCCTTCAATTTCACTGCGGACTTCTTCATTAAGTTCGTGCGGTGTTTTTCCTTCCGGACTGATCGGATCACCGAACACCACTTTAATTGTGCCCGGATACAGCAAAAACGAATGTTTCGGCCAGCATTCGCCGGAATTCAAAGCAATCGGGACGATCGGAGCATTGGTGGCAATCGCCAAACGAACGCCGCCGGTTTTGTATTTAACGGAAGCGCCGGGAGCGGTGCGTGTACCCTCGGGGAAGAGCACCAAGGCCCAGCCGTGCGCAAAAAAGTCCGGAACTTCACGCTTCATGCGCTCAAAAGCTGTGCGTCCCTCAGATCTGTCCACACTGAACATTCCGAGCGAAGCCAAACCCCAGCCGAAGATTGGAAGACGATGGAGTTCGCGCTTATAGATATAGCTCAAACGTCTCGGCACTAAGGCAAAAAACGCAAGCGTTTCCCAACCCGACTGATGCTTTGACAGCAAAATGACCGGACCCGACGCCGGCACATTATCCATGCCGGTAATCTCATAGCGGACACCGCAGATCGTACGCATTAAACCGACAACGGCCCGGCACCATTTTTTAACGATGGCATAACGACCTTCTTTCGATGTAAACGGGATACATACGAAAAGAACAATGCCGTAGCAGATGATAGTGATACAAAAAAGGAACCAAAAAATCAGGGCACGAAGCCAGAGCATAAGTTTCATAGCTATTTTTCGAAAAGGCCGCTCTTTGAGCGGCCTTCTGATCGGAGAGTTAAGAAGCTAAACACGAAAGTTTGGCGACTTGATTCATCGCTTTATGAAGCTCGTTGAGCAGTGTTAAGCGATTTCTTCTCAAGGCCTCGTCTTCGGCGTTCACCATCACTTTATCGAAGAACGCATCCACCGGTGCTTTCAGCGGAGCCAGGCTGCGAAGTTCGTCTTCATAGCGGCCGGCCTTATAGTCAGCTTCAAGTTTGGGTTCCAGCGTACGAATGGCTTCATACAGATCCTTCTCTTCTTTTTCTGTCAGGAGAGCCGGATCAACGGCGTCTGCCAGCGGCAGCGTGTTCTTCTTGAGGATGTTCTCAATACGTTTGTTAGCAGCTGCCAAAGATTCGGCTTCCGGCAGACTCATAAAGTCATGAACGGCCTTCAGGCGTTTCGGAACGTCCGCGAGGATAGCGGGTTCGGAACCGATCACGGATTCAACTTCATGAGCTGTAAAGCCTTGGTCCTTCTGCATGACGCGCAGGCGGTCGTGGAAGAACTGTTTGAGTTCTTCCGTGGCATCTTTAACGCCCGGCACCACAGACTCTTCTTCCGTCCCGATAGCAATCAGATTGTCTAAAGAGAGAGGAAGTTCTTTTTCGATCAGCAAGCGAAGAATGCCGAGTGCGTGTCTGCGCAGAGCGAACGGATCTTTTTCTCCGGTCGGCAGCTGTCCGATGCCGAAGAGGCCGGTTAGTGTCTCGATCTTGTCGGCCAGCGCAACGGCCAGGCTTTCGGGTGTGGACGGAAGCTCGTCACCGGCATAACGAGGCTGGTAGTGCTCGCGGATAGCAAGCGCGACTTTGTCGTCTTCCTTATCGTGATGAGCATAGTACTCACCCATAATGCCCTGCAGTTCGGGGAACTCTCCGACCATCAAAGTACGCAGATCGGCTTTTGCCAGCTTAGCTGCGCGGCGGGCCAGTGCGGGATCGGCACCGATCTGCTCAGCAATGCGGGAGGCGATCTTCTGAACGCGCTCGCTTCTTTCAAGCTGAGTACCGAGCTTGTTGTGGTAGACCACATGGGCCAAGCCGGGGACGCGGGATTCAAGCGTCTGGAGACGATCTTGATCATAGAAGAATTTCGCATCGGCCAAACGAGCGCGAACAACGCGGGCGTTGCCGGAACGAATCGCTTCGCCGCCGTCTTTGGCTTCGATCTGAGAAACCAGCAGGAAGCGGTTCATCAATTTCTTATTCTGATCCTTCAGCGCAAAGTATTTCTGATTCTGCTGCATCGTCAGAATCAGGCACTCGACGGGGACCGTTAGGAATTCTTCGTCAAAGCCGGATTCGTAAACGACGGGCCATTCTGTCAAAGCGGTGACTTCATTAACGAGATCATCGGGCATGATGATTTCGGCGTGAAGTTTTTCAGCGGCAGACTTGAGCGCTCCGACCATCTTGTTCTTTCTCTCTTCGAAAGAAGCGACGATCTTGCCTTCTTTTTCCATCTGCTCGGCATACTTTTCTGCCTCTTTGATGGAAATCGGTTCATGGACGTGGAAACGGTGTCCCATCGTTTCACGGCCGGCTTTCAAGCCGAACAGTTCAACGGGAACAATTTCCTTGTCAAACAAGGCAACGAGATGCTTAACCGGGCGCACGAATTCAACGGTCTTGCCGTTTTCGAGCTGATAACTCATCACTTTTGGAATCGGCAGACGGCGCACGGCGTGATCCAGAGCGATCTGCAAGCCGTCTTTCAAAGAAACACCGGCCTTGGTGCCTTCATATACCAGCTGATCCTGCTTGCCGTCATTGACGACTTTCAGCTCGGAAGGTTCGCACTCGATGCCAAGTGCCTTCATTTTTTTGCTCAGAGCCGGGGTAGCTTTGCCTTCAGCGTCCAGACCGACTTTTACCGGCACCAGTTTCTGACGGAAAGGTTTGTCGGGGGCCACTTCGGAGACATCCGAAATCAGAGCGGCGATACGGCGAGGAGAACCGTAAGCGGTAACCTGTGCGTTCGGAAGAGCTAAATCCTGCTCTTTAAGGCTGAAAGCCAGTTCTTTGGCAAATGCCTTGGATAAGTTGTCCAGTGCCTTCGGCGGCAGCTCTTCTGTTTGAATTTCAATCAATAATGAAGCCATTTTTCTAACCTCTTTATTCTTTTTTCTGGCACATCGGGAAGCCGAGGCGTTCACGAGAGTCGTAGTAACTTTGAGCAACGGCTCGGGAAATTTGACGAATGCGGCCGATGTAAGCGGCACGTTCCGTCACACTGATGGCACCGCGTGCGTCGAGGAGGTTAAACGTGTGTCCGGCTTTTAGAACCATTTCATAGGCCGGAAGAGCAAGGTTCAGATCCATCAGGCGCTTGGCCTCGCTCTCGAAGTAGTCGAACTGCTTGAGAAGTTTTTCGGGGTCGCTCGCCTCGAAGTTGTAGTGGCTCTGCTCGACTTCGTTCTGATGGAAGACGTCGCCGTAAGTGAGAATGTGTTCGCCGGAAGCGTCCTGCCATTTTGTGTAGACGAGATCGAAAACGTTGTCGCAGTTCTGAAGATACATCGTCAGACGTTCAAGACCGTAAGTGATTTCTCCGGTAATCGGCTTGCATTCCAGACCGCCGACCTGCTGGAAGTATGTAAACTGGGTGACTTCCATACCGTTCATCCAAACTTCCCAGCCTAAGCCCCAGGCGCCGAGGGTCGGGTTCTCCCAGTTGTCTTCGACAAAACGAATATCATTGACTTCGGTATCAATACCCAGCGCTCTCAAGGAGCCGAGGTAGCGGTCAACAATGTCGGTCGGAGCCGGTTTAAGAACCACCTGAAACTGGTGATGCTGATGCAAACGATTGGGGTTCTCGCCATAACGGGCGTCTTTCGGTCTTCTGGACGGCTGCACATACGCAGCTCTCCAAGGTTCAGGGCCTAAGGCTCTGAGAAATGTTGCGGTATGAGAGGTGCCGGCACCGACTTCAATGTCGATCGGCTGAAGCAAGGCGCAGCCCTGCCCGTTCCAATACTGCTGTAGACGCAGAATAACTTCCTGAAATGTAAGCATAATTTCGAACTTTTTTCTTCTCAGCAATGCTGAATTGAGAATAATCTTTTTATTTTAGCGGGAGACGGTGTCTTTTTCTGAACAACAGGGCAAGGATTGCACTGATAAGCAGCAAAACCATGGCTCCGAGCCAAGGAAGCGCCCCGAACTTAACAAACGGCGTCGGTTCTCCCTGCGCCGCAGCCACTTCAACATCGAGCTTGCCCGGCTTCATGGCGGGAAGCTCGGCGGCGACTTCTCCTTTGCTTGTGACATAAGCCGTCATGCCGGTGTTGGTTGCGCGGATGACCGGTCGAGCAAATTCCACCGCACGCATCCTTGAAATATTGAGATGCTGAGGCAGCGCATGAGTATCTCCGAACCAGCCGAGGTTGGAGAGATTCACCAGAAGATTCGGAGCCTTACCGCCCTGCCACCACTCTCTGATTTCCGATGCAAAGAGATCTTCGTAACAAAGAAGCGGTGCGGAGGACACGCCGTCAATCTCGAAAGTTTTTGGGTCAGCCGACCCCTGCAGCAAGTCTCCCATTGGGATCTGCAGCATGTCGATAAACCACCTGAATCCGGCAGGAACGTACTCTCCGAAAGGAACCAAGTGCTTTTTGGTGTAAGACTGGACGATCTTTTCATGCTCGACCAACACGGCCGTGTTGCGGTAACCGTCTTCTCCGCGCAGAAAGCCGCCGAACATCAAAGCAGCCTTTCCATCAGTAACGTGCGTAAATTTCTTCCAGATTTCCGGCTTCAGCTGTTGGAGCGGAATCGGGAAAATGGTTTCCGGAAGAACGATAAGGCCGTTCTCCGGTGCCGGTTTTTCATTCATCAGTCGAACGTAACGCTCGAAACTTGTGAGACTGCCCATCGGAGAAAATTTTTCGTCCTGAGCGATCCCGCCCTGAACCAAGCGAACGGAAAGCGTTTTGTACGGTTCGCTCCAGCGAATATCGGCCAGCGCAAACGCAAGAGAAAAGACAACCAGAAGTCCGGCACTAGCAAGTGCAATGCCTTTGAGATTTTTGCGCTCCAGGAGGAGGAACGCCGCACAGCCGGAAATAAATGCCGCTAGAAAATTAATCCCCTCGGCACCGCAGATCGGAGCGAACGCCAAGAGGGCACCGTCAACATGGGCATAGGACACCGCACTCCAGGGAAAACCTGAAAAAAGCACGCCTCTGAGCCATTCTGTCAGTCCCCACGCAGCCGGCGCTATAACTAAAAGCATGCGCCCGGCGCTTGAGCCGCGTTTCACAGACCAAGCGCAGAGTGCGCCGACAGCCGCGGGATAAAGAGCCAGGTAGCAAGAAAAAATGAAGACAACGAAGGCGGCAAAAACTGCCGGCTGGTGGCCGTAGTCATGAACAGAGACATAGAGCCACGCAAGAGAAGAGGCAAACCAGCCGATGCCGAAGAAAAGGCCGGCCAGGAAACCGGCTTTAACGGTGCGGAGACCCGCGAAAATAAAAAACAGGACGGCTAACGCCGCAAGCTGCAGCCACTGGTTGGCCGGCGCCAGAGAAAAGCCCTGCGCGATGCCTGCAAAAAGGGCGATTAGGAACGGAGGGAACTTCTTCACGTTGTTGAGAGGTTTTAGGCTTTCGCCGGTTGCTGTTCGGTCAGCTCCGGTTCCAGCTTCTCAACCGTGAGCATTTTGACCTGACGAGCCAGCGCTTTGGTCACAACAAAACGGAAACCCTGCAATACAACAGACTCTCCGACCTGCGGAACATGCTCCAGTTCATCGCTAACCAGGCCGCCTACGCTTTCAAACCGATCGTCTGAGAAATGCGTACCGAACACTCGGTTAAATTCGTTGATATGGGTGCTTGCCTTGACGCGCCAGCGAGAGCCGCCGATCGCTACGATATCGGAAGCATCGTTGACAACGTCATACTCATCGTCAATCTCTCCGACGATCTCCTCCAAGACGTCTTCGATGGTGATCAGACCCGAGACAGAGCCGAACTCGTCAACCACTAATGCCATGTGATTGCGTTTGAGTCGGAACTCTTTGAGAAGTACGTCAGCCGGCTTACTTTCCGGCACGAATACGGCTTGCCTCAAGTGCTGACGGATTTCGTATTCGGGATTAATAAATAAGCGCAGGAGATCTTTTGCCAGAAGGATTCCGAGGACGTTGTCCTTATCTCCGTCAATAACAGGAAAACGAGAGTGCCCGGCTGCGATGACTTGTTTGATCCAATCCTGAGAGTTCTCAGAAATATCAATCACAATCATCTGTGTCCGAGGAACCATCAAATCCTCTGCACGCAGGCTATTGACGCGCATGACACCTTCGATCATGTGCATGCCGTCGTCTGTCAGAAGCTTTCTGTCGTGTGCAATGTGAAGATCATCAAGGAGTTCTTTTTGAGTCTCAGGTGCGTCATCATGAAAAAATCGATCCGAGAGCTTCTCAAAAAAATTCTTCTCTTTGGGTTCGTCAGTCTTGTTGTCCGCCATTTCTAAGTACAGATTTCTCTAAGTTGATTGACCTAAGCCAACGGCTGAGGAGTGTAGTTTCGATCAGGATACGGAACATCAAAGCCCAGATCAACTAAAACATCGGTTTCCCTCTGTTCCATAACCTCGGCTTCTTCGTCGTCCATGTGGTCATAGCCCTGCGCATGCAGCGTCCCGTGGACGAGAAGGTGGGCCATGTGCTCTTCCAAAGTTTTGTTTTGGTCCTTGGATTCTTTTTCAAGCACGGGCACACAGATCACCAGGTCGGCCTCCACAACAGGCTCAACCTGATAGTCAAATGTCAAAACGTTGGTGGCGTAATCCTTACCCCGATATGTTTTATTGAGCTCCCAGCCCTCTTCTTCCTCAACGAAACGAACCGTAATTTGGGCATCGTTTTCCAAGGCTCGGCTGATCCAGCGCTGAATTTTCCCTCTGGACGGAAGCTGAGGAAAATGTGCAAGATTTTGGACGGAAAGGCTCAATACATGGGGTTTACGCATGTTGGTATTCTCTCTTCTCGGCTTTTTGGTAGGCCTCGACAATACGAGCAACAAGAGGATGGCGAACCACATCGGCCGAAGTGAAATAAGTCATAGAGACTCCTCGTACATCCTGAAGAATGTGCGAGGCCTCGATCAGCCCGCTTCTTTGGCCTCTCGGCAAGTCGATCTGGGAAGCATCTCCCGTAATGACTGCTTTGGAGCCGAAGCCGATACGCGTCAGGAACATTTTCATCTGTTCCGGAGTTGTATTTTGAGCTTCGTCAAGAATAACAAAAGAAGCGTTCAAAGTACGGCCGCGCATATAAGCCAAAGGCGCAATCTCAATTTTTTGCTTTTCCAGCAAGCGCTGCGTTTTTTCCGTACCCAGTAAGTCAAACAAAGCGTCGTAGAGCGGACGCAGATAAGGATCGACCTTCTGACTTAGATCTCCGGGAAGGAAGCCTAATTTTTCGCCGGCTTCAACTGCCGGACGCGTTAATACGATTCTTTCGACTTCGCCTTTTTCAAATGCGCTGACAGCGGCTGCAACGGCTAAGTAGGTCTTGCCGGTGCCCGCCGGTCCGATACCGAAGGAGACGTCATGGGACAGGATGTTGCGAATATAGGTTCGCTGCATCGGCGTACGTCCCTGAAGTCCCTTGCGGTTAGTGCGAAGCTCGGGAACCGGCTCTTCGGCAGCCAGCTCCTCTGCGGGCGCCTTTTGGCCTACAAGATAGAGCTGGATATCTTCTGCCGTCAGTTCATCGGTTTTACGCTCTGCAATGGCGGCCAAATCCGTCAAAGCTTGAATGGCCTTGCGGCAGTTTGCCTGTGTTCCCTTAATTCCGAAGGACGCACCGCGGCGGGAAATTTCCACGTTCAGGAAATTTTCCAGCTGGGTTAAATTTGAATCCAACGGTCCGACCAAACTAGACAAATCACTGTTATTGATTTGAAGATCTAAGCTTAAAGAGGTCTGATCGGATTTCGTTTTAGCTTCAGTCATTTAAACTAATTCCCCTCCCAGGGTGTGCGGATAAACCTCATTAATTTTGAGGTTTACCATCTGACCGATTAGGTTTTCGGGCCCATTAAAGGTAACGATACGATTGTTGTCCGTACGAGCTGAGAGCTTTCCTTCGCCCTTCTTCGCTTCTCCGACAACCAGGCAGCGCTGAACGCTTCCGACCATCGACTGCGAAATTTCCTGAGCATGCTGAGTATTCAATGCTTGAAGTCTCTGAAGTCTTTCAAGTTTGACAGACTGCGGCGTGTCGTCGGGCAGTTCCGCTGCAGGAGTACCCGGGCGTTTGGAATAGACAAAAGAGAAACTGGCGTCAAACTTAATCTCTTTGATGAGATTCATCGTTTTTTCAAAGTCTTCTTCCGTTTCATTCGGGAATCCGACGATAAAGTCTGTCGCGATGCTGATATCCGGACGAATCGCACGAAGCTTGCGAATGATGGACTTGTACTCAAGGATTGTGTAACCGCGTTTCATACCGGCCAAGACACGATCGCTGCCGGCTTGAACCGGCAAGTGTACGTGATTAGCCAGGATCGGAATCTTGCGGTAAGCCTCAATCAGACGGTTGGTAAATTCTTTCGGATGGGACGTTGTATAGCGGATTCTCTCGATACCGTCGATTTCTGCCACATATTCAAGCAGCAGGGCAAAGTCAACGATTTCGCCGTCCGGGCCTTCGCCGCGGTAGGCGTTGACGTTCTGCCCCAGCAAAGTGACTTCTTTTACGCCCTGAGCGGCAAGCTGGGCAATTTCGACAAGGACATCTTCCACAGGACGGGAAAACTCTTCTCCGCGCGTATAAGGCACGACACAGTAGGAGCAGTACTTGCTGCAGCCTTCCATAATGGAAACAAACGCTGTGGCCGCATCGGCGTGCGGAGTCGGCAGATGATCAAACTTTTCGATTTCCGGGAAACTGATATCGACCTGCGGACGGTGCTCTTTTTCATTTTTTTCCAGGAGCTCCGGCAGGCGATGAAGAGTCTGCGGCCCGAAAACCACATCGACGTAAGGAGCACGGCGGACGATGTTGCCGCCTTCCTGACTGGCAACGCAGCCGCCCACGGCAATCTTAAGATTCGGCTTTGTCTTTTTCAGTTCTCTGACTCGTCCGAGGTCGGAAAATACTTTTTCCTGAGCCTTTTCTCGAATAGAGCATGTATTAAAAACAACTAAATCGGCATCGTTAATGTCGTCGGTTACTTCGTAACCGGCAGCTGCCTTAGCAATATCTGCGATCTTGCCGGAATCATATTCATTCATCTGGCAGCCAAAAGTCTTCAAGTAAATTTTTTTCGCGTTCACGGTTTATGTCCGGTGGCGGTTAATACAAACTTTCAAAAACTGAAAGTCACTCAAAAAAGAACTGCATTCCCACAAGCGGGAACGCTTTTCCCGAAATTAAAGATTTCGTTTTTCTCCGGGAATACGGTAAATCGGTGCTTTTACACTGAATGTTTCGCGATGACGTCCTAAACGTCGAGCTGTCAGAGCGCCGCCCCAAAGACAGGCGGTGTCCAGTGGGAAAACATTGGAAACGTCATTCACGGGACCTAGTGTGGACCAGTGCCCGAAAGCAACAGGCGTCTTAGCCGTTTTGCGGCCCGGAAACTTAAACCAAGGAATGTATTCAACAGGCGTATCGGCAGGAGAAAGTTTCTGTTTGAAATCCATCGTACCGTCGGCATTGAGATAACGAGTACGCGTCAGCACGTTGACGACGGTGCGCAATCGGTCTTTGCCGCGAAGACCCGAACTCCACTGCTGCTTGCCGAAAAGCTCCCCGATCTGGCTTAGCCCTTTGTCAGAACGAATAAATTTTTCGACCCTGGAAGCCTGCTTCAGTGTTTCTTCGACAGACCAAGACCAATGAGTTGCGGCATGGACGCATAAAAATCCATGATCAACCAAAGCTAAGGGACGATTTCTCAGCCACTGAATGATGTCATCGCAGTCCGGAGCGTTGAGAATTTCAGAAATCGTATCTTCCGGAGACATCGCTCTTTGGCCCGCATAAACGGCCAAAAGGTGGAGTTCGTGATTGCCGAGCAGGCACTCGGCGCGATCTCCCATACGCATGACGGTGCGGATAGTCTCGAGAGATTTCGGACCGCGATTGATGATATCGCCGATAAAAATCAAACGGCTTTCGTTCGGAATCTGTTGGAGAAGCTTCTCCAGGGTATCAAAACACCCGTGGACATCGCCTATGGCATAAGTTTTCACATCTAGCTCTTCAGAACAAAGACTTCATCGGGCACAATTTCTAAGCCCACAAATGAAAATGCCCGGAAGCTTTAAAAGCTGCCGGGCTGAATCTTGGTGGCGAATCACGGACTCGAACCGCGGACACAAGGATTATGATTCCTCTGCTCTAACCGACTGAGCTAATTCGCCATCTGACGATCAAGTCATCAGGGAAGTTGAATATTACACAGCTATTTCAATCTGTGCAAGTTCATCTACCCATAAACAGGTGTAATAGTTTGTAAATTAATACCACTGAGCGTAGAAATGATGCACCGGGCCGTGTCCTTTTCCGATTTGAAGCTCATCGGCGTGGATGATGGCCTGTGTGATGTAGCGCTTGGCTTCTCTGGCTGCCATGGGAATATCCGTTGAAGACGGCAAAAGAGTTGCCAGCGCCGAAGACAGCGCACAGCCGGTGCCGTGCGTGTTCTTTGTCATTGTTCTTTCGGCGCGGTAACGGATCATGTGGCGTCCGTCATAAAGCAGGTCTTCCGAGTAATCCACTCCTTCCATGTGGCCGCCCTTGAGATAGACCCAGCCGTGACAGCCTTTGAGTTTCCAAAGGTCATTAGCCGCCGCTTCCATCTGCTCATCGTCGGTAATATCAACGGTCTCAAGCAATCGAGCTGCTTCAGGCAAATTAGGAGTTATGACGGTAGCTAACGGCAGAAGTTCATCGCGCAGAGTGGCCACAGCGTCGTCCGTAAGCAGTGCATCTCCCCTCTTGGCGACCATGACGGGGTCCAGAACAATGTAGTGAGGATTCCAATAACGCAAACGCTCTGCGACACCTTTAATGAGGTTTGAGTCAAACAGCATTCCGATTTTGACGGAATCAATACGAACGTCCTCGAAAAGAACATCAATCTGCTTTTTGACAAAATCTGTCGGAATGGGAATCACGCCGAAAACGCCTTGCGTATTCTGTGCGGTTGCAGCGGTCACGACACCCGTTGCATATCCGCCCAACGAACTAATCGTTTTGACGTCTGCCAGGAGACCGGCGCCGCCCGAAGGGTCAATGCCGGCAATGGAAAGTACATTAGGATGCTTGATCTGCATTCGTATCACCTTTCAACAACATATCGATAACTTGGATTGTCCGCTCGGTAGCTCCGCGCTGCTCCTGCGCAAACTTCGCGGCTTTTTCTCCGATCTCGGCTCGTTTTGCAGGATCGCTAAGCACTTCGTCGGCAATTCGCAAAGCCTCCGTGAAATCGGCAGCACGAAGCAGAGCTCCCTCGGACTCAGCCTTTTTCACAATAAAGTCAAAATTAAAGATGCTCGGACCCACAATCACGGGAAGCCCGATGGCGCAAGGCTCAATCACACTTTGACAGCCGTAATTCTCGAAACTGCCGCCCATGATGACAAGCGAAGAAAGTGCATAGTAAAAGCCCATCTCGCCCATACTGTCACCTAAGACAATCTGAGGACCCTGCTTGGACAGCACAGTCTTCCAATCTCGGATTTGCGAGCGCTTGATGTAAGTAAAACCGCTCTTTTCGATAAGTTTGGCAACTTCTTCGAATCGCTGCGGATGACGCGGAACAATCAGAATCAGACGGTCCTCTAGAACGCCAGCAGCCTGCGCTTTCTTCAGCGCTTCCAAGAATTTCTGTTCTTCGCCTTCTCGGGAACTGGCCAGGCCGATGATGTCTCGTTCGGCATACTTCAAAATTTCCCGACCCGTCCTCAGCTGAATCGCGTTGGGCGTGAAATCAAATTTCAAGTTGCCTAGAACCTTCACATCGTGAGCACCGGCCGCCTTAAGACGCTCGGCGTCTTCTTCATATTGCGCCAGCGCCATCGTCAGACGTCCGAAAGCATCCTTGATCAGCGAACCGGCTTTTTGGCCTTGCTTAAAGGATTTTTCAGAGAGGCGCCCGTTGACCAAGACGGTCGGGATCCCCAACTTCTTGGTGAAGTACGTGAGGTTCGGCCAGACTTCCGTCTCCATCAGCAGGCAGAGGTTCGGCTGAGTAGCTTTCAAAAACTTTTTGACTGCCCTCGGCGTGTCGTAAGGCAAATAACACTGAGCAATTCGGTTTCCGAATTTCTGGGCGAATTTAGCCCCGACCTCACGCCCCGTCGGCGTCATATGCGTATAAAGAATTTCGGTGTTGGGCCAGCGTTTAAGGATCGACTCGACCAAAGAAAATGTGGCTCGGGTCTCTCCGACGGAAACCGCATGTATCCAAATCCGGGTTCTTCCTTTAGTTCGCGGCGGATAGTGAGCCGTCCCGAATCGCTCGGACCAATGCTCCAGGTACTGCGGCTGTTTTCGCGAACGCTTATACAAATAGAGCATGGCTGCCGGCGCCGCGGCGTAAAGCAAACCACTGTAAATCGGACGGGGAAGAATCATTCAATTACCTTTTCATAAGCGCTAAGCACTTCCTGTACTTGAGGACAGCATCCTACTCCGCCGAGAGCTTTCTTTTTGCCCTCTCCGACCAGCGGAACCAGTTCAATCGGGTAGTCACGAAAGATCCCGACGGTCGGCCGCCCCATTGCTGCGGACAGATGCGTCATACCGGTGTCCAAACCGATCACGGCGTCAGCAGAGGAAATCTTTTCCATCAGCTGTCCGATCGGCATACGCTCGGGAACCTCGGCAGCTGCGCCGAGTCTTGCCTGAATGCGCAGAACTCGCTCTTTTTCTTCCGGAGAGCCCCAGAGGAGCACGATCTTCTTGCCTCGGCGAATGAGTTCGCCTCCGAGTTCAATCCATTTTTCTTCAGGCCAAAGTTTCGTCTCGCGGCTGGTATTGCAGAAAAAGAAAACGCTGCCTGCAGATTCCGGAGAACCTTCAAACTTAAAGTTAAATTGAGGTTTTGTTGAACCGAGATCGTAGCCCAGACTTTTAGCCGCCAGTTCACGACAGCGGTCAACCGCGGATTTCTGCCGATCGACCGAGGACTTAACGGAATAAAGAATCGTAGCCAAAGGCTCCTTCCCCGAACGGCGATCGTATCCGGCCACAGGCGCATTTGTCCATGAAGCCAAGACCGCGCTTTTAATCAGTCCTTGAAGATCAATGACTAAATCGTAGTGTTTGCCGCGAAGCTTCTCGCGAAGAGCCTTGATCTGATCTCGTGTCGACTTTTCAAAAATCCGTTTTTTCCATTTTCTTACCGAGCACTCGATAACCTCGGAAACGCCCGCGACATGCCTGGGAATATCGGCAAACGAATCTTCGACCAACCAGTCAATTTCGGCATCGGAAATAAAACGTTTGATATCCTCGACGACGGGGACGGCATGGACGACGTCCCCCATCGAAGTCGTTTTAACGATCAATATTCGCATTCGCTGCAAATTAGAACGGAAGTTTTGCTTCAGGTGCGACTTTCAAAATCTCTTCTTTGAAGCGATTCTGGATACGGGCCAAGGCTTCAGGCGTGTCTGCCTCAAAACGCAGAACAACTACGGGTGTGGTGTTGGATGGACGAGCCAGAGCAAAACCGTCCTTCCATTCAACACGAATACCGTCAATCGTAATAATGTCCTGAGCATCCTCAAACTTGGCATTTTCCTTCAAACGCTCGACCAGTTTGACGTTTTCTCCTTCTTCGGTCGGAATCTGCAGTTCAGGAGTCGAGACTGCATTCGGGAGTGCTTTGAGAGGAACATTCGCATCGGCGCTTCGGGTCAAAATTTCCAACAAGCGGGTGGACGCGTAGACACCGTCGTCAAAGCCGGGCCAGCGGTCATGGAAGAAAATGTGGCCGCTCATTTCTCCGGCAAAGTCGGCATTGACTTCTTTCATCTTCGCCTTAATCAGCGAGTGACCTGTTCGCGACATCACGCAAACGCCGCCGCGGGACTCGACATACGGACGAATATTGCGCGTGCATTTGACGTCATGAACGATAACTGCGCCGGGTTTATGGGCAAGAATGTCTCCGGCAAAGAGCATTGCCTGACGGTCCGGGAAAATGACTTCACCGTCCTTAGTCACAACACCTAAGCGGTCACCGTCGCCGTCATAGGCAATACCGATTTCGGCATCGCCTTCACGCAGAGCTTCCTTTATGTCTTCCAAATTTTCCAGTTTGGAGGGATCCGGATGATGATTCGGGAAGTGTCCGTCCACATTCGTAAACAAACCTTGTACTTCGACGCCAAGACGAGTCAGCAGGTCAACCGCCAAGGGGCCGGCAATACCGTTGCCCGCATCGACAACTGCCTTAATCGGTCGGGAAAGTTTGACGTCGGAAAGAATCTTTTCCATATAAGCAGGTACGACATCAACCTGTTCATAAGGCCCTTCTTTTTCAGCGGTGTAGAGTTCGTTGTTAACGATCATCTCGTAAATGTGCTGAATGGCCGGGCCGTAGAGCGTCTCATCCGCAAGCATCATCTTCAAACCGTTGTAGTCAGGAGGATTGTGGCTTCCGGTGACGGCAACGCCGCTTCCTGTTTTAAGGTAGACCGTACTGAAATAGAGCACCGGGGTCGGAACCGCACCGATGTCATAAACGCCGACTCCGGCCTTACGGATGCCTTTCATTAAAGCAGCCTGCAGACGAGGACCGCTCAGACGACCGTCTCTGCCCACACAGATGTGAGAAACATTTTTCTTTTGGGCCAGTGTGCCCAGTGCCATGCCGACTTTTTCGCAGACCTCTTCGGTCAGCGTCTTATCAACTATTCCGCGAATGTCATAAGCCTTAAAAATTGAACGGGAAATCGTTTCAGCCATCGTTTTCATCCAAAGAAAGAATAGTTACCGATTTTAACGGCTTTAGCGTCCGATGAACTACCGCAAAATGATGGCGGTAAAATTTGGAGAACATTCAATTGGGTCTTTAAAATGAACATTCTCAAACCCTCCATGGAGGCCATTCGCAACGCCTCTGTTCTTGTTGTCGGGGATGCGATGCTGGATCGATACTGGTTCGGCGATGCTTCCCGCATTTCTCCGGAAGCGCCCGTTCCCGTCGTTAAGGTAACTCGTACAGAAGACCGTCTCGGAGGCGCAGCCAACGTGGCTCGCAACTCAGCCAGCTTAGAAGCCCGTACTTCTCTGCTTGCGATCATCGGCGATGACGAAGCCGGCACCAAAATCATGGACCTCCTTGAGGCATCCAAAGTTCGTCCGTGCCTTTACCGCGCTGAAAATTTCACTACGACACTCAAACTTCGTATTCTTGCGCGCAACCAGCAGATGCTGAGAACCGATTTTGAATCCTCCGTCGCAGGAACAGTCCTTGATCAGCACTCTCACCGCTTCACCTCTCTGCTGCCTGATCATGATGTCGTCATTCTTTCCGATTACGGCAAGGGCGGTTTGGACCGCATCGAAAATATGATCCAAGAGAGCCGCACTTTCGGCCGTCCGATCCTGATCGATCCGAAGGGAGACGACTACTCCCGATATAAAGACGCCACGGTGATCACGCCTAACCGCAACGAATTGGCCCAAGTTGTCGGAAAATGGAACAGTGAAGCCGACCTTTTCAACCGCGCACAAAACCTGCGAAAAGAATTAAATTTGGAGAAAATCCTTCTGACGCGAAGCGAAGAAGGCATGACCTTATTTGATGACGACGGTGCTTGGACCGTCCCCGCGCACGCCCGTGAGGTCTACGATGTGTCCGGCGCCGGTGATACGGTCATTTCCGTACTCGGTGTGATGCTCTCGGCCGGCTGCGACTGGCACACTGCCGTTTACATCGCCAACCAGGCCGGCGGCATCGTCGTCGGCAAACTCGGTACCGCAACTGTTACCCCGGAAGAACTCTTTAATACGCTTTAACTTGAGGAACTAGGAATGAGCTTTATTGTTACCGGTGCTGCCGGCTTTATCGGCGCCAATATCGTCAAGGGTCTCAACAACAGAGGCTGCAATGATGTCATCGCTGTCGACAACCTCACTCAGGCAGACAAGTTTGTCAATCTGGCCGACCACCACATCATCGATTATTTCGACAAGGTCGACTTCATTGAAAAAGTTAAAGCCCGCAAGATCGCAAAGCCCGAAGCCATTTTCCACGAAGGCGCCTGCTCCGACACCATGGAGCACAACGGTCACTACATGATGGAAAACAACTACCGCTATACGCTCGAGCTTTTCCGCTGGTGCCAGGAAGAAAAGATCCCCTTCATCTATGCTTCATCAGCCGCAACTTACGGCGCTTCCAATGTCTTTAAAGAAGACATTCGCTACGAAAAACCTTTGAACGTTTACGGTTATTCCAAATATCTGTTCGATCAGGTTCTGCGTAAAGAAATGCAAAAGGGTCTTACAGCTCCTGTCGCCGGACTTCGCTACTTCAATGTTTACGGTCCGCATGAACAGCACAAAGGCCGCATGGCTTCCGTGGCATACCACCAGTTCCACCAGTTCTGTAAGGACGGAAAGGTCAAACTTTTCGAGGGCTGCTTAGGTTATACAAACGGCGCCCAGATGCGTGACTTCGTTTACGTGGACGATGTCGTCGACGTGAACTTCTTCTGCTTAGATAAGTCCGTTTCCGGTATCTACAATTGCGGCACCGGAAAGGCTCAGCAGTTTAATGACGTCGCGCTGACCGTTGTTAATACACTGCGTGAACAGGAAGGCAAAGCCGCCTTGTCGCTTACCGAGGCTGTCAATCAGGGCTTCATCGAATACATTCCGTTCCCCGAAGCATTGGTCGGCAAGTATCAAGCCTATACACAGGCGGACCTCACCGAGCTCAGAAAAGCCGGATGCGAAGTTAAGTTTAAGAGCGTCCAGGAAGGTACCCGCCTCTACATGCTTGAACTTCTTAAAAAATTCGCATGAGATTTTGCTTTACCTTCACACCCCGGTTCAGCAGCGCGGTAAAAGCCGCGTTTCTGGATCGAGACGGCGTCATCAATGTCGACTACGCCTATGTCCACAGGCGGGAAAATTTCCATTTCATTCCCGGCGCGCTTGAGGGCGCTGCCGAGCTTGTCCGAAAAGGCTATCAGCCGGTTATCGTGACAAACCAGAGCGGCATCGGACGCGGCAAATACAGTATTGAAGACTTTCGCGAGCTGAGCTTTTGGCTTGCCGGTGTTTTCGAGCGACACAACGCTCCGCTCTCGGCCGTGTATTTTTGCCCTCACCATCCGACGCATGCTTTTGCTCCTTACCTGAAAGACTGCGATTGTCGAAAACCCAACCCCGGAATGCTGTTTCAAGCCGCGCAGGATCTCAATATTGACCTGACGCAAAGCGTTCTCATCGGTGATAAACCTTCCGACATACAAGGCGCCAAAGCCGCCGGTCTCTCCGAGGCTGTTTTAGTTCAGTCTGACGGCACAAAACCTTTAACCGAGTGCACCGTTCCGCACTTACAAGCGAAAGACCTTCTCGCCGCCGCTAAATTACTATGAGTCAGCATCTTCCTCCTCCTTCTTTCGAGAAAAAGATTGTTCCCTTCGAAGAGCTCGAAGAATTCGTAAGCAAGCTCCCGCATCCGATCGTACTGACGAACGGCGTCTTTGACATCCTGCACCGCGGTCATGTGACTTACCTGGCACAAGCCGCTTCTCTAGGTGCCAGCTTGGTCGTCGCCGTCAACAGTGACGAATCCGTGCGGATGCTCGGCAAAGGACCGGACCGTCCGATTAATTCCGAAAACGACAGAGCCGCTGTCCTTGCCGCATTGGAAAGTACTGCCTGTGTTGTGATTTTCAAAGATAAGGTTCCGCTGGAAGTTGTAAAAAAAGTCCGCCCCGACATTTACGTCAAGGGCGGAGATTATGAGATCTCTCAGCTTCCTGAAGCCGAGATCGTTCACTCATACGGCGGAAAAGTTGTGACGGTCGCTTTTGACTACGACCGCAGCACAACCAAACTCCTCAATAAGGTCAGATCTAAATAATTCTGTAGCCTTCTTTACGGGCGTAGTGAACGGTTGCGTTCAGGAAGCCTTGTTTGGAGCCGCAGTCAAAGCGCTCTCCGTCGTACTTGCAGGCGATCGTTTTGCCTTTAGGAGTTTCACGGGCGATCGCATCGGTCAGCTGGATTTCTCCTCCGGCGCCGCGGTCGATCTTGCGAAGACTGTCAAAGATTTCAGGTTCAAGAACATAGCGTCCGATCACTGCCATGGTCGAGGGTGCAATCTGAGGATCAGGTTTTTCAACAATAGAGCGGATTGTCGGACACTTCTCGTGTTCGCCGTTAACTTCGACAATGCCGTATTGTTTGGTCAGTTCACGAGGAACGGTTTGTACAGCAAGTACGTTGCCGCCGTCATTCTCTTCACGCGCCTTGATCAGCTGGGCAATCGCAGGCTGTTTGGCATCAATCAGGTCATCAGCCAGTAAAACGGCAAACGGCTCTTCCCCGACTACGGGCTGTGCGCAGAGAACTGCGTGTCCCAGGCCAAGCGGTTCAGGCTGACGGATAAAAATGAAATTAATTCCGGGCGGCACAACTGCTTTCAATGTAGCCAAAAGGGCATTCTTATTTTTACTCTTTAAGTCGCGCTCAAGCTCGGGCGCGCTGTCAAAGTGGTCTTCAATGGCGCGTTTATGGCGGCCGGTAATGAAGATCATATCTGTAATACCGGCAGCTGCTGCCTCTTCAACTGCGTACTGGATCAAAGGTTTATCCACCACGGGAAGCATCTCTTTCGGCATCGCTTTCGTTGCGGGAAGGAAACGAGTGCCGAGTCCGGCAACCGGGAATACTGCTTTTCTAACAGGTTTCATTTTCGTCATTTGAGTACAAAACACTACTGCGGTAAGTTTAATCGTCTTCTCAAAAAATTCGAACCTTAGCCGTTTGCGATCGCTTTGGCCAGAGCCTCCGCCGCATTCGCATCGTTAGCTATATATTCGTCGCCCCAGATTTCTTGGAGCTTAGCTCTCATACGTTCCTCACAAATCTTTGCGACTTCGTGGCGCGTGAGATCTTTTGTGTTGGTAATCGGTTCCAAAAAGTGAACAACCACTTCGGCGTCTTCCATCGTGACAACATTCCACAAGGACCCGAACAAAGTGACATCGCCGGAAAAAGCAGCCTGCTTAGTCGGCTTTCCTTTGTTTTTGTAGGAAAGAATCACGGGCTGGACCGTTGCTCCGATCTCACAGACCGGCGCAATAAAGTTGGCTTTAATGGGCAGAAGTTCATTGCCGAAAGTTGTGGTACCTTCGGCGAAAATCGTGACAGCTTCGCAGTTGCAAAGCGCACCGCGAATGTCATCGTTGATGCGCAAAATCGCACGCTTACTTGAGCGATTGATAAAAAGTGTTCCGATCTGCTGAGCGATCAACCCGAAAATCGGCCACTTCGCAATTTCGGCCTTCGCGATAAAGCGGCTAGGAAGCTGGGAGTCCAAAGAGAAGATGTCCAGCCAAGAAACATGGTTGCTCAAAACCAGACAGGCCGGAGGTGTATCTGTCAGACCGCATTCATGCAGCAGCTCGGGTACATGGCCTTCATAACTGCAGCGAACCCCGGCAAGCTTCAGCACCTGAGTCGGATAATAGCGAAGCATCCTGCCTTTTTCTTTGCGGTCTACGTGTTTAAACCGCGTATACGCCTGAAAAAGACAAACGAAGGTATAACAAATGACTCGGCTGAACCGCCAAATGCCTTTAATGGTTTTCATTTTTATCTCCGGGAACTTTGTTCAGCCATTGGTCAAGAATAATCGCGGCGGCCTCATCGTCGATGGGCTCGTCGTCATCGGCATCATGATAGCTTTCAGCCTCTACCGAGCTGTAGCGCTCGTCTTCCCGAACCACGGGAATCCCGTACCGGCCTTCCACTTGATTAGCGAAACGTTCGCAGATCGGCGTCATGTCATTCGGTTTGCCGTCTTTATGACGAGGTACACCGACTACAACAGCGGCAGGCTGCCACTCCGAGAGCACCTGTGTAATTTCTGCCCATTTCTGATCATTTTTTTTCCAGTGAATGATTCTCAGAGGGCGTGCAGACTTGGTCAATAAATTTCCGACGGCGACGCCGATCCTTTTTAAACCGTAATCAAAACCAATGACAATCGAATCTTCCGACAGTCTTTCCAGTGCAGATTGCTGAGACATCTTATTTAAGTAACGAAAAAGGGGCCGAAACTTGTCCTGAGAACGCCCCTGAAAAGCCCTATTCTAATTCTCAAAAGGCTTTTTCTTTTCCTTTCTAAAAGCGAAAAGCCTTAATTAGGCTCCTTGTCGCCTAAAATTCGGTCATATACGTGAGGAGAAAAAACAATGGTTGAGTTCAGTGCCACGCTCTCAGACGCTCTCGCCCCGGTAACACTCATTTCCGGTGTGGGCTTGCTGCTGGTGTCCATGTCTGCGCGCTATTGCCATGCCACAAGCCGAATCCGTCAGCTGCTGGCTGAACGAAAAGAAGAATCCGAAGATTTCCATGAAGAAATCGACCAGTCCATCGACCTGATTTACAAGCGTGCCAGCCTTCTTAAAACCGGCATCCTGACATTGATGATCTCGGCCGCCTTCAGCAGTCTGCAGGTTTTGGTGATCGTGATCGAACGCCTCTTCAGCCTGGACTTATCTCTGATGAAATCAACAATGCTGCTGGCCTCCGTGATCTTCATCGTCATCTCAAGCTGTATTTACGTCAGTGAAGTTCAGGTTTCGGTAAAAGCGCTCGGCTTAACCGTCCACCATCACAACAGACCGCAATAGGAGAACAAAATGCTTTCTTACTCGGTAACGCTTTCCGATGCTTTGACACCGATCACTTTGATTTCCGGCGTCGGCCTGCTGCTTTTGGCTATGACAGCCCGCTACAACTACACCACCGACCGAGTGCGCGCTTTGCTTAAAGAGCGTCGTCAAAAAGCGCCGGTGATTGATCCCGTCCTTGAAAAAGCCATTCGACTCACTTACGAGCGCAGCCACTTATTGAAGAATGCAATTCTGGCAGTGACGACTTCTGCTGCCTTCTCCGGTATTCTCGTTTTGGTGACGATCCTTGAACACCTTCTAGAGCTGAACATGGAAGTTTGGAAATCCACGATGCTCCTGACCGCTGTCGTCTTCATTGTCGTCTCTACCATTTTCTTTGTGCTGGAAGTCCAAATTTCTCTGAAGACCATCCGCACCTCCATTCGCGTCGCGAGAGGCTCATAGTGGTGCAGTTCCGCTGATTATTTTCTCCAAAAAGGCGATGATGGAACCATCGTCATTGGAGGAAAATATGACACAAAATAACGCAAACAATCGTGTGGTAAATGAACTGCTGATGCCTCTTAAGAAGCGCAGCGGTGCAATGATCGGCTGGGGTATCTTCTGTATCGTCCTCGGTACGATCGGTTTATTTGCGCCTATCGCATTCTCGGTCGGCGTCACGATCTTTATTGGTGCAATGCTTTTGGTTTCCGGTGCAACCGGCTTAGCCCTTTTCTGGAAAGCAGAAGGCTGGGGTGCAAGAACCGCCGCCATTGTCCTTGCCCTTCTGACCGCTTTAACCGGCCTGCTTCTCATGTTCTATCCGATTGCCGGAACTGAAACACTCACACTCTTCCTGGCCTCTTACTTCATCGCCATCGGCTTAGTTAAGTGCTGGGCCGCTCTGTCCAATACGGATGCAAAAGGCTGGGGACTGATGCTCTTCTCCGCCATCATTTCTTTACTGTTGGGCGGCTGCCTCTGGTGGGGCTGGCCTCAGAGCGCTACATGGATTTTCGGCATCTTCGTTGCAATCGAACTGATCTTCGACGGATGGACCGCCCTTATATTCGGTCTTGAAGTCAGAGCTCTTCCGGGCGGCGATAGCGACAATAAGTAATTTGCAGCATCTAGAGATCTAAAATCCCGCTTTGCAGCTTCGCAGAGCGGGATTTTTATTTGCTCGGGCTCAGGACATCCGGCCGGGCACGGATGTCCTCACGGGTTATTCAGTTAAGTCTTTTCCGGCTTCTTTCTGAACATCAGCTGTCAGCTGGTCAAGCATGTGATCGGAGAACTTCTCGAGACGTTCGATCTGATCAGCGCTGTCGAGTTTCAGGAGGTCATCCAAAGAAGATTCCTGAACCGGATAGCTGTACTGCACGCGGATGCCCTGGATCGTGTCGTCGAGCGTGAAAGAGCTCAGGCGTTCAGACAAGCCCTGCGGCAGAATAACCGGCAGTGTTTCTCTTCTCATCGGCGCTTCGGAAGCCGGCAAAATCGGCATCGGAGTTTCCGACAAGTCTTTGAGCATTTCGAAGATATGGGCGAACGGCACGGAGATGTTGAGCATCATTACGTCGCGTTCCAGATGAATATATTCTTTACCTTCGATTGTCTCCGAGGACGGAACGCCGGAAGGAATAAGACCGGTTTCTCCGATGGACTGCGTCATGCAAAGCGCAATGTCGGATGTCCAGTCCGGAGCTTTGCCGATTTCGTAATAGACGTCCTGTTCCATCAAGTTTGCGATGGCGTAGAAGCCATAAGTAGGATTCTTCTCGGCGATACTCTTTAAGATCGACTGAGCATGACGAAGATTCTTAATCATGACCGGGAAGCTGATAACACGGAAAATTCCGTCAGGAGCAGCAAAATAGGTCGGCAGTCTTTTATCCCCGACCAGCCAAGTCAGATGGTACATCTCTTCGGCTTTTTTCTTTGCGAGCTGGTCCCACATGGAAGGAAAGCCATTTTCGTAAAGCATGGCAAAGACTTGAATCAGCGGAGTGGTATCGGACTGCTCCGTCGCGCTGCCCTCTTCGCCTTCCCAAACCTGAGTGGCTGTGTAGCGATGAGTCTTGGCACCCCAATTCAGCGTGATTTTGGCTTTTTGCTGAGCGTCCGACCATTCCGCTCTCCATCCCTCAGCAGTCAGCAGAAATGTCTCTTCGTTCAGCGGTCCGAAAACCAAATACGGAGGAAGATCCGCCGGTGACTTCACCGCTTCCGGTTTGAAAGCACCCCAGTTAAAGGCACTTCTCGATGGAGAAGGCGCATTGACTAATGCAATCTGAAAAAGCTCGCCTAAGTTCTTATCGTCAAAAGGCTCTTGAGAAGCCTGTTTTTCTGTCTGATCTGACATACGCAAAATCCTTCCGTTTCATTTCTTTATGTTCGGCAGAGTGTACACCGAGAAAAATTAATGACCTGTCATTCAAGACCGCTTTAAGCTCCGAAAAAAGAAGGCCCCCGAAGGAGCCCTCAATTCAAAACCGACAAAAAATTAACCCACCCAGAAGCGAGCGTTCTGGAAGATTCTCGCCCATGGTGTCACGTTCTTCAGCAGCGGTGAGCGCCAGGACATTTGGGTTGCACGCCAGCTGCGTTCGGGGTGCGGCATCATAATCGTCGCGCGTCCGTCTGCTGTCGTAAATGCCGTCTTACCGCCGTGAGAACCGTTCGGATTGAGCGGATAGACTTCGGTCGGCATCTGTTTAGAGTCGACGTAGCAGGCGGCGCAGATTGCCTCAGCCTCATCTAGCGGATTCGCCCAATAAGCACGTCCTTCGCCGTGAGAGTTCACGATCGGGAGTGTGGCACCGGTCATATCCGTAAAGAAGATAGACGGGGACTCAAGGATTTTGACATTGACCAAACGAGCTTCGAACTGCTCAGAGAGGTTGCGGACGAAAGCAGGCCAATGATCAGCACCGGGGATAAGATCCTTGAGCTGAGAAATCATCTGGCAGCCGTTGCAGACTCCCAACGTAAACGTTGTCGGCGTTTCGAAGAAGCGGCGGAACGAGCTCTGCAGTTTGGCGTTGTGCAGAATGGTCTTCGCCCATCCGCCGCCGGCGCCTAACACGTCACCGTAGGAGAAGCCGCCGCAAGCTGCCAAACCCACAAAGTCGGCAAGCTTTGCTCTGCCTTCGAGAAGGTCGGTCATGTGAACGTCTACGGCATCAAAACCTGCCTGCAGGAAGGCGCTGGCCATCTCGTTCTGGCTGTTAACACCCTGTTCTCTCAGGATCGCAACCTTCGGACGAACACCGGTATTGATAAAAGGAGCCGCCAGGTTTTCTTCCGGATCAAAGCCCATCGTCAGCACTAAGCCGCCGTTGTGCTTATCGGAGATGAGCTCGTACTCGCTGTCAGCGCATTCTGGATTGTCACGCATTCTGGCAATCTGCCAGCTGACTTCATTCCAAGCTTTCTGCAGGTCGACGCGATCTTCCGAAAGAACGCATTTGCCTTCAAGATAAATATTGAGGTGATCGTCCTGAGTCAGGTTGCCCAGATACTTGAGCGACCAGCCCATGCCGGCAGCTTCAAAGTCTCTTTCCACTTCGGCAGCGCGTCCGCGAGCGACCTGAATGACCGCGCCGAGCTCTTCATTGAACAATGCCTGGTTAAGCGTACGGTCTTTGCTCACAAGCGCATCGGCCACAATTTCTACGCCGACATGGCTGGCAAACATCATTTCGCAGAGGGCTGCAGCCAAACCGCCGTCGCTTCTGTCGTGATAAGCGAGAATCGCGCCTTTGGCGGATAAGGAACGAATCAGCTCAAGGAACTTTTTCAGCTCTTTGGGGTCTTCCATATCCGGTGTCACGGAATCAAAACGCTGCGTCACTTGAGAGTAAACAGAGCCGCCGAGACGATCTTTGCCGTGTCCGAGGTCAATCAGCAGCAAGGAGCTGTCGCGAACCGATTCAGCAAACATCGGAAGCAGGTTGTTTCGAATGTCATAAACCGGTGCCGCAGCGGAAACCACTAAGGAAACGGGCGAGACCACGGTCTTGTCTTCTCCGGCTTGGTCTTTCCATGAGGTCTTCATGGAAAGAGAATCTTTACCGACGGGGATGCTGACGCCTAATTCCTGACAGAAACTGCTGGCTGCACTGACGCCGTCATAGAGCGCAGCGTCCTGGCCTTTAACACCGCAGGCACCCATCCAGTTAGCCGACAAGATAATACGGTCGAGGTTTACGTCGACGCTGACCAGATTCGTCAGGGCTTCGCCGATGGCCATGCGGCTTGCTGCCGCAGCGTTAGAAACGGCAATCGGCGTTTTTTCGCCCATAGCCATTGCTTCGCCCTTGAACTCTTCAAAGGAAACTGCCGTCACAGCCGCATCTGCAACCGGGACCTGCCAAGGACCGACCATCTGATCGCGGACAGTCATGCCGCCGACGGTTCTGTCGCCGATCGTGATCAGGAATTTCTTGCTTCCGACAGTCGGATGAGCCAGGACTTCATATAAAGCTTTGCGTGTATCGACTGCCTTGTCTGTTTCCATCTTCACGGGCTCAGCGTGCTCTGCATCGCGGTGCATCTTCGGCGTTTTGCCGAGCAATACGCTCATGGGCATATCTACTGCAGGTTCTTCGCCCTGTCCGCGCGTGACGACTAACTCGTCATCGGCCGAAATTTCACCGAGCACTGCATATGGGCAGCGTTCACGTTTGCAGTACTGATCGAACTGTTCAAGACGTGCCGGATCGATCGCCAAAGAATATCTTTCCTGCGATTCGTTGCACCAAATCTCGAGCGGGCTCATGCCGCTTTCTTCAACCGGGACTTTGTTCAGATCCAGTTTTGCGCCCTTACCGGAAAGGTCAGCCAGTTCGGGCATTGCGTTAGAAAGACCGCCGGCCCCGATATCGTGAATCGCCAGGATCGGATTTTCCTCGCCGGCTTCCCAGCAGCGGTCGATCACTTCCTGTGCGCGGCGTTCCATTTCCGGGTTGCCGCGCTGAACGCTGGCAAAGTCTAAGGATTCACTGTTGGCACCTGCACCCATGGAAGAAGCCGCACCGCCTCCGATACCGATACGCATGCCCGGACCGCCCAGCACCACAAGGAGCGTGCCTGTCGGAAGTCCGAGTTTATGTGTCTGATCGTTGCGTATGTTGCCCAGACCGCCGGCCAGCATAATAGGCTTGTGATAGCCGTAGCGAGTTCCGTCAACGTTGGCTTCGAAAGAGCGGAAATATCCAAGAATGTTGGGGCGGCCGAATTCGTTGTTAAACGCAGCGCCGCCGAGCGGACCTTCGATCATGATCTCCAGCGGAGAAGCCATGCGGGAGGGCGCCCCGTAGTAAGGAGCGGCCTCAGAAGCCTTACTGACATCTCTGTCATTTTCCCAGGCCTGTTCATGTCCCGGAAGTCGAAGCGCAGAGACGGTAAATCCGGTTAAGCCGGCTTTAGGTCTTGCTCCCCGGCCGGTTGCACCTTCATCTCGAATCTCACCGCCGGAGCCGGTTGAAGCGCCGGGGAACGGCGAGATTGCGGTCGGATGATTATGCGTCTCGACTTTGAAGACGGAGTGCGTCGGCTCAACGACGGTGGAATAAGAACGGCCGCCGACGGCGTCTTCATTTCCTCGCGGATACATGCGGGCCGTATCGCCGCCCTCGAAAATAGCCGCATTGTCGGAATACGCAACAATGGTTCCTTCCGGATGAGCCTTATGCGTTTCGCGGATCATGGAAAAAAGCGACTTGTCTTTCTTTTCTCCGTCGATGGTCCAGCTGGCGTTAAAAATCTTGTGGCGGCAGTGCTCGGAGTTGGCCTGAGCAAACATCATGAGCTCAACATCCGTGGGATTGCGGTTCAGCTTGGTAAAGGCATCAATTAAATATTGGATTTCGTCCTCATTCAATGCCAGACCGAGTTCGACATTTGCCTTTTCAAGCGCTTCTCTGCCTTGTCCGACGATATCGATCGACTGCATGTCCTTGCCTTTTGCATCGGCAAACACGATGGCCGGATTCACATCCGGGCTCACGACACTTTCTGTCATGCGGTCATGCAGAACGGCAGCGATTGCCTCGCGTTCTTCGGGCTTGAGGACTGCATTTCCTTTCAGAATCAATTCATAGCAAGTGCCTCGTTCCACTCGAAGCACTTTCTTGAGTCCGCAGTTATGAACGATATCCGTCGCCTTAGAGGCCCAGGGAGAAATCGTTCCCAAACGCGGAATAGCCATAAAGCGTTCGGTTGAAGCGGTAACAATTGCTTCCTCTCCGTAGTCGAGGATCGATTCCAGCGTGTGAAACTCTTCAGAGGAAAGAGCTCCGTCTACATTGACAAAATGAATATAGCGGCTGTTGAGAGTAACAACTTCCGGACAGATCTTTTGAATCTTTTTCAAAAGACGTTCAGTTCTAAAGTCAGAAAGTGCACGTGAGGCATCGAGGCGTAACTGTGTCGTATTGCTCATTTTTAAGCTTTGTTCCTGTGGGGGAATTCGCTTCCTCCGGGATTGTGGATCAAGATTGAAAGAGGTTTGGAGTTAGTATTCTAATATTTTCGACCTTGCTTCGGACCATTGGCGGAACGGTTCGCCTCGGTACTGCTGCTTAGGCCAAAAACAACAAATCCCAAGGCTCCGAATACTCAGAATTCCTTGGGATATTTTTTTGCATATGTCGGTCTCAATTACGGGATAAGGATGACACGGTAATCGTTGATGTTGGTCCTTGTGGGACCGGTATCAAGCAAATCACCGAGTTTTCCGAAGAATTCCTCTGCATTATGTTCCTCAAGGTACTGCTGAGGATCTAAGCCCAATTCTTCGGCTCTAGCCATGCTGTCGGGACGCAGAATTGCGCCGGCAGCCTCTCCGTTCCCGTCCACACCGTCGGTGTCTGTAGCCATGGCGTAGATAGGCTCGCCCTTGAGTTCCTGAGCAAGCGCCAGCAGGAACTCTGAGCACGGGCCGCCCTTACCGATACGTCGGCCGGTCAGCGTTACCGTGCACTCTCCGCCGGATAAAAGCACCACCGGTTTGCGGCGCGGCTTGGAGAGTTCGAGACGAACTTTGCGGGCAACCTGCTGAGCAACCGCTTTTGCTTCACCGGTAATACCGTCGCCGATAATAACCGGACGCATGCCTTTCTCCTTAAAGAAAGCGGCTGCGACTTGCAGACCTTTGAAAGAGTTCGCAATGATCTTATTTTTGACGCCGCGCATTCTCGGATCACCGATTTTAGGGGTCTCGGGAATAATGCCGCGGGCACCGTTGCGCAGGTGATTCAAAATCGAGGGAGGAGCTTCGACATGCGCCTGGCTCAGATACCACAGAGCATCGGCATAAGTGGAGAAGTCTTCGGCACATGGTCCGGAGGCGATATCGGAGGGATTGTCGCCGACGGTGTCCGAAATAATCAGAGAAAGGACTTCGGCACCTTTAGCGCGGGCAGCCAATGCGAGCTGGCCGCCTTTCACCTGTGAAACGTGTTTGCGGACAGCATTGATATGGTCGATGGAAGTGCCGGACTTCAGCAAATCCTCCGTCACCTTCCGAATATCTTCAATGGTGACGCCTTCGACAGGAAGAGAAAGAAGACTGGAGCCGCCGCCCGAAATCAGGGCAAGCAGCAAGCTGCCCTCTTTCAGATGGTCGAGCTGATCCATCATCTTCTGCGTTGCTTCCAAGTTTGATTTGTCCGGAATCGGATGAGAAGCCTCAAGTACCTGGATCTTATGAGTCTCCTCCGAATGGCCGTGGCGCGTAATCACCACGCCCGTTAAATCTTTTTCCGGCCAAGCCTGCTCCACCGCTGCAGCCATACTGGCGGCAGCCTTTCCTGCACCGACGACAACCACATCTCCTTGGAAGGTTGAAGGGATATGAGGCGGCACAACCTTATGAGGATCTGCGGCATCAATTGCTACATAGAAGGACTCTACGAGGAGCTCTTCAAAACGGTCTTTTTCTTTAGTCAAGGGAACCTCTGCTTTATCATTCTTAGTTTCCTAGATATCGGGCGGTTTTACTAGCGGGGATTTCTATTAATTCTTCCGGCGTTCCTTCAAAAAGGATTGTTCCTCCGTCCTCTCCGCCGCCCGGACCCATATCAATAATCCAATCGGCCGCTCGGATAACATCCAAGTTGTGCTCGATAATCAATAACGTATTCCCCGCATCCTGCAGTTTCTTAAACACCGACAGCAACATCGAAACGTCGTGAAAATGCAATCCGGTCGTCGGCTCATCAAGTACGTACAGTGTTTTCCCCGTTCCCCTCTTGGAAAGTTCATGCGCCAGTTTCACGCGCTGAGCCTCTCCGCCGGAGAGCGTTGTCGCACTTTGTCCTAACTTGATATAACCAAGTCCGACATCTGCGAGGGTACGCAGTTTTCTCGCAACTGCCGGAACTGCCGAGAAGACCTCCAAGGCCTCATCTACGGTCAGATCCAGCACTTCCGCAATATTTCTTCCTTTGTATTCAACTTCCAACGTTTCACGATTGTAGCGGGTACCACCGCAAACGTCACATGGAACATACATGTCAGGTAAAAAGTTCATTTCGACTTTTACCAGACCTTCGCCTTCGCAGGCCTCACACCGACCGCCTTTGACATTAAAGGAGAAACGTCCTGATCCGTATCCCCTCTCTCTCGCAATCGGAGTTTCCGCAAATAAATCACGAATACCCGCAAGAACGCCCGTATAGGTTGCGGGGTTGGAACGAGGCGTCCGTCCGATGGGACTCTGGTCTACTGCGATGACCTTATCGAAAAACTGGAGACCCGACACTGATTTGTAGGGACAAGGCTGAGTTTGCGCACGGTTCAGAGCATGAGCGGCAATGTTGTAAATTGTCTGGTTCACTAAGGTCGACTTGCCCGAGCCGGACACACCTGTCACAACGGTCATAAGACCTACAGGCACGGAAACATCTACATTCTTCAGGTTATGGCCCGAAGCGCCTTTGACCTCCAAGAACCGGCCGTCCGGTTTCTTTCGCTCCGTATTTTGGCGAACTTTAAGCCTGCCGCTGAGGTAAGCTCCCGTCAGGGAATTGGGATCGGCTTCGATTTCTTTCGGCGTCCCCGCAGCAATGACTTCTCCGCCGTGCACGCCGGCAGCCGGGCCCATGTCTACAACGTAGTCGGCAGCTCGGATGGTGTCCTCGTCATGCTCAACAACAACCACACTGTTGCCGAGATCTCTCAGCGTTTTCAGCGTGTGAATCAGCTTATCGTTATCACTTTGATGGAGACCGATAGAAGGCTCGTCGAGTACATAAATAACTCCGCTCAGTCTCGAACCGATTTGACCGGCCAATCGAATTCTTTGCGCTTCACCGCCGGAAAGTGTGTCTGCCCGTCGATCCAAGGTGAGATAGCTCAGCCCCACATCAATTAAAAACTTCAGACGAAACAGGATTTCGTCGATGAGCTTTTTACCGATATCCAGAGACGCGCCTTCGAGCTTGAGCGTTCGGAAATAAGCCTCTGCCTTGTCCAACGGAAGCGCCGAAATATCCTGAATGGCTTTTTTGTGCTCTCCCGAACCGATGTAAGTGCTGCGTGCAGCCTCATTAAGTCGGGCGCCGCGACAAGCAGGACAAGTCTGAAGCGAACGCCATTTTTCAAGATCGGCTTTCACTGCAGAACTTTCAGTTGTCTCAAAACGCCGATTCGACATCGGAATAATGCCTTCGAAGGGCTGCTCGCGAGTGATCTTCTCTCCCTTCGGACTGCAAAAGGTCAGCGATATCTTGTCCTTGGTGCCGTACAAAACCATTTCCTGCGCCTCAGGACTCAGTTTCTCCCAAGGCTCATCCAATGAAATATGCTTTGCTTTAGATAAATCCTGAAGCAGCGTGAAGTTGTACGGCTGCGTGCAGCTCCAGCCCTGTATCGCACCGCTTCTTAGGGAGAGCTCGGGAAATTCAACTACTTTATTGATATCCCAGCCGTCGACCTCTCCCATGCCGTTGCAAGTCGGACAACTGCCGGTTGGACTGTTAAATGAGAAAAGTTTAGGCTCGAGCTTGGGAACCGAGTATCCGCAGTAAGGACAGGCATATCGGTCGGAAAAGACTTCTTCTTCGTTGTCATCCATATCAAATGCGATGACCTTTCCGTCCGACAGTCTCAAGGCCGCTTCCGCACCTTCAGCAATACGCTGACGCGAATCTTCTTTGACCCTTAGACGATCAACAACAATATCCAAGGTATGAGCGCCCTCTTCGAGTTTCGGCAGCTCATCAATCGTCACAATTTCGCCGTCAATTCGGAAACGTGTGTAGCCCCGTGCCTGCAAGTCCTCCAACAAAGAGGCGACATTTGAATTTCTGCCCTTTGAAACCGGTGCAATCAGCAGGGTTCGCTTGCCCTGATATTTCAGAAGAATCTTATCGGCAATTTCAGAAACCGGGAGTGCTTTCAGAGGAATATCGTGGTTCGGACAATACGGCACGCCGATGCGGGCAAATAGCAATCGGAGGTAATCGTTGATTTCCGTGATCGTTCCTACCGTCGAGCGAGGATTATGACTCGCGCCTTTCTGTTCGATTGAAATGGCGGGAGAAAGCCCTTCGATAAGATCTACGTCCGGCTTTTCCATCAGCTCAAGAAACTGACGGGCATATGAGGAAAGACTCTCGACGTAGCGCCGCTGTCCCTCGGCATAGAGCGTGTCAAATGCTAAGGAACTCTTTCCGGAACCGGAAACGCCTGTAAGGACCACAAGACGGTCCTTGGGAATATCGATATCGATATTCTTTAGGTTATGTGTTCGCGCTCCGCGGATTCGGATTTCTGACATCGGTTTTTCCTTTTGTGTGAGCATATTAGCTAAATTCTTCATGGCTTTCACCTTTACCCACCCGTGTAGCCAACTTTAACGAATACCGCGGAATTCTCTATGGGTGAGCGCGAGGATGGATGGCGGTCGAACCGGTGAGGTTCGTGTGATAGGAGCATCTGGTAAGGCGTGCCGGTTCCTCACAATCTTCGCGCACGTGAGTGCAGGAGAGTTCATCCTCGTCTGCTCCGTTCGTTTTTCTTCCGGATCGTTAAAATGAGCGGCTCGGTCGGAAAATCAGCCGGCCGCATCGTTTATCTCTTCAAAAGGAAAATCATGGCCTCTGTGAACAAAGTCATCCTTCTCGGTACGCTCGGACGCGATCCTGAAGTCCGTTTCTCTGCTAATCAGCTTCCTATCGCATCTTTAAGTCTGGCGACGTCTTCTTTTAGACGCTCCGCAGAAAGTCAGGACAGGATTGAAGAGACCGAATGGCATCGAGTGACATTGTTCGGACGTCAGGCCGAAATCGCTCAGCAGTATCTCCGAAAGGGTTCCCGCGCTTACATCGAGGGGCGGCTCCGCACTAGAAAATATGAAAAAGACGGACAAACGCATTACGTCACTGAAATCGTTGCAGAACAGCTGCAGCTGATCGACCGCCGCCAGGATTCTCCCGCCGACGGAAACTTCTCTGACGGAAATTCCGGTTACACTCCGAGCAGAAGCGCTTCACGCAGCAGCGGATATTCCTCCGGAAACCAGTATGCTTCTCAGCCTAAAACTCAGAACGCGTTCGACGACGAAGAACCTCCGTTCTAATCTTGATTTCAAGCCGCTTTTCTGCGGCTTTTTTACCAGCTAGTCCCGTAAAGCACCGTTATTTATGACGGTGATATAAGGGCCCAGTCCGAAGGACTGGCTATGCTAAACTGGCTTTATCTTTTCAGATCTAGGGGCGGGCTGTCCCGAAGTGAAGTCTGTGGAGAGATGTGAGACCTGAAGGAGTATACGGTTGTGTCCAAGCACGTGAAACTCCTTTTGGAGAACGTGCAAAAACCAAGCTGTACTCCTTTGGGCAATCCCGCTGAAGCAGAAACCCGCCGAGGCAACTTCGACATTAAGCTAGGCTGTCGGAGAAGTGGTAGGAATCCTCTTCATTTATGGAGGGGAGGAAGTCAAAGTTTTGTGTTTTTATTTCCCAAGGTTGTCGTTAGAATGAAACGATCAACATGAGGAAGAATTAGCAATGGCTTCTGTAAATAAAGTAATTATTCTCGGCAATCTCGGCCGGGATCCTGAGACCCGTTTTTCCGGAAACAACCTTCAAATCACTTCGATGAGCGTCGCTACGACCTCTTATCGCAGAAGTGCAGAAACTCAGGAGCGCGTAGAAGAAACGGAATGGCACCGTGTGGTCCTTTTCGGTCGCCAGGCTGAAATCGCTCAGCAGTATCTGAAGAAAGGCTCTCGCGTTTATCTGGAAGGCCGCCTTCGCACTCGCAAATGGGAAAAAGACGGACAAACACACTATTCCACCGAAATCTTGGCTGATACACTGCAGCTGATCGACAGAAAATCCGACGTAGTCGGAGGCGGTCAAAGCTACGCACCGCAAAGCAGCGGTGACGGTTTTGAATCTCCGGCCGCTCCGCGCCGCTCTGAATTTACTTCCGGCGCCCCGGCCGCACGTCCTGCAGCGCCTGCTCAGCCGGCAGCTCCGGTTCCTTCGGCCGCGCCGACGGATGATTTTGAAGCAGACGAAATTCCGTTCTAACAAGACCACATATGGTTAAGCCGCCCGCGGGCGGCTTTCTCTTTGTCCGGAGAACAGCTATTCGTGGCGAACGGCCTCGATCGGATCGAGCTGAGCCGCTCTGCGGGCCGGAAAGTAACCGAAAATAATTCCGATAAACGCGGCAAAGCAGAATGCCAGCACGTTGATGCCGGGACTGAAAATAAAAGGCACGCCCATGAAGTGCGTCAGCAAAACAGAAGCGCCGAAAGCCAAGATAACTCCGAGCAGGCCTCCGAAGCAGGCGAGCATGATGGATTCAACAAGGAACTGAAGCAGCACTTCCCGCTCGGTCGCGCCGATCGCCAAACGCACACCGATTTCTTTTGTGCGCTCCGTCACACTTACCAGCATGATGTTCATAATGCCGATGCCGCCGACCAAAAGACTGACCGCTGCCACGGCACCGAGAAGCATCGTCAGCACCTGCGTAGTTTTGGAAATCGTTTCAATCAGCTCCGAGGTGTCAAGAATATTGAAGTTGTCCATCTCAGAACTCGACAAAGAGCGTCTTTCTCGCAGAAGAAGCCGAGAACTCTCTTTGACGCGTTCAATATCACTGCCGGGTTCCACCGCCACGGTAATCAGAGGAATGCGAACATTTCCGCTGATGCGGCGCTGAAAAGTGTTCAAAGGAATAATGACAACATCGTCTTTGTCCATTCCCATGCCGGACTGGCCTTTTTGTTCAAGCTCGCCGATGATTTGGCAGGAGAAGCCTTTGACGCGTAGCAGTTTGCCCAAAGCATCGTGGTTTTCAAAGAGCTCTTTTTTAACCGTCTGTCCGATGACGCAGACCGCACTTCCGGCCCTAAGCTCAGACTGCTCAAAATTTCTGCCTTCCTGAATCGTCAGATTATTGATGGAAAAATAGTCGTTGGTCGTTCCGATCACGGATGTCGACCAGTTCTTACCGTTTGCCACGACGACTTGAGTGGATGTGCGCGAAGGCGCTACCGCTTTGATACCGGCGATTTGTGTCGCCAAGGCTTCCGCATCCGATTCTTTGAAAGACGGCGCACCGACAGACTGCCCCGGACCCAACCTTTGGCCGGGACGAATCATCAGCGAGTCCGATCCCAATGAGGCAATCTGATCACGCACCTGCTGAGTCGCACCGTTTCCGACGGTGACCATCGTAATCACTGCCGCCACGCCGATCACAATGCCAAGCACGGTCAGAATCGACCGCATCGGATTTCGGAATATTTGTCTGAGCGCAAGAAGAAGAGCGTTGCCTAACATGGTTTGTTCTCCTGATCCGAAGCTACGGTACCGTCCACGAAGTGAACGATACGTTTCGCGTATTTGGCCATGTCAGGCTCATGTGTCACCAATACAACCGTAATGCCTTCTTCATCGTTGAGTTTTTGGAGAAGCTTCATGATTTCAACGCTTCGATGCGAATCCAAACTTCCCGTCGGCTCATCTGCAAGGAGCAGTTTCGGGTGCGTTACGATCGCTCGTGCGATGGCGACACGCTGCTGCTGACCGCCGGAAAGCTCGGCCGGCGTGTGGTCTTTCCACTGCGTCAGGCCGACCTTATCCAAAGCCTCCAGTGCCATTTCATGCCGGACTTTGGCAGGCTCTCCGCGGTAAAGCAGCGGAAGTTCTACGTTTTCTATTGCACTCGTACGCGGCAGCAGATTAAATCCCTGAAACACGAAGCCCAAATATTGACGGCGTAAGAGCGCGCGCTGATCCCGCGTAAAGTGTTCGACGTGGAAACCGTTGAATAAATACTGCCCGCGTGTCGGCGTATCCAAAGCACCGATGATGTTCATCGTCGTCGATTTTCCTGAGCCGCTCGGCCCCATAATCGCAACAAATTCTCCGGCATTGATGCTCAAATCCACATGATGAAGTGCATCGAATGCAGTCGGTCCCGTTCCGTACCGCTTGCCGATGCCGATTAACTGGACAAGCGGCTTATCTCCGGAGCTCATTATTTCGCTCCGCGTCTTTGGTCAACGATGACTTTATCGCCGGCAGAAAGCTTGCCTTCGAGCACTTGGGTCATCTTACCGTCCGTAAAACCCACAACCAGCGGAACCGGCACGGCCTGACCGTCTTTCTCTATGTAAACTTCGGCCTTCTTTTGAGAAGCATTCGGGCTTGTCACAGAGCCGGCGCTCTTGCGCACGCTTCTTCTCATCGGAGGTCCGAAAACATTCATTGTCGGCTCCTTTGAGTCTGAAGAAACAGAAGGCCTGAATCTCAGGGCGGTATTGGGTACAAGCAGGGCGTCTTTTAAGGCAACGGTACGAATCGTTGCGGTCGCCGTCATTCCCGGACGAAGCAGTAAGTCCGGATTTTTAACATCCAAGTAAGTGACGTAAGTCACTACGTTGTCCGTTTTTGTCGATCCGAAAGCGACTTTTTTCAGCTCGGCCGGGAAGTTTCGGTCAGGATAGGCACTTACTGTAAAGCTGGCCTTCTGACCCGGTTTCACCGCTCCGACATCCGCCTCATCAACATTGACCTGCAGTTCGAGATCTTTGAGGTCGGTCGCAAGCTTCAAAAGTTCAACGGCTTGAAGCGAAGCCGCCACTGCATAGCCCGGCTCAACGGAACGGGCTAAAACAACGCCGTCAATCGGAGAAATGATATGTGTCTTGGACAAGTCGCTTTCTGCAGACTTCAGCGCCTGCTCACTATCCATGATTTTTGCTTGAGCACTTTGAACAGAAGCCTGAGCTTTAGCAACCAAAGCCTCCTGAGCATCAATTTCAGTCTTACTCGGACTCTTGCCGCCGGAAAGACGTCTGACTTCCTGCAGACGCGAGAGTTTGGCCTTGGCCTCTTTCAGCGTTGCCTGGGATTCCGCTAATGTGGCCTTAGAAAGATCCAGGCTTGCCTTGGCTCGCTCTACCGAAGCTTTCAGTTTGGTGTCGTCAAGCTCGATCAGTACTTCGCCTTTTTTGACCTGGTCGTTCACGTCGACATTGACCTTACGGACAATACCGGAAAGTTCACTGCCCAGTGATACGGTACGGATCGGATTGATCGTTCCGTTAGCAGAAACTTCAACCGTGAGATTCCCTTTCGTCAGAGGCTGTGTGACGAAACCGACTTGTCCCTGGCTGCCTCTGAAGAAAAAGTAGTAAACGGCAAAGAGGATGCCTAAGAAGACGAGAAGAACGAGCCAAAAGCCGCCTCGTTTGTAGAACGGCTTAACCTTGTCTGCTCCCAGCAGCCCTTCAATATCCGTTTTCTGCGCTTTGGTTGTATTTGTATTATCGGTCATTATTCTTAAACTCCTGAGGAATAGTCCATCCCCCGCCCAACGCGGTATAGAGATCAATGTAGCCTTGGGCGATTTCAGCCTCCGCACTCGCCAAAGATTCTTGAACGGTCAGCAGTGTTCTTTGGGTCGTCAGCACGACCGTAAAGTCTTGAAGACCGGCGCTGTAATTTTGCCGTGCGGCTGTCGCTGCGTTTCGTGCCGATTCCTCGGCAACAACCAATGATTTTTTACGAGTTTCCTGCGACCACACTTTGTTGAGTGCGTCTTCTACATCCTGAACGCCCGCGAGCAGACTCGCTTCATAGTCAATTTTGGCTTGGGCCGCCTGAGCATCGCGCTGCTCAACCTGTGCCATCAGAGACCCGGCGTTGAAGATCGGCAGCGTCAGCGAACCGAAGCCGTTCGAATTATGTGTACCCCATTCACCGAGCTGCCCCATGATAGGACCTGAAAGTCCGAAAGAGCCTCCGATTGAGAGGCTCGGAAACAGGGCCGACTTAGCCTGTGCGTAACGCGCCAGTGCGCTCATCACTTTTGCCTCTGCCATACGCACCGCCGGGCGATTGCGAAGCGTCTCTCCGGGAATGCTGAGCGCAAGGTTTCGCGGCGGCTGAGGAATCGGAGCCGTCGAGGTCGGGTTAACTGCCTCAGGTGTGGTTCCGATAAGACGAGCGATCAAATTACGGTACTGCATGACCTGAGCGCGATACACGGGAATCGAGGCACGCGTCTGCTCAAAAGAAGTGCGCGCCTGATCGACGTCGGTCGATGGCACGAGTCCGGATAAGTAACGCCAATTGGCGATATCCAGTGCTTCCTGCTGGGTTTTGGCGTTTTCCTGAGCCACGTCCAGCCGCTTCTGGGCAAGCCTCATATTGACATAGGCACCGGCCACTTCAGCAGCGATTCGAGTCTGCACTTCTCCCAAACTCGCTTGAGAAGACAGGTAGTCGGAGAACGCCGCTTCAGAAGAAGCAAAACGACCGCCGGCATCGATTGTCCAGCTGACGTTCAGGCCGATAGAAAAGGTATTGGAACCATGGCCGAGAGAATGACTGCGGCTGGCTCGGTAGTTACCGTCCAGTGTCGGGAACAAGCCGGCATTAGCTACGGTCATCGAGGCTTGCGCATAACGAAGATTTTCCTGCGAGGATCGAACATCCGTATTGGCCGCCTGTGAGGCCGCAACCAAGCGAGCGATTTCCGGATCGCTCCAAGTTGACCACCATTCGGAGAGGTCGGCTGCCTTCGATGTTTCGAGGGCGGGACTGCCGCTCCACTGACTGGGAATTACTTTTTTATCCTGTTCGGTTATTTGGAATTGAGGGATGGATACACAGCCGCTCAAGGCCCCAAATAAGAGCGAGAGGACAAGACCGGTACTCTTTCTCATAGGGACTTCTTATATAAATTGTCTCATCCTCAAGTTTCTCAAAAACCCAAAAGTTTTCCCTTTTCAATTATTTAAGGTTTGAAATTAATTGTGTCTTTTGAGAACAAGTGCAACAACTCAAAATAATTTAGCAAGCATTAGTTAGCGAGCTTACGAAGTACCTCCGGAAGCAGGTATTCATTAGTCGCAACCGCTGATAAATCTTTAAGAGGATTGCCGCCTTTGGAGCTCACAAGCCTGGCTCCGCTGCCTTCGATAACCGGCACCAGTGCGGCAACGTCCCAGTAATTCAAATCCGGATCAATCATGATGTCCGCGCCGCCCGTGGCTACCGAGAAATATCCAAAACAGTCGCCCCACGTGCGATAGAGCTTAACTTCATCAATGAGGGACTGCATCTCTTTGCCGCCTTTCTGCTCCGGAGTCGTCCAATGCGATGTCACAACAAGAGTGGCGTCCGCAAGATTCTTTGTTTCTTTGCAGTGCACCTGACGCACTCGGCTGCCCGGCCCGTGCAAAACCGTCCGTTTTCCGTCTCCGATGAGCCAAACGCCGACATGCGGATGCGAAATCACACCGAGCATCGGCTGAAATCCGTTGCCGTCATCGCGCTCTACGGCAATCAGCGTGCCGAAATGGAAAGCATTATGAATAAAAGCACGAGTTCCATCGATCGGATCCAAGATCCAGCGGTAGTGCGGGAAACCGTCCCCGGACGCCTCTTTGATTCCAAACTCCTCTCCGAAGATGCCGTGCGCAGGAAAATGCGCCTCAATCCATTCACGCATCACTTTTTCGGCACCGCGATCGGCAGCTGTAACCGGAGTGTGATCTTTTTTGTCGAAAACTTCTGTCCCAGCCAAAAAACGAGGGAGAATCTCTTCGTTAGCCAGAGAGATTAATTGCTCAATTGCCGGCTCAAAGAGCTTTAATTCCGCCTCTGAGCAGCCGGCGCAGTAGGATTGTTTTTTCTCAGCCATTTCTCAAGTTTCTCCCATCGTTTGATAAAGTCGCCTCTCGGCAAAAATCGGTCATTTGTCAAAATATTCTCGACAAAGACGATTGATTGTTCCACAATCAAAGGATACGTCAATTAATTTCATAAGAAAGGAAAAAGCATCATGCCTATTTTCTCAACCGAAAATCTCAGAACAGTTGCCTTGGTCGGCCATGGCGGTAGCGGAAAAACCACCTTGGCAGAAGGAATTCTTGCCAAAGCAGGCATGATCATTACATGCGGTTCTGTCGAACGCGGCACAACCGTCTGCGACTCCGACCCGCTCGAAAAAGCGGTTCAGCACTCTCTGCGCGCTGCCTGTACGCACTTCGAGGCAGACAACGCAAACGGACAGGAAGTTCGCGTGCACATGATTGATACTCCGGGATACCCCGATTTCGTCGGTCAGGCCTTGGGTGCCCTCGACGCGGTTAAAACCGCCGCTATCGTAGTTGACGCCACTGCCGGCATTCAGCTGATGACGCGCCGCATGATGGATTGGGCCAAAGAGCGCAACCTCAACCGCATGATCATCGTCAACAAGATTGACGCAGAACACTTAGATTTGCCGCGTCTCGTCGAAGAGCTCAGAGAAGCTTTCGGTCAGGAAGTCATGCCGATTAACCTGCCCGCCAACAACGGCTCTCGCGTGATCGACTGCTTCTCCAAAGACGAAGGTGAAGCCGACTTCATGAGCGTGCCCGAAGTCCATCGTGCCTTTATCGAACAGGTTGTGGAAGTCGACGATGCCGCTATGGAAAAATACCTTGAAGAAGGCGAAGCCGATCCGAGCACGCTGCACGCCCCGCTGACACAGGCGCTTCGTGAAGGACACATCATCCCGATCTGCTTTGTCTCCGGCAAGACCGGCGCCGGTGTTGATGATCTCATCAACGTGATGGTTCGTCACCTCCCGAATCCTTCTGAAGCTAATGCTCCGCTCTTCACAGATGAAAACGGAAACGACGTCGAACTGAAGTCCGATCCTGACCTTCCTCTTGTTGCCCATGTCTTCAAGGTGGTTAATGACCCGTATGTCGGCAAGGTCGGTGTGTTCCGTATTCACCAGGGTACCCTGCGCCGTGACGATCAGCTGTTCGTCAACGACAACAAGAAGCCGATCAAAGTTTCTCACCCGATGATTCTTCAGGGTAAAGAAACCACGGAAGTTCGCGAACTGGTGCCGGGCGACATCGGTGTTATCGCCAAAGTCGACGAACTCGTGTTTGACAGCGTGATCCATGCTTCTCACGAGCACGACAACATCAAGATGAAACCGCTGAGCTTCCCGAAACCCATGTTCGGCTTAGCGATTTCTCCGGCTCGCCGCGGTGATGAAGGCCGTCTCTCCGACATCCTGCATAAGCTCCTGTCCGAAGATCCGACACTCGAACTTGAACACGACACCACCTTGAATGAAACGGTTCTTCGCGGTCTGAGCGCTCAGCACTTAAGAAGCGTTCTCGAAAGAATGGCTGCGCAGTTCAAGCTTGAAGTCAACACTCGTACACCTCGCATCCCGTACCGTGAAACCATTGCTCAGGGTGCTGAAGGTCACGCTCGCCACAAGAAGCAGACAGGCGGCGCCGGCCAGTTCGGTGAAGTCTATCTTCGCATTGAACCGCGTGAACGCGGAGCCGGTTTCGAATTCGTTGACGAAGTCAAAGGCGGCGCAATTCCGTACAACTTCATCCCGGCTGTAGAAAAAGGTGTCCGTGACGCTTTGGATACAGGCTATGTTGCCGGTTACCCGATCCACGACGTTCGCGTTGTCGTCTATGACGGTAAGAGCCATCCGGTGGACTCCAAGGAAGTTGCTTTCGTCTCTGCCGGCAGAAAAGCCATGCTTGACGCCCTGTCCAAAGCTAAACCGACGATCCTTGAACCGATCGTTGACGTTGAGATCGTTGCTCCGGACAGCGCCATGGGCGACATCACGGGCGACCTCGCCAGCCGCAGAGGTCAGGTAACCGGTACCGCCAACATGGCCGGCGGCATGATGATCATCTCCGGCACGGTGCCTCTGTCCGAGCTCGACGGATATGCCGCCCGCCTGAACGCCATCACTCAGGGTGCCGGCAGCTACTCTATGGAACTGGCCGGATACGCTCCTGTTCCAATGCAGCGCCAGGTTGAGTTGGCCTCTAACTACCACAGAAAGGATGAAGACGAATAATCTCGTCTGACTGAATAAGTCTTTTCGGCCCGCGTTTTGCGGGCCTTTTCTTATTTCCGCGGCGCCGTCCTCAATCTCTTCTCAAGGTTAGTGAGGAAGAAAACCCGCCGCTCTATAATTGTCTAGCTTATGCAGCACGGCCAGTGACTTGGCGAAAGCCTCCTTCCTTGCCGTGTTTTTTTAAATTTTTTAGCTTTTATTATTTAAGCGAAATGCCTATCTACTCTTACAAGTGCTCTAACTGCGGCTACACAAAAGATGTTCTGCAGAAATACTCCGACGCTCCTATTACCCATTGTCCGAAATGCAACATGGAAACGATGGTTAAACAGCTTTCGGCACCCGGCTTCGAGCTCAAGGGAAAAGGTTGGTATGCTACAGACTTTAAGGGCGGATCTTCTGCCGCCCTGCCTGCCTCCCACTGCAATGAAAATTGCCCTGCTAAAAAAGATAAGTGATTTGCCTTACTCCCGAATCCGAAAGACATACAACTGAATTGTCATTTTGGGTACCCATTGTTTAGAATGAACGGGAATTTATTGATAGAGCACGAAAAGTGCTCGCTTTTGCGGAGTTTTTAATGCGTACTGAATATGCAGGTTTGATTGACGAGAAATTCCTCGGTCAAACTGTCACCCTCTACGGCTGGGCCCATCGCCGCCGCGACCACGGCGGTGTTATTTTCATCGATTTGCGCGATCGTGAAGGCCTGGTCCAAATCGTCTGCGACCCGGATCGTCCCGACGTCTTCGAAACTGCCGATAAAGTCCGTAACGAATTCGTTGTGGAGGTTAAAGGCCTGGTTCGTGCTCGTCCGGAAGGCACTCGCAACGAAAACCTCATCTCCGGCGGCATTGAAGTGCTGGCTCAGGAACTCAAGATCCTGAATCCTTCCGCACCTCCTCCCTTCCTGCTTGATGACGAAAACCTCTCCGAAACCACACGTCTGACTTATCGTGTGCTCGACCTTCGTCGTCTGCCGATGCAACGCAACATGAAGCTCCGCTACAAAGCTGCAATGGCTTTCCGCCGTTTCCTTGATAAGCACGGCTTCATCGACATCGAAACTCCGATGCTCACCAAGAGCACCCCGGAAGGCGCCCGCGACTATCTGGTTCCCTCTCGTATTCACGACGGCCACTTCTACGCTCTGCCGCAGTCTCCCCAGCTCTTCAAACAGATGCTGATGTGCGCAGGCTTTGACCGCTACTACCAGATCGTTAAGTGCTTCCGTGACGAAGACCTCCGTGCCGATCGTCAGCCTGAATTCACCCAGGTGGATATTGAAACCAGCTTCTTGAACGAAGTTGAAATCCGCGCCTTGATGGAAGAGCTGATCCGCACTGTCTTCAAAGAAGCCATTAACGTCGATCTGCCCAATCCGTTCCCCATCATGCTGTGGACGGATGCTATGAACAACTACGGCTCCGACAAACCTGACCTTCGCGTCAAGCTCAAACTCACAGATCTTACCGATCTGATGGGCAACGTTGACTTTAAGGTCTTCAGATCCGCTACCGAACTCAACGACGGCCGCGTCATGGCCCTCCGTGTTCCGCACGGTGCCTCCATGCCGCGCAGCGAAATCGACGGCTACACCGACTTCGTCAAGATCTACGGTGCCAAAGGTTTGGCCTACATCAAAGTTAACGACGTCAAGGCCGGCAGGGAAGGCCTCCAGAGCCCGATCGTTAAGAACCTTTCCGACGATGTCCTCAAGGCCATCATCGAACGAACCGGTGCACAGGACGGAGATGTCATTTTCTTCGGTGCCGACCGTAAGAAGATCGTTTTCGACTCCCTCGGCGCTCTGCGTTTGAAAGTCGGTCACTCCGAATTCGGAAAGTCCCACGGCCTGTTTGAAGAAGGCTGGAGACCTCTGTGGGTTATCGACTTCCCGATGTTCGAGTACGACGAGGAAGAAGAACGCTGGGTTGCCTGCCACCACCCGTTCACAAGCCCGAAAGACGGCGACGAAGACAAACTCGTTACCGATCCGGAAAACTGCTTCGCCAAAGCTTACGACATGGTTCTCAACGGCTGGGAAATCGGCGGCGGCTCCATTCGTATTCACAAGGCTGATGTTCAGAGCAAGGTTTTCAACGCACTTAAGATCGGTCCGGAAGAAGCCCGCGCCAAGTTCGGCTTCCTGCTTGACGTTCTCCAGTACGGTGCACCTCCCCATGGCGGCTTAGCATTCGGTCTTGACCGTATCGTCACCATGATGTGCGGTGCTGATTCCATCCGTGACGTGATCGCCTTCCCGAAGACACAGCGTGCACAGTGCTTGCTGACGCAGGCTCCTTCTCCTGTTGATGAAAAACAATTGAGAGAGCTCCACATCCGTCTGCGCAACGAGCACAAGAAGGAATAATTTGAATCTCTTTTGATTCACGGCCCTCCGACGGAGGGCCGTTTTCATTTGTGTGGTATTCGTATATTCGTCTTAGCGAGTCTGCAAGATCGCCGAGCCTCGCTTCAGCCAAATCGCCGCACAGGCCAGCACACAAACACCGATAAGTGCACAGGCGACATACGGAACCGCGGCGAAACCGAACTCAGCAGACACTCGGCTGCCGATAAAGGCTCCGCCGCCAATACCGATATTGAAAATGCCGGAAAACATCGATGTCGCCACGTCGGCAGCATCTCGGGCCGTATCCAAGAGCAGAGTCTGAAACGCCATCGAGATCGCCGTCATCGAAGCGCCCCAGAAAGTTCCGAGTATGACCAGAGCACCGAAATGCGAAGAGGTAACCGTCAGCAGTCCGACACAGACCATCATGATCAGCATCGGGATCACCAGAGTGCCTGAGCGGTGCTTATCCACCGTCCTGGAACTAATCACGGTTCCGATAATGCCGGCAATACCGAAAATAAACAGGAACCAGACTGTGGCATTCTCAGACAAGTGTCCGACATTCATCAGAATCGGAGTGATGTAGGAGTACACCGTGAACTGGCCCAAAATCACGACCATGGTCAGAAGGTAAAGCTGTACAAGCGCCGGACGCTTAAACAAGGACGGCAGGCTCTTTAAAGAACCGGCCCGGTTGCTGGTACAGACAGGCAGCGAGAAAAAGATAATAACCCAAACCAATACGGCAGCCATACCCACAATGAAGAAGGATCCCTGCCAGCCGACCTGCTGTCCGAGATGAGTTCCGATCGGAACGCCAAGCACCGTTGCGACAATCGAGCCGCCCATCACGGCCGCTAAACCAAATGCCTGCTTCCCGAACGGCGCTACTCTGGCCGCCAGAGGCGTCATGATGGACCAAAAGATGGAATGCGTTACCGCGACACAGATCCGCGCGCCCATGAGTTTTTCAAACGTATCGGCCCACAAAACCACGAAATGGCTCAGTGCAAAAATCACGATGAGCCAAAGAAGCAGCCGTCGCCGCTCCAGCTTCGCGGTCAATATCGTCAGCGGGAGCGACAACAGAGATACGACCCAGGCGTAAACCGTAATAATGAGGCCGGTCTTTGAGACAGACTCATGAATCGATTCTGCAATGTTCGGCAATAAGCCGACGGGTAAAAATTCAGAAGTGTTGAAAACGAAAGCGGCAAAGGCCAGTCCGATCGTCGGAATCCAGGCCTTAAATCCGAACTTGTGCTGCTGAGGAGGATGCATCTAGAAAAAACTTTTAGAAATCTCGCTGATCCGCGTCCCTCTGGACCCAGGGATCAATACTTAAAACGTAACGCAGAACTTTATCATCCTTGTCGTCAAAATCGACCCATAAGGCCATCGGGAATCCGGATTCATCGAGGTAGCGATACATATAGGTGTGTTCGCCTAAATTCTTGTAGTGCCACTGTTCGCAGGGCTTTCCGAACATCGTGTAGATATCCTGGCTGTCCTGAACTTTAGGCTTGATCTGGTTGAAGTATTTTTGCTGCAGAAGCTGATCCTTAAAGATCAATTTGCCTTCCGGGTTAAAGATCATCACGTAGGAAGCCTGGCCCATCGGCTGCATGGAATAAACGATTCGAATCGATCCGTCGGGGAGCCGTGTCGTAGAGTCGGGGACACCGAGCTCTTTAACAGTGTAGTCGTACGTGTCGTTGAGCTTGATCATGTCGGGATGAGCACAAGCCGACAAAAAGAGCGCTGCGCAGCAAACTAAAATCAGTTTATAAATCTTTGTCATTTTCTTCTCCGGCCTGAGCTTTTTGCTCGGGATATTGGGAATGCAGATTGCGGATCAAGTCCAAATAGGCCTTGCGAAAAGAAGCTTCGGAGCATCCCATAAGAACAGCGTCATCGATAGCGTCCTGAAGGTACCCTTTGATTTCTTCAAGATTTTCGGCCATCACCTTATTCTTTTCCGTACATGCAATGGGAGAGCCTTCCGGAGTGCACCACTTAGGCGCCGGCGCCTCAGCCTTCCTCATGGCCCTTCTCCTGCTGTCCGTAGGTCTTAAACTGCTCTTTCACTCGCGCCATCTCTTCTTTATCAATCAGAGGGCAGCCGCCGATCTGCTTAAGATTCATCCACATCCGAGCAAGCGATTCAATTTCCAAAGCAACGGCGTAAGCCTGCTTCAAGTTACGGCCCCCTGCCACGCTGCCGTGATGCGAAAGGAGGCACCCCAAGCGATCCTTGCCCAGCGTATCGCGGCAGCCCTCCGCTAACGCTACGGAACCGAACGTAGCATAGGGTGCGCAGGGAATCGTATCGCCTCCGGCGGCCGCAACCATGTAATGGAACGGAGGAATTGCCTCGTCCAAACAGGAAAGCATGGTTGCGTACGGAGAGTGCGTGTGCACAACGGCGTTGATATCGGGACGGGCCTGATAAAGAAAAGCATGGAGGTTCCACTCCGATGAAGGCTGGCGGCTTCCTACCGCCTTATAGCAACCGTTGTCCGTAAATAAAATCCGCACCAAATCTTCCGGTTCGGTTTCGTCATAGGGAAGACCCGTCGGCGTAATCAAAAAACCTTTGCTTTCCGGAGAATCAAACCGTACAGAGAGGTTTCCGCTGCTGTTGACATTAAGACCTGCTCGACTCAGTTTTAAGGCGTAGTCGATGATTTCCTCTCTCGCCTTTTCTTCCTTATCTTCAAACATGACTGTTCACCCTTAAATCTTTCAAGTCTTCGGGCACAAAGACGCCGCGATCCGTAATGAATCCGGTAATCAAGCGTGCCGGTGTGACGTCAAAGCCGGGATTCACGGTTGCGATGCCGGGATCAGTGATACAGACTTCCGTCTCATGCCCGTGTTTATCAATGCCTCGCACCCAGCGTATTTCATCTCCGGAACGGTTTTCAATCGGAATATCTCCTCCGCTCTTTGCCGTCCAGTCGAACGTCGATATCGGCGCTGCAACATAAAAAGGAATTTGATTATCTGCCGCTGCCAACGCTTTTAAGTATGTTCCGATCTTATTTGCCGTATCTCCGTTTGCCGCAATGCGGTCGGCTCCGACAATCACCAGATCGATTCCGCCTTCCCTCATGAGCTCGCCGCCTGCATTATCTGCAATCAAACAAACGGGGACCCCTGCAGCTTTCAGCTCCCAGGCGGTCAGCGTCCCCTGAAGTCGGGGACGCGTTTCATCGGCATAAACCGTCAGCGGAATTCCGGCCTCAAATGCCGTATAAATCCCGGCCGTTGCGGTTCCGAGTTCCACCGTCGCAAGCTTTCCGGCGTTGCAGTGCGTGAGGATGTTAAGCGGCCTGCCGAGCTTTAAATAAAGCGCCTCAATAATTGTTTGAGCGTGTTGCGCAAGACGAATACTCATCGATCGCTCTTGCTCACAGATCTCGGCGGCTAAGTGCCAAGCCGCTTTTCGTCTGCGGTCGGGCTCCATTCCTTTCAGCCGCTTGAGCATAAAGTCGACGGCCCAGTTCAAATTGACGGCGGTCGGCCTCGCACTCTTTAAAAGGTTCGCGGCTTCAATCAAAAATCCTGTCTCGGTGCTTTCATCTGCGGCCAAAGCCATTCCGGCTGCACCCGTCACGCCGATCAAAGGGGCTCCGCGAACCGTCATGTCGCGGATCGCCTCAGCCGCCTCTTGTGCATTTTTAAGATCAACGTACTCCACACGGTGGGGCAAAAGTCTCTGATCCAACACCGCCACGCGCCGCTCGGCTTCGTCAATAAAAACAGTGTACGGGGAATTAGATTCGACGCTCACACACTCTCCTTCTCAAGCGTACTTTGAGCTTCTAATCTTATTCGGATGCGAAAAAATCTGCAGGCGCCTTTGGCATTTTTGAGACATGCTTCACTACAGACTTACCCGCCTGATTTAGACTTTAACTTCCGTCAGGCTTTTGGATCGGCCAATACCATGGACTTCAATCACTATCTGCATACGCTGTTCAACCCGCGTTCCGTCGCCATCGTCGGAGCAAGCGCAAGAAGCGGAAGCTTCGGCACGCTTATTTGGAAAATTGCCAAAAGCGCTTCACCTCGGGCAAAACTCTTTCCCGTAAATCCGAAATACAAAACGATCGGCCGTGAAACTTCTTATGCGGCTCTTACGGATATAAAAGAAGATGTAGATTTAGCCGTCCTCGTCTGCCCTCCGTCCGTTTATCCGAAAGCCTTGGAGAGCTGTCTTAAAAAAGGCGTTAGAAACATTCTCCTGTGCGGGGGATTTCCGAAGTCCGATCTGACTGAAACGATCATTGAAGCCATCAACAAGACTGCAGCAGCAGGGATCCGTATCGTCGGCCCTCAGTCTTTAGGGCTTATGACGCCCTCGGAAGGTCTGAATCTAAGCTACCTTCCCGCCCTGCCTCCGGCCGGAGAAGTCGGGCTCGTCAGCCAGTCCCCTGGCCTCTCCTGCACGATTATTGATTACGTCACTAATGCGCAGTGCGGTTTTTCCCACGTCATCGACCCCGGCTTTGAACAAGTCCTTACAGTGGCTGACTATGTGGACATGCTGGCCTTTGATCGCAAAACACGCTGTATCGTTCTTTATCTCGAGTCTTTCCAGCAGCCGAGAAAACTGCTCTCCGCCATTCGCTTAGCAGCAGCCAATAAGCCGGTTATCTTATTAAAAGGCGGACAGACGCCGGGATCCGCAGACATTGTCATTAACAACAGCGGAGCTCGAGAAGATGAAGACGGCGTCATGGAAAGAGCTCTGGTGCGGGCCGGTGCGCTTCTTGTAACTTCGCTCAAAGAACTGAACTATGCGGTCCAGGCCTTTGCTATGCACAGAGAACTAACTTCGGGAGAACTGTACGGACTCGTTAACAGCAAAGGACTGGACTCTCTGCTGGCCGATCATGCGTACAACAACCACCTGCGGTTAGCAACGCCCGACAGCACAGTGGCCAAAGAACTCCGAGACAAATACAAAATTACTTTTCCTTATGCCAATCCGGTGAACATGGGATTGGATATGGACGCCGCGACCATCGCGGATTTAACCGACTACCTCCTCAATCGCCCGGAGTGCTCAGGTATTGTGCTGAGCGTGGTAACCAACCCTTCGCTGGACGCTTTGGATTTAGCCAAAAAACTGGTGCCTATTCTTAAGAAATCTCAAAAGCCTGCTGTCACGGTTTGGATCGGAACGGAACCCGACTTCCCGGCCATAAAACATCTCCGCAAAAACGGCATCGTAGCAATGAATGACATGAAAGGAGCATGCCGGGCAATTCGACTGATGGAGCAGTTCCGTAAATTTAAGAGTGATGGCGTACCGGGAAGCTATTCCGTCATTCCCTCCGATCCGGCATTCTTTGCGGGCGCCCGCAAAGTCATCCAGACAGCGCGCCGACAGGGACGCCATCTCCTCTATGAAGAAGAGAGCAAACGTCTCCTGGCAGGCATCGGCTTTGAAACCACGGCCGGAATTTATGCCGGCTCGCTCGGTGAGGCTATTGAAGCGGCACGGGCCCTCGGGTATCCCGTCGCCATGAAGCTGCGCATGGACGGCGTTCTTTCAAAGAGCGATGCCAAGGGCGTGATTCTGGGAATCCGCAATGAACGCGAACTTAAAGGCGCTTGGAAAAATATGTCGGAGCGAGCCGTTCATCTCGGTCAACCAGAAGAAGGCTTCGGCGTATTCCTTCAAAAAACACTGGATACGAACAACCGCCGCGAACTGCGCATCGGCATGAAACTGACGCGTCATTTCGGCCCCATCGTTTATTTGGGTATCGGCGGCCTCTACGGAAAGATTTTTAAAGACACCGTCTTTAACTTTGCACCGCTTTCGCTCAAAGAAGCGCAGGATATGATCTCCTCTGAACCTTTTAAAACATTCTTAGGCGATTTCCAGGGACTTGCGTCCTGCGACCCTGAACCCATTGTGACCGCATTGATTCGTCTGTCACAGCTTGCCGTAGAAATTCCTGCCGTCCGATCCATCGATATCGATCCGCTTCTTTGCGGAAAAGGTCATGCCATCGTTTTAGATGCGCATTGCGTCATAGGATCCGATACGCTGACAGCCGACGAAAATGCTTCGCACTTAATCTTCCCGTACCGCCCGAGTTTTGAGAAGAACGTCCGCGGAAAATACGGTATGGTCAAGATTAAAAATGCCGCGCCGGAAGATAAAGAAAATTTCTTGAAATACCTTGGAAGCCTCTCCGATCAATCCCGCAGACTGCGCTTCCATAGTCTGACGAGTTCGCTGGAGTCGATTGCCGTTTCGGCAGTCTCATCCGATCCGGATCGTTCCTTCTCTATTTTTGCCGTGGATCCGAACTCCGACTCCGGCGATATTATTGCCGAAGCCCGCCTGTCTCAGCTACCCAACCGCACTTCCGCAGAGTTTGGAATTTCGGTCAGAGACGATTGGCAGGGCCGCGGACTTGCAACGCTGCTGATGGACGAAATTGAAGCTGAGGCTCGCCGCAGAGGATTGGAGAAAGTCGTGGGCTATGTGCTCAAAGACAACGAGAACATGCACGGCATGATGACCAAGCGCGGCTATGTCCGTACGACGGACGAGGACGACCCGAATATCGATCTCTTTACTCTGGATAATGTGAAAGTCTCGAATTAGTGAAAATAAATCTCGGCCCTTGCTTAGAAGCGCCAAAATAAGCGGAACTTTGAAGGAAACAAAATGCCTATTGTTACAACGATTGAAGGCAGGATTGCCCAAGTCGCAATCGACCGCCCTGAAAAACGAAACACTCTCAGCTCAGAACTCTGCAAGGATTTGGCCAGAGAGTTCCTTGAACTCAACGACGACACACGTGTACGCAGCATCGTTTTGTGCGGACACAACAATGTTTTCTGCGCAGGCTTAGATATTGAAGAGCAGTTGGCGGAAAACACACCGATTTTTAATGAATTTCAGAAAGTCATCGATGCGCTCGATGCACTTTCTAAACCGGTTGTCGCAGCCGTGAGCGGTCCCGCTGTCAGTCAGGGCGCCGCAATGCTTTATCACTGCGATCTCGTCTTTGCCGGTGAACACGCCCTTTTCTCAATGCCGGGTTTGGCGTTGGGACAGACGCCCCGTTACGGCGTAAGCCTATTGGCCGTAAAGAGCGGCGGCTACAAACTTGCCGCTCAGAAACTACTTCTTTCCGAACCGATTTCTGCTGCCGAAGCTGTCGCTATGGGGCTCGTCAACCATATCGTTGAAGACGACAAAGTCATGACCGTCGCCGGCGCCGCCGCGCTGCGTCTGGCTTCCTTACCGCCCGAAGCTATGGCTGCCACAAAGAGACTGCTTAAAGCCGCCTATATGTCCGGTTTATCAGAACAGCGCAAGCTTGAAGAAGAAGCGGCCTCCCATTTAGAAGGAAGCGCCGAAAGCAAGGAAGCTTTCAGCGCTTTCATGGAAAAACGTCAGCCGAAGTTTGCTGAATAGTTTTCTATTCTGTTTTTTCGGGCGCAGGATTGTCCGCTCTGTAGACGGGCTGAGGGCGCCCGTCTTTATTTAAGGCCACAAAGACCAGCTGAGCCTCCGTCACTTTGACGATACGGTGGTTGTCTTTGTGCAGCCTTTCCGCAAAAACAGTGACGTCTACTGTGATGGAACTCGTACCGACTTTAAGTACCGTTGCGTAGAAAGAGACCACGTCTCCGACCCAGACAGGCTCCTTGAATGTGAAACTTGTCACGGCAACCGTAGCAGTTCGACTGTTTGCGACACGCGAAGCGATGGAGGAGCCCGCCAAGTCAACCTGACTCATAATCCAGCCGCCGAAAACGTCTCCGTACTGATTGGTATCCGGAGGCATAGCCATCACGCGTAAGGCGGGCTGCTGATCCGGCAGCTTTTCTACTAAGTTTTTCATTTTCTTTTTCTCTTCAAAGTTTCAAGACTCAAAAATTCTAATTCGTTTAGTCCTCGATTTATTTGCGACGTATGGTGTTTTGTATCTTATTCGCCTCACCTCGCTGCAGAAGAATAATCGAACTTCTAAATCAACTTCTGAGCAGCAAGGTTTAGTGTGCATTTCGCTAAAATGGGAAATCGAATTTAACTTGTAAATGCAGTATTTCCTGCACCTCTGTTAAGTTGAGGTGCCGGCCGAAAAGGACATTAACTAGATGATTAGGATCGAGAACGTCAGTAAATGGTACGGAGATTTCCAGGTTCTTAAAAACTGTTCCACCTCCGTTAAAAAAGGCGAAGTGGTCGTCATCTGCGGTCCCTCGGGCTCCGGTAAGTCCACACTTATCAAAACCGTCAACGGCTTAGAAGATTTCCAAGAAGGCACCATCTACGTGAACAACATCAATATCGGAGATCCTCACACGAACCTTCCGAAACTCAGAGCGCACGTAGGCATGGTTTTTCAGCACTTCGAGCTCTTCCCGCATCTCACCATTAGGGACAATCTGACGCTTGCCCAGATGAAGGTCCTCAAGCGTTCTCGCGATCAGGCAAACAAGAGAGGTATGGAACTCTTGGATCGTGTCGGTCTTATCAAGCATGCCGATAAATTTCCTCCTCAACTTTCCGGCGGTCAGCAGCAGCGTGTGGCCATCGCCCGCGCTCTTGCAATGGATCCGATCTGCATGCTCTTTGACGAACCGACTTCTGCGCTTGACCCGGAAATGATCAATGAAGTGCTCGATGTCATGATCAATCTGGCCAAGGACGGTATGACCATGATGGTCGTTACCCATGAGATGGGCTTTGCCCGAAAAGTGGCCGACCGCGTCGTATTCATGGATGCCGGAGAAATCGTGGAAGAAGCTCCTAAGGAAGAGTTTTTCTCCACACCGCGCAGCGAAAGAGCTCAGCGCTTCCTCGCAAAAATTCTCCAGCACTAACCGCCTTCTTTTTGTTGCCGACCGTAAGACGACAGGCAGATTCAAACTCCTGTCTCTATAATGTTTTGCACGAAAACCGCAGGCTTCTTGTATCTCGAAAACTACTCAATTTTCCGTCCTGCGTGACTACTGATAAATGATTAAAAGAGGAAGCGGATCGCTTTCTCTTCGGAGAGAGGAATGAAACCTGAGATTTCTGAAAAGGGAATTTTGAACTTAGGACGTCACGTCCTTCTTGAAGAAGCAAAAGAACTCGAAGCCATCGCAGGAAGACTCGATGAGACTTTTGTAAAAGCCGTCACTCTGATTCTGAACTGCAAAGGACGTGTTGTTGTCAGCGGCGTCGGCAAAAGCGGCCACATTGCACGCAAGATTGCTGCCACACTTGCTTCAACCGGATCCCCTGCTTTCTTCGTCCATGCCGCAGAAGCCGCACACGGCGATCTAGGCATGATCACCAAAGACGATGTCGTCATTGCCATTTCCTACTCCGGCACCACCTCTGAGCTGCTGACTATCATCCCGACGGTCATCCGCGAAGGTGCACCGGTGATTTCCATTACGGGCTCCGATGACAACACGCTGGCAAAGGAAGCAACCGTCAATCTCAACGTACATGTTTCACGAGAAGCTTGCCCTCTGAATTTAGCCCCTACATCTTCCACGACTGCAACGCTTGCTATGGGCGATGCTCTGGCCGTTGCCTGTTTAGACGCTAAAGGATTCGGACCGGAAGACTTTGCGCGCTCCCATCCGGGCGGCGCGCTCGGACGACGTCTTCTTACCCATGTCAGGGATGTCATGCGCAGCGGAGAGGCCACACCGGTCGTTCGAATTGATGCGTCAGTGATGGACGCAGTAAAAGAAATTACGAAGAAAAAGATCGGTATGACCGCCATCGTGGACGAAACGGATAAAGTCAAAGGTATCTTTACCGAAGGCGATTTAAGACGCTTGATCGAGCGTGTCGGTGACATCCGTCCGCTGAAAATCCGCGATGTGATGACACCCAATCCCACAACGATACAGCCTCAGGCATTGGCTGCTGAAGCCGCTAAAATTCTCAACAGCACTTTAAGGAACCAGCTGCTGGTTGTCGACGACAGCGATCGGCTGATCGGTGCGCTCCACATCCACGACCTTATGACCGCAAAGGTAATCTGATGAAAGCAGAAGCGATTGCTAAAAAAATTAAGCTTGTTTGTCTGGATGTCGACGGCGTGCTGACGGACGGCTCCATCATCATTTCCGGGCAAGGCGAGCTCTTCAAGCAGTTCTACGTCAGAGACGGTCTCGGAATTAAGTTCCTACAGGACTGCGGAATTCAGGTTGCCATCTGCACCGGCAGACAGTCCGACATCGTCATTGAACGCGCAAAGGAACTCGGTATCACGCTTTTAATGCAAGGACAAAAGGATAAACGCGAAGGTTTAGCCGAAATCTGCCGCAAGGCAGGTGTCTCTCCGGAAGAAACCGCTTATATGGGCGACGACATTCCCGATTTGTGCCTCTTCCCGCTGGTTGCCCTCTCCTGCGCCCCGTCGGACGCTTCTGTTGTGGCTCTGAAAAAAGCTCGCTGGGTCTCACGCTTCCCCGGCGGACACGGTGCCGTCCGCGAACTTGCAGAATTCATTCTGAAGTCGCAAGGACGTTTTGAAGAAGCCGTCATGAAACGTTTTAACACTGAGCTCTAAGCTATGCGCGACCGACTGACCTCTCTGATCGCTATTGCTCTCTTGGTGACGCTTTGCGCCATGAGCTATTGGTATTCCGTCAAAGCAGAACTCGAGAACGTGACGCACCTTTCCGATCTGAACTCACCGGACTTCATTGCGAGAGACATCACAATCACTCAGTTTGACGATGACGGAATCGCAAAAGCAAAGGTCTTCGCCAAAGAAGTCGAGCATTACTCGGACGGACACGCCAATGCGAAGTTCCCTGAATATGCATCGCTCAACCCGAATGAGGCCCAAATCACTGCGAAATCCGACCGAGCCACAATGGTGGACGGAGGTGCCGTAATTCATTTCTACGACAATGTGGACATTCGTCAGGCGGCCACTAAAGACGCCCCGGCAAGTCGCCTTCTGACCTCTCAGCTCGATGCCTATCCGGACACGGACACTTATAAATCCGATAAACCCGTCGCGCTCACTCGCGGAGAAGACACTTCTCACGGTGTTGGAATGGATTACGACAATGTCGACCGAACCTTCAAACTTCGTTCCAGAGTTCAGACTGTCATCCAGCCCAAAACTGTGAAAGAGGTTGAGCGCAAGCAGCCTTAACCTCCTCTGACAACGGCCGCGTTCCGACTTTCTAAAGCTCGTTTCGCGGCTGTTTTGTTCTCGGCTTTCGCTTGACCGCGCGAGTAAGATAGAATGTCCTAACTGCTTAAACTTCCGTCACTGATTACACAAAAATGAAGCTTCTGCCGATCTGGTTCTTTTGCGCACTCGGGCTGCTTTCCTTCGGTACGGCACACGCTGAAACAGCCGATTCCGAACAGCCAATCCAAATCTTTTCCGATAAATTTGACGGCGACGATGTCAAGCAAGTCGCAATTTATACGGGGGACGTTGCAGTTCATCAAGGAACCTTAGAGATTCACGGCAACAAACTCGTGCTTACCGTAGATCCGCAGGGTTACCGTCATGCCGTTATGACGCCTCTGAAAGGAAAGTTGGTTACTTTCAAACAGCGCCGCGATCAAAAGACACCCGGCGTTGAAGAATGGATGCACGGCAAGGGCGACGAGCTCACTTATGACGAAAAACGCAATGTGCTGATTCTGACGCATCGCGCCGAAGTCGCACGCAGCGAAAATGGTGTCCTCAAAGACGAAAGCAAGGGCGACAAGATTACTTATAACCTGACGAATTCAACGGCGATTATTGACGGAAACAAAGCTAAAGGACCTTCAGGCCGCGTCTCTACCGTCATTGCACCTCGCGACTCCAACGTGGACGCAGGCAAGCCGCTCGAACTTCAAGGAAGCAGGAGAGTCTCTCCATGACAGACGGAGTAAACCTGCAGAAACATCAAATCAACGTACTTGAGGTCAAAAACCTTAAGAAAATTTACGGCCCGAGGACCGTGGTCAAAGATGTTTCTTTATCTATTAAAAGCGGTGAAGTCGTCGGTCTCTTAGGACCAAACGGAGCCGGAAAGACCACGACGTTCTATATGATCGTGGGACTTGTGGCGGCCAACGGAGGGCAGATTCTCCTAAACGGCGAGTCGATCCAGCACCTTCCCATCTACAAGCGCGCCCGCATCGGTATTACCTACCTTCCTCAGGAAAACAGCGTTTTTAGGACGCTGACCGTTGAAGAAAATATTCAAGCCATTCTTGAACTGCAGACCAATGAAGACGGCAGTCCGTTTACCAAAAAGCAAATCAAAGAAGAACTTGAAAAACTTTTAAACGAACTCCAAATTACCGGTATTCGCAAGAACTTGGCGCCGACGGTTTCCGGCGGGGAACGCCGTCGCACTGAAATCGCCCGCGCCCTGGCCGCTCGTCCTCGTTTTATTTTGCTCGACGAACCGTTTGCCGGTGTCGACCCGATTGCGGTGATTGAAATTCAGCGCATCGTGCATTTCCTGAAGGAAAGAGGCATCGGTGTTTTGATCACCGACCACAATGTTCGCGAAACCTTGGGTATTTGCGACCACGCTTATATCATCAGCAACGGCAGCGTCCTTGCCCAGGGCAAGCCGGAAGCCATCGTTGAAAATCCTCAGGTCCGCAACGCTTATTTAGGCGATAACTTCACAATGTAGGAGCTGCGTCATGGCGGCATCGCTAAATCTGGTCCCGAGCCAGCACCTCACGCTTACACCGCAGATGCGGCAAACGCTCCAGGTACTCCAGCTCTCCACCTTGGAACTGTCACAGAAGATCAGCGATGCCCTTGAGGACAATCCTCTTCTCGAAATTTGCGAATCCTCCGAGGAAACTTTTGAAAACAACGCCTCTGAAGGCGACCAGGAACTTTATTGGAATGCCGAAGGAGATGACCCGGAAGAATGGGAAACTCCGGCAGAAAAAACACTTTCCAGCCACCTCCTTGAACAGGCCGGCTGCTTGCCGCTCTCTGAAAAAGATTCCGGACTTTTACGCTGGCTCATCGGCTGCCTCGACAATGACGGATTCCTTCCCGAAAGCTTAGAGGAAATCGCTCAAAGCGCACCTTTCCAAGAAGAAGCAGACCCCGAGGATTGGCGCATTGCTCTCTCCCTCCTGCAAAGCTTCGATCCTCCCGGCATCGGGGCAAAAGATGTCAGCGACTCTTTACTGCTGCAGCTGAAACATTTGCTCAATCGCAAACTCCTTGCCCCCGAGCTTGCAAAACTGACTGAAGAAACGCTTCGGGATCATTTAACGCTTGTCGCAAAGCATCGCTATGACGAGTTAAAGAATAAACTCAGCTGCTCCTCTGAAGAAATCAAATCTGTCCTTGAAGTGATCGGTCGGCTAACACCCAGGCCTGCTGCAGAGTTTTCTGCCGACAAAATAAACTTCGTCATTCCTGAAGTTGCTGTCGCGAAGATTCAGGGACGCTGGACCGTACGGCTGATCAGCCGCTCAGGATCAAAAATTCGCCTGAATGATAGCTACGCCCAAGCCGTTGTCCAAAGCAAAGACAAAGAGACGATGCAGCTTTGGAAAGGACGGCTGACAGAGGCCCGCGAGCTTCTGCACAGTATCGAGCAGCGGGAGAAGACACTGCTGAAAGTGGCTCGGGCGATTCTGGCGCACCAGGAGGCTTTTTTTGATAAAGGTCCTTCAGCCCTGCGTCCTTTGGTGCTCCGCCAAATTGCCGATGAAACCGAGCTGCATGAATCCACGGTCTCCCGTGCGTGCAGCGGCAAGTACCTCATCTGTCCGCTCGGGGTGTTTGAACTGAAATATTTCTTCAGCTCTTCCGTAGGACCTTCGGACAGCGGCGAGGCAGCCTCTGCTGCCGCTGTTAAGGCCGCGCTGAAACGCCTTGTCGACCAAGAGCCAAAGGCCAAACCACTTTCCGATGCAAAAATTGCGTCTGCTCTTGAACAGCAGGGTTTTAGCGTGGCACGACGAACAGTAGCCAAATATCGTGAAGCCCTCGGGATTGCCCCCGCCTCCGAACGAAAAAATCTCGACTAATGCCGATGTGCTTTAGAATGGAAGGCTGTCAAAAGTTAACTCAATTTTATGAACGGTTTGTGCAGTCTGTTAAAACCAGACAATGTGCTGCTCGGGATCTCTCCCAGCAGTAAAAAACGAATCTTTGAACAGGCTTCCCAAACACTGAGCCTGCTCTACGGTCTCGACAAAAAAGAGATTTTCGACGGCTTGTTTGCCCGTGAAAGATTGGGGTCAACCTACCTCGACCACGGGATTGCGCTTCCCCACTGCCGTCTCCCAAACATTAAGGAGCCCTGCTGCCTCTTTGTTAAGCTGCACGGCGAACTTGAGAGCGACCGTCCGGGCGAACCGTCGGTCAGCGCGTTCTTCTTCCTCATTGCCCCGGAAGATGCTGCCAGCGAACATTTAGCCCTTTTAGCTGCCGCGGCCGAAGTTTTTTCCGACGATGCATTGCGTGAAAAACTTTTAACCGCGTCTTCGGCGGATACCTTCTGCGGCGCACTAAGAAGCTGGTGCAGTGTTCAACCATCCGATAAAGTCTAGTTTTCAGAGCCGACATTTATGGCAACCTACCAACAGCTTTTCAACCTTTGCAAAAAGAAGTTCAATATCAGTTGGCTGTACGGTCAGTCACATGCCAACGAAAAGCTTTTCCTGACGGAAAAGGCAAAACAATACCCAACCCTCTGTGTCGGCTTCCTGAACATTATTCATCCTGACCGCCTCCACATTATCGGACCGGCAGAAATAGAATTTTTTAATCAAATTTCGCATGACGCCCGAGTCGGCTTTCTGCAGAAACTTGTCGAAAACAAATCCTTGGGTCTGGTAGTGTGCCTGGATTTAGCTCTTCCGGACGATATGATCCAGCCGCTGATCGATACCAATCTTCCCGTCTTTGGAACCTCAGAGCCACCTGAAAAGGTCTTGACTTTTGTCCGTCACAACATCGTTAAGCTTCTCGCGCCGAGCTGCTCTATGCACGGCGTCTTCATGGACGTATTCGGCATGGGCATACTGCTCTCCGGCCAAAGCGGCATCGGAAAAAGTGAACTCGGTCTTGAACTCGTCACCCGCGGCCACGGCCTTGTAGCTGACGACGTGGTGGATTTCATTCAAAGAGCGCCCGACTGGGTGGAAGGCTCTGCTCCTGCCCTTTTGGCAAACCTCCTCGAAGTTCGCGGTATCGGACTGCTGGATATCAAAACGATTTTCGGAGAGACTTCAGTACGCAGAAAAATGCGTCTTAACCTCGTCGCCGAACTGAAACAGTTCGATCAAGGAGAGCTGATGGAGCGTCTCCCGGAAACAGAACTCTTTACAGAAGTTCTCGGTCAGCCCATCCGCAAAATGATTATCCCTGTGGGCGGCGGCAGAAACTTGGCCGTCCTCGTTGAAGCAGCCGTGCGCAGTGCTATTCTTCAGCTCAGAGGCATCAATACCATTCAGGAATTTTTTGATCGCCAACGTAAACTCATGGAGCAGGAGGACGGTTTTTAACCGTTAAACGGATATGCAGCTTATTGTCGTCACGGGCCTTTCCGGCAGCGGAAAATCCATTGCATTAAGACAGCTCGAAGACCTCGGCTATTACTGCATCGACAATCTGCCCGGTAACTATTTGGTTCCGGTCGCAGAGCATCTCCATTCTGTCGGCCGAGACCTACTGGCGGTTTCCTTGGATTCCCGCAGCGACGCTTCCATTCCGGAGATTTCGAAAAGCTTCAAAACACTGAAAGAGCATAACGTCGATATCCGAGTTCTCTGCTTGACGGCTTCTACCGATGCGCTCGTCCAAAGATATTCCGAAACTCGTCGTCAGCACCCTTTATCGCAGCGCTCATCCTCAGGCCCGGAAACTTTGGTTGAGGCCATTGAAAAAGAAAGGAAAATGCTGGAACCGTTTGTCGGGTTTTCTCACATCATCGACACAACCGGCATGCTGCCTAATACGCTGAACCACTGGATCCGTAATTTCGTCAGAGCAAAGAAGGGCCGTATCCTCCTGACGTTTGAGTCCTTTGGATTTAAGCGCGGTCTTCCGATGGCGAGCGACCTCGTTTTTGACGTCCGCTGTCTGCCCAACCCTTACTGGGAAGAAGATCTTCGAAAGTACACCGGCAAGGACCAGCCGGTGATTGATTACCTGCGTTCAAAACCCGAAGTTCAGGAAATGATTTCCGATATTCAGAACTTCGTGGAGAAATGGCTCCCGTCTTACGAAGCTCAGAACCGACACTATCTTACGGTCTCGATCGGCTGCACCGGCGGTCAGCACCGCTCCGTCTATATCGCGGAAACATTGGCCCGACACTTTTCCAAGTCATACGAAGGTGTCATCGTTCGCCATCGTACTTTGGACGCCGTCGCCTCCAAAGACTAAAGTACTTCCAGTAGCAGTTTTCGAATAGGGGTAGGGAGCGCCTCTGTCTTTATTTGTTCCTTCGTAAACGCTTTCCACGCAGCGGGAATTTTTGCGGGGATCGGCAGCCGGACGGGATAAATCCTAAGCAGCAGGTGTGTCAGCCGATGCTCAATGGCCGGGAGGACTTCTTCGGATTGCTCTGCCTCTTCGTCCCGAAGCTGAGGAAGGGTCCACAGTCCCTTCCAGTAGCGTTCTGACTTCCTGAGCAAATAAACTTCGTTTCCGTCGGTGTAAACAGCGAGATTCAATATCTCTTCCGGCACCGGGGCCCTGACCTTCTTTACAGGAAATTCCAACTGACTGTCCGTCTGAAAAGCTTTGCAGTCTTGATTGACAGGGCACAAGGCGCACAGAGGTTTTGTCCTGGTGCAAACCGTCGCTCCGAGATCCATCACGGCCTGAGCATAGGTGCGGCCTTCCTTTAGAGGCGTCTTGGAACGCGCATCTGCCCACAGAAGATTTTCAGTCTCGCGTGGTGTCAGACCTTTGCCGATCATGCCGTGGCGTGCCAGTACCCGCTTCACATTTCCATCAAGAATGGCACAGGGCTCGTCTGTTGCGGCGCTTCGAATCGCGGCCGCAGTTGAAACGCCGATACCGGGCAGCGACTCCAGATCCGAAAGTTCAATGGGGAAGCTGCCGTTGAAACGACACTGAACCTCTTTTGCACACTTGTGCAGATTTCTGGCGCGGCTGTAATACCCAAGTCCCGCCCAGAGCTTCATGACCTCTTCCTCCGGCGCTTCGGCGAGATCCTGCACCGTCGGAAACCGTTCTATAAAACGATCGAAATAAGGAATAACGGTCTTTACCTGCGTCTGCTGAAGCATGATTTCCGCAAGCCAGCGGACATAAGGATCATGGCTTTTCTGCCACGGAAGATTGTTTCTACCGTATTTTTTCTGCCAGGCAACTAATCTCTCGGCAAAGCTGCTGTCCATTCAACTTCCTCAAAGCAATGCGTTTGGTCGCACTCAGCATTCCATAACGACTGCAATCTACAACAAAAAACGGTTTTCACGACATTGAGCCGATCGCTCAATGCCGAAAAACCGTCTTCGAATTCTCTCAAAAAATCACTGCTCTTTTTTGAGTTTCCTATCTTCCATAATCAGGTTCAGAAGAATAGCTGCAACAGTTGCTGTTCCGATACCGCCGAGGCCGAATCCGCCGATTTTCAGCGAGAAGTCGCCGGCACCGATGATCAGCGTAACAGCCGTCACAATCAGATTCTTGCTGGAAGCCAGATCGATCTGGTTTTCAATCATGATCCGCACACCGGCGGCGGCAATGAAACCGAAAACAATCACGGAAACGGCACCGAGCAGCGGTCCGGGAATCGTTTGTATCAAGGCACCGAACTTCGGTGAGAAGCTGAGCATAATGGCAAAGCAGCCTGCAACCGGGAAGATCAGCGTGGAATAAACCCGAGTCGCAGCCATCACACCGATATTTTCACCGTAGGTCGTCACACCGGGACCGCCGACAAAACCGGCAAGGATCGTCGCCAAACCGTCCCCGAAGAAGCTGCGCCCGATATACGGGTCGAGGTTGCGGTGCGTCATCACGTTAACGGCTTTGATATGACCGAGGTTTTCAGCGATCAGGATCACAACTACCGGCACGATCAGGATCATGGCTTCCGGCTGGAAAACCGGAGCGGAGAAATTGGGAACTCCGACCCAGCTGGCATTAATCAGCGGCTGGAAGTCAATCGGCTTGCCCAGAGCCATCACATTGGTGAGCTGCCAGTAAAGAATATAGGCAATCACAATGCCCACGAGAATCAGCAGCTTCTGCAGGAATCCTCGAAGGTAAACCGCGACAAAACCCATGATCAGGACCGCTGCAGCCGCATACCACTGCTCAAAGTTGGTGGCACCCATGCCTTTAACGGCAACCGGAGCTAGGTTCAAACCGATCGTCATCACAATGGCGCCGGTCACAACCGGAGGCATCAGACGTTCAATCCAGCCCACGCCGGTCCACATTACGATAAGACCCACAATTGCGTATACCACGCCGCAGGCAATCACACCGCCCATAGCGATCGGTATGTTGGGGTTAGGCCCTGTACCGGCATATCCTGTGGCCGCGATGACCACGCCGATAAAAGCAAAGCTCGAGCCCAAGTAACTCGGAACTCGACCGCCGACAATTAAGAAGAATAAAAGCGTTCCGACGCCGCTCATGAAGATCGCGACATTGGGATCCAAACCCATAATCAACGGCGCGAGCACCGTGGAACCGAACATGATGACGACGTGTTGGATGCCCATTGCCAGGGTTTGGCCAAGAGGGAGTGTTTCATCAGGCGCAATTGTGCCTTCCGTCTTGACTTTCCAACGTGGAAAGTAGTTTTGTGTCATTTGGAGCGTATCTAGGAATTAATCCTGATAATTCTAGTAGCTCAATTAGTTAAATTTCGTTCACAAACCCTCACTTTTTCATTCGTTGACATTTGAATCTCCATCCTTTGATCTACAATTCTCGGCTACAGATAAGTATAGGATTCTGAACAAAATGGCTTTGTTAAGTCCGCAGGCACAGAAACAAGTAAGAAGACGAAGAACCTTCGCAATCATCTCTCACCCTGACGCGGGTAAAACCACATTAACGGAAAAGCTTCTGCTTTTCGGCGGAGCGATTCAGATGGCCGGAGCCGTGAAAGGCAGAAAGGCGGGCCGTCATGCAACCAGTGACTGGATGGAAGTTGAAAAGCAGCGCGGTATTTCCGTCACAAGCTCGGTGATGCAGTTTGAATACAACGATCATGTCATCAACTTACTGGATACCCCGGGACACGAAGACTTCTCGGAAGACACCTACCGCGTCTTAACGGCGGTGGACTGCGCCGTCATGGTCATCGATGCCGCCAAGGGCGTGGAAGCACAAACCATCAAACTGCTCGAAGTCTGCCGTATGCGCAAGACTCCGATCATTACGTTCATCAACAAACTCGACCGAGAAGTTCAGGATCCGATTGATTTGCTCGGCGAGATTGAAAATGTTCTGAAGATCGACTGTGCTCCGATCACCTGGCCTGTCGGCATGGGCAAAACATTCCGCGGTGTCTTTTCCCTGCTCGATAATCGCATGAAGCGCTTCACGCCGGGCGGAGAAAAGCTCTCCGACGACGTTGAAGTAATCGAAGGACTCGACAATCCTCGCCTCGACGAACTCTTCCCGCTGGAAATGGATTATGTTCGCGAAAGCATCGAACTGATTCAAGGCGCCAGTGAGCCGTTCTCTCTTGAACGATTCTTGGAAGGCTCTCAGACGCCGGTATTCTTCGGTTCCGGTGTCAATAACTTCGGCGTTGAGGACGTGCTGAATGCCCTGGTGAATTGGGCCCCGACACCTCAGCCTCGCGACGCAGGAAAACGGATGGTAGAACCCGATGAGGCCAAGTTCTCCGGCTTTGTGTTCAAGATTCAGGCCAACATGGATCCGAAGCACCGCGACCGTATCGCATTCTTCCGCGTCTGCTCCGGCGAATACCAGCCGGGTATGAAAGTATTCCATGTCCGCGAAGGCAAAGAGATGAAGATCCCGAACGCCCTCACCTTCATGGCCAACGACCGCGTGCTGATGACCGATGCCGTTGCCGGCGACATCATCGGTATCTACAACCATGGTCAGCTCCACATCGGCGATACGCTCACGCAGGGCGAAGTGCTCGGCTTTACCGGCATCCCATACTTCGCTCCGGAACTCTTCCGCAGTGCTCGTCCGAAAGATCCTTTCAAAGCCAAACAGCTTCATAAGGGTCTGAAAGAACTCGGCGAAGAAGGCGCGATTCAGGTCTTTGAAGATGAACTCGGTAACCTTTACCTCGGCGCTGTCGGCCAGCTTCAGTTCGAAATCGTGGCTCAGCGCCTGGCAACGGAATACAACGTTGACGCAATCTACGAAAACACGCCCGTTTCTACGGCTCGCTGGGTGACCTACCCCGATGAGCAGACCCGTAAGGATTTTGAGAAGGAACAGGGAATGCGTTTAGCTAAGGATGCAGACGGCAACACCGTTTACCTTGCCACCAGCATCTACAACCTGCAGACAACGCAGAAACATTGGCCTCAGGTCGCCTTCCACGTTACCCGTGAACACGGCCAAAAACTAAAACACACAGACGTCGATCTCGACATCTAAAGATGAGAGAGCCCGGAAATCCGGGCTCTTCGTTTAGTTGTCTTGCATTGGCGACATAGCGCGACCCATGATTCCGTGTAAATAAGAAATCAGAACGCCGTAGTTAACAATCGGCACGCCTGCCTCGGCGCATTTTCTCTGGCGGCTCAGCATAGCTCGGCGGTTAATCATGCAGGCTCCGCAGTGAATAACAAGTTGGTACGCTGAAACGTCTTCCGGGAAAGAATCTCCCGTATACCATTCATAGTCCAGCTCGCCGCCGACTTTCTTATTCAGCCAAGCCGGAATCTTGACTCTGCCGATATCCTCTGCCTGACAAACATGAGTACAGGCCTCGGCTATCAAAACCTTATCGCCCGGCTTCAAATTCTCCACGGCTTTGGCGCCGGCGGCTAATCCGCTTAAATTGCCCTTTTGACGCGCCATGAGAATAGAAAAAGATGTGAGCGGAATTTCTTTGGGTACAGCGCGATCAGCCTTTGCAAAGACCTGGCTGTCCGTAACCACCAATGCAGGCGGTTCTTTAAGGTTTACAAGCTGCTCGGCGAGCTGATTTTCCTTGACAACAACTGCCTTGGCATTGGCGTCCAAAATATCCCGTATAGCGTGCACCTGGGGAAGAATGATTCGACCCTTGGGTGCCGCTGTGTCAATGGGAACGCAAAGTACGACGGTATCGCCTTCTTTGACAAGATCCCGAAGCATGGGACCGTCTTCGAAAGCTTCCGGTGCTGTTTTGACGATAAGCGAGCGCAGATCATCAATGCCTTTTTTCTCCAGCGCGCTGATTGGGACGACTTTTTCTCCGAAAACTTTTTCCAAGGCAGCAATCCGCTCGGCAGGATCGGCAACCGTTTCAATCTTGTTGGCTGCGAGGATGTAGGCCGTTCCCAGTTTTTTAAACTCAGAAACTAAGGATCGTTCAAAGTCAGAAACGTCATTGACCGCGTCAATCACAATGACCGCGACATCGGTCTTAGTCATGACTTCTTTAGTTTTGCCGATCCTAAGTTTGCCCAGATCTCCGATATCGTCGATGCCGGCGGTATCAATGATCATCACCGGCCCCAGAGGCAGGATTTCCATCGCTTTAAACACCGGATCTGTGGTCGTGCCGGCAACGTCGCTGACAAGCGCAATGTTTTGTTTGGTCAGCGCGTTGATCACACTCGACTTCCCGGCGTTCCTTCGTCCGAAAATTCCGATATGAACACGCATACCTTTGGGGGTCTGATTCATTTCCGCCATAAAAAATTCCTCTGTTTTCCGTGATTCTACGATGTACAGCCGACAAAAAAGGGAGCCGAAGCCCCCTCTTTTTATTCAGCGGTCAAGGATTATTTTTCAACAACTTTGACGACGTCACGTTTGACCCATGTCGGAGCGTGATGTTCAGCGGCTTCGTAAGAGATGTCGCCGGAACCGATTCTCCAAATGCCCTTGAAATGTTCCATGGACAGGAGAGCCAGAGGAATATGAGCGCATGTAACCATAGCGGTAACAATGAAGCTGCCCCAAACGTGAGTGATGAAGAGCCAGTAGAAAACGGTCTTGCCAAGGAGGGGAGCACCCAACCAAAGCAGCCAGCCGGTAGCGATCAGGTAAACGACAGCTGCGAGGAAAATAAGATAGCTCATCTTCTGGCCGCCGTTGTAACGACCCTGCGGCGGAACTTCAACCGGTCCGAACGGGATCTTGAAGAAACGACGCGGATAACCGCCGAAATTTCTGAACCACATAATAGTGTTTTTGTCCCACTCAAGAAGATTCTTAAGGGTCACGGCAAAACGTTCGGGAGCGAAGAGAACATAGCCCACGAAGTTAAGGGTGAAGAGAGCACCCAGCCAGAGGTGCCAAACCATCATGAGGTTAGAGGTTTCATCGGAAATATCGCCCATCCAATGGCCGAAATAAACGATGGCACCGGTGATGACTAAGGCGTACCAGCAAATTGCATTGATGGAGTGGAAAACCTTGTCGGAAGTGTGGAAGCGCAGAATTCTTGCGCCTTTCATTTCGGGATTAGACATGTTCTGCCTCCGTCATAGCCAGCTGGGAGCGGGGATAGTAATGGGTATGGTTAAGCTTGTACATCTCGCCTTCGACGGGTTTGCCGTTCATGTCTTTGTAGACCTGCCAGCAGACGTCGTTCTGGTGAGAAGAAGTCAGATTGATCTTCTGCAGACGCTTGTCATCTGCATACAGACCGTTCTGTCTGTCGAGAATAACCTTATTGCGGGAAGTGATCAGCTGAGTGATCACAGCGCCGGCGCCGGCAACTAAAACTGCGCAGAGACCGATGACTTTCAAGAAGCCGCGGCGCCCCAACATGGCAGGAACGTCGCGTTCGGTATATTGATATTTACTCATTTCTAATTCCTACCTTGTTAGAGTTTGACAGGAAGCGGAGTTGTCGGAGCAAGCCAGGAAGAACCGGCGCCCTGCAGAGGCTGACCGCCGCCGTTGACGCAGCCGCCCGGGCAGTTCATCACTTCGATGAAGTGCCAGCGATCCTTGTCTTCGTTGATGATCTTCATGACATTCTTCAGATCCTGAAGAGCGCCGTTAACGACAGCAACGCGAAGTTCGAAAATCTTGCCGCCCTGAGCCTTCAAGGGAATAGGCACAGTAGCTTCAACCAAAGAGTTGTTCAGGCCGCGGACGCTGATGATGTCCGGGTTCTTCAGTTCTTCGCCGGCCAGAAGTGCATAGGCCGTACGGAGAGCAGCTTCCATCACGCCGCCGGAGCAGCCGAAGATCGTGCCGGCACCGGTGTATTTTTCGGTCGGCTTAACTTCGTGTGTAGTCGGCATCTTGAGCGGATCGATACCGAGACGACGGAAGACTTCAGCGATGTCACGAGTTGTGAGGCTGTAGTCGATGTCCGGGAAGACGGGAGAGTCTTTCGGAATAACGTTGTGTTCAACGTTCCACTTCCAGGCGTCGATGAATTCAGGACGGCTGGCTTCGAAAATCTTAGCGGTACAAGGAGTAATGGAAACGATGCAGACATCGCGCGGATCCTTGTTCCAAACGTGCTTGGCAGCCCAGGTCTTACCTAAAGCTCCGCCCATCTGAATCGGGCTCTTTGTTGTGGAAACATGGGGAATCGCAGAAGCGAAGTTAATTTCCATGTTTCTGACCCAGCCGGGGCAGCAGCTGGTAAAGTGAGGCAGCGGATGGTGAGCCATCATGTTGACTTCAGGGCTTCTTTCGCCCAGGCACCAGTAGCGAACCTTCTTAATGAATTCCGTACCTTCTTCCAGAATTGTCTGGTCGGCAGTCTGGTTCACGTCGTAAACAGTGAAGCCGGCCTTTTCCAGGGCATTAAGCATCTGATCGGTGCAGAGATCGCCGGGTTTGCCGCCGAATTCTTCAGCTAAAGCAACGCGAACAGCAGGAGAAGGATGAGCGACCACGAATTTCTTCGGATCTTTAAGAGCTGCGATGACGTCGTCGACGAAGCTCATCTGTTCAATGGCGCCGAACGGGCAGGCGCTTAAGCACTGACCGCAGCTGAGGCATGCATCGTCGCGAATTTTGTGAATGGCGCCTAAACCGCCGGAAATGCCATCAACCGGGCAGAACTTGCGGCAAGTGTCGCAGCCGACGCAGTTGTCTTTGTTTATGTGGATAATTCCGCGAAGTTCGCCTTTGCGGAAATTTCCCTGAAACGCGGGACCGTCTTCTCCGCGACAGCCTTGAGGCGGTCGGAAGGTAACAACATCCATAGTAGACATTACTCAACTCCAGAGCTTGAAATGGAAATTTAAAGAGACAGTTTCGGATAAAAATATATTTAGTAAATCGCATGCGCGAAGTCCCGAGTCTCCTTACGGAGCGAAGTTTACGGTGTTGTTACAGATTTCTCAACGGCCTCTATCCTTTTGTCTTAAGGGAAAACCTCTAAGGAACCTCTGCACAAAAGGTGGGTGATATACTATAATTAGCACACTACCGAA